>CDZA01043922.1_pt1 | contig 14331 bp, 11 predicted proteins | sample 554881 | NCBI WGS metagenome assembly CDZA01 (sample SAMEA3182082, study PRJEB8094) | gut metagenome | biome: human; feature: gut; material: Stool; isolation source: human stools | place: Canada | collected 2012-12-04
CGTCATGCCTACAACCTTATCCAGACTCTCCGCTCCGCCGACCATCAAAAAATTGGCGATGTAGTTTGCGACGACGAACGTCTTGGGGAGTTTATCCAGCTGGACCTCGCGCCCAGCAATATCGGTAAAGGAAATCGCCGGAGCAGCCAAAATCGTTTTTCCGGTACCCCCCAAAAAAAGAACCGACAGCGCGCAAGCCATCACCACACGGGAGAGCCTTCCCCAAATGTGCATCATGAACCCCTCCTTGCTGGAATAAGTAACACGTTTATAAAAAAAGTATTATGTGTCAAGAGGGAATGGATTCAATTACACTATATTTATAAATATTCCCTTAAATGTAATGCGGTTCAAGCCTCCACGAGACGAACGGAGAGTTCTTGCGCAACCCCAGAAGGTCACAGTATGGGCAGCAATACCGCACTGTGCGAATGCTGTTTATCGACGTCATCCGTTCACCGCTCCTGATGAGCGGTTCCGTTTTTCCATCGTACTCATGCAGGCTTGGGATTAGCCTTGAAAAGAACCGTTTTTGCCCAGTGCGTCATAACGCCGTATTCTTCAGGAAACAGAACCACAGAGGAACCCACCGATTGTATTGGTGGGTTCCTCTTTTTTATAAGGCACTATGAAAGCAGTATCCCAACAGGCGCATCAGGAGCTAGCCAAACCACACAGTGCCAAAGTGTAGCCATGCTTGATCAGGGACAAAAAACGGTGATGCGAAAGGGAACCGGGAATCACTGGCTCCGCACCCTAGGAAATCTGTACATCATCATATTCCAGCGAGCTCACTCTAATGAACAGGGATGAGTATCAACAGTATAACTTGAGAAAATCATTTACGAATAACTCGTGCTACGATTTTTTAAATCGTATGCTTTTCTGCATTGATGTGAAGAAAGCGAAACCTGTAACGATAGGAGAACGTAAATGACTACTCTTGGAACAAGATACCCTACATTGGCGTTTATTTCCGGAGGCGTGGGAGAAGCAGAGGATGGCATTCCCCCACAACCATTTGAGACGTTTTGCTACGACTCGGCGCTGATGCAGGCTAAAATCGAAAATTTCAATATCATTCCTTATACTTCCGTACTGCCGAAAGAACTGTACAACAACATTGTTCCTGTCGATTCCGTGGCTTCTTCCTTCAAACACGGTGCCGTGCTTGAGGTCATTATGGCCGCTAATGGGGCCAGACTGGAAGAACACCGCGCCATTGCCACCGGGCTGGGCATCTGCTGGGGAAAAAACAAACAGGGCGAACTCATCGGGGGATGGGCGGCGGAATATGTCGAATACTTCCCCACTTGGATCGACGACGATATCGCTAAGGCCCATGCCGAAATGTGGTTGAACAAGTCTCTCAAGCATGAGCTGAGCCTGCGCGGGGTGGAACAACACAGCGAGTTCCAATTCTGGCATAATTACCTGAACCTCACCAAGCCTTATGGATATTGCCTGACCGTTATGGGGTTCCTCAACTTCGAGTTTGCTGACCCTGTGAAACGCTAGCTTTGTCATCCCATAGCCGATCCCGGACCGCCAGATCAGGGCGGCGGTCCGGGCAAAATGGAACAGATTGTCAGTGAACAGGAGCGGGGTATGGCGAATAATACCAAAAAATTAGGTGTGATCGCGCTTGCCAGTGTGGTGGTGAGTTCAATGGTGGGGGGTGGCATTTATAGCCTGCCCCAGAATATGGCAGCCCAGGCTTCGGTAGGGGCTGTGATCATCGCTTGGGTCGTGACGGGTATCGGAATGTTTTTCCTGGCGAATTCCTTTCGCATCCTTTCCGACATCCGACCGGATCTCAAAGCGGGGATCTACATGTATGGCCGAGAGGGGTTCGGTTCTTTCGTTGGGTTCCTCATCGCTTGGGGATACTGGTTGTGCCAGATTTTCGGCAACGTAGGCTACGCAGTCATCACCATGGATGCCCTCAACTATTTCTTCCCGCCCTATTTCGCCGGCGGCAATACCATATACGCCATCATCGGCGGATCCATCCTGATTTGGCTATTCAATTTTGTGGTACTGCGCGGGACACAGCAGGCTGCCGTGATCAACACCATAGGTACGATCGGCAAACTCATTCCGTTGTTCGTGTTTATCATTATTATAATTTTCGTTTTTCATATCGATAAGTTCGATTTCGACTTCTTCGGCAAGCTGGCGGTGGACAATGGACAGCATTTAGGTGGGCTCGGTGCTCAGATAAAGAGTACCATGCTGGTTACACTTTGGGCCTTTATCGGGATTGAAGGTGCTGTGGTCCTTTCAGATCGGGCCCAGAGCCAAGATGACGTAGGCAAGGCCACGATCATGGGTTTTGTTGGCTGCCTCATTGTATATGTCCTGTTGTCGGTATTGCCCTTTGGATTTATGACCCAACAGGAACTGGCCGCCGTGCCTACGCCTTCCACTGCCGGTGTACTGGAACGGGCCGTAGGGACATGGGGAAGCTGGATTATGAACATTGGGTTGATCATTGCGGTTCTGGCCAGCTGGCTTGCCTGGACATTGATCACAGCGGAAATGCCTTTTGCCGCGGCAAAAAACGGAACCTTTCCACGCCAGTTCTCTAGGGAAAACGCCAACGGTGCGCCTTCCGTGTCCTTGTGGGTGACAAGCGCGCTCATGCAGCTCGCGCTCCTGCTTGTCTATTTTTCCAACAATGCTTGGAATATGATGCTGAGCATCACGGCTGTCATGGTTTTGCCCGCCTATCTCATCTCCACGCTTTTCTTGTGGAAAACGTGCGAGGATGGCCAATATCCCCAGGGGGCCGCAACCGGACGCGCTTCGGCGCTGGCCTGCGGCTTTCTAGGGTCGGCCTATGGGCTTTGGCTCATTTACGCTGCTGGTCTGCACTATTTGCTTATGGCATCGGTGTTTATCGCCATAGGTATCCCTGTCTATATCTGGAGCCGGAAACAACATCCTGATCAGAACCCCATGTTCCTGAAATATGAAAAAGTACTTTTGGTGCTGCTCGTACTTGTAGCTTTGTTCTCGCTCTATCTTTTTATGCGGGGAATTGTAAAACTATAGCGAGTAGATATTAAGGAGTTAAAGTGCGGCTAACGTCTTCCCCAAGGACAGGACCTCCCTTTGGGTAAAAGTTTGTCCCACTTCATTCAAAGGAGCCCCCCCAACAGTGCAGTAAACACTGTTGGGGGCTCTTTTTCGGTAGTGATGGACAGTACCTGCCGGACATTTGGCCATGCGGGGAGACAGCACGGGTTGCTCCGTATCCAAGCGGAACACATCAAGGCCGCAGGTTTTAAAACAGGTGCCGCAACCAGTGCATTTGGAAACATCAATAGAGTTGCTCACCGCTTTCCTCCTTGTTTGCACAGGGTCACAACGGACTTGTTGTCATCGAGAGCCAGCGACATGCCGTAGCACTTGTGTATATCGTCACAATAAAGACACGAAGGGGGGCATGTTGAGTAGCAAACGCTGCCGATGGCAACATATGTTGAAATTGTATCAATGTCCGCTGAAACGGTGGTGTCTATGAATGGCAAGAGGCTGTGGAGTCCATGCTTGTCGGTGCGGGCACTGTACAGGTACGTTCCCCAGTTATGGAAAATGGCTATGGCATCATCAAAAAATTCTGTGAAGGGCTGGGGTACTTGGACGGTTCCAGAAGGCTGTGACCGATTCTCAAGGGCGTCACACACTTCCCTTTCCCTTCTCTGAGTCACGAATTCTGAAGAAAACCTACCCGGATTGTTTTTCCGTCCTCTTATGGCATTTTAGCAAGGAAAGACTTTTTTCGGAGCATACGGGTGTTGCAGGTGTCCATCCAGAAACAACTTGAAGCATTCGCGCTTCAGGTTTCTTTTGTGCTCGCTTCCCACGGCATCACGGTACTGTGGGGGGCGTCCGGTTCGGGTAAGACCACCTTACTGCAATGCCTTGCCGGGTTGCTTCGCCCTGATGCAGGGAGGATCGCCTGCCGTGAGGCAGTCTGGTTCGATGCGGAACGGGGCGTATGCCTCGCGCCCGAACGGAGGCGGCTCGGATATGTTTTTCAGGACGTCCGGCTGTTCCCGCATCTGTCCGTGCGCTCGAATATACTGTTCGGGCGGCGGTTCCGGGGCCCGTCCGGGGTATCGTTCGAAGACGTGGTAGCGCTTTTGGGTCTGGGACGGCTGTTGCACCGCACGCCTTCCGATCTATCCGGAGGCGAAAAACAGCGTGTCGCCGTGGGGCGCGCCCTGCTGGCCTGTCCCGAGCTGCTGCTCATGGACGAACCGTTGACGGGGCTGGATCGGGGCAAACGAGAAGAAATCATGGCCTACGTCAAGGCGATCCCGGAACGGTTCGGCGTACCTATCCTGTATGTGACCCATTCGGACGCGGAGCGCCGTTTTCTGGCGGATCGCGTTCTGAACCTTGAAGACGGCAAACTGACGGAATACTGAACTCGCGGTGATTGCCGCACAGGGAGGAACTGCAATGAAACGATGGATTCTGGCGCTGGTCATGTTGGGCCTGAGCGTCGTACCGGCCTTGGCCGAGACAGCCGTGACCACGGGGATGGGCTACAAAAAAATGCTTTCCGAACTCTGCGCGCTGTACAAGCAGGAGTCCGGCAAACAGCTGACCGAGGTCTACAGCGGCACCATCGGACAGTCGCTGGCCCAGTACAAGGCCGGAAGCGGGGTTTCCGTATTCGTTTCGGACAGGCAGACCCTGGAGGACTCGGACGTCTCTTTCGCTTCGTTTCAGCCTTTGGGCACCGCCGTGCTTGTGCTGGCGTGGAAAAAGGGCCTGAATGTGGAATCGCCGCAGGACCTCCAAAATCCGAAAATCCAGTCCATCGGCTATCCCGACAAGAAGGGCGCCATTTACGGAAAGGCCGCTGAGCGATTCCTGACCCAAAGCGGCCTGCGTGGACCTCTGAAGGACAAGCTGCGGATGTTTTCCACCGTGCCGCAGGTGTTTTCCTATCTGACCACGGGCGAACTGGACGCCGGGTTCGTCAATACGGCGGTCGTCAAGGCGCAGGGCAAGTCCATCGGAGGCTCTATAGACATCCAGTCCGGTTACGATCCCATCGAAATGGTCGCGGCGGTGGTCAAAGGCGCGGAGAAGGACCCCGAAGTCGAGGCGTTTCTGACGTTCCTCCAATCCGACAAGGCCCGATCCGTTTACGCCAAGCACGGGCTGCGTCCATAACCGGGAACCGACGTGCTCGGCGAACTGTTGCACGACGAGGAAGTACTGTTTTCGGTGTGGCTTACCTTGAAGGTTGCCGCCGTGTGTCTGGCCCTGCACCTCATCACGGCGGTTCCGCTGGCTCTCTGGGCGAGGTCGCCGAAAGCGCCGTTTCGCCGGACGCTCAATTTTGTTGTGACGCTGCCGCTGGTGTTTCCGCCCATCGCGCTCGGCTACCTGCTGCTCATGGCCTTGGGGCAGACCGGGCTTGGGGAGCCGCTCCAGCGGCTGTTCGGGGTCCGGCTGATTTTTTCTCAGGCGGCGGTCGTGCTGGCGGCCTACATCGCGGGGCTGCCTCTGGTCATCAAACCCGTCCAGGCGGCGCTCGGCAGTGAAACGGTACGCAAGCTCACGGAAGCGGCGCGCGTGACCGGTGCCGGTCCGATAACCGCCTTTTTTCTCGTGGTCATTCCACTGATCCGCACCAGCCTTGTCGTGGGGCTGTTGCTCGGCGTAACGCGCTCTTTCGGCGAAGTGGGCATTTCGCTCATGCTCGGAGGCAACATCGCGCAACGGACGAACACGTTGTCGCTTGAAGTGTTCAATGCCGTTTCGCGCGGCGACTTCGAGCGGGCCACGGCGCTGTGCGTCCTGCTCGCCTGCATCAGCCTGTGTCTGTATCTCGCCATAGATCAACTGCAACGGAGGAAGGCATGAGTTTTCACATCAGCCAGCGCTTCATCGACGAACTGCTGGAAGAAGACTGTCCGTACATGGATTTGACCGTGGAGGCATTGGGCATCGGGCGCGAACCGGGGCTTTTGACGTGCCATCCCAAAGCCGCCTGTGTCGTGGCGGGCGTGGAGGTCGCCGTGCGGCTTCTGGAGTCTTCGGGGTGCCGGGTTGCGTGCGAAGCCGCCAGCGGCGAGCGGCTGGAGGCGGGGCAGGTGTTTTTGCGCGCCGAAGGCTCGGCGGGGGCCATCCACCGGAGCCTCAAAATCGCGCAGAACGTCATGGAATATTCATCCGGCATCGCAACCCGCGCAGCGGGCATGTTGGAAAGCGCGCGCAAGGCCAATCCCCATGTGCAGCTGGCCGTTACCCGCAAGCATTTCCCTGGGACCAAACGGCTTTCGCTTGCGGCGGCGCAAGCTGGCGGAGCCATCGCGCATCGGCTCGGGCTTTCGGATTCCCTGCTGGTTTTTGATCAGCATCGTGTCTTCACGGGCGGGCTCGACGGATTCGCCGCCCGGGTGTCCGAGTACCGCAAGGCGTTTCCGGAACAGAAGCTGGGCGCGGAAGTCGCCACCCCGGAGGAAGCCCTCCTGCTGGCACGCGCGGGCATCGATTCCATCCAATGCGAACGTTTTACCTGTGCGGATCTTGAAGAAACGGTACGCGGGGTCAAGGCCGTCAACGCCGCCGTTCAGGTGCTCGCCGCCGGAGGCGTGACCGGTGAAAACGCGGCGGCAGTCGCCGCGACCGGGGTGGACGTGCTGGTGACGACATGGGCCTATTTCGGCAAGCCCGCTGACATCAAGATGGTCGTCAGCGCGTAACGCTTTCGGGGGCGGCATCCATACGGGCTGTAAGCGGAACCTTCGGACGAAGAGAGGCTATTCCACGGACTACACGGACGGTACCGAGACGGCACTGGATCCTCTGTCTGTATACGCTGTCTGCTTCGTGCAAAGCCATAAGTGTGTTTTATATCATCCGTATTTCATAAAGAAAGCACAGGACAACACCTCAAGGGATTCCTTTGGTGTTGTCCTTCTATTTTATCATGTTACAAACATAGTATTAGTGTACCCGACCTGATTCGGCTGTACGCTCCCAATGGCCCGATCATCAGGGCCTTTTCTGCGTGGGAATGGTTCCCCAGACCTCGGCTCACTCTAGGGCGTAGCGCGCTCAAGCATCGGGTTTAGCCAGCCAAAGCCGAAACGGAAGACGTGGAAAGAGCCCCTTTTTCGAAAATGCGTTTTTATGCTGCCATTAAAACGTGCGACTCGACCGCCATCAAAAAATAGAGCACATCTTGACACTGTTCAATTGATGTTGAATAATAGAACTATGAAAATCAAAACAGCCACCACGATCTTTGAAGTCCTAGCTTCGGAAGTACGGCTCTCCATTTTCCGGTTATTGGTCAAGTATGCCCCGGAAGGTTTGGTTGCCGGTGAGATTTCCCAGATGCTGGATATACCGAAGACGAATCTTTCCTTCCACCTGAAAAACATCATGTACAGCGGGCTCGTCAGTATGGAACGTGAAGGCCGTAATACCCGCTATAGGGCCAACATTCCATTGATGCTGGAAACCATAGCCTACCTCGCGTCCGAATGTTGTTCCGGCAATTCTGCCCACTGCCAGCCGTACTTGGCGGAAGGCGGTATCGAACCGGAATTTTTATCGGTTTATTGCCAAAAACAAACGTATGACACGGAGATAACGACTATGGATACAGCGGATAAAACAAAAAGCAGCGAAGACGTGAAGGAAACCGTACGAGCCGGATACGCGGCCATTGCCACCGGCCAGCGTTCTTGTTGCTGCTCCAGCCAGCGCGGCAGCCAGGCCGATCCTGCCCGTTTGGCGGCAGCCGTAGGATATGATGCCGAGTCTCTAGCCAAGCTGCCGGATGGCGCGAATATGGGGCTTTCCTGCGGTAACCCCGTTGCCATCGCCGCGTTGCGGGAAGGACAGACCGTTGTGGACCTTGGCAGCGGAGGCGGCTTTGACGTGTTTCAGGCTGGCGAAAAGGTGAAGGCATCTGGCAGGGTTATCGGTGTGGACATGACGCCGGAGATGCTTGCCAAAGCTCGAAAAAATATTGTGCAGTACCGCCAGCGCACTGGCCTGGACAATGTGGAGTTTCGTCTTGGCGAAATCGAATGCCTTCCCGTACCTGACAACAGCGTTGACGTGGTGCTTTCCAACTGCGTGATCAACCTTTCCCCGGACAAACCGAAGGTTTGGCGGGAAATATACCGTGTATTGAAATCCGGGGGCAAGGTGTCCGTTTCCGACCTTGCGCTGCTGAAACCTCTTCCCGACAATGTCCGGGACATGGCCGCTGCTCTCGTCGGCTGCGTGGCTGGCGCGGTTCTGGTCGAAGAAACCAAGGCGCTGCTCGAAAAAGCGGGGTTCACATCCATAGTGCTGACGCCCAAGCCCGACTATGTGCGGAACATGCAGGACTGGAACGATCCTCTGTACAAACAAATAGCGGAAACGCTTCCGCAAGGAGAGGAAATGGCCGACTATGTGGTCAGCCTGTCCATCGAAGCCCGAAAATAACCAAAAAGCTAAATTAACCGCTCAGCCCCTTGCGTTTCCGGCCCAAGGGGCTTTTTTGTGGGGAAATGTATGAATCCCGAATACACCAGTAAACGTCTTCCTCTACTTGCACCCGTTTTTGGCACAAGTGAGGAAGAGAAACCATGTGTAGCTTTAATAGATCTTATTTTTATAACATCTGGTAGTAGTACTCACAAAAAACTATTTCTATATTAAATAATTATATCGTATAAATACGATGTCCATAATAGATGATCAATCTATACAGTCAAGAATAACACTTATAACTGCTTCCTGCAAGAATCCAATAGAACATTCTGTTGGCCAAAGCGTAGCGGATCGTTTATCGGTACGGCTACAGGCTGACAGAGAAATAAAGTTATGCCACAGGCATGAACAATGTTCATGCCTGTGGCATAACGACTGTCTGTAGCAGTAAAGTTTCTAACACTATTTATAGATACTCGATTTACCCTTCCTTTGTTTTGTAGCATAATAAAAATAGCCAGATAATAACGCTCGCTCAGTCAAAAGAAAGCAACTTCTGATCCGCATCGTCCGCACAAAGTGCCGTTGCAGCCAAGATGCACAAGCGAATCTCACGGCTCAGATGTCGGAGAGGATATCTGATACCAAGAGACGCAATCTATTTGTCACTTCAACCGCTCTCGACATCCACTGTTTCAATGTGCATTTACAACGCCAGAGCCTTTCTGATCTTTTCCGGCGTCACGGGGAGCTGATAGAAGCGCTTGCCGATGGCATGGGCGATGGCGTTGCCGGTTGCGGCGATGATCGGCACCATCACCACCTCCCCCAGCCCTCTGGTCGGTGAGGTTTCAGACAGCGGCGCAAGATAATCGGCCGTCTGGTTCCAGACAGCGACATTTTTGGCCCGTGGCAGCGTGTAGCGATTGAAGTTCCACGTTCCGTTGCCCGGCCCGTCTTCATAGAGCGGTAATTCCTCCATCAAGGCGTGCCCGATGCCCATTGCCAAACCGCCCTGCAACTGGCCGGATACGAGTTCCGGCACGATCATTTGGCCACTGTCGACCAAACTGTGGTGGCGCATGATTTCTATCTCGCCCGTGAAGGTGTTGACGTTGAGTTCGACGATGCAGGCAGCGGGCGTATAGGTCGTCACACCGGCATTATTGCGCTGAACGGCAGGATAGTTCACGCTGCTTCTCTTGATGAAGTCATAGCCGCCGGTGGTCATACGCCGCTTGAGTTCCGGCGCGGCACCATCGCCGTAACGCACCGAAATGACGTCCGCCGCTACGCTGATCGAGCCGATCGTCGGAATATCGAATGTCGCCGTCGTCCATTCCCAGCGGCTGAAACAGTGCAGGGCAACTCCTGTCACCAGACCCATCTCATGGGCTTTCCGGGCAACCCGTTCGAATGAGAGCGTCTCCATCCCGCCGCCACCGATGCCGCCTTCGACGACGCGCAGGTCACTCAACGTCATACGGGCGCTGGCAATCTGCCCGCCAGCCGGCCCCTCGCTCCAGATGGCGCGCGCAGCCGGCCAAAGGGTATGTTCAAACAGGAACCTCGCCGCCTGCCGCGTGCCGAAACCTATGAAATAGGCACTGTTGGAGGCACTCATTGCCGGCAGCATGAACGGCACCCAGTAGGGATTCTTCTGAAATTCATCCTGCTGTTCCTGCGTCGTCGAATAGGGTTCCCAATTGCTGACCATTGGCAGTTCCGCAAACTCCGCAACACCAAATTCGACAAAGTCGGGAGCCTTGCCCAGCATGTCGCGGACGATGACCTGTTGCGCCGTAGTCGCGCCGGTGCCGATCTCCTGCACGCAGTGGCGCATCCGCACCTTGCCGTCAGCATCAAATTCCAGCGCCAGCGCGCTGGTATCCGCACCCGTGCCGTAATCCTTCTGTACCTGCGCGAAGCCGACGCCGTACCGCTTGCCGGGATTGGCCTTATCAAAATCGGCCTTGGCTTTCTCACGGTTCACCCACAGAGGATGCTTTGCCGCAAGATCGAGCATTTCAATATTGTTCAGCTCGCCCAGCGGCTGGGCTCCCTGCGTGTTTTCAAAGCCCGCCTGCAATGCATTGCGGCGGCGGAGCTCGATCTGGTCCATACCCAGCTCAACGGCGAGTTCGTCGACCATCAGCTCCGTGATGCTCATGGCCTGAAGGGTGCCGTAACCGCGCATCGACCCCGCTTCGACCGCAGGCGTCGCAAGCGCAACGGTCGTAAGATCGGATTTCGGGAAATAATAGATCGACTGCGCTGCGGTGGCACCCACCTGAGCGACCGAGAAGGAAAAATTCGCGCGGCCGCCTCCATTGAACTTGTAGAACACCTTCAGGATCTCAAACTTGCCGCTCTTGCGGTCGGCAACGATCGTTACATCCATTTCGACCGAGTGGCGCTTTATGCCGAGCTGGAACTGTTCGTAGCGGTCGTTGGCCAGCCGCACCGGCAGCCCATCTCCATAAAAACACGCAGCGATGGCGTAGAACGGGAAAAGCGAATGGTCCTTGGAGCCGTACCCGACGGTGGTGCCCGAAAGCAGCTTGATCGTCTCGACCGGGAATCGCTTGTTGTCCTTAACCATCAGCGCCGCGACCCGAGCGACCTCATAAGGCGACTGCGCGCCCACGATCAGATGCAGCGTGCGCGTCTTTGCGTCATACCACGCATTGCCGTTGTCGGCCTCCAACGCGCATGGGTCGATCGATTGCGAGAACCCGCTCCGGTCCAGTACAAGCTTGCTTTCATCCTTGCGCGCCGCTTCGATGGCCTTTTCGATATCCGCAGCCGCATCCATGCCGCGCCGCATCGGTTCATAGGTTTCGCGTGCGACCGTAAGCGGATCGCGCACCCCGCCGCCACCCCGCTGTTTCAGCATCACAGAGGTCGGTACGAACACTCCGGTCGGAGATTCCGGCGGCCACACCGGATTATTGCCGTCAAAAGCGCCCCAGATGATGGCATCCTGCATCGGCGAATAGACAGACGACGAGGCCGGGGTATCGCCGCCGATCCGGACATAGCGTGCCGCGCCGTAATTGGGCGGCGTATTCGGGCCGGTGGCGGCGCCATACTTCACGACATCCTGCGCAAAACGCAGCATCCGCTTCGCCGCCTCAAAGCGATCGAAATCGTGATACACCAGAAGCGCCACCGGATGTCCGATCAGAGGCGGCGTCTGCCCTTTGGGAACCAGAAAGTTTTTGCCATAGAACCCGGCTGCCAGACTTTCCGGCTGCGGAACGGTCACGCCGTCGCCGAAGAGTTCTTCATGCAGGACGAGGCGGTCAGGCTGCAATTTCGGCCCCAGAAGGCTCAAGTCCACGCCCTCGAATATCCGGTCGGCCCGCGTTGCCTTGATGAAGAATGCGTGGGCTTGCTCCTTGGGCCAACCGGACAGATCGCGTGCGCGAAAGTCCCGCGCGAACGTCTTCTGTCCGGTCACTTTGCGCAAGGCGTCCCACCGGTAACGGGCCTTGCCGTCCGGCGACATCCAGTCCAACGGACTGGGTCCCGAATGCACTTCGAGCGCATGGGCATCGGGCAAGCGCCCGATCATCACGGAAATACCGAAAAACATGCCAAGTTTGATAAACTGGCGTCGAGAACTATACATCGTCATCGTTTTCTCCAGTTCGAAATCCCTTTGCGTAAGAACCTGCAAGCGTCATGAAAGAAGACGGCCACACCTTGTGGCAGGCCCGTCCGTTGTTCCGTTTATTTTACCGCGGTTTCCTGAGCGCTTACCTGCTCCACCGTCACCGGTACGGTCTGGCCGCCCCATTCCGCTCTGATCCAGGTCACGAGATCGGCAACCTCGGGGGCATTCAGGCGGTGGGCGAAGGGCGGCATGGCGTACATCCGCTCTCCGTTCTTGAATATCTGTGTGGGAGTGCCGTTGAGGACGACATTGATGATCGTCTGCGGGTTGTCCATCGCCAACGCCGCATTGCCCTTCATGGCCGGACTGACATTAGGAATGCCCTCACCCTCCATGCCGTGGCAGCCCGCACACGACGCCATATAGGCCAATCGGCCCGCAGCCATGGGCGTACCGTTTTTAGGAACGGCGGCTTGCGGCAACGGTACGGGAGACGCGGCGGGCAGCGCCAGCTTGCCGTCCTTGCCGGTGAGCAGATAGATGGCGACCGCCTTGACGTCCTCCGGTTCCATCGCACTGGTCGAAAAATGCGTGACCGTGTACATGCTGTCGAACGAGGTGCCCTGCGGTGCCATCCCCGTGGCGAGATAGGTGCTCAGCGTGGGGACGTCGAAGCCCCGCTTGGCAAGCGCCGCTGCGGTAATATCGGGGACAACCACCCCGTCCACCTCACCGCCCTGCAAGGATCGGGAGAATTCAACGCCCATCATGAAATTGCGCGGCGAGTGGCACGAACCGCAATGCGCCAACCCTTCGACGAGATAGGCTCCCCGGTTCCATTCGGCGGAGCGCTGGTCGTTCCGCAGAACCTTACGGTCGGGGAAGTTCAACAGCGTCCAGAAGTCCATGAACGGACGCACCGGCAGCACGAACACGCCCGTATTGGACTTATTGGCGATTGGCATGGCCGGGATGCTCATGTTGTAGGCATAGAGCGCGTCAATGTCGTCGGGCGTCGTTATATGACTGAAGACAAAGGGCATGGCCGGATAGAGATTGCGCTCGCCCGGCGCGATGCCGTCCCGCATTACGCGATGGAAATCGGCACGCGTGTAATTGCCGATGCCGTACTGTTTGTCCGGTGTGATGTTGGTCGAATAGAGCGTACCGAACGGCGTCGCTATCGCCAGACCGCCGGCCCCCATCGGCCCCTGCGGCATCGAGTGGCAACCGAAGCAGTCTCCCGCTAAGGCCAGCTCGCGGCCACGCGGGAGCAGGGCTTGCATCCGTTCGGGCGAAAGAGTCTGCTGCGCCTGCGGAGCTACGCTTGATGTCCGGAACAGGCCGGATAAAACGACAAGCGCCGCTACCACGACAATGACGACGATGGCTACAATCCAATTGCGCATTATAGTGTTTTTCATAGCTAATCCACCGAGCCGATCACACAGCCGGGCGTGGCGAGGGCGACATCGCGCACGGCTTCGTAATACCGCACGTACCCCGTGCAGCGGCAAATATGATCATTGAGGGCGTCCTCGATTGCGCTCTCCAGATCGGCACGCTTGACCGGCTCATGCTTGAGGCGATCGATAAATGCGGTCGCGCCCGCGACGAAACCGGGCGTACAATAGCCGCACTGGAACGAAAATTTTTCGATGAAAGCTTTCTGAATCGGCGTCAGTTCCGTGACATTGCCCTCTGCGTCCGTTTTTGCCTGGCCTTCGATAGTGATGATTGTCTTGCCGTTGAAAGCATGGGCATTGGCAATACAGGTCCGGGTGTCGACCAGCCTCCCGTCCGGCTGCACTTCGAGGACGGTGCAGGCATGGCAGACACCTTGCCCACAGCCGAAATGTGTGCCGGTCAAGTTGAGATAGTGATGTAAAAAATCGATCATCGGCATTCCGACCGGCACATCGATCGGGCCGACCTCCTTGCCGTTTACAATCATGCTCAATGGCCTTTTTTCAATCTCAGCCGTCATCGTTTCGCCGCTCATGAGCCTTTTCCTTTTTTGGGGTGTGATGAAAAACTCGGGCCTGAAGCCATGTCCCGATTCGGAGCAATCCGCCTGATGCCCAATCCTGTTCCGTTTTTTCAGTGAGCGGGCTTCGGATAAAAAGGGGACGTGCTTTTTCGCCGGATATCACACTGAAGCCGACAGTGTGAGAATCCATTCTGTGAAATGTAGAGGGGCTTTGGGGGGATATCAATATTATATACTTGATATTTTTACTATAATA
>CDZA01063521.1_pt1 | contig 14275 bp, 17 predicted proteins | sample 554881 | NCBI WGS metagenome assembly CDZA01 (sample SAMEA3182082, study PRJEB8094) | gut metagenome | biome: human; feature: gut; material: Stool; isolation source: human stools | place: Canada | collected 2012-12-04
ATATGTGGCTATCCATATACGCCGTTTGCTCGAATAACACGAATTAATTAATCTTATGCCAGTCCCTAAGACGCAATAACGGTTTTGACATTTTATTGTAAGGCATAATAATTTGATTTCCCTTAGCATTTATCTCTTTGCAAACTTTAGCAAGTCCATTGCCGTTTTGATAGCAGGGAAAGCTTTGATCAGATAACACTATAAAGTCAGTTCTTGAAAATGTTCCTTCAATTAGTGATACAATTTGATAGTAAATAAGAGTATCGGAATTGATAGTACACTTTCGCTTTCCACTAACAGAACACATAATAAATTGATTGTTGCTTACTTCAACATAGTCAAGAAGCTTCAATGCGTTTAATTGCAAGCAGAAAGAAAGTATAACAAAAAATAATGCTCCAATTATTAAAATATAATCTTCTTCATCATAACTTTGGATGCAAAATACAGCAGTTGCAACAGTAATAATTGCAGAAAGGCATACTATAAATATGCTGCTTTTTCTCCAATAGTTTGATAAATATATTTTCATACAATCATCACCAATTAAAACAGGTTTCTCCTATGTAAATCTTTAATAATCTTTCTCGCAATCGTTTCGCACTCCTGCGGACTTTTGCGAAGCTTTTCACAACCGTTCGTCACTTCGTCAAAGAAATACGAAATACTTCCTCATTAATTTTTATCTCATATCCGTTTTGAATCCTCGGGACATAAGCATAAAATGTATATGCACACATCTCCGTTCCCGGCGCAGGTGTTTCTATGCAAAAGAAATCAGAGTTTTTGCTGTCCGAAACCTCAATCTCATTGTCAAGGAAGTTGCTGTTAACATTAACGTAATAATCATCTGTTTCTTTTACTCTAAAAATTGTTATCGTACATTTTGTATTTTCAGATCTTTTGAAATAAGCCGTTTTGAATGTCGATAACGTTTCTAACTGCCAGCCATTTTCCCCTTTAGGTATAAGGCACTGACCCTTTTCACCTTCATCCGTATACAGCACCATTGCCGACTTCTCGCCCTCTATAACTTTCACAATCTCACCCTGCTGAGAATAATTAAATACCTCTTGTGGTGACGAGAATTTTCGCAAAAATTTCTCGGGCGGAAGCTCCGACATAAGTGCCGAGCCTATAGCAAAAACTAAAACGCCGGCAATTATCGTAAGCCATTTTTTCCTGCCATTACTTTTTTTGATTATCAATACAACCGCAACAATTACGGCAAGAGAAAATAGTAGCCTGATGATTTTAAACATTATTTTTCAACCTTAATTTCATTATTACCGAGCCAATGTTTTAATAAGCACGGACGTTTTCAATATAATTACCCGCCATGCCATTCACGCACACTGAATTAAATTTAAGTTTCATGGTTTTTCACTCGGCTTTATGACAAACCAGCGTTAATTTGTTCAGTTTTATTTAAATGTAAACTCTCCCCAAAAGAAACCAACAAATCGTCCTTTTTTATCGCGCGATGTTATATGCGAAGAATAAAAAATGGCCGTCGCAATCGTAGCTGCTTCGTGAATTGCAAAAGTTACTATAATAACCCAGTTAATTTCTCTTGTAAGATAATAAGCCATGCTCACTATCGCAAAAGTTATTATAGAAACAACAATTGAAACCACATCCGCAAGATGATACTTCTCGATATTAGGGCTAAAATTCTGCTCCGGAAGGCTCTTTATCGCCGCTCTTATGTAGCGCATGGTTTTTCTTTTGAAATATTTTTCTTTTCGCCACGCACGCTTTTGTCGGTTTGTCAAACCCTTCTCAAATAAAAAGGTCACAATAAATTTATATATCGAATGATTATAAATTCCGTTTATGATAATTGCAATTATTATAAGGCTTATAGGAAACTGCCCTATTTCATCTAAAGGAAGTATCATCTATTTATCACCTTACTCTTTTCAATCTCTGTCCTTGATTATAAGTATAACAGCAAATAATTCTCTTATCAATAACAATCGCAAAAATTGACACTTTGCGCAGACGGGCGCGCAAGTTTGCCGTATATAAAAACTCCGCCCGGAGAACCGGACGGAGCTTTTGATTTAGATTTACGCGTTGTGCTTCTTGATAGCTGCCTGTGCTGCAAGCGACACATAGCGCCAACTATTTCATATCCACACGCTCACATTCAAATCCACCCACTTATAGACTCTCCTGCGGGTCGAAAAGCTGTAGATAGGACAGTAAATCAACGGCAGCTTCAAATAAATGCACCGTGTTTATCGGCTCTTTTGCAAGCAGTCGGAACGAATATCGCTTGTCACTTCCCGAAGCGTCCTGCTTAAAGGGGCTTCCGAGCGTACTGCGCAGGGCGGCATACTTTGGCGTTCCGCTTTTATCCTTGCCCACAAAAACGGCGTTGTGACAATCGACACTTTCGTAAATCGTGCCGTCTGCAATGCACTCCTGTATGAGCTGATAATCAATGCCACGCCCGAAAAGACACTGCATTACTCGGTTGCAATCCCTGTGCTTCGGCGGCAATAGCAGAACTTTCGGCTCATAAGCTCTGAGGTAGGAGAGTAAGTCCATTTGCCGTGCCTGTTCGATAATCGCAGGGTCAAGCTGCACATAGGGTCTGCTTCTTCTCATTCAATCAAATCACCTCCAGAAATAGAAAAAGCCGAGTGATTTCCGTTAAGTGAAAACCACTCGGCTATGTACTTATTAGTCTTATTCTTGATTGGGTCGTTCTCCATCTTTACGAAGGCACATTGTTTGAAAATGCAGCTCATTATCCCATATAATTATTTTTCTGGCATCATCAGACGACATTCCCATATGTGTATAGAATATCATTATTATCAATGCTTTTAAAACATTTATTGTGTTGCACATTTGAGTAAAATTCAGAACATTTTTTGCATCTGTTTTGTAATGAGAATAATAATTCCTCGTATCTGCAATTCTCTGAAAATAATCAAAATCTCTCTTAGGTTCGAGTTCAGACGGTATAGAGATTTTCTCTAATCTTGCAATATCATCTGCATTTTTCGCAATTATATCGAAATATTGACCGTCCAAAGACTTTAATCTCTGAGAAAGTGTTGTTTTCAATACAAATCCAGATGCAATCCACGAAGCCACTTTTTTTGCGTGTTTTGAATTAAAGGACCAACCTGCCTTTTCAAAAATCGGAGTAAACAAGTTCTTTCCATCATCCGTAAATATCATATCTTTAATATCTTTGTCCAATGTGCTTGCTACTTCTTCATCGTTTGTAATTCTCAAATGATACCCTTCTAATATTCTTACATATTGGACAAGAATATCTTGTGCATAAATATCTTTTCGCCTATTTCCCTCAAAGTACATTTCACGAATTAACTCAAATTTATCATCGAAATAAAAATCATACCAAGTTTCAAAATAACTTTTTATGTTTTCCTCTACCATTTTCAATTTAGTTCGAGGTCTGTCAAGTATAGGGATGGTACGCAAATTATACGAAAAATCTTCATTGATGTATAGCCAGCTTTTCAAGTCTTGATTTTGAACATCAAGGCGAATATCAAGAACATCCGTTATATGCCCTATCATTAGGCTGAAAAACTGCATTGTCACCCTTATATCATTATGAACCTTCCTTACATCTGAGGGCTCATCATACACTATTCTTACCCGTGGTTGATTTCTTATTTCAACAGCAATCCTATCATCAACATCAGGATTGAATAAAGAACTGCCAGCTTCAAAGTATATTTCAATTTTTGGGTTTTTCTCTTTTAAAATAATATTGGGCAGTTTCGCTTCAACGGCAATCAAATTCTCTTGTTCAGTCGCCCCCCAATCTACAGTGCGAATACCAAGCCAGTCCACCAGCTCTGGTATAATAAAAGAAGCTGACTTAATATGCTCTATATTTAATCCTTTTTGATAATCACAATTCTGTTTCAGCACATAAATGACTCTGTAGCTTGTTGCATTATCAAGTGTTCTATATTTTCCGTATCGGTCAGACCCGTTTGTAAAAACTTTATAACGACAAGTACCATCTTCACCAATATATGCACATGCATTTATTCCCTGCACATCTCGATTATAAAATTCTATATGATTACCATCTATAATTAACTCCGCTACGGTAGGCTTATTATTTTCATATTCTTTTCTCCATAATCCTATATGTCTTTCCATAATAACCTCCTGCTATTTTTTACGATTATATCATACAAATATAAATTTTTCCACCCTTGCGGTTATGTAAAAGCGGCATCAGCTTTCCGCCAATGCCGCCGTTCTCGGTTATAAAATGCCTGCCTTTTTCAGATAACCCACGCTGTCATAGCAACCTCGGAAATAAATTGCTTCCTGCTGAATATCGCAGAGCCTTGCCGTATGAGAGCGTTTTTCAGCTCCACAAGGCTATGTAATATCAGCGTCCTTTCGTGACTGTCTACATATAGATGAGTGGTTTTGTCTTTCATACGCTCGACCTCCTTGCTAATCTTATTATATAAAAGAGCAGAGGGAAGAACAACTTTGCAAAGAGATAAAAAAATAAGCGTATCACTATTTCTAATGATACGCTTATTATAGTTCGGTTTTCAATCAAGGTCGATAAGCACCCTTACGGTGGTATCTCTCCATTGATTTTTCCTTAAATACTGTCCGTTAGCCTTTCGATAGGCTTCTGCTTCCTTGAAACCAAGCGGTAATTCAAAGGAAAGAGAACTCCTACCTTCTTTTGATAGCTGCCCGTGATGCAAGCAATACATAGCACCAACTGTTTCATATCCACACGCTCACATTCAAATCCACCCACTTATAGACTCTCCTGCGGATCGAAAAGCTGTAGATATACTTCTTCGCATCGTCGATGGTCAGTGTAAAGGAACCGATTTTGATATGGTTGTCAGGGTCAAATTCGCCTTTCTCCTTGCTTCCGGTTCTCAGATACCAACGAAACTCATCCTTCGACACCCAAATGCGCTCAACAAACGCCTCAACAATGCTTTCGGGGATAACCGAGTAGTCAAATCCGGTGTACTCCTTCAACCGCTCTCGCAGTTCTAAGAGCTTAGCGGAATAATCCTCGTTGCTTGTCGGCTCCTTCTTAGGCTGCAAGCCCTTGATTTCTTCCGTGAGCTTGGCAACACGATCCTCGATCTCCTGCTTCTTTGAGCGAAACATTTCCTTATCAATGTCACCCTCGGCTCTCATCTCAATCAGGTTTGTCCGCTTATTCATTAGCTTCTCGATTTCGCCTTGCTTGCGCTGGATAACATTTGTATTGTCCGGCAGTTCTTCCTGATCGGCAATGTGCTTTTCGAGCATCGCATAGGACAAATCCATCACTTTGTCTGCGTTTTCGATGTAGCGGTCAAATACCTGCTCCGCCATCATTTCCAGCTTCCAGCCCTGAATATAAGGCGATTCACACGAATGCTCAATGGAGATGCCTTTGTTCAGGCGCTTGGCAACGCTCCCACGGTTTACCGATGTGTAACACTGGTAATCAACGCCGTCTGTCCGTCCGTCACGGGAATGAAACCGCAAGTTAAACTTGTTTCCGCACTGACAAATCATCAAGCGTCCGAAAGCAGTGGTATGCTGCATTCTTCCTACTCTGCGTTTTCCTTTGTTATGGTTTTTCATGACCACCGACTTGGCATCCATCAGCTTCTGAACTTGCTCATACTCCTCGACGGTTACGATTGGTTCGTGCGTACCTTGAACCTGAACATACTCCAAATCACCGTAATTCTTGATTTTCTTCTGCTTCAGGAAATCAGGCGTATATTCCTTGTGGTAGGTTATGATACCGCAATAAAAGGAATTGCGAAGCATTTTCGCAATGTACGATGAAAACCACCGTTCCTTTCCCATTGCTGTCAGCCGTCCCGCTTTCTCAAGTTCATATTGGATGGCTGTTACCCCCATTCCACTCAGGTACATATCGTAGATCATTCGCACCGTCTTTGCCTGTTCGGGGTTGATGACCATCTCTTTACCGACGCGGTCATATCCGAGGATATTCCCGTTGCCGTAAAAGACACCGTTTTGCATAGAGGTTTGTTGTCCGGCTTTTACACGGATGGATGTTTTACGGCTTTCATCCTGTGCAAGCGTCGCCATTATCGTAAGACGCAGTTCGCCGTCGCCGTCAAAAGTCTTGATGTTATCGTTGATGAAAAATACCTCAACGCCGTACTCCTTCAGCAAGCGTGTATATTGAAGCGTATCCACCGTGTTTCGGGCAAAGCGGGATACCTCACGGGTGATAATCATATCGAATTTCCGCTGCCGGGCATCCTCTATCATCTGCATAAAACGCGGACGTTTTTCAGCAGATGTTCCCGTTATACCCTCATCAATATACTGTGCTGTTAAAGTCCAATCAGGCCGTGCTTCTAATATAGGTTTATACCAATCTATTTGATTTTCCAAAGCAGATAGCTGTGCTTCGTGTTCAGTAGATACACGCGCATATATAGCTACATCTCGTTTTTGAAAATCGGAGTTCAGTCCATACATTACTTATTCTTGCCTTTCTGCTTTTCTTTTTTGTAACAAGTGAAATCGGCAATACAAACGTTATCCTTGTATTCTTGAAGGATGTTTCTAAACACATAGCCGGAGATTTCACCATCAAGATAAAGCTGCTCAATGAGTTTCAGTGCACCGAAAATATTGTTTTCTTTATCTGCTTTAATCATATCCGTTTTCAGGCACCTCCTCAACGATGCGATTTTTTAAATCGCGCACTTGACTTTCTCCAAATGGAATAATCTAGTCCATATCGCTGATGGCAAATATCACACATATGCAATTCGTCCTGAAAGATCTCTGCCCTTTCAATCCAATATGTTGGATCGTCGTAATAAACACTTGCGCATCGGCGGCATAAGCAAAGCTCGATATATGGAGAGCGATTCTTAAAATCATTCATTTATAAAGCCCTCCTTGCTTTGCGACAGAAGCAGTAATCCGCTTGTTTATGCGAAGAAACCTTTTGTTGATTGCATCCTTACTGGTGTGAAAAAATTTTGCAATTTCTACCTGGCTATATCCATCGATATATAACAGCGTTAACAATTCTTTTTGCTGTACCGCAAGTTTGGAAATTGCGAGATACAGCATGCTGTTTTCTATTTCTTCAATCCACTCAAATCGACTGCACTCACTCATATCCATAGAACAAGTCGTCGAAGTTACAAACTTCTTATATAGGCCGTTTCTGCTTTCATCATTTTCCAATGAATCAATAGATTGGGTATGAATTGAAAAAATACGATTATTTCGATACTCTCGCAAATCTAATGCATATATTTCTTGTATCTGTTCATCGGTCATTCCAAGATCTTTAAACCTTTTTGCCTGTCCAACCTGTTTTCGTTCAAACTTTTTTCTTTCGTATCCGTCATTCCAGCTCATAATGATCTCCTTTGATTTGAAAAATTTTAAAAATAATTAAAATTTTTCAAATCACGGATACTGAGCTATATAACAAAGCCAGCTGTATAGCACTTCAGAGCTTCCCTTCTAAATTCTTAGCCGGAAGCTTCTATTCAGTTTTCCTGTCCAAATAAAACAAGCCACCGGCAAAACAGACTTAGCCTGTGGCTATCTGTTTTGTCGGTGGCCTCTCATCTCTGTTTGCACAAGCTTGGTTTAACCAACCGAAACAATCAACGCATATGACCTGATAAGGATTTAAGGTGGCCCTGTTTCAGCCTGACCTTACCGTCGTTATGCTGTATTCAGTTTTCAATTTTTCTATCCGTCAGGTGCATATATATCTATGGTATCGTGACGCCTACTCTTTTGCACTCGGACAAACTTAATCATGCATTTGCTGCACTCATATTTGATTTTTCCGTCTGTGTTTTTGTACCCATAGTTTATCTTACCGCAGTTCGGGCAAAACATAGGGTATGGTTTCCACAGCTCGTCCATTGTATAATCACCTCGCTATATTTAATAACAAGCTAAAATATTTCTCAATGTGCATGACAACTTCTAACATTGTGACTCTATTATATCCGAACAAATGTTCGCGCGCAAGGGTTATATTATTATAAAAATGAGTTGGGCGTTTTTACGCCCAACTCATTTTCAAGTACTATTTTCATAGCCTGTACAACCACGACTATCGCCCCACGGTTACAGCTCTGCCTTCCAATGCGTTCCTAAGCATTTCGCGATATTTTACTACAACCGGTTCAGGTCCTATAATTTTTATATCTCCATTGAATTGAAAAACCCACGCAAAAAACGTTTGACTTACAGACACCTCTGCAACGGCCTCAAAGTGTTCGCAATCCACTGGTGATGTTTTCACCTCATCTCCAAACCTATCTATGACATAATTCATCATATCGTTATTACAAAACAGCGTAACCGTTTCTTTTTGACCATCATACATATCGAATACCTGTCTAGTGAAGTCAGCCAAGTTGAAGTCCCCAGGTCTTTCTACCGCGTCATCAGGTAGAATGTCTATCTCTTTCATCCGATCAACCCGAAATGATACAATTTTATTATGCTTGTCACTATACCCCACAACATAATAATGATCTTCATTCCAAACCAAATAGTAGGGCGAAAAAATGTAACGCTCTCCGGCGTTCTTAGGAACTTCTTTGCGATACTGATCATAATGGAAATACTTAAACGTAATCTTTTTGCAACGATTAATAGCAGTGTTTATATTATCAACTAAATAGTAGATTTGTTCATTTATCGGCTTTACACGCTCCGAAATGTACAAATTCCGTTTTAGCTCCATCGACTGATACCTACTGCTCATTTGTGAGAGCTTTTCAACAAGTTCAGTGCTTTTCTTTACAGTAATGAACTTGGATGACTCCACTGCATCAATCAATAACTTCAGCTCAGGCAATGTGAACAAGTGGCTGCTCAAAGAATATCGCATTTCACGACTGCGTTCTTCTTCAACATCAATACCTATGTCACGAAGTTTTTCAATATCTCCGGGTATCGTCTTTCTATCACAAACAATACCATTATCTTTTAAGTATGCAAGAATATCCGCCGTCGTAACATAATGTTCTGCATCACTACTCTGCCATAAGCATTGCAAAACATATAACAGCCTGCTTTTTGCAGCTTTATTCATTTTACTCATCCCACCTTATTGTTTTAACGTCATTTCTTTTAAACGGCTAACAATATAGCTGCTTTTATTTATATAACAATCCCTTACTAATGCGATTTACCTATCAATTTGTAATATAAGCATATCACAATTATAACGCCTTTACAAGCTGATCCAATATGCTTACTGCTGTTCTTTCACGTGTTCTACACACTCAAGTAGTGCTCGTTAACCTCTGATTTAATTGTAAATGTGCGATTAACGCAGATAGTTATGAGAACAATACCCAATCAATTGCAATCAATTATTATAATCAGATGCTCTATCTGCATATATTTAAAAGGTTAATATGCAGATAATTTGAATAATGGCTTGTTTTCTGCACATAATATGCTATAATTATGTGCAGAAAGGCTGGTGCTGTATGAGAAAATTCGATTACTCCTTTTTGAATAACGGTTTGCTGCCTGCAAACCTTGTGAACCTCACTTCCAATATTGCGGCACTCAAAACGATGGCAGGCGTGCGAAAGGACGAATACCCACAGATTTTTACGGAGCTGGAAGCTGTCGCAAAGGTGCAGTCCATCAAAAGCTCCAACGCCATCGAGGGCATTGTGACCAGCGACGAGCGTATCGCCGCCATTGTCAATCAAAACAGTGCCCCGCTGAACCACAACGAGGCGGCGATCGCCGGGTACCGTGATGCGTTGAATGAGATCCACTTTGGCTATGAGCATATTGATTTTCGGCAGAGCGACATTTTGCGGCTGCACGAAATGATGATGAGCTTTGCTGGCTATGAGTACAGCGGGCAGTACAAGACGGACGACAATGTGATTTTGGAAATTGACGCAGACGGAAACCGCCGTGTCCGTTTCCGTCCCACGCCCGCAAGCGAAACACCGAAAGCAATGGAGCAGTTGGAGCTTGCCTATCTTGATGCCCGAAGCGATGCAAATATCAATCAGCTTCTTTTGATCCCCTGTGTGATTTTGGACTTCCTCTGCATCCACCCATTCCGGGACGGCAACGGCAGAATGTCGCGCCTGCTCTCGCTGCTGCTGTTATACAAAAATGGCTTTGATGCCGGAAAATATGTGTCCTTTGAGGAGCAGATCAACAACTACAAGGCGTATTATTATGAAGCCCTGCGGCAGTCCTCGGCAGGATGGGAAACGAATGAAAACTCCTATTTCCCCTTTATCGAGAATTTCCTCTACATGCTTTATATGTGCTATAAGGAACTGGACAAGCGGTTTGCGGTGGTACATGGCAGGAAGATCACGAAGAAGGCCCGTGTGGAGGCGACCGTCCTGAACAGCCTGACGCCACTATCCAAAGCGGAGATTTGCAAAATCCTCCCCGATGTCAGCCCCACGACCGTTGAAGCCGTCCTCGGTGCGATGGTCAAGACCGGTTCGGTAAAGCGGATCGGCGCCGGACGGGCGACGCGGTATATTAAGGCGTAGTTTCAAATTTGAGGTTTAGGAGATTTACAAAATGGAGATTAAAAGATTGTTGGAAAGCGAATATATAATTATCCCCGACACCAATGTACTTTTGAATTTATATCGATATTCTCCGGAGTTTTCTGAATTTGGATTACAATGCTTGCAGGAAGTAATCGATAGCATATACTTACCAGCCACTGTGCGAATAGAATTTGGAAAACATTGCCGAGCAGCTTTTTCCGATATGGAAAAACGCATAAATAACGCTGGGAAAAACACCGAGCAACAAGTTGCGGCGGCAAGGAATAAAATACTGTCCTCCTGCGAACCACTTGAACGGCTTCACTTCCCTGAGGTTAATGTTTTTCGGAGCGAATTAGAATCTCTATTAAATCGACTTGCCCAAACCGCAAATGAATTCTTTGAGGAACGAAGAGGACTTGAACTAAGTTCTCATTACTGGGGCGGGTCCGATAAAGTTGTTGAGCTAGTCAAGGGCATTGAATCATACAATCATGTATTTCCTGCGCCTTCACAAGAAGACATCTTCACATGGTGCGAAGAGGGTCAAGAACGATATAAAAAGGAAATTCCACCGGGGTTCAAAGATGCAAAAAGCAAAGACGGTGTTCGCAAATATGGCGATTTAATCATATGGAAAGAACTGTTGAACTTTGCGCGCACGCAATCAAAAGATATTGTTTTTATTACCGATGATGTCAAAGCAGATTGGTGGGAATCGGAAAATGAGAAACGGATTTTTCATCATAAGCTGGTAGCTGAATTTGAAAAAACTGGACGGACTATTATAGCTTGCGAATCTCAAGATTTTTACACCGCTGTTTCTGATGATTACGGTATTGAAAAAACTGATGCCGTAGAACTTGCATTGAACATGACCGATTCCGACTATTGTGATAATATTAAAGATGAAGTTTTTGAAAGTATATCAGATTATTTGTCATATAATGGAACGGATTATATAGATACCGAAAATGCGCATATTGGCACAGAAGGTATAGACGAGTTTGAAGTGGTATCTTGGGATTTTATATCGTCAGAACGCATACGCAGGGACGATGACACTGTAAAATATCACTTCAAATACAATGTGGAATTGCGTGGAACATCCTATGATTATTGGGGAAGAGATGATGATACTAAAGAAGTAATACTCTCTTATGGAACAAACCATTTGTTTTCCGGCAGTATAACCGTTGAAATAGAGAGAGAGGCCAATATTTTCATTGATTTTGAAGATTCAAACAGTTTTGATGCAGCAAGAATTGTTGCAGGAAAATTGCAAGAAATGTCCTATGAGGAAAACTTCAGTGATCCAGAGTTTGAGAGATATGGAAAATACGGAAATTGTCCCGATTGTGGTACGCCACTGGATGACAATAATGTTGACGGAAATGGATTTTGTATAAATTGTGCTCCTAATCATTGAGAGATACGCTTGTATAATCTGCTCAATTATTCTACATAGCCGAGAGGTTTTCAATTTGAAAGCCCCTCGGCTATTTTTATGTCAGAACGGAGGTGAAACATATGCCATATATCCCGCCAGAGGTCGTGGCGCAGGTCCGTGAGATGGATCTGCTGATCTATCTTCGGACTTATGAGCCGCAGGAGATGGTGCATTTTGGGGGCGGCACCTACTGCACCCGTGAGCACGACAGCCTGGAAATCTCCAATGGCAAATGGTGCTGGTTTTCCCGTGGGATCGGCGGCTATTCTGCGCTGGACTATCTCATTAAGGTCAAAGAGATGCCATTTACGCAGGTGGTCGAAACCACTATGAGAAATCTGTCAGCGACGCCGCCCGCCTTTGCCCCGGCTCCGAAAGTGTCAAAAGAAAAGGTGCTGCTTCTGCCGCAGACCAACCACAGCGCCACCCACGCCGTCGAATATCTGTGCCTCAGAGAAATCGACGACGAGCTGATCGATTTCTGCATCAAGACTGGTCGGCTCTATGAGAACTCCACTTATCACAACAAAGATAAACATATGCTAACATTGCGACATATTGGATATGGTATACCAAATGTTGATAAAACGATACACAATAACGAATATCGTATAACAATAGTTACATATATTATATAAGAACGGAAAATCACAGTAAACAACAATTGACAAATAAACTAACCCTCAAAAAGCATTTAGCTTTTTGAGGGTTAGTTTTATGGTTGTTTCAGTTCATCACAAGCAACCTACCGCTTGGTATATATTGCCTATTCTGTCTTTGCAGAGAGATACGTATGCCTTGATGCAAGATTGTCCTTGCCATAATCAATTTTCTCGGTCATGCTTACTCCGCCTATTTTTTGAAGAATGCATAGAGAATAATAGAATAAAAAATCAATGTCATGATTGGAAGAAGCGTCACTCCGACAGTTACGGTCTTTCTGTATTTCTGCTCAATGTATCCGCGTTTCAATCCCCATACCTGAGCGCACCACAATGAGACAAACGCTAGCAGAGGCAAGAAAAGCTGTATTTTTGATAAAACATCGGACACCGGTCCCGGTATGTAAGCCCGAAATAATCTTTCTACCGCGGCAAATATAGCGCAAAAAATAAACGCCGGCATAGCATAGAGCCACGATTGTTTGCCGATCTCTCCCCTTTTCACCTTGATTGCATAACGAATCGTTTCAAAAATCAATATTCCAGTAAATACAAGAGTCACAGCAATAAAAGTTTCAGTTGATAAATAGCTCAATATTATTCCCCCTATGCAACACACATTCAATAGCCAATAAATTTTTTCTTTGCCCATTCCTCACCATATGCGATAAGCACTCCACTCACGACACCTCCCACTATGCCAAAAGCCACCGGCAATCCCGCTAATGAAACACCAACGATTACACTCAACCCCAATGCAACCGTACTAATTCCTATTGCGATACACATATCTTTAGCTGAAGCATGATATTTTAAAAGATCACCTGCTATATCCACTGCAAAGGCAAACGCGGACACAACTCCGACTTTCTTCGCAACATTCTTAAATGCCTTTACTCCAAAAATTGTCTTGGTAGATTCAACACTAAAACCAACCCCCAAATGAGAAAACCGTCCGCCATGTTCAATAAAGCTTCTAGTCTCCGGTATACGGGATATAAAGAACTCCAAAGCAGAATCTAAAATACCTTGAATCAAGCTCTCCAAAAGATTTTCTTTTATGCAGCTAATGTTGTCTCTTATTTGTTTACAAACAGTGTTAGTCATAATGGTCGCAAACACAACCATATTAACAATTTCGCTCAGTATTTCCTCTGGTGCAGATGCTAACCCACTGTGATCACTATAAACAACCGGGTTACTATTACAATACGAAAACATGTTTGTTCCAGTTAATCCTTGACCTGTACTACACATTGCATCAGCATTGATAAATCTCTTAACCGCCGGATCATAATACCTACTTTGGAGATAGTACAACCCGGTCTCAGAGTCAAAGTAATATCCACGATAGCGAAGCGGGTTAACATTGGCGATGTGTGTCGAATCTGTAATCGCCGCACCGTTGGCATCGGTGACAGAGATGATTCCGCCCCAAGCGTCATAGTTGTAGTTGGCAACAACCGCACCTGCACCGTCGTAAATGCGGATAACATCTCCACGCCAGTTGCAGACAAAGTAGTAGTCGGTTGTAGTGCTGCCGTTCTTGTAGCGAACACCGGAGGGGTTGCCGTCGGCATCATAGAAGAACCACAGCTCTGTCG
>CDZA01019358.1_pt1 | contig 14255 bp, 14 predicted proteins | sample 554881 | NCBI WGS metagenome assembly CDZA01 (sample SAMEA3182082, study PRJEB8094) | gut metagenome | biome: human; feature: gut; material: Stool; isolation source: human stools | place: Canada | collected 2012-12-04
GCGTGTATCCTGCTCGAAAAGCTGTGCATGACGGCGCGGCTCTCCCCTCGCATCGGGACGCCGAAGCCGCTCGCCGCGCCGCTCTGCCTTATAGAGCACGCGGTCTATACGAAAAAATACTCCCGTCCGTCGCTCGCCGCGGCGCAGGGGGAAGAAGCCGCGCCGGTGGCACTGGACGTTTCCGATCTCGCGCTGCGCGAGTCGGTCATTGCCTACGGGAAAAAGCTCGTGGAAAACCGCCTCATTCAGGCGACGTGGGGAAACGTCTCGGCGCGTATCGATGCCGATCGCTTTCTCATCACGCCGTCCGGCGTGGACTATGACCGCATCCGTCCGGAGGATATTGTGGAGATCCGCATTGCCGACGGCAGCTTTGCCGCCGGGCAGCGCCCTTCCAGCGAGCGGGAGATGCACCGGCGCATCTATGCCGCGCGCGGCGACGTGCGCGCCGTGATCCACACGCACTCCGCGGCGCTGCAGACGTTCGCCGCGTGCCGGGAGAGCCTGCGCACGCCGGAGATCGATGCCCCCTGCGCCGCCTACGGCGTGAGCGGCTCGAAGAAGCTCGCGGAGAGCGCGTCCGAGGTGCTGCGCTCTCACGATCTCTGCATCATGGCAAATCACGGCTTTACTGCGGTGGCAGCGGATCTTGAAACGGCGCTCTCTCGCGCCGTCGCCGCCGAAGAGGCCGCAAAGCGGATACTGGAATCGGAATAAAAATCGGCAGCGCTGCATTCTGCGGCGCTGCCGAAAATATAGGAGGGCGGAACATGGGAGAACATTTTGCGCGGGGCCGGTCGGCGGAGATATTCCGCACGGAGGACGGGAAGATCTTAAAGCTCTTTTTCCCCGACTATCCGAGGGAGTATGCCGAAAAGGAATACAAAAACACGAAGATCGCCGCATCTCTCGGCTGCACGGGGATGCAGGTCTACGATATGGTCGAGCGCGGCGGACGCTTCGGCTTTGTGATGGACTGCATCGACGGCGTTTCGCAAAACGACATGCCGGGGAAAAAGCCGGCGTATCTTTTTGAGGCCGGCAGAGACCTTGCCCGCTGTCACGTCCGCGTGCAGAAGGCGCACACGCGCGAGCTTGACGACGTGCGCGAGGTATGTCTCGGTATTCTCGGCGAGGACTGCATGGCGTTTCTGACACCGGAGGAAAAATCGCGCGCCGCCGGATATCTCCGCTCTCTCCCGGATGACGACACGGTGCTCCATCTCGACTTTCACACCGGCAATGTTCTCGTGGACAAGTCCGGCGAGTGCAAGATCATCGACTGGATGACCGCCGCGCGCGGCAGTCGCGCCGTGGAGGAAGCGCTCATGGAGTTCTTTTTCTCGGAGGCCGAACTGTTCCCGGAGGCGAGCAAAGCAAAAATTGCCCTCTTTTCCGCCATCCGCGGCTCCATCGGGAAGAGCTTTTTCAAGGAGTACCAGAAGCTCTCGCCGCTTTCCGCGGAGGAGATCGACCGCTACCGTCTCGCGGCGCTCATCCTGCGCCGTCACTGGAACATCGCGTTTGAAGAGGCGTATCTCACAAAAACCATCCGCGCGCTGATCGAAAAATACGGCGCGGAAGAAAAGGAGACGATCGAATGAAAGTCGTATGCATCTGTGACGCCGGTGTGCCGGAAATGCTCATGCAGTACATGAAAAAGCTCCCCGGGTGCGACGTGACGCTCTATACCGAAAAAACGCTCACGGACATCAAGTCCCTCACGACGTGCGAGCGTACCGCCGAGCTTCGCGGCGCGGAGGCGTGCCCTGTGAGCGCGGAAATGCTGGAAGCCGTGCGCGAGGCGGAGATCCTTGTAACGCACGTTGCGCCCGTGAACCGCGCGGTGCTCGACGCCGCGCCGAACGTGAAGATCGTCGGCGTGCTGCGCACCGGCACGGAAAATGTTGATCTCGACCTCTGCCGCGAGCGCGGCATCGCCGTATACAACGCCGAGGGACGCAACTCCACCGCCGTCGCCGATCTCGTCGTGGCGCTCATGCTCTGCGAAATGCGCAACATTGCCCGCGCCCACGGCGCGCTCGTGCAGGGCAAATGGGTCAAAATGTTCCCGAATATCATGATGAACCGCGATATGCGCCGCTGCACCGTCGGCATCATCGGCGTCGGCAAGATCGGCACGATGGTCGCCGCGCGGCTCAAGGGCTTCGGCTGCCGCATTCTCGGCTGCGATATTTTCCTCTCTCCCGAGGAAATCGAAAAGCGCGGCTGCGAGCCGGTATCAAAGGAAGAGCTGCTGCGGCAGTCCGACTTCATCACCATCCACATGCGCCACGAGGCCGGGCAGAGCGCCCTCATCGGCGCGGACGAGCTTGCCATGATGAAGAAGAACGCCATTCTCGTCAACTGCGCCCGCGCGGGTCTCGTGGACACGGCGGCGCTCGTCGAGGCGCTGCGCGCCCACAGCATCGGCGGCGCGGCGATCGACGTGTTCGACGAAGAGCCGCTCTCGCCGGACTCTCCCCTGCTCACGCTCGACAACGTCACGCTCACGCCGCACATTGCCGGCACGACCGTAGACGCCTTTGCCAATTCCGTGGAGATCATGCTCCGCCAGCTCTCACTCATTCTCGCCGGCAAGGACGCGCCCAACCGCGTCGTCTGACCGCCGCCCATACGCAAAACCGCCGAAAGAAAAAATCCTTCGGCGGTTTTGCATATGCGGTTTTCAGCTGTTTATGATCCGCTCCGTGGCGGCGCGGGCATGGGCGATGATGTCCTCCGGCGATTCGCCGACGTGGTAAACGCCGTTCTCATAGAGGATCTTGCCGTTCACCATCGTGAGGAGCACATTTGAGTTCGAGCCGCTGTAAACAAGGTTTTTCACGGTGTTGTGCTCGGGTTGCATGTTTGCCTGGTGCAGGTCGATCACGACGAGATCGGCGAGCTTGCCGGGGGCGATGCAGTCGGCGTCGATGCGCATGGCGCGCGCGCCCGTGGAGCACGCGGCGCGGAGAATTTCGCGCGCGTCGCACGAGGCGGCGTCCTCCTCCCGGAGCTTCTGCAGTACCGCGGCGAGATACATTTCACGGAACATGTTGAGCGCGTTGTTGCTCGCCGGGCCGTCCGTGCCAATGGCAAGAGGGATCTTCCGGCGGAGAAATTCGCTCACCGGCGCGATCCCGCTCGCGAGCTTCGCGTTCGAGGCCGGACACGTCACGGCGTACAGACCGCGGCGGGCGAAAATGTCCATGTCGGTCTCATCAAGCCACACACAGTGGAACCCGCCGCCGCCGTGCTCAAAGAGGCCGTTCTCCTCGAAAAGCTGCGTCGGTGTGAGGCCGTGGCGCTCGATGCATTCCTCCACCTCGCGCTTCGTCTCCGAATTGTGGGTGAAAAACGGCATTTTGTACTCGTCCAGCAGCATTTTCATAAACATGAGCAGATCGAGATTGGCCGTATACTCGGCGTGGATGCCGGGGATGTAGGAGATGAGCGGGTGGAGATTGTTGAACTTGATCGTGTCCATCTCGCCGACCGTCCAGTCGTCCCCCGCGGCGAGCGCGCCGCAGAGCACCATGCGGAAGCCGCAGTCAATGGACGCCTGCGCGAAAGCGTCGCGCTTATAGTACATGTCGAACGCGCTCGTGATGCCGCCCTTGAGATATTCGAGAATCGCGAGCTTTGTGAGAGCGTAAATATCATCCGGCGTGAGCTTGGCCTCCAGCGGGAACACCTTGTCGAAAAGCCAGCTCTGCAGCGGCAGATCGTCGGCGTAGGAGCGCAGGAACGTCATCGCGCTGTGCGCGTGGGCGTTCTTGAAGCCGGGCATCAGGAGGTTGCCCTTGAGGTCGATCTCGCGCTCAAACGGCGGGTGCGCGCCGATGGCAGGGCCGACATAGAGGATCATTGATTCCTCGACCCAGACCTCCCAGTCGGAGATCTCAAATCCGCCGCTGAGCGAAAGGAGCTTGCCGTTATAAAAGCGGATCATGCCTTCTCCTCCGCATGCATGGCGGCGATGGAATCCCACATGAGCTTTTTGAACTTCGGCGCGGCGGCGTTGGCCGCTTCAATGACCTCGTCGCCGTCAAGCGGGCGGTCGGAGAGACCGGCGGCGAGATTTGCCACGCACGAAACGCCGCACACGCGCATACCGGCGTGGTTGGCCGCGATGACCTCCACGACCGTGGACATGCCCACGGCGTCCGCGCCCATCGCGCGGGAGGCGCGGATATCGGCGGGCGACTCGTAGCTCGGGCCGGTGAACTGGATATACACGCCCTCCTTGAGATCGATGCCGTCCTTCTTCGCCGTTTCGCGCAGAATGGCGCGCAGACCCTTATCGTAGGCGTTCGACATATCCGGGAAGCGGACGCCGAGCTCGTCGATGTTCGCGCCGATGAGCGGGTTGGGGATGAGCGCGCTGATGTGATCTGTGATGCTCATAAGCGTTCCGGCGGTGAGATCGCCGCGGATGCCGCCCGAGGCGTTCGTGACGAAGAGGATCTTCGCGCCCATGGCCTTCATAAGGCGCACGGGCAGCACAACGTCGTGCGGCGTGTAGCCTTCGTAGAGGTGCACGCGTCCCTGCATGATGACGACGGGCGTTTCCTCCACATAGCCGAACACGAACCGTCCGGCGTGGCCGGGCGCGGTGGACACCGGGAAGCCGGGGATCTCGCTGTACGGCACAACGGCGGTCTGCTTCACCATGTCGGCAAAGCCGCCGAGACCGGAGCCGAGCACGACGGCGACCTCCGGGACAAAGTCGGTGTGGCGCCGCACCGCGGCGAGACAGTTCTGGATGCGTTCCATTTCGGGATGCATAAAAGAGCCTCCTTATGTTGTTATTCTCTGTTGTTTATTCTTCGGTGAGATCGGCGAACTGCGCGCCGATATAGCCTGCCAGAGCTTCGGGATCGATCCCGATCTGCGCGCCGAGCCGTCCGGCGCTGCAGAAAAAGGCGTCCGTCAAAAGCGCCGTTTCGTCGATCCATGTGGGAAACGGCTTTTTCATCCCCACCGGGGAGCAGCCGCCGTGGACATAGCCGGTGAGCGGCAGCAGCTTTTTCTGCGGCAGCATGGCGATGCTCTTCACGCCTGCCGCCTTCGCCGCCTTTTTGAGCGAGAGCGTTTCCGGCGCGGGGATGACGAACACGAAGTGTTCGCCGGTATTCGCCTCCGCCACAAGCGTTTTGAAAACGCACTCCGCGCTCTGGCCGAGCGCGGCGGCCACCTCCGTGCCGGAGGCGAGCGAGACGTCGTAATAACGCGGCGTATACGCAATGCCCGCCTGATCGAGCAGGCGCATCACGTTCGTTTTTTCGTTTGCCTTATCCGATTTTGCCATGAAAGTATTCCTCGATTTGTTCACGGGAAGCAAGAAGGCTCCCCTGGATCATGCCCGACGCGCCGCCGCCCCGTCCGGAGAGCGCGGCGTTGATGCTTCGCGCCGCGGCGCGAAGGTCGACCGTTTCCGACGCCATCACGTACCGGTATCCCCCGTCCTCCGCGCAGAACGCGGCGCAGACGCCCGTGCAGCGCGTCTTTCCTCCCTCGGCAAGAGCGCGCAGCGCGGCGGGCGAAAGGCTCTCTTCAAAAAAGATAAGATTTCCCTCGCACGGCGGGAATGAAACGAGCCGCGCCTCGACATACCGCCGCTCCGCGGCGGCACGGGCGTACTTCTCCGCTTCCAGCTCGCCGAGCACGCGCTCGGCGGCGGCGCAAAGGGCGTTCTGCGGCGCGGAAAAGAGACGGGAGAGCGCTTCGGTCTCGGCGGCGCAGAGCGCGGCGTCCTCATAGGCCGCGCGCCCGGCGAGCATCGTAAAGCGCACGCCGCCGCGGTGACGCATCCGGTCTTTCAAGCGGATGAGACCGATCTCGCCGGTGAAGCTCACATGCGGCGCGCAGCACGCGCAAAGATCCACGCCCGGCACCTCCACGATGCGCACCGGCATCGCGAGCGCCTTTTTCTGCCGGAACGGCATCGCCGAAAGCTCTTCCTCCGCCGGCCAGAGGATGTTTATCGGAAGGTTTTTCCACACATCCTCGTTTGCAAGACGCTCGAGCCGCAAAAGCTGCTCCGCGTCAATCTCGCGGTCAAAGTCGATCGTCGCGCCGTGCTCGTCCATGTGGAAGCCGATGTTCTCGCAGCCCCAGAGCGTGTGCGCATGGCCGGACACCAGATGCTCGGCCGAGTGGATCTGCATGCGCGCGAAGCGCGTTTCCCCGTCAAGCTCGCCCGTCACTTCCGTGCCGGGGACGAGCGGAGCGTCGCAGAAATGGACGATCTCGCCCTTTTCCTCGCGCGTATCCGTCACGCGCACGCCGCCGAGCGCGCCGGTATCGCCGCCCTGTCCGCCGCCCTCAGGGAAGAAGGCGGTGCGGTCGAGCGTTACGGCAAAGCGGCCGCCGCGCTCTTCGCACGAGAGGACGCGCGCGGTGAATTTTCGCATATGCGCGTCGGCGTAAAACAGTTTTTCGGTCATGGGATCAGAACTTAAAGAGATTCAGCCCGGTCACATCGTCCTTGAAGCGGTCCACCGCGCCGTCGATCACGCGGATGACCATCTCGCACGTTGCGCTCACGCGCGCGGCGTTGAGATGCCCGCCGACGACCGCGCCGGACTCGTTCGCGGCACTCATGTGCAGATGGCTGTAGTATTCGCCGTTCATCGTGTTCACCGTGCCGATCAGCGACACGATCTCGTGCGCGCCGGTGAACGTGAGCGCGTGGTACTGATGCTCGTCCACGTTGTACACGCCGACGGTGAACTCGTCCGTCGCGCCAAGCGCCTCAACGCTCGCCAAACGGATATTTTCCTTTTCGCACAGCGCGCGAAGCTGCGCCGTGATCTCCTCGCCGCGGTCGAAGCGCGCAACGATCGTATTTTCAAAACGCCGGTAGTCCATAGTTTGTATCTCCTTTGCATGGGATGTATCTGTATTATAGCCGCTCGGCGAGCGTAAATCAAGGTTGTCAAGGCCCGGTCGATCGCGTATAATATCCGGAGAAACGAAAGGATCGGCCTATGGAAAACTTTTCCCGTCCGCTGGTGGACTGGTACAAAAAAGAGGCGCGCCCTCTCCCCTGGCGGGAGGAGCCGACGCCGTACCGCGTGTGGGTCTCGGAGATCATGCTGCAGCAGACGCGCATCGAGGCCGCGCGCGAATACTTCAACCGCTTCACGCGCGCGTTCCCGACCGTGGAAGCGCTCGCCGCGGCGGAGCTTGACGATGTGCTCAAGCTTTGGGAAGGGCTGGGGTACTATTCCCGCGCACGGAATCTCCACAAATGTGCCAAAACCGTGTGCGAGACTTACGGCGGCGTATTTCCCCCGGACGCCGCGGCGCTGCGCGCGCTGCCCGGCATCGGGGACTATACCGCCGGGGCGATCGCTTCTATCGCCTACGGACTGCCGGAACCGGCGGTGGACGGAAACGTGCTGCGCGTGCTCGCGCGCATGGAGTGCTTCGGCGAGAGCATCGGCAGCGACAAGGTGAAAAAGCGCTTCCGCGAAGCGCTCCGGGATATCTATCCAACGGGCGAATGCGGCGCTTTTACGAGCGCGCTCATGGAGCTGGGCGAGACGGTGTGCACCGTCGGCACGCCAAGCTGCGCGCGCTGCCCGGTCGCAGCGTACTGCGCGGCGCACCGCTGCGGCGAGGAAGCGCTCTACCCCGTGCTGCCGGAGAAAAAACCGCGCCGGATCGAAAACCGGCGGGTGCTGCTTCTGCTCTGCGGCGATACGTGCGCCGTGCAGCGGCGCGCAGACATGGGGCTTCTCGCCTCGATGTGGGAGCTGCCGAACGACCTTTTGCCGGACGCGCCGGAAACCGGCGAGCCCTGCGGCGAAGCGGTGCACATTTTCAGCCATGTAGAATGGCATATGCGCGGGTACATCGTCCGCTGCAAGGAGAAGCTTCCGGGCTATGTCTGGGTGACGCGAGCCGAGCGTGAAGCGCTCGCCATGCCCACGGCGTTCCGGTATTACCGAAAAAAACTGGAGGAGATGGGATATTGAATATCTGTGTATTCGGCGCGGCGCGCGATGAGATCGGCGAGAACTTTATGGCTCTCGGCACAGCGCTCGGCCGCGAGCTCGCGGCGCGCGGGCATACGCTCGTGTTCGGCGCAGGCGGCCACGGCATGATGGGCGCCGCGGCGCGCGGGGCCTACGAAATGGGCGGGAAGATCATCGGCGTCGTGCCGTACTTTTTCAACACTCCCGGCATTCTCTTTGAGCACTGCACGGAGCTTATCCGCATGGAAACGATGGCGGAGCGCAAAACGATCATGGAAGAGCGCTCGGACGCTTTCATCGCCCTGCCCGGCGGCATCGGCACGATGGAGGAAATTTTTGAGGTCATCACGCTCTCATCCCTTGGGCGGATGCAGAAAAAGAGTGCGTTTCTCGATGCGGAAAGCTATTGGGAACCCGCGGTCGAGCTACTGCGCGGCGCAGTGGAAAAGGGCTTTGCGGGCAAGGAGCTGAATGAGCACTATGCGCGCTTCACGGATGTGGAAGCGTGCCTGGATTATCTGGAAAAATAATACAGCGGGCGGAGCAGAGCCCCGCCTCTGTAGAAATTTTCAAAGAACGCCCGTAGGGTTGGGGCTCTGCCCCAACCGCATACAGTTCTCCCTCTTTCACGGCGCTGCCGCGGATGGAGGGAGATTTTTTTATGCCAGTCTCTGCTGCATATACGCAAGCAGCGCCTGCGCCTCGACGGAATTTGTCGTGCGCGCAAACGCCAGACCGATCGTCCGGCAGCTCGTCGGCGAGAGCAGCGGCGCGGCGTTCCGCCGCAAGCGGCTGTACGCGGTCATGGTGCGCTTCGTCGTGCCGGTAATGATGCTCATCCTCTTCCTCCAGTCCACCGGCATCATGGCATAAGAAGCTCTGATATATATAAGTATCCCCCATTTGTCCGGCAAATGGGGGATACTTATCTTTATCTGTGAACTGCTGTGCGGCGGGATTTGGCAAAAAGCGCCGTCAGCACCGCGAGCCAGAGGAATGCCAGCACCGCTGCTGCGGCGGTGATATAGGAAACGGTTCTCACCGTTTTCCCCTCCTGCGCGCTGAACACCGCGCCCGCCTCCACGCTCTCCCCGTTCGAGAGCGTCACGGTGAGCATGCCGTTTTCCCCCACCTGCACGGAAGAAATGCCGACGCCGGGCGCGCCGTCCTCTCCCGTGATCTTGCCAAGATTCGTTTCCGTTCCGTCCGTGAGAGCGACGATCAGCTCCCCGGAGTCGTTCAGCGATACCTCCCGGATGCCGACGCCGTCTTTTCCGTCTTTCCCGTCTTTGCCGTCCGTGCCGTTTCGTCCGGCGGCGCCGGCAGCGCCTGTGGCTCCGGTCGCACCCGCAGCGCCCGTGGCTCCGGTCGTTCCGGCGGCCCGCACACCGGTGTCTGTATTGCCCAGCCACCAGTTGCCGTTGCCGCCGATGGAGGGCGTCAGGCCGGGCGCGCCCTGCGCGCCGTCCGTGCCGTCTTTTCCGTCAACGCCATCCTTGCCGTCGACGCCGTCTTTTCCGTTTGCTCCGTCCTTCCCATCGACACCGTCTTTACCGTCAGCGCCGTCTCTGCCGTCCGCAGCGGCGGCTTTTACGCCGGTGTCCGTGTCACCGATCCACCAGTTCCCGTTTTCGCCGATGGTCGGCGTCAAGCCGTCCGTGCCATCCTTGCCGTCCGCACCTCCGGCCTTTACGCCGGTGTCGGTATCACCGATCCACCAGTTTCCATTCTCGCCGATGACGGGCGTCAGACCGTCCGCGCCATTCTTACCGTCGACGCCGTCCCGTCCGTCCCTTCGGCTTTCACGCCGGTGTCCATAATGCCGATCCACCAGTTGCCGTTCGGACCGACGGAGGGCGTCCGGCCGTCCCGCCCGTCCTTTCCGTCCTCTCCGGTGGCTTTCACACCGAGAGATTTCCACGTAGTCCCGCTGTCGTAGGATACCTCCCACTCGTTCGTAGCAGGATTGACGCGCAGCTTCGAGCGGAATGGGTCGTCCATCTGGACAAGGCTCAGCGGCATTCCGCCCGGATAGGGACACGTCTCAAAGATAGACGGCATATAATCCCTGCTGAGATCTGTTTTCCAGCGGTAGAACTCCGCGCCGATATACAGCCCCATCTGGCCGCCAAAATGCTGATTGGCAGTAAAGCTCCCGCCGTTAAAATAAAGCCCTTTTCCCTCCGCAGAGGTGCTTGACGGCCGGAGATCGTCGGTGATGAACGTTCCGCTTTCCATCGTCAATCTGGTGATGTTCGCTGTTCCGCCAACCAACGTGAGTGAACCGCTGCCTCGAATGGTAATGTTCTGAGCGATGATCGGATAGTATGAGGTGTTCACGCTGAAGCGGTTTTCTCCCGTCAGATCTATAACAAGCGGGATAAAGACCGAGAGTAAAGCGGAGCCCATCGGCTGATTTCCCGTTCCCTTAAGATCGGCGTTTCGCAAAAACAGCGTCGTGCCGTCAAAATAGAAATTGTAATCATCCGCCGTTGCTTCGGAAAAGCCGCGGTTATCCGACGGATCGTTTTTATAGTAGGTACCAACTTCGAGAAACGTGCCGTTGATCTTCGGATCGTTCCAGTTCGCCCGAACACTCGGAACGTTCGCCGCTCCCAGCGGCTGAGCGGTCATCTCTTCGACCGACGCTCCAACCGTCTCTTCCACAGGCTCCACGACCGGCGCGGGCGTTGTTTCCGCCGGTGCGGGCGTTGCTTCCACGGGTACGGGTGTTTCCGCTTCCGTATCGTCGGCCAGCGCCGGAACACAGAGGCTCGTCAGCGCAAGGCAGACGCAGATCATGGCGGCAAGAATACGATGCTTCATAGTTTTGTTCCTCCCTGTTTCTGTCTCTCGGGCGGGTCTCCCTGTATTTACTTTGTATTATGCAGGAACAGCGCACGCTTTGCAAGACATTTTGGTCTGCGTGCCAGAACAGGTAAAAAATCGGCTGTTTTTCTTCGAAACAGCCGATTTTCGCGCTTATTCGATTTCCGCCGGAGGCAGCAGGCGCGTCATGCTCCGGAGACTCACGGTGAGCGTATACGCATTGTGCAGCAGCGCCGAGGTCGCCGGGGGCAGGATGCCCGCCACGCCGAGACAGATCAGCATAAAGTTGAAGCCGATGATGTTTCGGTAATTCGTGTGGATCCGGTCCATGAGCGCGCAGCTGAGCCGCCGCAGTGTCAAAAGCGAATGGAGGTCGTTCGCGCCGATGGTGATGTCCGCCACCTCGCGGGCGATGGCCGCGCCGTCGCGGATGGCGATGCCGGCGTCCGCCTCGGAGAGCGCCGGGGAGTCGTTCACGCCGTCGCCGAGCATGATTACGCGCCGTCCGGCCTCGTGCTCGCGGCGGATGAAGTTGGCCTTATCCTCTGGAAGGACCTCGGAGTAGTACTCGTCCACGCCGACCGCCGCCGCTACGGACTTCGCCGTGCGGTCGCTGTCGCCGGTCATCATAACGAGCTTCGTAAAGCCGAGAGAGCGCAGACCGCGGACAACGTCGGCAGCTTCCGCGCGCAGCGGGTCCTCAATGCAGATGACCGCCGCGAGCACACCGCCCGCGGCGAGATAGAGATGCGAATACTCCGCCGGGAGCGATTCAAACTTTTCCTCTTCCCCCGCGGGGATGACGCACTTCTCGTCCTCAAACACGAAGTGGTGGCTGCCGATGATGACCTTTTCGCCGTCCACGCTGCTTGCGATGCCGTGCGCGACGATATAGCTCACGCTCGAATGGCGTTCCTCATGGGAGATATGGCGGTTCTCCGCCTCGGCCACGACGGCCTTGGCCATGGAGTGCGGGTAGTGCTCTTCAAGACACGCAGCGAGCGCGAGCATGTCGTTTTCTTCCTTGCCGCCGAACGGCACGACTGCCGCCACGCGCGGAGCGGCATGGGTCAGCGTGCCGGTCTTATCAAAGACGATGGTGTCCGCCTGCGCTACCGCCTCCATGAAGCGGCCTCCTTTGACGGAGATGTGATGGATGCCGGCTTCCTTCATGCCGGAGAGCACCGCGATCGGCATGGAGAGCTTGAGCGCGCACGAGAAATCGACCATCAGCACGGCGAGCGCGCGGTTGACGTTGCGCGTCAGCAGCCAGATAAGCCCCGTCGCGCCGAGACTGTACGGCACGAGCCTGTCCGCCAGATGCGAGGCCTGCGCCTCGGTGTCGGACTTGAGCTTTTCGGATTCCTCGATCATATGGACGATGCGGTCGTAGCGTCCCGAGCCCATGCTCTTATCGACGCGGATCGTGCATTCGCCCTCTTCCACGACCGTCCCGGCATAGACGTAGCTGCCCGCCGTGCGGCGCACGGCCAGCCCCTCGCCGGTGATGGACGCCTGATTCACCATCGCTTCCCCCGCGACGACATGGCCGTCGAGCGGGATCATGCCGCCGGTGCGGACGATGATCCGGTCGCCGGGGCGCACGTCGCCGACCGGCACGGCCACGCTGCCGTCCGTCGTTTCGAGCCAGACCTTGTCCACCTGCAGCGCCATCGTCCCGGCAAGGTCGGCGACGGACTTTTTGTGCGTCCATTCGTCGAGCAGCTCGCCGATGCCGAGCAGGAAGATGACCGAACCCGCCGTTTCAAAGTCTCCGCGCAGGATCGATACGGCAATGGCTGTCGCGTCGAGCACCGGCACTTCGATCTTCCCGTGCAGTAGACAGCGGATGCCGTCGCGCAGGAAACGGAGCGAGCGGATCACGGTACGGATCGCGCGCAATGGCGCAGGCAGGATGAGCTTCAATGTATACCGGCGGACGATGCGGAAAATGAGCTTTCCCTCGTACTCGCGGTTAAGCACGCGGACGCTGTGCTCCGGCGCGAGCGCCGCCGACTTCTCATAGGAAAACGCGGCGAGCGCCGCGACGATGGGCGCGCGCTGACCGGTATAAAGAATCGTAGCGTTGCCGGTGCGGTCGTGGACCGTCACATCGGCAACGCCGGGAGTATTTCGCAGATACGCCTCCAGAATGTCCGCTTGGAGCAGCGACATGCGCGGCTGCTCCAGATGGACACGGATGCGTCCCGCCGTATCGTGCAGGATCGTGCATTTCATGGCGAATTACTCCGCGGCGTCCTCAATCGTCTCGGGCGCGTCCTCCGCGGCATACTTCTCGTTGAGCGCCTTCGCGTCGGCGAGAATGTCGTCCGCCCCCTCGCGGATATTCGTCGCGGTTGTCATGACGGCTTCCTTGGCGCGCAGCGCCGCCGCGGTCGTGAAAGCGTAGACCTTCTTCGCGTCGCGGCTGGTGAGGATCTTGATGCCTGCCGTGCCGAACAGCACGCCGCCCGCGAAAAGACCAACTTTACCCCAATTCATGAAAGTATCCTCCTTATCTTTTTGGGATTTCGCCCGCATTTTATCTTTATGTTCCGGCATTGTCAATAGATTTTCTGTTAATATTTGCATTTTTCAGCAAAATATTAGCACAGGCTTCCTTTAGTTAGCCATAATTAACTCATTGACTTCGGAATGGCGGACTGCTATCATGCATCGCGGAGGCGATACTATGAAAACGTTACTCAAGGAATTCAAGGAATTTGCCGTAAAGGGGAACGTGGTCGATATGGCGGTCGGCGTCATTGTCGGCGGCGCGTTCGGGAAGATCGTCACATCGCTCGTCAACGACGTCATCATGCCGCTCGTCGGCGTGCTGACCGGCGGGATCGACTTCAGCAATCTTTTTCTCCCGCTCGACGGGAATACCTACGCCACGCTCGCCGAAGCGGAGGCCGCGGGTGCGGCGGTGCTCAAGTACGGCTCGTTCCTCTCGCAGGTGCTCGATTTTCTGATCGTTTCGTTCGTGATCTTTATTTTTGTAAAGAAGATCATGGCGCTCGGCCGGAAGAAGGAAGCTCCCGTGGAGGAAGCGCCGAAAACGAAGGTCTGCCCCTACTGCAAGAGTGAGATCGCCATCGACGCCACACGCTGCCCGCACTGCACGTCCGAGCTTCCGTAAGAAGTTCACCACGATTAACTACAGTTCTGGAGGTGACCCATGCAGACATTTGAGACCGAACACTACATTTTTCACTATGGCGCCGGTACGGCGGCGGAGCGCGATATTGAGAAGATCGCCGCGCTGCAGGAGGGCTGCTTCTCCCACATCTGCGCGGTGCTGGGTCTTACGCCGGATTTCAGGATCGAGTACTTCCTCTGCGATTCGCCGGAGGAGGTAGGACGCATCTGCGGCGACGACGAGCCCTGCAACGGCTTTGCCGACCTGCCGAACCGCATCTATGCCGTGTATAACGA
>CDZA01000029.1_pt1 | contig 14209 bp, 6 predicted proteins | sample 554881 | NCBI WGS metagenome assembly CDZA01 (sample SAMEA3182082, study PRJEB8094) | gut metagenome | biome: human; feature: gut; material: Stool; isolation source: human stools | place: Canada | collected 2012-12-04
GGGTACACTCTCACTTGGCAGAACGGCAGACAACTGGCGACGCTCAGCGGCAACGGCATAACTGCAAACTACACCTACGATGTGGACGGGCTGAGAACATCAAAGACCGTCAACGGTGTTAAGTACGAGTACTACTATGTCGGAAACACCTTGCAGTATGAGAAGTTCGGCACGACAGAGCTGTGGTTCTTCTATGATGCCGACGGCAACCCCTCCGGTGTTCGCTACAAGAACGGCAGCACTACAACCGACTACTACTTTGTCTGCAACTGGCGTGGAGATGTTATCCGCATTTACGACGGTGCAGGTGCGGTTGTTGCCAACTACAACTATGATGCTTGGGGCGGAATCATCTCTGTCACCGATGCCAACGGTGCGGCGATTACAGATTCGACACACATCGCCAATGTTAACCCGCTTCGCTATCGTGGATATTATTATGACTCTGAAACGGGATTGTATTACATAAGTGCTCGTTATTATGATCCGATTGTTAAGCGAATGCTTAATTCAGACGATGAGTTGCTTTCCGCAGTATCGCCTCAGGCTCTCACGGATAAAAATTATTTTGCTTACTGCGATAATAACCCGGTGATCCGTGTCGATAGAGACGGAGGCATTTGGGGGATTGTACTTTGGGCAGTTGCCGATGGATTGTTGAATTCTATTGATGAAATAGTGGAACTAGTGGACGTATGTGAAAATGGTGGCAATAAAAATGTAGCTATTGTAAATTTAGCGATATCATTTACAACTGGTGCAGCTATTAGTATTGTAAGTTCGGTTGCGAGTAAGCCCGTAGCGACGATAATTGCGGCTACTGCATGTTCTATATTTACAAATGTGTGTGATGTTTATACGACATATAGAAGCTCAGGAAATACGGCAGATCTAGGATCACTTGTTTCTGAGGCCAGCGTAAATGTGGTGTGCGATTTTGCGTCAACTGCTATTGGCAGTAAGATAAATAAAGAGGTGACGGATGGGATGCTTAATGAAGGTGAAAAACTATTAAAAAAGGGGACGACAAGAGCCAGGATTCTCTCTAAAAGAGAGAGGACGCCTAATGTTCAAAAAGGACTGGCGCATGCAGCAAAGAAACAAAGTACAGGAAAGAAATTAATTTATAAGGCGAAGGCTCTTTCTAGAGCAATTGATTTATCAGTATCTCGTACAGCAAATAGAATCAAAAATTGGATAATGAGGAAATGGCATGGAAAAAAATAATGCTCAAAAAAAGATACTATTCTGCCCATGGATTCTTTGGAGCGTCGAAGCGTTTGAAAATATGCTCTCGAAAATGGAGGCGAACGGCTGGGCGTTGTATAAGGTTCATTTAGGCATTCTGTTTTGCTTTGCACGCTGTAAACCGCAGGATAATGTAGTCTATTATGTTATCTGCGAAGAGGGTCAAAAAACGTATGCTACTAGGGAGCCTTGGACTTACGGCAAAAAATCTCTGGTTGAAAATATAGATTACAGATGCTGTAAAAAGCATAAATATTTGTCGTTTGATTTGGATTGGTGGCCGCATTCCGAGGATGTTTTATGCTTTCTTCGCTATGATATATACAGATTTTCTCAACGATATTGCGATGATATTGCAAAAATAAGAGTTGGCAGAAAACCGAGGACTTTTCATTATGTATTGAAGTTAGCCGCAGTATGGTGGATTTTCATTATGACGCAGGTGGGCCTTCTGGTTTGTCTTAGAACTTTGATTGGCTAAAGTTTTAAATAAGTATTGCTGTACAGATGAAGATTTTTATATTTTTTGGTTTTCAATACTTAACATGAAATAGTCACTCTGTAGTTCGCTGCAAGAATTGACCACAATGGACTGAAACAACTATAAAACTAACCCTCAAAAAGCTAAATGTTTTTGAGGGTTAGTTTATTTGTCAATTGTTGTTTACTGTGATTTTCCGTTCTTATATAATATATGTAACTATTGTTATACGATATTCGTTATTGTGTATCGTTTTATCAACATTTGGTATACCATATCCAATATGTCACAATGTTAGCATATGTTTATCTTTGTTGTGATAAGTGGAGTTCTCATAGAGCCGACCGGTCTTGATGCAGAAATCGATCAGCTCGTCGTCGATTTCTCTGCGGCACAGATATTCGACGGCGTGGGTGGCGCTGTGGTTGGTCTGCGGCAGAAGCAGCACCTTTTCTTTTGATACTTTCGGAGCCGGGGCAAAGGCGGGCGGCGTCGCTGACAGGTTTCTCATAATGGTTTCGACCACCTGCGTAAATGGCATTTTTTGACCTTAATGAGATAGTTCAGCACAGAATAGCCGCCGATCCCACGGGAAAACCAGCACCATTTGCCATTGGAGATTTCCAGGCTGTCGTGCTCACGGGTACAGTAGGTGCCGCCCCCGAAACGCACCAGCTTCTGCGGCTCGTAAGTCCGCAGATAGGTCAGCAAGTCCATCTCACGAGCCTACGCCACCACCTCCGGTGGGATATATGGCATAAGTTTCACCTCCGTTCTGACATAAAAATAGCCAAGGGGCTTTCAGGATGAAACCCTCTCGGCTATGTAAGTGATAGTATAATTTGTGCGCTGTACTTATCCTCTCAAATCAATAACTTCCCAATCGGCATCGAATACCCCATTACTTTTTTCGTAAGTCGCCGCCTGCATTGCTACGCATAATAACTTTTTAGGTCTGCTCATACCAACATACGCAAGTTTACGGCTGGAATCATATAGATTTGAGCTACCACAGCGACCAACACCAAAGTACGGAAGAATCCGATTCAAATCTGATGCACCCTGTCTATTAGTTTCAAGATATAGAGTCGCATCGTGCGTTTCACCTTTAACGCCGTGAATAGTGTCAAATACAATTCTACGGCCTCTAATAGGATCAATCAGCACATTTTTCTCGGCTATATCTGCATGATTAACACCAGTGGATTCTTCGAGAAAAAACGCTGGAAGGACAGTAAATATATCGGGGTGGCTCGGATCGTTGATTCTCAGCAGTTCGTTTATCCTCTGCCGCACCATTTGGTCTACTGAACATCTTTCGATTTTTTGCATTCTCGACATCTCATAAATCCATTGACAATAAGACTCCCTGTATTTATCGTCAAGTAATTTTTTCATTGTTACCATGGTATAGTCTTTTCCTGATACAGGATGCTTTATTGGAATGTAGTGGAATACTCGGCACAAGAGTCTACGAACACTTTGCTCGGTCTTATACAATTTTCCCTCCAGCAAATACTGGGCAATCTCGTCTACTAAAACCCAGTAGTTATACTCGCTTTTCTTATTTGCTGAACCATCAAATTTAGTCCAATAGCTTCCGATTTTCAAGCCAGACAAATTTTCTCTTTTTACTGCTCCAATAACCTTATATACGCCATTGTTGTCGTAGAGCTCATGCTTTTCTAATGCGGAAATAAACCCACCAATGACTCTGTCAATTTTCTCAGGAGAGAAGACAAGCAAGACTGGTTTGGCGCCTGTCGCTCCGGCAAGCGTTGCGATATTCTTCTCACCTTTTTTTAGCTTGCAGAGTACATTGGCAATTTCTTGGTTAAACCTGCAAGAAGTCATAATTGGTAGAAAGTCAGGTTGGGGTATCCAGTCAGGGGTTGTATCTTCTGCTGAATTATAGATAGCCTGATCGGAATCTCCAATTTTGAACACCGCACATTTTTGTGGGTCAAATATTGCATCTATGGCTTGGCGCTGAAGGATGTCGCAATCCTGATATTCATCTATGAATACATATTTAAATCGCGTCGAAAATAGGTCTGTATACTCTTTGGGCAAATCGTTGATAGCGGCTCTTGCATATGAATAGGCATCCCGATACCGTATTATGCCCTCATTTTTTAGAAGGTTAGAAATTAGCTTGTGATATTGTGTTGTTGCATCTGAATCCGCACGTGCAACAGCCCGTATTTGTCTTCCGACACAAAGAGCACCATCGTGCCGTATATATAATGCTTTTGTATGATCAAACCGATTTGTAAACTGATTACCATTCCTAAGGCTGTTTTTGGTCGTGCGGTCAAGATCACCGTATTCTTCGCAATGTTTCATTTTGTGCAACATATGCTGTACATATGTTGTGTCATCGACAGTATGCACGCTCCGACCGGTTGACGCTCTAAGATATGGAATGGTCACAAATCTATCGATAAATGATTGAATCGTTCCGATATAATTTGGATAGCCAAGTAGCTTATCGGCAGAACCCAAAAGCCGTTTTTTAATTTCATCGACTGCAACGTTTGTATGAGAGAGCACACAGATTCCTGCACCGTTTTCGAGTGGCATTTGGTCTGCCAACAATTTTAGCTTTGCGAGAAGAACAGTTGTTTTTCCGCTACCGGGACAGGCTGCTACATCTGTTGAATGCCAACAACGTATAACTTCTCTTGCGTCTTCCGGGAAGTGTGCACCATGCGGCAAAAGGAGTTCTTCTACAGCTTGAATATCTTGGTCGGAAATCTGCCATTCCATTATAGAATCCTCCTATCTACACCGTTTCTCCTGCTGCATATTTGATGGCATTCACAATATAACTTAAAAACGAATCATTCTCGATCTCAGATTTCAATGCTGCCTTCTTATCCTCGTCGGTTTTGAATCCATACAACTCGAGATCGAACATCTTTTCTTGTGTCAGCCCATCTGGAACTATGGATATTTTCCAACGCAAAAGCGAAGCCAAGCACTGAGCAGTAATCGCTTTCAGACTGCTTTTTCCATCGCCATTAAGCATTAAATCATAAATATGGTATGCCCTCTCAGCAGCAGAGAACCCATTCCACGCCTGCGCTTCTGCTTCGGCGTCACGATTTGCTTCATCAATCTTGGCATCAGTCAGTGAAATATGCTCTTGCGCATTCAGAATTTTCTTTCCGTAATGAACCGCCTTATGGAAATCATCCGAAAGGCAACTCATAGCAATGCAATACTCGAGCGTCCATCGTGGTGAAGTAAAGCCGTGCACGGAGCCATTTGTATATTTTCTGTCTCCTTTTTCTTTAGCCTGCAAAGATTCAGCTTCCTTCTCGTTGAATGTTTTCTCCTTTGTCGTGGGCTCGACATCGTATGGTCTAACATCACAATCTGTTATTACAGAAACAGGTATTCCTATATCGGCGCCGTCTTTTCTTACCATAATTCCGCTATATCGAAGAAAAGCTGTGCTTCCAACATTTACAATGGATATACCGTATTTCTCCAATGGATAGCCGAGAATATCTGCAATGGCAGGGATCAGTATATTCTCTGCATCACCCTCAACCATTATAATACCCTTAGCAAAAAACAGATTGGCCTTTGTTGAGTCGAGAAAACGCTGGAGGAACAGGTAATCCCCCTTCTGTAATCCGGTTCGCCCTTCGGCCAAATCATATCCGGTGCCATTCTTCATTAAAATCAAGTTCTTGAGGTTGATTTTTGATGCCAAAATGGGGCTATGTGTGGATACGATAATTTGGACATCATTCTCGTTATACTCGTTCTGGAGATAACTGATTAGTCGAAGCTGTGCTTGCGGATGCAAATGGGCTTCCAATTCTTCGATTAGAGCCAGTTTCAGGTCACCATCTGTATCATCCTTAAGGAGCAACAACTCCGCTGCAATAAATAGCAGATTCAATTCCCCAAGCCCAGGGTTGATCTCGGGAGCATTCAATGACAGGGACTCCAGTATAGCTTTAAGCTGAATATCCGAGGTTTTCAATTCTGCATCACTGGCTTGGCCTTTATCACTAAATGAATCTAAATTACTGCGGATCGTCTGGAGTATGCGCTTCCCATCTGTATCGTCTGTAAAATAATCCTCAATGCGTTGATTCGCATCTCGGAAAATATCGAGAACTGTATGTTCTTTTTTGCCTTTGAAAACAGGGTGATTTAGAAGTATTTGCGAGATTCTGGAACCATGTCCGGAACTCATTTCCCGTTCGGCATCACGGAGCGGTTTCAAATAAACAGCTTTCAGCAATTCTCTTGCTTTTCCATCAATCGAAATTCCATCGTCTATATCGCCCACACGCAATTCCTGATAAATTTTATGTCCTTCTTTCCATGCGCGATAATGAAGTTCAAGCGTATATTCAATGCCATTCTCCGTTTGGTTGAATGAAAGATATTCGATAAAGTTCTTTGCTTCGTTCTGTGTAAAATCTGAAATCGTACAATCGATCTTGAACTCTGAGCACGCATCTTCACCAACAGACTTATAAAAATCCTCATCTGACGGCCTGATATACTCATTGCTCTGTGTCAACAAGACTAATTTTAATGCATCAATCACGGCAGTTTTTCCAGAATCATTTTCGCCAATCAGAGCATTTAGACCTTTGTGAAAAGTGATTTTTAAGCCGGGAGCACCATCCACAGATTTGAATTGGCGGAAGTCATACACTCTTAATTCGGATATAATCATTTTTTCACACTCACTTCCAATAGTAATTTCACAGGGAATGTTGTTTCCAAGAATACGCTGTCACTGCTTTTTCTGCGAACTATTATCTGCATATACTTTGTCTGTTTTATATGCAGAAACCGTATTGACCTGTGCAGAAAACCGTTTAATACTCCTTGCTTAGCAGGAAGTCCGCCAGATGTACGATCTTAACACCATTGATATTGCCTGCGGCCAGTTCGTCCAGCGTTACGACATATTTCGGGTAATTGTCTTTGATCTCCAGCAGGTTGGCAACCTCCCGGTCGGATTCCTCCGGCAGATTGCGACATACCTGCACATAGATCCGCTCGTCCCGTCGCACAGCCACGAAGTCGATCTCCTTGGTGGCGTTTTTGCCGATATACACATCATAGCCCTTCCGCCGAAGCTCAAAGTACACAATGTTCTCCAGCATGGCGGCAACGGATTTCGGGTTGAAGCCCATCATGCAGTATTTGAGAGAAGCGTCCGCAAGATAGAATTTCTCCTGCGTTTTCAGGACGGTCTTGCCCTGCATATCGTACCGCTGACAACGATAGATCACGAAAGCTTTTTCCAGCCATTCCAGATAATTATAGACCGCTTCCACGGAGAGGGAGCGTCCTTCGCCTTTCATGAATTTCACGATGGCGTTGGCAGAAAAAGTCTTGCCGACATTCTCTACAACATACTTTACTACACGGTTGAACAGGTCAAAGTTTGTGATATTGTGCCGCTTGGTGATGTCGCTGGTGATAACGGAATTGTAGATACCCTCGACGATTTGATAGGACGAACGCTCATCGAAATTTCCGAGCGCAACGATAGGAAAGCCGCCCATGCGGATATACTCGTTCAAAAGTTCTTTCGGTGTGCGGCTGCTGTCCTTCTTGAACTCCAGATATTCAGCAAAGGACAGCGTAAAAACAGGGATGGAGATATAGCGTCCCGTCAGATAGGTGGAGATCTCACTGGACATCAGCTTGGAGTTGGAGCCGGTCACATAAATGTCTGTATTGGAATCCTCCAGCAGACTGTTGACTGCTTTTTCCCAGCCATCCACCTCCTGCACTTCATCCAGCAGAAGATAGTAGCGTTCATTGTCGGTTATTTTCTCTTTTATATCCCGGTACATTTGCTTGGCGGTTATGCTGTTGTCCAGCTCCTCCGAAGTGTAGCGCAACTGGATCACATGGTCTGCCGCAATGTCACTGTCGATCAGGTCGTCTTTCAACATATCCAAAATGGTCGATTTTCCGCAGCGACGAATCCCGGCAAGGATCTTCACCAGCGGAACATCCCGATAGGTTTTCAGCATATCCAAATAGTATGGCCTAATGATCATAGTATCGCCTCCTTACTATTAGTATAGCCAAAAACATTAACTCGGTCAACAGTTTTTGCTGGAATTTAAGAAAAACTTTAAAAAAAATAAGTTTTTTGCATGTCATTCGTTTTTGCCAACAAAAAGTGTAGTTAATTTTTCTGCACAACCTCTGTCGCCCAATTCATTTATATCGCTTTGGCCTTTGAGAGAGATAAGTCCGGTATCGGTATGTCTGCGGAAGTAAATGTGCTGCCGTTCCATGTTATCAATTGGACGGGCAAGGTTCGGAAGCCCGCCGCTCTTCTATGGCCATGCGAATCCTGTCGTTGTCAAAAAATGCGTATATTGGTTTTTATAATTTCAGGAAAACAATAAAAGGATCGTAAAAAGCAGTACAAAAGAATCGGAGATTTATGTAAAAGCGAATTTCGTATTTTGTTTAAAAATGTTGAAATTTTTTATTTTTTGATACACTCAACTAAATTAACGAATCTTTTTTCAGCAGGGCTTGATACTTTTTGATTTTTGCGCAATATATTGTATGGTGCCTACTTTAAATTATATTTTGAAGATTAAACCCGCAAGAAATCTATGAAGGTGTTCAAAAAGGACTGGTGCAAATGCATAATTGTACTTAAATATATTGCCAAAATTGTCGTATTGATTTATGACATGGGGAACAAAAATAAAATGTAAAATGTGCACAACTTGTCGAATGATAGTTTGTGCATATTTTTTTGTAACCAAAGGCGGTTTTAAGACACTATAAAAATGTATTGAACTGATAGATTTTATCAGTTAGAAGAGATGATATAAAACCATTTGGAAATGGGGTGACAGCGTAGGGTTAATAGTAAGCGTGATGTAGTGAATGCTGTAAAAAAGAGAGGAGATTTGGTAATGAAAAAGACAAAAGTCATAACAAAACTGATAGCCATAATTTTGTCAATACTTGTGGTTGTTCAAGTTGCCCCAATGTCAACTTTTGCCGAAACAATTGAAACAGAAAGTGAAAAGTTTGAGGAAAGCGGGTATTCTACTGAAGTATCTCAGGAAGAGGAAGACCCAATAGTAATAGGAGAAGATGTAGATCGTCGCGACAGCAGCAACACCAAGTATTTTAAGATGAGCGATGGAACAATAAAGGCTGCTGTGTACAAAGATCCTGTTCTTTATCAAGATAGTGCTGGTAAGTGGCAGGAGATAGATAATACACTTGAAACATCGGACGATGAGAATGATGAGATTTCAAACTTTAACGGATATGCAACCAAAAGCAATAAGTTTAGGGTGAAGTTTGCAAAGAATTCAAACCAGAAAAAACTTGTCAGCATAAAAATGGGCGATTACTCGGTCAGCCTTTCTTTGCTTAACAAAACGAAGAAGAATAACTCGTCAATGAAGCAGGAGAAGAAAGCTAAAATCGAGGATTTAACCGCCGCTAGCAAGGCCAGTCAAAAGATATACTATGAAAACATTCTTCCTGATACAAATATAGAGTACATAGTTAATGGATCGGGAGTCAAGGAAAATATTGTAATAAAATCCGCGCAGAACAACTATCAATACAGCTTCGAGATCGATGTGAAAGATCTTACGCTCACATTGGAAGATGACGGCTGTATATACGCGAAAGATGTAAACACGGGAAAAACTGTGTTTGTCCTTCCCAAACCGTTTATGCTCGATGCAAACTATGAGTATTCAGACAGTGTGAGTTACAGTATCAGTTCAAAAAATAAAAAGAAGTATGAGATTACTGTAACTGCGGATGCCGAATGGATAAATAGCAGCGACAGGACATTCCCTGTTACGATTGACCCCGCAATACAGACAGAGCAGTCAAACACAGCGATGGATTCGGTTTATGTTGCTTCCGGAAAGCCGACTACAAATTACTGGCATGGTCCGATGATAATGGTTGGTAAAGAGTCGTCGGGCATAGGAAAGTGTCAGGGGCTGCTTCGCTTTGACTTGCCGTCTTTAAACCGCGGAGATGTTGTTATTGATGCAGAACTTTACGCTGCGCAGATATATGCAGATGCGTATAACACGGACAAAACACCGGATGCTGCAATAGAAGTACATGCAGTAACAAGTAGTTGGAATAAAAAAACGGTAACATGGAACACCAAACCGAGCTTTGAATCAACTACGGCTGACTTCGAGATCCTCAAGGCATCTAAACAGAATACTAATACTGTTGAGCGTAAATGGAATGTCGCCTCTATCGTAAAACGGTGGTATGAAAACACTTCGTTCCCCAATTATGGATTCCTGTTCAGATCATCAATAGAAAACGGTTCAACATACGTTTCCTCATGTAATTATCTTTGGCTTTATGGAGAGAAATACTCGCAGAGCACGGCCGGATATCCGATACTTTCCATAACATTCAGATCAAACAAGGGACTTGAGTCGTATTGGAGCTATACAGACATCAGCGCCGGAAGAGCCGGTACTGCTTCTATCTGCGAATTCTCCGGCAACCTTGTTTTCACTCACGGTGATACAACAACACCGGGAAGTCGCGCTTCGGCATCCATATGTCATGTTTTTAATAACTACATGGCAGGAGAGGGCTTTGGTACCGTTATGCCATACAGAGGTCATGGTTGGATGCTTAGCTGTCAGCAGCAGCTTCTTCCGTCATCAAAATTTGGTCTGTCAACATCTGCACAGGCGACATATCCGTATGTATATATTGATGGTGACGGAACTGAGCACTACTTCTACAAAAAGAGCGATGGTACAATGATAGATGAGGACGGTATGGGATTGACCCTTACTGTTCCGAAGACAAACAACAATAATTACTACAAAATATCCGATGATAAGGGAAATGTGATGTGGTTCAATGTTGCGGGAGCATTTGCGCGTTCTCTTGACAGCAACAGCAATCAGATAGCAAACTACTATGCATCGTCGACTGACCCGAAAATCTGGAAGGTGACCGATGGGGCAGACCATGCTGTGACTATTTCTCCGACTCCTGATAATCTCGCAGTTCAGAGCATAACCGATAGCGCGGGAAGAGTGACCAGATACAACTGGAGCTCGGGCTTGCTGCTCAGCATAACATATCCCGACGGTGAAACAACGACCTTTACATATGACAGCGACAGAGCAATGACCTCTGTCACATCTCCCGATGGGTATAAGCTTCAGTTCACATATACACCTTTGAAGAACGGTAAACGAGTTTCGAAAGTTGTTGAGAGCGCCAATGGTTCGGCTGGTCAGACAATTACTTTCGATTACTCGCAATATGGACAGACCGTTATACGCTCTTCGGGCAAGGATGGTGTATTTGGCAACAACGATGATATCTATACGACGGTGAAGTTCGACAAAGCCGGCAGAACGGTGTGCTCAGAAGCTACTTGCTATGGTAAAACACTTGCAGCTTCTGCCGCGGAATACACTGCTTCAAATCCGAACAGCAATGCAAGCAATATAAAGCAGCTTAACCGCTTGAGTAAGTCGATGTCTGGCGGTCAATATGTCAGGAACTATCTTCGTGACGGTAGCGCGGATACTGGAAGTTCATGGACTAAAGCTCAGTGGAACGGTACCGCAGATTATGATAGCTTTGTTACAGGACTTCAACAGCTCTATGGCCGATGGAGCTACTACATTAACAGCAAGACATTTTCCGACAGAGCCGGAGCAAGAGCCTATCAGACATTAAACTCGGGACAGTTCAAGGCGGGAACAACATATACTTTCTCAGCTTGGGTCAAGACGGAGAATATAGTCCCGAGAGACGCGAATGTTCCGTATGGTGCGCAGCTACTTGCAACATATTGGCTTCCTGACGGTAGTACGGTCGACACTGTTTCCGAAGCACTGATAGGAACAACTGACCCAAACATCAATAATGGTTGGCAGAGACTCACGGTTTCATTCTCTGTTCCCTCCAATGCTACAAGCGTTAGATGTAACATAATGGTTCGTGACGCTACCGGTAAGGCATGGTTTGACGGAATGCAGCTTGAGGAAGGTGCAAGCGCAGGTCCGTTCAATATGATAAATAACTCTTCGTTTGAACGCTATTCAAAGAGGAAGGTGCAAGCGCAGGTCCGTTCAATATGATAAATAACTCTTCGTTTGAACGCTATTCAAAGGCGTCGAATGGTGCGTATCTTCCTGAAGATTGGAACGGATATCGTACCGATGCTACCGATTCCGTTGATAATGCTCATTCGAAGGATTCCGGACATGCATTCCGATTCGGCAGCATTGCAACGGTTCCTAAGGAAATGAATCAGGAACTGTATTTTGGCGGAGCTACCGCACAAAATCTTGATGATACATATATTCTTAGCGGCTGGGTCTATGCAAATCCGGTTGGCGGAAGCAATGAGAACAACAAGGTCAGTCTTGCCGCAAAGATTGTGTATAGTGATGGAACGAGTTGCCTGAAGTGGTTTGAATACAACAGCTCTGTTATGGGCTGGCAGTATGTCATGGGTGCCTTTAACCTAAGGGATAATGCGAATCCGACGGCTTCTAAGACACCGACAACACTGCGAATATATATGATAAACTACAGGCAGTCGAACAATACTTGGTTCGATAATATTCAGCTTGTACGCGATGAAGCACCGTCATATACATATGACAAGGACGGCAATATGATCTCCGTCAAGGCAAACGCTCAGCAGAAATCCTCGATGGAGTATACCAATAACAATCTTACGAAGTCGGTTGATGCCAAAGGATATAGCTATACATATACTTATGATTCAAGGCACAATATGACTCAGGCGACGAGTCAGTCCGGAACGAAGTACTGCTATACCTATGATAACAACGGCAATCCCACCGCTCTTACCGTTAAGGGCAGCGAGACAGTGTATATTGAAACAGGTGCGTCGTATACATCCAATGGAGCGTTCGTGTCAGCTACTACCGACCAGGACGGGCGAACCGAATCGTATGTTTATGATAATTCCAAGGGTACGCTCACTTCTTACACGGACAAAAAGGGCAATGTAACCAACTATACTTACGATGCCAATACCGACGTCGTGACATCTGTTTCACAGACGCTTTCAAACGGTCAGACTATACAGAACAACTATACCTACAACAAGTATCGCCTGAATACCATATCCCATAACGGTTTCAATTACTCGTTTGTCTATGACAACTTCGGCAATGTTACACAGACGAAAGTCGGCTCACAGGTACTTAGCACAAACACCTATGGAGCGAATAACAGCGGAGAGCTCAAGCGAGTAACATATGGCAACGGAGATTATGTTGATTACGCATATGACGAATATGGCAACATGACTTCGATATCGCAGAACGGCACGAAGAACTTTACATGGAACTATGATTCGACGGGCAACATGTATTCCCATGAAGACCTTGTAAATAATCAGCGTTTCCTGTATACTTATGATTCAACAGGCAGACTTGTTCGACAGAGCGTACTTAACGGCAGCAAAAAGCGCATCTATGACGCCGAGTACGGATATGACATGAACAACAACGTGTCAAAGTTTACTTCATCTGCGGGTGGAGTAAGCATGACCGAAAAATTCGATTACGGCAAGGACAATCTTGCATCGAAGTATACGTATCCCTCGGGCAAGACTGCGACATATTCTTATGATTCCATCCTTCGCCGTAACAGAACGGTCATCAATACCACTACGCCGATAGACCATCAGTATGTTTATTGGATGTCAGACCGTGGAAACAATTCGCGCACCACGAAGATTGGCTGGGAACATATCAGCGAATATATCTATGGCTACACCTATGATGCCAACGGAAATATTACTGAGATCTCGCGCCGCCACAAGACCGCAGAGACGGCATATACCAAACAGCAGCAGTTCGCTTATGACGAATTGAATCAGCTGGTTCGTGCAGATGACCTTGTCAAAAACTGCACGGAAGTGTATACTTATGACAACGGCGGAAACATTCTGTCTGTCACAACCTATCCTCTGACATGGGGCAGTCTTGACGGTGTCACGGCAACAAAGACGGTAAATTACGGCTATGACGACACCAACTGGAGGGACAAGCTGACCTCCTATGACGGTCAGGCTATTACCTATGATGAGATAGGCAATCCGCTGTCTTACAGAGGGTACACTCTCACTTGGCAGAACGGCAGACAACTGGCGACGCTCAGCGGCAACGGCATAACTGCAAACTACACCTACGATGTGGACGGGCTGAGAACATCAAAGACCGTCAACGGTGTTAAGTACGAGTACTACTATGTCGGAAACACCTTGCAGTATGAGAAGTTCGGCACGACAGAGCTGTGGTTCTTCTATGATGCCGACGGCAACCCCTCCGGTGTTCGCTACAAGAACGGCAGCACTACAACCGACTACTACTTTGTCTGCAACTGGCGTGGAGATGTTATCCGCATTTACGACGGTGCAGGTGCGGTTGTTGCCAACTACAACTATGA
>CDZA01038095.1_pt1 | contig 14146 bp, 10 predicted proteins | sample 554881 | NCBI WGS metagenome assembly CDZA01 (sample SAMEA3182082, study PRJEB8094) | gut metagenome | biome: human; feature: gut; material: Stool; isolation source: human stools | place: Canada | collected 2012-12-04
ACCAATGACGCAGACCGCGGAGGTGAAGGATACACGGAATATGGCGCTTATCGTTTTGATACCACAAACGATACTTTGGCCTATAACTCCCAATGGGGTTCCCATCTCTTCTTCAAATACACCTCCAGCACACTGATGCTGTCACCCGTTGACAATCTGGACGAAACTGTACAGAAATTGGGCGGCAAAGTAACACTCACCGTAGACCGCACCAATGAAAATGCCTTCTCTATCAAAATCCAGAACGCCTCGGCAACCAAAACCTACAAACAGCCGTACAAGTTACCCAATCTGAATGCAGACGCGAGCAATACCAACATCCGCTGCTTCCTGGTACCCGAAGGCTCTTACATCAACTTCTTGCAATCGAACATCGTTCCTATCGGCGGCCTTACTTCTGCCGAAGACAAGAATCCGCTCTCGATGGTACTGCAAAATGTACCCGATCAGGTCAATGCCGGCACCTCACTCGAAGAAGCCGTGGCCGGGATTACTGCCATCGTCAGCTTCGAAGAAGGGGTGACTAAGACCGTAACTGCAGAAGAACTCCAGTTCACTGCCATCCCCAATATGAACGAACTGGGCACGAAGACACTGGTAGTCATCTACAACAAGACCTTCAAGGGCGAGAATTGCAACCAGCCGGTGGTGGCCAATGCTACGTTTGAAGTAGTGGAAAAGATTGTATCCATCCAAGTGACGGCTCAACCTGCGCACACGCAGTATTACTATTATACTTCGGCAGCAACGGAAACGATGACCGACCGTACGCTGGCATTCCTTCCCGAAGGATTGGAAGTAACGGCTACTTATGCCGACGGAAGCACAAGAGTAGTAGACAACGCCAAACTCCATTTCTCTGCCATTCCTGCCAAAGCCGGTACGCAGACCGTAACCATTACTGCCGAAGAAGTTACCGCTACCGTAGAAGTCAAAGTTGCCGAATCTGTGGTTGCCGCTGTGAGCAACTCAGCCGGTATCATAGGAGCCGAAGACAATTCAACGGGTTGGTGGACTGTCTTTTCTGACAATTTCAACGTGCCGGCAGGTGAAACCAGATCCATCAGCTTCACCAATTACACCAGCCAAGCTAATAACTGGAGCAACTTCGCTATCGTTCTCCGCAAAGCCGATCTTGCCGAATATGCAGTGGTACGCGCCGACAACTATGGATGGGGTGCAGGATACGATGGAAATGCCAGCCTCGTTCACAACGGTACACAAGGCGACTGGGCTGCTTGGCTTGCCGATATGAACGGAGCCAAAGTCACCGTCTACGTGACCAATTGCGGCAATGGTACAGCCGACATTCAAGCAATAATGAAAGGCACTTCAGGTACTTCCTATGCCCAATACTATTTAGGGATCAACAAATTGGATATGAACGACTTGAACTTCGCTTTAACGATTGAAGGCGGCCATCTCGTCTTCTAATCCGAATCAGTAATCACACAAGCCATGCCGTTTTCCTCAGGAAGAAGCGGCATGGTCTTTAAACTATCAACAGATGAAAAAACTATTACCATTGTGGATGTTCTTACCAATATTCCTTGTTTTAGCCGCTTGTTCTGACAACAGCGAAGATATAGACCGCTATTATGCAACTGTAAGTACTCCGAAAGTAACTACAACCACACCCACCTCGTTGACCGTCACCGCATCGGTTACAGGTGATCTGAACCAAATAGTCAAGAAAGGCTTCTGTTACAGTGCAGCAGCTTCCGTACCGACTATCAAAGACCACGTGGTGGATGCCGATGAGAATTTCAGTGCCTCCCTCTCAACCTTGACCTCCGGTACCTCCTACTATATCCGTGCATACGTCTACTGTGACAGCCGTTATGTCTATTCAGAGGTGGTCACGGCCACCACAGAAAGCTTAAGCTTAGACGATGAACTCAAGAATTACGTGGCCCCCACCTACTCCGATGACTATACCTCGATAAGTGACTGGAGCAAACGCTCTCAATGGAATCTTGCCAACGTACACGACCCCTCGGTTGTATTGGCCGAAGATGGTTATTATTACATGTATCAGACGGATGCTTCATACGGCAACGTCCACACCGCAGGCGGCCACTTCCACGGTCGTCGCTCCAAGGACCTTGTCAACTGGGAATACCTCGGCGGTACAATGAAGAACCTGCCCGAATGGGTAGTGCCCAAGCTCAATGAAATACGAAAAGAAATGGGACTTGCCGAAATCAATCCTAATGTTAATGACTTCGGCTATTGGGCTCCCGTAGTACGCAAGGTAAAGAACGGCCTCTATCGCATGTACTATTCCATTGTCTGCCCCGGCACACTCAACGGTGCCAACACCTGGTCGGAGCGCGCCTTTATCGGCCTGATGGAAAACAACGATCCCTCCAACAACAACGGATGGGTAGACAAAGGCTACGTCATCACCAATGCTTCCGACAAAGGACTTAACTTCAACGTGAAGCCGGATGATTGGGCCAATTGCTATTATAAATGGAATGCCATCGACCCCTCTTATGTCATCACGCCCGAAGGCGAGCACTGGTTGGTCTACGGTTCATGGCATAGCGGCATAGCCGCTCTCAAGCTCAATAGCGAAACAGGCAAGCCTGCCGAAACTTTGGGCCAACCTTGGGCTACAGGCCAAGCACCTGCCGAGTATGGTCAGTTGATCGCCACCCGCCAGACAGGTAACCGCTGGCAAGCCAGTGAAGGTCCCGAAGTCATTTACCGCGATGGCTACTACTACCTCTTCCTGGCCTACGACGCTCTCGACGTGCCCTATAACACCCGTGTGGTCCGCTCGAAAAGCATCACCGGTCCCTACGTGGGCATTGACGGCAAAGACGTGACCGCCGGTGCCGATGCACTGCCCATAGTGACTCATCCCTATAAGTTCAGCAAAGGCTACGGCTGGGTAGGCATCGCCCACTGCGCTATCTTCGACGATGGCAAAGACAACTGGTTCTACGCCTCACAAGGCCGTCTGCCTAAGGATGTTCCGGGCATCAACGCCAGCAACGCCATCATGATGGGGCACGTACGCAGCATCCGCTGGACGAAAGACGGTTGGCCTCTCGTAATGCCTGAACGCTACGGAGCCGTTCCCAAGGTAGCCATCACCGAAGAAGAATTGCCCGGCAATTGGGAACACATCGACCTTACATACAAATATGGAGAGCAGAGAACTTCAGCAACAATGACTCTCGCCGCCGACCACACTATCACCGAAGGTATCTGGAAAGGCAGTACGTGGAGCTATGATGCCGCCCAACAGATTCTGACTGTCAACGGAGTGGAACTTTATCTGCAACGCGAAACCGACTGGGAAGCCAGTCCGCGCACCCATACCATCGTCTATGCCGGCTATGCCAACAACAAGACGTATTGGGGAAAGAAGTCCAAATAAACATTCCCGCTCCGCACGCAAACTTCATATAGAAACACCACCACTGCCCCGTAAAACAACACCAAGGTTTATGAGGCAGTGGTCCTGTTTTACAAATCAATAGCAGAGATTAAAGATCATAAACAGAAACAAGAGAAACCTATTTCATGAAAAGGAAAAAGAGTTAGGTTCCCTAATCTCCATACAAAAAATCATCATTCTGTTCTTTTACATTCAAAGACAACCTACTTTTATTTATTACCATAAATCTCTATCCTTTAAATCAACAAACACCATTTGTAGACAAGCAGAGGACATCAGCATCAGATTTTTTGTTAATTATTAGCCAAATACACACTTTAATTTATAACTTTGCAATTCTAATAGAATGAATTATGGAAAATAAACTAACCATTTACAATACATTAAGCCGTCAAAAGGAACTTTTCGTTCCCTTGCATGCCCCTCATGTAGGTATGTATGTATGCGGTCCTACCGTATATGGCGATGCCCATTTAGGACACGCACGCCCCGCCATCACGTTCGATATCCTGTTCCGTTATCTTACCCATCTGGGATACAAGGTACGTTATGTCCGTAACATTACCGATGTCGGTCATCTGGAACACGATGCAGACGAAGGCGAAGATAAAATCGCCAAAAAGGCCCGTCTGGAGCAACTGGAACCCATGGAAGTAGTGCAATATTACCTCAATCGCTACCACAAGGCAATGGAAGCCTTGAATGTACTTCCACCCAGTATCGAGCCACATGCATCAGGCCATATCATTGAACAGATAGAACTGGTAGAAGAAATTCTGAAAAACGGCTATGCTTATGAAAGTGAAGGTTCCGTTTATTTCGATGTAGCAAAATACAACAAAGACCATCATTACGGCAAACTGTCCGGCCGCAACCTGGACGATGTGCTGAACACCACCCGCGAGCTGGACGGTCAAAGCGAGAAGCGCAATCCTGCCGATTTCGCCCTGTGGAAATGTGCACAACCCGAACATATCATGCGCTGGCCCAGCCCGTGGAGTAACGGATTCCCCGGTTGGCATTGTGAATGTACCGCAATGGGTAAGAAATACCTGGGCGAGCATTTCGATATTCATGGAGGGGGAATGGACTTAATTTTCCCACACCACGAATGTGAAATCGCACAAAGCGTGGCTTCACAAGGAGATGACATGGTTCACTATTGGATGCACAACAACATGATTACCATTAATGGACAGAAGATGGGAAAATCATACGGCAACTTCATTAACTTGGATGAGTTCTTCCACGGTACCCACAAGTTACTGACCCAAGCCTACAGCCCCATGACCATCCGTTTCTTCATCCTTCAGGCACATTACCGCAGTACAGTGGACTTCAGTAACGAAGCATTACAAGCAGCCGAAAAAGGATTGGAACGGCTGACAGAAGCTGTGAAAGGTCTTGAACGCATCACTCCGGCAACACAAACCACCGGCATAGAGGGGGTAAAAGACTTGCGTGAAAAGTGTTATACAGCCATGAATGATGACTTGAACTCACCGATTGTCATTGCCCATCTGTTTGACGGCGCCCGTATGATTAATACGGTTCTGGACAAGAAAGCCACTATTTCCGCAGAAGATCTGGAAGAACTGAAAAGTGTGTTCCATCTCTTTATGTACGAAATCCTGGGCCTGAAAGAAGAAGCCGCCAATAACGAGGCACGTGAAGAGGCATACGGCAAAGTAGTAGATATGCTGCTGGAACAACGTATGAAAGCCAAAGCCAATAAAGACTGGGCTACAAGCGATAAAATCCGTGATGAGCTGGCTGCTCTTGGCTTTGAAGTGAAAGATACCAAAGACGGTTTCACATGGAAACTGAATAAATAGAATACATAGAGCGACACTATATTTTTCACCACAGACCATACAGATTCACACAGATTATCCACCTGACAATCAATGATTTAATAAACATCTGCGTTTGTTTGTATAATCTGTGGTGAACCTTTCAGATAACCATCAAAACTGAAAAATCTCCCTTCGGATGGTAATACTTATTTTTAAATAACTATTTTTGCGGAAATTATACAAAACTGCTTATCACACTAATCCAATGCTAGCTGAGAATAAGATAACTTTAGCGTCCCTGTATAAGATTTTGTTTGAAGAAGAGCCACTGACACTCTCCGACCAATGTATGCAAAAATTGGAAGAGAGTTTCCATTTTCTGAAAACATTCTCCAACGACAAGATCATCTATGGCATCAATACCGGCTTTGGACCGATGGCCCAATACCGTATTGAAGATGAATCCTTGTCACAATTACAGTATAATATCATCCGCAGCCATGCCACCGGAGCAGGGCAACCCCTTCCGGAACTCTATGTCAAAGCTGCCATGATAGCGCGTCTCTATACTTTTCTGCAAGGAAAATCCGGCGTACATAAAGAACTGGCATTGCTCATTACCGAGTTTATCAACCGGGGGATTACTCCATACGTACCCGAACACGGCAGTGTAGGGGCCAGTGGCGATTTGGTACAGCTTGCCCATATCGCCCTCACCCTGATTGGAGAAGGAGAGGTCTTTTACCAAGGCAAGAAAAGAGATACGGCATCCGTTTTGGCGGAAAACGGATTGCAACCCTTCAAAATGCATATCCGCGAAGGGCTTTCAGTGACCAACGGCACTTCGGTAATGACAGGTATAGGCATTGTCAACCTGATTTATGCCCGCCAACTGATGCATTGGGCAGTAGGCGCATCGGTCATGATGAATGAAATTGCCGCCTCGTACGATGATTTCATGTCTGAACCGCTGAACGAAGCCAAACGGCATGAAGGACAGCAAGAGATAGCCCGCATGATGCGCCAATGGGTGGAAGGCAGCCAATGTGTACGCAAAAGAGAGAATGAACTTTACAACGGAAAACACGAAGAGAAAATCTTCACCCATAAGGTTCAACCCTATTATTCGTTGCGCTGCATCCCACAGATTCTAGGACCGGTTTATGATGAATTGCTCAATGCCGAAAAAGTATTGATAAACGAAATAAATTCAGCCTGTGACAACCCGATAGTGGACCCCGACACGCAAAACGTGTATCATGGCGGTAACTTTCACGGAGATTACGTTTCTTTTGAAATGGATAAACTGAAAATAGCGGTCACCAAACTGGCCATGCTTGCCGAACGGCAGATCAATTACTTGTTTCACGACCGCATCAACGGCATTCTGCCCCCCTTTGTCAATATGGGAGTGCTGGGATTGAACTATGGTTTGCAGGCGTCACAATTTACCGCGACTTCTACCACAGCGGAGTGCCAGACTTTGTCCAATCCGATGTATGTACATAGCATCCCCAACAACAATGACAATCAGGATATTGTAAGCATGGGAACCAATTCCGCACTGCTGGCAAAAACAGTCATAGAAAATGCTTATCAGGTGATGGCTATCCTGATGATGGGTATTGTACAAGCTGTAGACTGTTTGGAAATAGCCAGTCGGCTAAGCCCCCGGTCACAACAAGTATATAAAGAGATACGAGCATTTTTTCCTGTGTTCCGGGAAGATACGCCTAAATATAAAGAGATAGAAAGAATGATGGTATATCTTAAAAAAGGGAGGTTTCAAGAAAAATGAAATACGCATTAGTAACAGGAGGAAGCCGGGGCATCGGACGGGCTGTATGTCTGAAACTGGCCGAAATGGGATATCATATACTGATAAACTACCAAAGCAACGATACGGAAGCCGAAGCCACCCTGCAACAGATACGGGAACAAGGCTCGGACGGCGAACTGATGAAATTTGACGTGACAGACGCAGTAGCCACACACGCCGCACTGAACGGCTGGATGGAGAAGCATCCCGATACCTACATTGAGGTACTGGTGAACAATGCCGGTATACGCCGTGACAACCTGATGCTGTGGATGGAACAGGATGAATGGAGCCGGGTGTTGGATATCAGCCTGAACGGTTTCTTCAACGTCACCCAACCCTTGCTGAAAAATATGCTGGTAAAGCGATTCGGACGTATCATCAACATCGTTTCCCTGTCGGGTATCAAAGGAATGCCGGGACAAACCAACTATTCGGCAGCCAAAGGCGGAATGATAGCCGCCACCAAAGCACTGGCACAGGAAGTGGCCAGAAAACACGTGACGGTGAACGCCGTAGCACCGGGATTTATCCGCACGGATATGACCAACGGCATTGATGAAAATGAATGGAAAAAACAGATACCGGCAGGACGGTTCGGCGAACCCGGAGAAGTAGCCGCACTGGTAGGCTTCCTGGCATCGGAACAAGCCTCCTATATCACCGGAGAGGTAATTTCCATCAATGGAGGAATCTATACATAAGCAGAAGATGAGAAGAGTAGTGATTACAGGCATGGGTATTTATTCGTGCATAGGCAAGAACCAAGATGAGGTGAAAGACTCTTTGTTCCAAGGGCGTTCCGGCATCGGCATCGATCCGGCACGTAAAGAGATGGGGTATTTTTCCGCATTGACAGGACTTGTCGAACGTCCTGATTTAAAGAAGTTATTGGACCGCAAAAAGCGGCATAGCCTCGCCGAACAGGGAGAATATGCCTATATGGCTACCTTGGAGGCATTCCGTCAGGCACAAATAGACGAGGAGTTTTTATTGGATCATGAAGTAGGCATATTGTATGGAAATGACAGTAGCGCCGCTCCGGTAATCGAGGCCATTGATGTCATTCGTGCCAAGAAGAATACGGCTATGGTGGGCTCCGGTTCTATCTTCCAGTCCATGAACTCTACGATTACCATGAACCTTTCGGTTATTTTCCATTTGAAGGGAATTAATTTTACCATATCGGGAGCTTGTGCCAGCGGTTCACACGCCATCGGCATGGCGTATATGCTCATCAAATCAGGACTTCAGGACTGCATTCTGTGCGGAGGAGCACAAGAGGTAAATCCTTACTCTGTAGGTAGTTTCGACGGATTGGGCGCGTTCTCCACCCGTGAGGACGAACCGGAAAAGGCATCGCGCCCCTTTGACAAAGGACGGGACGGTCTGGTACCCAGCGGAGGAGGCGCCAGCCTGGTACTCGAAAGTTATGAATCAGCCGTAAGGCGCGGAGCTACTATTCTGGCAGAAGTCATAGGATACGGTTTTTCATCCAACGGAGATCATATTTCCGTACCGAATGTGGACGGCCCCAGACGCTCATTACAGATGGCAATCAACGATGCGGGCATTCCCTTGGAAGAAATCCAATATATCAATGCACACGCCACTTCCACCCCCGTGGGAGATTTGAATGAGGCAAAAGCCATAGCGGAAGTGTTCGGAAACCGGCCCTATGTCACATCCACCAAGTCACAAACCGGACATGAGATGTGGATGGCAGGCGCCAGTGAAGTCATTTATTCCATCTTGATGATGAATAACGGATTTATCGCTCCTAATCTCAATTTTGAAGAACCCGATGAAGCCTCTGCTCTGCTGAACATCCCCTCCCGGAGGATAGAAACGGAATTTGACACCTTCTTGTCCAACTCATTCGGATTCGGAGGAACCAATTCCTCACTGATTATCCGTAAATTTAAAGAAAACAATTAATTCAAACCAATATATAAATTTATGACCAACGAAGAAATCATCGAAAAGATCAGAACCACCCTGGCCGAAGAATTTGAGATTGATGTAGAACAGATCCAACCGGACGCACCCTTGATGCAAACCTTGGAATTGGATAGCCTTGACCTGGTGGATATGGTAGTACTGATTGACAAGAATTTCGGTTTCACCGTTACAGCCAAAGATTTTGCCGGTATCAAAACCTTCCAGGATTTCTATAATCTGGTAATTTCACATATGCAAAAAGAAGACTGATGTCCGAAACATGGAAAGGTAAGACAAGAGGAGGCACATTCGGATACATGTTCTTTATCTACATGATCCGCTGTCTGGGGATAACTGCGGCCTACGGCTTCCTGGCATTGGTCGTCCTCTACTTCATACCTTTCGCACCGAAAGCAACGGGCAATACTTGGAGTTACGCACGGAACAGGCTGAAATACGGACGGCTGAAATCCGTCGCACTGCTCCTGAAAAACTATTACCGGCTGGGACAAATATTGATTGACAAAGTGGCCATCGGCAACGGAATGACCGGCAAGTATCATTTCAAGTTTGAGAACTATCAGGCATTTTTAGACGTACTAAACGGAAACACCGGAGTAATTATGATTGGCGCCCACGTGGGCAACTGGGAAATAGGCGCTCCTTTCTTCGATGAATATGGCAAAAAGATCAATATCGTCATGTTTGACGCCGAACACGAACGGATAAAGGAGATTTTGGAAAAGAACGCCTCTACGCGAGACTACAAAATAATTCCGGTGAATGAAGACAGCCTGACACATGTATTCCGCATCACGGAAGCGCTGGACCGCCGGGAGTATGTCTGCTTTCAGGGAGACCGCTATCTGAATAAAGAGAAATTACTCACGACTTCTTTCATGGGAAAAGAAGCCAAATTTCCGATGGGCCCTTTCCTGCTGGCTTCGAAGTTAAAAGTACCCGTCGTATTCTATTTTGCCATGCGTGAAGCCCAAAGAACGTATCGTTTCCATTTCTTTATAGCCGAGACAGTAGTACGGACGAAAGAGAAACGGGCCGAACAGGCATTATTGGAGCAATATACACAAACGCTGGAAAAGATTGTCCGGCAGTATCCGGAACAATGGTTCAATTACTACCCGTTCTGGACATAAAAATAAATCTGGTATGATGCATAAAAGATATACAAAAGAACAATGTACGGCTGCCGAAGCGCAAAGACTGGCACAAGAGATAGCTTTCGGTCCTGTGGTATTCCAAGTATCGCGCCTGATGTTGAAATTCGGAATTTTCCAATTATTGTCCGGCAAACGGGAAGGATATACGCTGCAAGAAATCAGCGGGCGAACCGGACTGACACGCTATGCGGCACAAGTATTACTGGAAGCATCGCTGACCATCGGAACCATCCTGTTGGAAGAAGACCGTTATATACTGGCCAAGGCAGGCTGGTTTCTGCTGAACGATAAAATAGCTCGTGTCAATATGGAATTCAACCACGATGTGAACTATCAAGGATTGTTCCATTTGGAAGAAGCTCTTTTAAACGGGCGTCCGGAAGGATTGAAAGTATTCGGAGAATGGCCTACCATTTACGAAGGTCTGTCCCAATTGCCGGAACAGGTACAGAAAAGCTGGTTCGGCTTTGATCATTTCTATTCGGACCAGTCATTCGGCAAAGCGTTGGAAATCGTGTTCAGCCATCACCCGAAACGCTTGCTCGATATTGGTGGGAATACCGGCAGATGGGCCACACAATGCGTACAATATAATAAGGAAGTGGAAGTAACCATCGTGGACCTGCCTCAACAACTGGAAATGATGAGAAAGCAAACGGCCGGTTTGTCCGGTAGTGAACGCATACACGGTCACGGCGCCAATCTGCTGGATCGGGACGTGCCCTTTCCCACGGGTTTTGACGCTGTATGGATGAGCCTGTTTCTGGACTGCTTCTCGGAAGAAGAAGTCATCAGCATCCTGACCCGTGTGGCACAATCCATCGGCAAAGACAGCAAAGTCTATATTATGGAAACATTATGGGATCGCCAACGGTATGAAACAGCATCTTATTGCCTGACACAAATCAGCCTCTACTTTACAGCAATGGCCAACGGCAACAGCAAGATGTTCCATTCGGATGACCTGATCCGCTGCATTGAAAATGCCGGATTGGAAGTGGAAGAGATTCAAGATAACATAGGACTGGGACACAGTATCCTGCAATGCAGACTGAAATGAGCAGCAAAGAAATCATTTGTCAGGGAGAAGAACTGTTCCGGCTGATTCCCCAACGCCCGCCCATGGTAATGATAGACCGCTTCTATGGGATAGAAGAAGATACATCCTGGTCAGGGCTGACCGTCACTACCGACAACCTGTTCTGCCGGGACGGTGTACTACAGGAAACGGGAATCATAGAGCACATCGCCCAGTCGGCGGCGGCACGTGTAGGTTATATCTATATGCTGCGGAAAGAACCTGTACCATTAGGTTTTATCGGTTCGGTAGAAAAGATGAAACTATTCCGTCTTCCTTCTGCCGGAGCAGAACTATATACCGGTATAACCATCGTTCAGGAAGTATTTGATATCACCCTGATTACCGCCGAGGTAAAAGAAAACGATGAATTGCTGGCCGAATGCCGGATGAAAATATATCTGAAGAAAGAATGAAACGAAAAACAAGTCCACATCAGGCGGCACTGACGGACCGGACCACCATCAAAGTCCGCTTCAGTGAGATAGATTCCATGCAGATAGTATGGCATGGAGAATATGTGCGTTATTTCGAAGACGGACGCGAAGCTTTCGGAAAGCGATACGGTCTGGACTATATGAGCATCTACCGGGAAGGATATGTAGTTCCTATCGTAGACCTGACCTGCCAATTCAAACAACCGCTGTCTTTTGGCGAGGAAGCGATTGTCGAGACACGGTATATTCATAGTGATGCTGCCAAAATCCTTTTTGAATACACCATCTACCGGGCATCGGACCAAAACATTGTGGCAACAGGAACCACTACACAGGTATTCCTGAATACAAATAGAGAACTGGAACTGGTTAATCCTGCCTTTTACATAGAGTGGAAAAAGAAATGGAACATCATCTGACTACCTATATCACCCATGATACCCTGATCAGCGCGCTGGGTTTCGGCACACAGGAAAATCTGGAAGCCATCCGGAGCTATCACAGCGGTATCACCCTGCAGACGGACAAACGGATTGCGGACACTCCCCTATTGGCAGCCACTCTCTCGCAAGAGAGATTGCAACAACAGGCGGAAGCCATAGGAGTAAGTGACTATCCCCGGATGGAACAACTGTTCATACTGACCATCAACGAACTCATCCGTCAGTCCGGACAAACTTTGGAAGACAAAACCTGCGGACTCATCCTCTCCACCACCAAAGGGAACATCGATTTACTGGCCCGTCATACGGAACATCCCGATGAAGCGGTCTTTCTTTGGAAAATGGCAGAAAACATTGCCGGTTATTTCCATGCCGAGGAACGGGTGCATGTCATTTCCAATGCCTGCATTTCAGGAGTGTCAGCCCTCATAGCAGGAAAACGCATGATAGAGAACGGCATCTACCGCCGGGTAATCGTAGCGGGAGGTGACCTTCTCTCTCATTTCATCACCAGCGGTTTCGGGTCTTTCCGGTCTCTCAGCTCCCGCCCATGCCGTCCGTATGACAGCAGCCGTGACGGATTGAACTTGGGAGAGGCCTGCGGAGCCGTATTGCTCAGTTCAGAAGGAACAGAAGAACATGTTATCCTTTCGGGAGGAGCCGTCAGTAACGATGCCAACCACATCTCCGGTCCTTCCCGCACAGGAGACGGACTCTATTTCGCCATCCGCCAAGCCATGCAGGAAGCCGGAACAGCCCCTCAGGATATCAGTTTTGTGAATGCTCACGGCACTGCTACCGTATACAATGACGAAATGGAATCCAAAGCCCTCACACTGGCTCATCTGGAACAAGTGCCCGTCCATAGTTTGAAGCCCTATTTCGGCCATACCTTGGGAGCATCGGGAATCATTGAAAGCATTGTCTGTATGCACGAACTGAAACAAGGCATCCTGTTCGGCACTCCGGGTTACGAAACGCCGGGAGTTCCTATGCCGATACCGGTCTATGCCACCCACCGGAGCATCCCGATGAAACATTGCGTAAAAACCGCTTCGGGATTCGGCGGATGCAACGCAGCCATTGTCTTATCTTTACCGGAATATACTCCGTTCAAAGATGAGGACAACACCTTGCCCGAAATCCGATGTACACGGGAGGTTCGTATTGAAAACAGTTCTGTCTTCATAAACAACGAACTTATTTTTCATTCCGAAGAACCGGATTTCGGCACATTTATACGTGATACCTATAAAAAAACAGGCGGAAACAACCTGAAATTCTATAAAATGGATGACCTTTGCAAATTGGGATATGTGGCCGCCGAATACTTGCTGGAAGGTAAGACATTCGCTCCACTGGAAATGGGGATGTTACTTGCCAATGCCGCTTCCTCTCTGCATACGGACATCAGACACCAGCAACTGATAGACCGGGAAGGAGACCAGGCAGCCAGTCCGGCTGTATTTGTTTACACACTACCCAATGTAGTGTCCGGCGAGATTTGCATCCGCCACAAGATACAAGGGGAAAACACCTTTTTCATCACTGAAGCCTATCAGCCGGAAAAACTGGAAAGATACGCACGTATAGTCATGCAAAAAGGGAAACTGAACTATTGTATCATCGGGTGGTGTGAATTATGGAAGAACACCTATAAAGCAGTATTTAAACTGATTGAAAAACAATAAAGAATATGGAAGAATTGATTGATAAACTGAAAGTTGAATTAATAGAAGCATTGAATCTGGAAGAAATCACTCCGGAGGACATTGACAGTGAAGCACCTTTATTCGGAGATGACGGTCTGGGCCTTGACTCGATTGACGCATTAGAGATTATCCTGATTCTGGAAAGGAATTATGGAATCAAGGTAAGCATTCGGCCTCGTGCGTGTTTCTCTCCAAGTTATAATAAAGTCAAAAGCCAGACGAAGCATGTCTGGCTTTTGACTTTATTATAGCTTTCCTGTTTATCCTTTCCAATTAAATGGCAGTAAATCGGTGTAATCGTTTTTCTCTTCTCTTTCTTTCTCCTGTACC
>CDZA01057256.1_pt1 | contig 14136 bp, 8 predicted proteins | sample 554881 | NCBI WGS metagenome assembly CDZA01 (sample SAMEA3182082, study PRJEB8094) | gut metagenome | biome: human; feature: gut; material: Stool; isolation source: human stools | place: Canada | collected 2012-12-04
CACCTCAGCCGTCCAGAGCATCTTCATCGGTCTTCGCCCAGCCATCGTCGGTCTGGTAGGAGCCGCAGCCCTGCTTCTGATGAATGGCGAGAACTTCTCTACGCCAGCCAATCCCTGGCATTTCTACATCTCCATCGCCCTCTTCTTTGCCACCTTTATCGGCGTGAAGGTGATGAAGATCAATCCTATCCGCATGATACTCTATTCTGCGTTTGCCGGATTGCTTCTTCTCTATTAAGACTTTTTTCACCCCAAACTACCCCATTTTTATGAGAAAGGTATATTTATCCATAGCCCTTGGCTTCTGCTGCCAAGGCATTCTGGCACAACAGAGCTCCTACCGCTGGAAGGTGGAGGCAGAAGCTGGTGTCAGTTGCAGTGTGCTTGATACGGATGTGTCGGGCTTGTCGGAGACTTATTATAAGGTGCGACCGGGTTTCATGGCTGCCATCGGTGCTGAATACAATATCGTAGATCGGCTGGTTGTGGGAACCGGTATCCGATTCGTACAGCGCGACTACCTGTACCAGAACCTCGGCAGCGACTCCTGGAACACCCGATACAACAACAACTTCATCAGCATTCCGCTCCATGTGGGCTACTATCTCCTCCATAATCCTTACCACGAGAAGGGATTGTGGATTAAGCCGCAGGTAGGCATCTATTACGACTACTTCACCTCCATGCATACCAAGGGTATGTATCCGATGAACATCATGGAGGGGTACAAGGGCGATGGCTCCTACATCCGCTATAACACCACCTACGATTTCAGGAAGAATGAGAACCATCTCCGCCGCAGTCTCTTTGGCGGCGAAGCAGGCATCAAGATAGGTTATTCCTTCGGCAAGATAGATGCCAGCGTAGGCTATCAGTTCCAGTACGGCTTCTCGCATATCTACCAGGAGAAAGCCAGCACCAGCAAGACTGCCCGCCGCAACTCCAGCGTCATCACCGCAGGCATTGCCTACAAACTGTTCTAGCCCATACGCCCTGAAAGGGCAGAAGCTCCTAGCCCAGGGCAACACCCTGGGTATAATAGCAGACAGCAATACGCCCTGTAAGGGCAAAAGCTTTTAAAACATATAATTTATGAGAACCCCTATATATATAAAAGGTGGAATGCGATACTTCTTCGCCTTCCTCCTGGCGACAACCACCACGGGGATGTCGCTTACCAGTTGTGTGGCAGACAATGATGCCAACGAGAAATCGATTTCCGATTATTCCGATACCGATGTCAAGTCGTATGGCGACCTGTTCCAGGTTTTCTGGAGCGTGATGAACCAGCGCTACTGCACCCTCAATGAGCAGTCTGCCGTATCTTCGCAGACCTGGGACCAGGTGTACAAGGAATACAAACCCAAGTTTGATGCCCTGAAGACCTTCCAGCATACCCCAGCTTTCACCCAGCAGGAGATTCAGGAAGACAACGCCAAGGCAAAGCAGTATTTCCAGGAAATCATCGACAAGATCATCGACCAGCATTTCTATGTCAAGATTACCCTGCCCGTCTCCCACTCTTCTACGGAAACGGTGAGATTCAACAGCACGCTCCGCAACAAGACCGAGTATTTCCCGCTGAATGCTCACTGGAACCATACCCGCGACCAGCTCAACCTGGATGGTACAGCCTTCGGCGAGATTACCTCGGATGGTTTCTGCATCATGGGCGGTTACCTGAAGGAGCAGCCGGGCACCTATTACCTCGGCTTCAACAAGTTTGCCCTCTACGAAAACTGTTTCCACGAATATCAGAAGACCTATCTCCCTGGCAATGCCGCCAGCACCTATCATCTGGATGCTTCCAAGATAACAGACAAGGCAAAGGAACTGATTACAGATGCAGGAAAGCGAGAGAAGGCTGAGCAGCAGGCAGTGCAGTTGCTTGCCGATATGGATAGCTATCTGGCTTCGGATGATGCAGCCCAAGCCTGCGAGAAGATGGCGGCTTACAGCAACCAGGGCGATTATTCCGGTCTCTATGCTTTCGCCAGCGAGGCTTACGAGAAGTCGCCGAATCTCCTCAAGCTGTTGCCTATTACTGCTGATGCAAGCGGCATGGGCGAACAGATCCGACAGAAGCTGCAAGGCGATGCCCGTTACCAGCAGATGCTTTCAGCCTCCGGTTTTGCCAGCTGGTATTGCCAGGCACTTGCCGATTACCTCTGGCACGAGCGGGAACTCTATGCTTACTGGAGCGACCTGAAGTTTACCTACAATCATCTCTGCGTAGAAGGTTACCGCCGTCTGTTCCTGGAGCCTCTGGCTAAGGGCGAGATCAAGAAGCTGATTCTCGACTTCCGTGGCAACGGTGGCGGAAGCGTGATAGACACCCGTCTGCTTACCGACTATCTCATCACCCAATCTGCCGTCTATGCCTACGTGCGCAAAAAAGAGGACAATAATCCATACAGTTATACGCCTTGGATTCCGCAGAAGATTACGGTAACGCCGAAGAGCCTGGGCAGAAACATCCCTACCGCCATCCTGCTCGACAACTACAGTGCCAGCATGTCGGAGGTAACAACCCTCATCCTGAAAAGTCAGGGCGACCACGTGAAGACGATAGGCAGAAACAGTTACGGAGCACAGGCGATGCTCACTTCCGACAACGAAGCCAGCAATGGCGGATGGATAGGAAATGTAACCAGCTACCTCTACTTCTACATGCCATTCTCGCTTACCAAGGATGCACAGGGCAACCTGCTGGAAAGTGTGGGAATCACCCCCGATTATCTGCTCGACGAGATGACCGGAGAGGAAAAGGAGAAGCTCTATCAGAACAATCCATCCGCTGTAGATAGAGGTCTGAAGAAGGCGATGGAAGTTCTGAAATAGCCCCCAAAAGCCGGATTTTCCCGGTCTTTCATTCCTCCAATCACAAAAAAGAAATTCATCAAAATACAATATTTCATAAGCGAAAGTGTGCAAGTTACACTTTCGCTTTTATTTTTCTAAATACCAAGCACTTAGCTTTCCCCCCCCCCGAAATTGTGCTCCCACACACTTTGCACAGCAATGCAAACGTTTGCATTTCATTTCCCTTGATTTCCATCAATTTTTTGAAGCATCTTTGAGAAAATCTTCCTACATTTGCAACCGAAAAGGAAACCCAACGGCATTCAATCGTGCTGCAAGGCTTATCCTATACAACTAAGTAAATGACGATAAATAAGAATAATCAACTAGCATTATCCTTTAAGAAAGAAAATCAACAGAGTAAAATTATGATGATGAAGCAGAGATTGTTCAAACGAACACCGATGTTGTTACTGCTGATTCTCTCAACAGTAATAACCCGAGCGCAAGAGGTAGCACTGAAGACCAACCTGCTTGGTCTGGCAACCACCTCGCTCAATGCTGGTCTAGAAATAGGCACGGGCAGGAAAAGCACTTTTCAGCTTTTCGGCGCCCTGAATCCCTGGAAGTTTTCAGGCGACAAGAAATTGCGCTACTGGAACGTAATGCCAGAGTACCGCTGGTACACCTGCCAGAAATTTGGAGGCCACTTTTTCGGCATCCATGCCCTTGGAGGTGAATACAACGTAAAAAATGTGGACCTGCCTTTCGGCATCTTGCCAAAGACAGAGAAAGGAAGACATTACGAAGGCTGGTATGTCGGTGGTGGTCTCACCTACGGATACCAATGGCTGCTGTCAGAGCATCTCAATCTCGAAGGATCCATCGGATTAGGATACATCTACAGCCCATACAAGCTCTACGGAAGATGTGACAAATGTCTTGACAAGGACCACCGCAACTATGTAGGTCCTACTAAAGCCGCCCTTTCCCTGATATACGCATTCTAGGAACGATATCACCGAGATAGCGAAAAACAAAATCAAACCCTCTTTTACAAGATGAAGAATATGAAGAAAATGAAGCTTTATGCGGTCATTTCGCCCCTTTGCATTCTGTTTGCACAGAGCGCACTGACTGTCCAAGCCCAGAAGATAGATGATTCGCAGCTACGGTTGGCTGGAGGCAAGATTCTGATAGACAGCGTCTTGACACAGAAGAAAAGCGACAGTCTCAAGGTTGCTTTCCGACTCCATCTCGATAGTCTGCAGCTCAAATCAGAGCAACAGCTGGTTTTCACTCCGCTTATTGCCGGAGAAGATACCATCGCCCTGAATCCCATTATCATCAATGGCAAAAACCAGAACATCAGATACCTGCGCAAAAGCAGCAAACTGAAGAACAGCCAGGCAGTGGTAGTGAGACGCAGGAATGATACCGAGCAGCAGGTGCTCTTCTCGCAGACCCTTCCCTACAGGAAGTGGATGAAGGCTTTCAACCTCTCCATGACGGAAGACCTCTGCGGATGCGGCAACCTGATGGATCAGGATACCACCCAGATGGCGGTCATCAACCCAATACCCAAGATTGGTCGCGACCATTACGTGAAGCCAAAGGCTGAAGCCATCAAGGTGAGAGCCGAAAAGGGTGAAGCTTACCTGAGCTTCAAGCTCAACAAGAGCGATATCCTTGCCGACTTCCGTGAGAATGCCACAGAGCTGAGAAAGATTACATCCACCATCGACCTCGTGAAGAACGACAAGGATGTGAGCATCACCAATATCGATATTCATGGCTATGCGTCGCCGGATGGTCCTTACGACAACAATGTGCGACTCGCCAACAATCGTGCGGCTGCCCTGCGAAATTATGTATGCAATCTCTACACCATCGATAAAAAGCTCTTCACCTATCACGCCACCCCGGAAGACTGGGAGGGATTCAAGAAGAAGGTGGAAGCAAGCAACTTAGCCGATAAGTCAGCCATCCTTGCCGTTGCCAACTCATCATTGGCACCCGATGCAAAGGACCAGAAAATCAAGAAGCTTTATCCGGCTAGCTATCGCTATATCATGAGTGAGATTTATCCTCGTTTGCGCCACAGCGACTATACGGTAACCTATACCGTTCGTCCTTTCGACATTGAGGAGGCAAAGGTAATCTTGAAGACCAAGCCTCAGCAGTTGTCATTACAGGAGATGTATCTGGTGGCACAGACCTATGAGCCTGGTTCTCCAGAGTTCAACGAGGTATTTGATATTGCCGTCCGTCTCTTCCCTGATGATGAGACAGCCAATCTCAATGCCGCCTGCACAGATTTGCAGAAGGGCGACCTCGTAACTGCCGAAAAGCATCTTGCCAAGGCAGGAAACTCAAAGGAAGCTGAACGCATCAGAAAGATCTACGGGGAAATGAAGGCGGAACAATAAAAGATATAATTAACATTAAAATCATATAGATTATGAGAATTAAACATTTCTTTGGATTGGCAGTTTTGGCTGCTATGACTGCCAGTTGCTCTAGCAACAACGAGTTAGTAAATGGTGGTAATGGCTCTGGTGAGGTTGAGAATGGTACTGCGTATGCTTCATTCAAGATCAATCTGCCTACAACAAGTAGTACTCGTGCAGACGATCCTAAGCAAGGTACACCTTCATTTGAGCAGGGTACTGCTGCTGAGTATGAGGTTAAGAATGGTACCATCCTTATCTTCGATGCTACTACTGATAAGTTTGTTACAAGTGCCGAGCTTGGAACCATGAACCCTTGGACCGACGTTAAGGCAGATGGTGTTACAACTGCGGCCATTGCTACTGTAAAGCTTTCGGATGTATCGGTAACTGGCAACTATAACGCACTGGTGCTCCTCAACAATAATACTACTGATGCTACTACCAAGAAGGTAAAATTACCTTCTACTGCCGATACTTATGCAACTTGGAGCGAGGATGCTTCAAAGGCTAATGCTACCAATTACGTCTCTACAGATGGCATCTTTATGGCAAATGCTCCGATGTATAGTGCAACATCCGAGCCTACAACTCTTGTAAAGATTAAGAATGTTTGCGCTTCACCAGAGGAAGCACAGGCAAAGGCTGCTACTGTGGTTTACGTAGAGCGTGGCTTGGCTAAGGTTACAATGCAGAACTTTGCTGATGATGGTTACGATATCGCTGACGGTACATACGAAGGCGGCAAAGTGGAGATAAAGAATTGGCAGCTCGACGTAACCAATATGTCTACATTCCCGGTTCATCAGACTGGTACTTTGAAGGACTCTTGGGCTGAGATATGGAATACTCCTCGTTTCTATGATCAAACAAGTACTGCCTTCAAGCGTGTATATTGGGGCGTAGATCCTAACTACAATAATTCTGATTATCAGACTTTGGCAAACTGCAAGACTGCCTTCAACATGATTACAAAAGATAAGGTTGTGGGCGAGGCAGGTAATGCCCATCCTCAGTATTGCCTTGAGAACACCTTCGACCTTAACAACATGAAGCAAGGTCAGACCACACGTGTTGTGTTTAAGGCTGTCTTCACTCCTAAGGACTTTACAACAGGTCAGACATTCTATAAGATTGGTAACAACACCGCTATCTGGGATGCAACTAAACTTGCGCAGCAGATTAAGACCGTTGCTCTCACAGCTATGGGAATTACTGATGCTGCCGAGCAGGCTAAGTATAGCGTAGACCTTTCTAAGGGCACAGACATTAGCGGTAAGGCTGGTCAGCATCTCGTTAAGGCAGAAAACATTACATTCACTGGCGAAGGTACGTCAAAGGTTACAGAGCCTATAGTTAACGCAATCAACGATAAGCTTGGTTTGTCAGCTGAAACCGGTATCTCTACATATCTCAACGGCGAGGCTTACTACATCGCCCGCATCAAGCACTTCAACGAGTTGACTCCTTGGGAAGCAGGTCAGGCTTATGATTCAAACAACGCAGCATTCCTCGGTCGTTACGGTGTGCTCCGCAACAACTGGTACGAACTTTCTGTAAACAAGGTAAGCGGTCTTGGATATCCTGACGTTCCAGAGGTTAAGCCTACTGTTCCAGACGATGAGAACAGCCAGTACATCAACGTCAGCGTGAAGATCCTCGACTGGGCTAAGCGTTCTCAGAGCATTGATTTGTAATAGCGTAATAACTACGAAAGGCGGAGCTTAGGCTCCCGCCTTCGTTAAAACATACGAGTTGTGTTTTCTGCTTCACCATAGTGGAAGCTAGAAACACAACCTGATATTCTGAAACATTATATTGATAATAACCAAAAAGCATCATGGCAAACAAAAAGTTACATAGTTGGATCAGGAAGATACGCATGGAATGGGGATTCGACAGCTTGGCAGCAATCAGCCGATTGACCGCCATCAGCCGCACGACAGCATTCAGCAGCATCGTCGCTCTCGGCAGTATGCTCAGCAGCTGCAACGACTTGATGCACGATGACCTCCCTCCTTGCGATATGGGAGTTGACTTGCAGTTCAAGTACGACTACAACGTCCAGCGCGCTGATATGTTCAACGATCATGTAGGCGGCGTCTGCGTATTCGTCTTCGATGAGCAGGGCAACCTAGTGGCTCGCCAGGATGCAGCCAACGAGGGAAAATCCCAACCCCTCAAAGACCCTAACTATGCTATGCGCATAGACTTGCAACCTGGCAAATACCGCTTCGCCACCTTCGCCTTCCAGAAGAAATACGAAGAGGCACTGTCACTGGCTGGTGCCAAATTCCACATCGAAGCTCCAGCAGCAGGAGAAAGCATCGAAAAACTCCGTGCCCGACTCGACAGAAATGCCGGAAAGGTAGAAAACCAGGCTCTTCCGCTTGATACCCTCTGGCAGGGATTGAGCAACGAAACGGTAGAGGTGAAGGATCTTCAGATTACCCACCATACCATCAGTCTCATCAGAGACACCAAGCAGCTCACCATCAGTCTGCATCAGCTGGACAAACCAGCCGACATCCACGCCGAAGACTTCAGTTATCAGATAACTGATGCCAATGGCTACATCAATTACGACAATTCTCTCCTCCCAGACGAGGAGTTGACATACACCCCATACAAGACCTGGACCACCGAGTTCACCACTCCGGAGGGTACCGTACAGGAGCGTACCGCTCACGCCGCCATGATGTTCTCCCGCCTCGTGTTGCATCCAGCAACCGAGAACGACAAGAATGCGATACTGAGCATCTGGAACAAGAAGACGGGCGAAGAGGTGGTCCGCATCAATCTAGCCGATTTTCTGGCACAGGGCCGTGGAGCATTCGAAGCAATGAACTATTCGGCACAGGAGTTCCTGGACAGAGAATACGACTATAAGCTGGACTTTTTCCTGAAAGGCGACAAGTGGCAATACGTTAAGTTGGGCATCTCCATCCTCGATTGGAGCAAGCGCATACAGCGAGCCGACTTATAATCTGATTCCACTTTGTCGAAATTAAACTATTGATATTAGTAAAGTAAAAGACAAAGTTATCATGAGAAGATTTCATATCTATATAGGTTTCATAGTTTGGTTGCTGACTAGTTTATTTGCAGTTAGTTGTAATGACGAGTTGGAGGGTAACGGATACTCCTTCAACTCGTCAGGCAACCTGCAAGTCCTCGTGCCATTGGTACACAGCAACGGCACTCGTGCAGGAGAATCAGACCCGGCAGAAAACTTAACTTATAATGCCACAGAAGAAGAGTGCCGCATCAACAGCCTCCGACTTTTCGCTTTCCCTATAGACGGCAAAGGCACATTGCTCAATGAGTATCTCGGTGCTCCCGGTACCTCGTTCTATGAGCCTGGCAATTTTGAAGGAGGTGTGGATGTAGCCACATATACGCTGCGAATCGACCCCGGCACTTACCGCATCTATGTTGTGGCCAACATGGAGGATGTATTGAAGGATCAGACCATCGACACAGAGGACAAACTCAAAAAGGTAGTACTGAATTACATCCCCGAAGGTAAGCCCGGCATGCCTGCCTGTGGCAATATCCCTATGATTTATGAACCCTTAAAGGATACCAACATCACTGGTGATAGCAAGACCACCGACATTGTTGCCAACTTGAAGTTCACCTGTGTCAAGGTAAAACTCAACCTGCTCTTCGACCCTACTGACTCTGAGATGCAGGAGGCTCTGAAGACCAACGGTCTGAAGATAAATGATATTACAGCAAATAATCTCTCTCAATCCACCAGCTTGGTATGGGGAGGAAAGTTCTACGCTTCTGACAAAGAGGACGTAAGCGGAATTATCAGTTCCAACATGTATAAGCAATCTTCTGAAGCCAGCGCCGCAGGATCATTCTTCTCTGATTGGACACGCGACGACACCAACAAGAACAAGAGCAATGCGGATGTAATCACTGCTGTGGGTACTGCCGCAGCGGCTCCCTCAAACATAAAGGACAAATGGCTCTTCCAGGGTACATACTATCTGCCTGAGCGCTATATCCAAACCAACGACCAGCAGTCGTTCCTCACACTGAGCAGCATGATTGGCGCCAATGACAACAGCTACAACATCCCATTGGGCCACACCGACAATCCAGAGGCAGAGCCACGCCGCACATTCCCCCGCGGTACCTACTATGAGATTATCGGCAAGATCAAGAGTCTGGGAAACATGACTCTCAACTGTAATGTGAGCGTAGAGGACTGGACTCCTGTAACGATAGATGCAGACTTCAGCCATACCACACTGTGGGTAAACAAGACAAGCGCTCAAATAACCTCCATAGAGGAAGACTCTATTTCCTACAAGTCAAATTGGGTGAATGTGGAGTTTGGTTGCGATAAGATTGTTGATGGTAAGCCCCTCGTCGTTGTAGATAAAAGAGATGAGGTCAATCATATTATCACCTTTAGGATTAATCCCGAGATTCCCATGAGTGCTTATGGAGATGGGGAAGGTAAATTTCCTCCGAAAGGAAAGACCAAGATATGGCTGAAGGCTAACAACCTGAAGAAATATCTGGATGTAGACTACAATGTAGAACCTCTGTTTGAGGTTGATCCATTGGAGGTAATCATCTATTATGAGGCAAAAGCAGAAACCAACACAAAGGTATTCACTTGGGTTACAAACTTGGGAGGTATCGTGCTTCCGGACAATCTGACTTCCATCATTGGTAGCTCAACTATCAAAATATCGAAGCCATCCGATGAAAACGCTCCCAAGGGAACATTCCAGGTGGAGGCTACAACCGACCCTGGAACAACTACAGTGCATACATTCCGAGTACACTCGAAAGACTTGTATAATAGCAACAATAAGTACAGAGACATTAAGGTGACAGTAAGACCTCCGGTTGACAATTACCGTATCTATTTCCGTGCCATTAATGACAGGTCGTCAAATAAAGACAAGTTTAATACTAACCAATTCCAAGGTATTTTGGAAGAATACTATGGAACTGGTGATAACAATAACAACTGGAACGATTCTTGGAGAGGAGAAGGTTGGGACAATAAGATACAAACAAGTAGACATAATGTATATATTTATTCTCAAAAGGGTGAAACGACAGGAACAGCAATACCTAAAGAAGATGTGTGGTACTTTAATAATAGATATAAAGATCTAAACGGTATGACTGGGGACACGAATAATCCAGGATGGTACTACAAGGACATGGATTTTAATGCTAAAGGATATAGAAGGGATAAAGGCGACGGTCAAGAAACTACACCGATCAAGCCTGGCGAGACATTGATGATATTCTACAGCTTCAACAACGATGGTGCGGACCTTCACCGCTGCCCTCAGCACATGGCGCCTGGTATCCCCCTTTTTAACTATGAGGATAGAGAAGGTTGGATACTTTACGACCCGACAACAGACCCCTATTATCGTATTTTCGATGAGAAGCCGATAGTTAAGGATATCAATTATGTTGTCTATACCAAGAAAGAAGTATTAGGCTGGGCGTTTAAGTTCGGTGTCGCAACAGACAATCCGACATCCTCAGGAGATAATAAACAATATGAACATTGGGACAACACTTGGGATGGTCACAGTGCCAAGAGTTTTAAAAGCGTACAAGAAGGAGGCTGGTGGAAGACAACGATAAGTTTAAAAGCGGTTGACGGCTATCATGAGAAGGGTATAGTCCTTCAGTTTGAAAAGGATGTCTATGAAGAGAAATATACCCTTTTCGGAGGTAGAAGTTATGAGAAGTATAACGATACAGGATATTATGACAATGGTAACTGGCATCCTGGTAAACCATCAGATGTATAAACAAGTAAAGTAAGTAAGGAAATGAAAAAGATAATATCTCTTTTAGTGGCACTGCTGACATTGGCAGCATGTAGCGACACTTTGAACGAAGGTTCCAGCCCAAGCAACAAGAATGGGGTGGAAGATGGGGGCATCACGCTCACCATCAACCTTCCCGACTTTTCAAAAGAGGAGCTGACAAGAGCTGGCGAGAAGGGATTGACAAGTCTGAACGCCGTGGCTTACGATAATGACAAGAACTTCCTTTTCAACCAAAAAATCACAAGCTGGGAGGTTGTTTCTAATGGTTATAAAGTGAAAGTGCCAGTCAGGAACAAGGCTACAATGATTCAACTGGTTGCCAATGCCGGCGATTTGTCAGATACTCAATGTCAGAGTGGTTTGGACAAGGCTGCCATTTCGGGAACAATCAACAAAGAGAATCCTGTCTGCTGGGGAATGATCAGCGTGTCAGACTTGATGAAGGCAAATCCAGAAATCAGTTTGCTGCGCCAGTTTGCCAAGGTAAACGTCAAGTATGAGAAGACTACATCCAGTGATTTCAAAGACGACAAGACGTTTGAGCTGGAGAGTTTCCAGTTGTATGATGCGGCTGACAAGGGAACCATAGCTCCCAAGGATTTTGACTATAATGCAGCAGCAGTCAATGTGCCAGCTGATGCAGGCAAAGCTAATAGCGGATGGCAGACAGGCGAAACACCTTTCTATGAGACTGCCGCCGGTCAAGCCTATCTCATCGTGAAGGGTAAATATAATAGTGTGGAGTCTTACTATAAGGTGGCTTTCCTCGACAACAAAACAAAGGATGCCATGCCGTTGCTCCGCAACCATGCCTATACAGTAAAAATCACTCACGTGAACACCGATGGCTGGCCCACAGAAGCAGAGGCTATTAAAGACCCATATCCCGAGAACCGAATGATGGTAGACGTGAAAGATGATAATCCTTTGGTTACCGATATGATAGCCTGCAAGGACTACCATCTGGGAGTAAGCGACCAAGTAAGCGGCGCATGGGATGATGAGAATATTATCGCCACTGTCGTTACAACTATCAAGAACGGCGAGACGCCGACTTTCTCTACGTCCGGTGGCTGGATAAAAAAAGGTGTTACGATCAATAAGACTGGCACTGTGCCGGATACTGACGGTCCAAACTCTACTACAGGTAAGAAATATGAGATTTCGATTGCGGTAGAAAAAAATGAATACTCTGAGGAGCCACGTACAGGAACAGTAACCGTGAAGTCGGGTGACCTGACCCGCACCATCACCGTGACACAGAAAGGTAAGGACTTCAAACTTGCTGATGATAGAAAAGTTAAGTTAGTACCTATTACAAGCACTAATGTGGGTACAACTGATGAATATAATGACTATTTCAACAAATTTCTGCTTAATACCTTGGGCATTAAGCCTGAGGATATGCAGAAAGAAAAAGTAAGAAATGATGGTCTGCACTTCGGTGTGGGAACTAACGAGTTCAGTTATTTGATTCCAAAGAAAGTGGGTGATGTTGTGACTAAAGGAACCTACGGTGACAAATTTAATATAACAGATAATGGAGATAGATACTGGAAAGTGACGCTGAACAGCGGTGCTGACAACTATGAAATCTGGACCGGCGACTTCACCATCACCTATCAGGAGAATGGACACGACATTGCTATCAAGTATCCCGTTTATCATTGTGGACTCTTCCACAAGATAGATGCCAGCAACCAGCAACCGCCTGTTGATCAATCTCCTGTCAGCGGCCGTTTCTACTACGGTGTAGTGAAGGTGAAAGGAAAGAGTAAAACATACGTCATGCTCGACCGCAACCTCGGAGCCTCCAGCGACAGATGCTATGCTCCGGGCACCAAGGCGTTGGAAGCTAACAAGGGTGCTATTGGCGGATACTTCCATATTGCCAAAGAAAAGCAGAATCAGACAGATGCGGGTAATATCATCAACAATCTGCCTCAAGGTTTCACTATTCCCGAGAATAGTGTGTTCCAAGACATCATAGACGGCGGTAATCTGAAAGAGGAGACCCGCTACACCTTGTCGGGCGAGGCGTACAACAGTGTTGAGATAATAACAACAGACAATTCGGCGCTGCCCGTAATCTATTTGCCAGCCACAGGATATGTGGAGGGTGAGGCTTTCAGAAATGTCACCCATGTCAGCCTATGGACCCGCACGCTACTCTCAGGAAATCAGGGTTTCGACACCACCAGTCCTGAGTATGGCTTCTGGTATCGCTATTTAGATGTGTATGGTAAGATTTGCACCATGTCGAATCTCCGCTTCGTCAGCGGTAATGCAGGTAAAAACACCGGGACTTACAGGGCCATGCCAATCCGCCTGGTACATGTTCTAAACACAAGATAAGTGATAAATACAATAACATCATTTACTTATATATAAACATAGCATAAAAAACAGCTGTTTTAAAAAGAAGGGTTGGGTTTTCGTGAGAAAGTCCAGCCCTTCTTTTTGTCAGGATACTCCTGGCAAGGGGTCAAGACGTCACTGAGAGGTCGTCATGATAGTACTGACGGATGGTAAAGACGCTTCCAGCGCTTATTGCCTCACTACGGCAAGATATTGCCCTTTACCAGGGCAATATCTTGCCATTGCCAGGCACAAAACGATACGTCGGGAGAAAAAATCCCCACTCTCTTTTTTACTCTTCACTCTTCACCAAATCTCCTGAAACCCCGATAAACACTGGGGTTCCGAGAGGTGAAGAGTTGGCTCAACTCTTCACCACTCTTCACCCACTCTTCACCTGGATATTTGTAAGCGGCTCCGCGTTTATACCTTGCATAATTCAAAAAAACAGTAACAGCCGATTAAACAAATGCTGCTACTGCTTTTTCCATCGGTCAGGAAGTAAGTCTCTATATTTCTCCAATGGGGTATTCGGTTGCCATTCAATGGTCTTTTCTATGACATCGCTAATGTATTCAAACAGATTGATGCCATTCAACTTGCATGAAATAGCTATAGAATATAGGATAGCTCCCCGTCTTGCTCCTTCGTGCGAGCCAAAGAACATAGAGTTTCTTCTTGATAGTGATATGTACCTC
>CDZA01038267.1_pt1 | contig 13927 bp, 14 predicted proteins | sample 554881 | NCBI WGS metagenome assembly CDZA01 (sample SAMEA3182082, study PRJEB8094) | gut metagenome | biome: human; feature: gut; material: Stool; isolation source: human stools | place: Canada | collected 2012-12-04
AAATAAGGGAAAAAGCTAAAGCAGAAGCTGAACAAAAAACTGAACCAAAGGTTCAAGAAAATCCTCAAGTTGAGGTTGAAAAATAGCGCCCGCCGGGAAGCATGGGCTATCCTGTCCATGCTTCCCAAGGGCTCAGCACAGTACTCCCTTGTTATGTACTGTGCTGAGTGACACCAGCCCCCCCCCACGAGGGGCTGTGGCTCTCGGAGAGAAACATGGCTAAAAAGTCAAAGAGAAAAAAAGACAGGTCAGACTCCAGAGTATCCTCCAATCCTACGAGTACGAGTAGAACCAGAGTATCCTCCAATCCTACGAGTAGAAGAACTCTCGCACAAATGCGCGACCCTTTCCCGGGTCGCTCGCGGCTCTTGTCGCGGCGTTTTGTGAAACCTGAATCTTTCAGGTCAATCATTAACCGACAAATTGAGGATTTAAGACATGACGCCAGTAACTTTGTCAGTGATAACCAAGTTGGGCCAGTCTATAGAGATACAAGTGGCTCGGTCGCAGAGACGGAATGGCAGCATATCCGTAAGTCTGATATGCAAGGAAAAAGGATGCAGCCGCAAGTGCGGATTGCATTTCGTAATCCCAAAGACGCTCTCGTTTGTGTCCGACGAAGAGCTAGGCGCGCTGTTATGTTCGCATTGCGTCGAACAGGTAAGGCGGGAGCACGTCGCAATCGGAAGGCTGTATGGTCTGATAGATCAAGAATAGTCTGTAAAAAGAGGTAGTTATGGGACTTGGTAGTGTAGTTAGTGCTGTTGGTTCTATTGCTGGTGGTATTCTTGGAGCGAATAGTGCTCAGAATGTTGCTAGCATGAATTATGAGGCACAGAAAGAGTTTGCCCAAAACGGCATTCGCTGGAAAGTTGAAGATGCGAAGCGCGCTGGTATTCATCCGCTTTATGCCCTCGGAGCTTCTACCCAAGGTTATTCTCCCTCTGGTGGTTACACAGGCGACTACGGTATAGCGGATGCCGCTGCCCATTTCGGTCAGGGCTATGAGCGTGCTCAGCAAGCGAAAATGACGAAAGAAGAACGCGACAAACAAGATGTTCGTGATGCGATTCAAGATATGGCTGCGCTCGAAGATTTACGCCAGAAAAAGCGTATGAATGATGCCCAGATTCGCTTGGCAGATTCGGAAATTTTTCGTAACTTTGCCCTCTCAACCAGTGCGTTAAGAAAAACGGGTTTGCCTCCGGCTATGCCGAGTAGTGGTGGTGTTATTGATGGTCAAGGTGATTCTAAATCGAATATCCCCGGTTCGGTGGTTGCAGGTGGCGTTGATGCACCCTTTAATAAGTACGCTTGGACTGTTAATCCCGAGGGTGTGTTAGAGCTTCAACCCTCACAAGATTATGCTCAAGCCTATGAAGACAAATGGTTACTTGAATGGATTCCTTGGGTTAACGCATTTTTGAAAGAAAATTATCATGTTCTGCGTGGCAAGCCTTTGAATGGATATGTTTTTGATACTCGGTTGCATCGATGGGTTCCTGAACCTAAATTTCCTGAATTTCGGGGGAAATACACTAAGTAGGTTTATTAATGAAGATTATTGATTTAAAAGATAAGGTTGAAAATACTCCTTTATGGAAACATTTTCTTTTTTTTATGATTTTTGGTCCTTTTTATGTTGTTTATTTGTACATTCAAGATAGGAAAAATAGATAATTCTTGACATATATTTTCCATTATGCGCTATTTATACACTTGCCACAATATACGTCCTTAGCGTAAAAATACATTCTTTCGTTACCCTCATTCAAGGACACGCTCATGGGCATTCTCAGTGCTAGCTGTAGTTTTACACGGTTCAAAATCACGGAACCGGTTCCCAAAGAACTCTGGATGGAAATTCCCGCAAAACTCCGGCAATTCGCCTTTCAGGATATCGACGACATCGCCGAGGAACGCGGATGGGGATGGACCAGCTTTGAGGATATGCTCGATATGCAATGGCGCTCTGCTCCACCGGAAAAAGGCGCGTACCTCGCTTTTGCGCTCCGTCTGGACACGCGCAGGATTCCTCCTGCGGTCTTGAAAAAATATGTTACGATCGCACTCCGTGAAGAAGAAGGCCGCATCAAGGAACAAGGAAAAAAGTTCATCGCCCGGGATCGGAAAAACGAACTTCGGGATCAGGTCAAACTGCGCCTCATGGGGCGTTTTCTCCCCATTCCGGCCGTATTTGACGTGGCGTGGGCAACCGATACCAACATCATCTACCTGGCATCCACACAAACAAAACTCATTGAACTTTTCATGAACCATTTTACATTGACTTTTGATCTCCACTTGGAGCCGATGACGCCGTACGCCTTGGCAGCTTCCATGCTGGACGAGAAAACTTTGGCCCGTTTGGATGATCTTGAACCCACCAGCTTTGTATAAGAGGCCGACAATGAACGAACCTTATCTCGGCCAGACGACGGACATGGTGCTCGGCCAGGAATTTCTGACGTGGCTCTGGTTTCGCAGTGAAACGCAACCTATGGGCTTTAAAGATAAAGAAGGCGTGCCCTTTTCCATGAACCTTGAACAGCGGATCGTTGTCCAAGGTGGCGAAGGCGACAGTCTGGAAACGGCCTCCGTGTCCGGTTCCCTTTCCCAACTGCGTGAGGTCCGCCTTGGCCTGCGGACGGGCAAAAAGGTGACGAGGGCCCTTGTCCGTTTCGAACGGGAAGAATTGGCTTGGCAAACCACTATAAAGGCGGAAGATTTTTCTCTTGGCAGTTTCAAGACGCCAAAGGTGGAAAGAGAAGAGGACGATGATCCCGATGCCGCTTTCCTTGAAAAAATGTATTTGATGGAACTCTGCCTGGGGCTCTTTGACGCTTGTTACAAGCAGTTTTTGGATATCCGCCTTTCCAGCCTTTGGGATAAGGAAGTTCAAGACATGTCCGCATGGATGAGTCAGCAGGCATAGCCCACAAGCGCTGGAGGCGACCATGTTCACGAACGAGACAACTTCCTTTATTCTCCGCTGCGTTCGCAAAACAATCTGGACGCTTCTGGTGCTGTGGGGGATCACCCTCGTCAGCTTCTTTGTTATCCATCTGGCTCCGGGGACGCCGACGGACATGCAGACGACGCTGAACCCCCTTGCGGGGGAAGCGGCGCGGGCTCGTCTTGAGGCGCTTTATGGGATCGATCGTCCTCTGTACATCCAATATTTCGACTGGTTGTCGCGGATCGTACAGCTCGATTTCGGAAACTCCATGTCCAGCGATGCCCGCCCTGTTATAGAAAAAATAGCGGAGCGCCTTCCGCTGACCATCGGCATCAACTTGATTTCCCTCCTGTTGACGCTGCTCATCGCCGTTCCCATCGGAGTCCTTTCCGCATGGAAACAGGGCTCGCTGTTCGATAAAGGAATGACGGTCCTCGTCTTTCTCGGATTCGCCATGCCGGGGTTCTGGCTTGCGCTGCTCCTCATGCTGTATACGGGCTTGGAACACCAATGGCTGCCTATTTCCGGTTTGATGTCCCTTGATTATGAGTCGCTGTCCTTCTGGGAAAAGCTGATGGATCTGGGCAGGCACCTTGTTTTGCCCATTACCGTCATCACAGTGGGAAGCGTCGCAGGCATGTCCCGCTTCATGCGGTCATCCATGCTGGAAGTCTTGCGGCAGGACTTCATTCTTACGGCCAAGGCCAAAGGACTGCCCGCACGCGTGGTTATTTTCCGACATGCCCTGCGCAATGCGCTCCTCCCGGTCATTACCCTGCTCGGCCTCTCCGTGCCCGGCCTTATCGGGGGCAGTGTCATCATTGAAACCATCTTTGCCCTGCCCGGCTTGGGACAGCTTTTCTACGCCGCGGTCATGGCGAGGGACTATCCTTTGATCATGGGGAACCTGGTTCTCGGCGCCGTGCTTACGCTCGCGGGCAATATGCTTGCGGATATCGGATACGGGCTCGCCGATCCCCGAATCCGCGCTCAGGGGAAACGCCAATGAACGCAGACAAGACGCTTTTGACCCCGCTCTGCAAGCGCCTCGGCGCCACCCTTTCCCGGCGTGGAATGCTCTTTGTCGGCCTCGGCATCGTCATCATCATGTCTGCGGCCGCCCTGCTCGCTCCGTGGCTCTCCCCCTATGATCCCACGGCATTACACCTCAAATCCATCTTGGTGCCGCCGAGCGCGCAGTTTCCTTTGGGGACGGATGCCTTGGGCCGGGATGTGCTCTCACGCCTGCTTTACGGCGCACGTGTCTCGCTCTGGGTAGGCTTTGTTTCCGTGAGCATCTCCATAGCCATAGGCATTGCCTTGGGGCTGCTCGCCGGATACTTCAGGGGCATCGTCGATGAAATCATCATGCGCGGCGTCGATGTCATGCTCTGCTTCCCTTCTTTTTTCCTTATCCTTGCCGTTATTGCGTTTTTAGAACCAAGCCTCAATACGATTATGGTGGTCATCGGGCTGACCTCATGGATGGGGGTGGCCCGGTTGGTCCGCGCGGAAACCCTCTCCCTGCGCGAACGGGATTTTGTCGCGGCCGCCCGGTTGGCCGGTACCCGCCCTTTCCGCATCATGGTCATGCATATCCTTCCCAATGCACTCACCCCTGTTCTTGTCTCCGCCACACTCGGCATCGCCGGGGCCATTTTAGTGGAGTCTTCGCTCAGCTTTCTCGGGCTAGGCGTCCAGCCGCCGGATCCCAGTTGGGGAAACATGCTTATGGAAGGTAAGGACGTCCTCGAAATCGCGCCGTGGTTGTCATTGTATCCGGGGCTTGCGATCCTGATTACCGTCTTAGGATACAATCTGTTGGGAGAAAGCCTGCGGGATACGCTTGATCCTCGGCTCAAGCGGTAAACGGCAAACCAGCCTTTCCCTCGCGGCTTGCATCATTCGAGTAATCCCCCTATGGTAGCCCTCGTTCGCAATGAAGCCTGCGTACGGCTTCGCAAGTCATGACCTTTCTTCGTTACGAGTATTCCTTATTATGCTTGAATATTTGCATATTCGTGATCTCGCCCTGATATCCGACATGGAACTGGAATTTGCCTCGGGCATGAATGTTCTTACCGGCGAAACGGGGGCTGGGAAAAGCTTCATTCTGAAAGCGCTCAACTTTCTGATGGGAGAGAGGCTCGGCGCGGACATGGTCCGTCCGGGGAAAGAGCGGGCTCAGGTTGAGGCCCTTTTTATGCGTTCCGGGGAAGAACTCATCGTCCGCAGGGAGCTGATTGCGGAAACCGGGCGTAGCCGCCTGTTCATCAATGACACCCTGGCCTCTCAAGAAACCATCAAGGAACTGCGAACCACCCTTCTCGTCCATACGAGCCAGCATGGGCAGCAGAAACTGCTCCAGCCGAATTTTCAGGCCAAGTTGATTGACGACTGGATGAACCAGCCCGATCTTTTGGCAGCACGCAATACTCTGTTGAAAGAACTCAAGGAAGCGGCCGAGCGTAAGGAAGCGCTCCGGACTCGTTTCAGAGAGCTTGCGGATCGCCGGGAACTCCTTGAAATGCACCTCACGGAGATCGAAAAAGTTTCTCCTGCTGAAGGCGAAGAAGAACAGCTTGAAGCCATGCGTGCGGAGTGGCGCGGGACCGAGCAGTTGCGGCGGCATTACGAACGGGCGCAGATGATTCTGCGTGGCGAGGAAACGGGACTTCTTGAACAGATTGGCCATCTGGAACGGGCGTTGGAGCTGCTGGCCGGAGACGATGAGGATATGGCCGCGTATCTTGAGTCGGCGGTCTCTTTTCGCCAGACGATTGCCGAGCTGGAACGGAAACTGCGCCGCCCTCCCCTGCCTCAGGCTGATATCGATCCGGAACAAATAGAAGCCCGGCTTTTCGAATTGGCGCAGCTCAAGCGCAAGCTTCATCGGACGCTTCCGGAAATCCTTGCCCTCAGGGAAGAAATTCAGGACAACCTTTCGTTTCTTGACGCCTGCACGCTCGACATCCGGCAAGTGGAGAAACGGGAAAAACAGCTTCAAGAACAACTCGCGGGCGTATTGGCCCTTCTGAATCCCGAACGCCGGAAGGCTGGGGAGTCTTTCACCCGAAAGCTGGAAAGCGAGTTGCAGGGATTGGGCTTTTCCCAGTATGTCCGCGTAAGCGCGGATTGGTCGGAAGTGGCATTATTCCCTGGATGCGTGGAGGACCGCGTCAGACTTTTGTGGTCCCCTAACCCCGGCCAACAGCCGCAGCCTCTGGATAAGATCGCCTCAGGCGGCGAACTGTCCCGATTCATGCTCGCGGTCGTTTCCGTGCAGGAGCACGATGAAGAAGCCACGCTCATTTTTGACGAAGTGGATGCCGGTGTCGGCGGGCTCACCCTCAACAAGGTTGCGGAACGGCTCGAAGCTCTTGCCCAACGCCGCCAGATGCTTTTGATCACGCACTGGCCACAGCTTGCCTCCAGGGCGTTCCGCCACTTCCGGGTGACGAAGCAAGTCAAGGGCGGCAAGACATTTACGCAATGCATCCGTCTGGATGAACGTGAACGGAAAACGGAATTGGCGCGCATGGCCGGTATTGAAAGCTGACTTTCCTTTGACAGCACATAAAAAAAGGAAGAGGAACATTCCTCTTCCTTTTTTTACATCAGAAAACAGATGTGTTACGCGGCGGCTTTGGCAGCGTTGAGAGCCTTGGCAAGGCGAGAAATCTTGCGGGCGGCCTTCTTCCAATGGATGACGCCCTTGGTGGCGGCCTTATCCAGAGAAGAGGTGGCGGTGCTCAGGAGCTGCGTAGCGGCAGCCTGGTCATCAGCCTTAATGGCGGCGCGAACAGATTTCACCACATTCTTGATGCGGGTCTTGACGGTACGATTGCGAGCAGCGCGCTTCACGCTCTGCTTATGACGCTTGATAGCAGACTTGTGGTTGGCCACGATTTCCCTCCGGGGTACGTCTTGCTGCGTCCGAGACGCGGCGTGGTTGCGGTTTGAATTGATGTCCTTATCTTCTTTTACGTATTCAGTCAAGTCTTTTCAGGAAGACAAGTTCCCGTGCAGCCGCGCAGAACCGTTCCGAATGCGTTATGGCGATGGCTCCCCGGCCGGACCAAGCCGGGGAGCCATGTGGGGCTAAAGTTGCAGCGCCGAAAAATCGGCAAGCCGCTCCATGCGCAGGGTCAATGCCTTAAGCATATTGAGGCGGTTGGCGCGAAGAGCAGGATCTTCGCACATAACCATGACCTTATCGAAAAGCTCATCCACGGCTGGCCGAAGTGCGGCGAGCATAGAGAAGAGCGCTTCAAAATCGTCGTTCGCCCATGCTGCCTCAAATGCGGCAAACATTTTTTCCAAGGCTTCCGCAAGCGCCATTTCCGCCGGTTCCTGCAACAGTTCACGTTTCCACGTGCCCTGAAGATCCACGCCAGCTTCATGGCCTTGTTTACGGATGATGTTGGCGACTCGCTTGAACGTCTGTGCAGCCTGCGGAAAATCATCCTGCCGGCTCATGGATTCCAATGCGCCGAGACGTCGGCCGAGGGCCCATACGTTGTCGGGATCGACGGCGGTTACAGCCTCGACGAGCAGTGTTTCCTTGCCCTGAGTCAGAAAATAATTCTTCACGCGGGCAATGAAAAAGTCATTCAACTTTGCGATTGCTTCAGCGGGGGCCAGCTTCCATTTCCGATCGCCGTACAGCCTCTGCGCTTCTTCGAAAAGTTCCTTGACGTCGAAGCGGTACCCACGCTCAAGCATGATACGGGTGATGCCGAGCGCGCAGCGCCGGAGAGCATAGGGGTCGGCCGCACCTGTGGGAATCATGCCCAGACCGAAACACCCGACAAGGGTATCCACCTTATCCGCGATGGACAGGATGGAACCAAGCTCTGTGGCCGGAACGGGCGAATCAGGACCGGACGGCAGATACTGTTCGGCAAGGGCCGCGGCGACAGCTTCCGTTTCTCCCTTTTTGCGGGCATAAATCCCGCCCATGATGCCCTGCAGCGTATCAAATTCGCCGACCATAGCGGAGACCAAGTCAGCTTTGGAAAGGCGCCCCGCCCGCGCGGCCTGTTCCGGATCCTGCTGAACCTTCTCGGCAAGCCAGCGGCACAGCGCGCTGATACGGCGCGTCTTTTCGCCCATACTCCCCAAAGGAGCAAGGAACGTGACCGCATCAAGCGCTTCCAGCCATTCATCAAACGTGGCTTCAAGGTCGGTCTTCCAGAAGAACCGCCCGTCTTCAAGGCGTGCGCGGAGCACACGTTCCCATCCCTTTTTGACAAGGGAAAGATCTTTCGGGTGCAGATTCAGAACGGTCAGGAAGTGCGGCATGAGGTTGCCCGAAGCATCTTCCACGCCAAAACTCTTCTGGTGTTCCTGCATACTGGTCAACAGGACTTCACGGGGCAATTCAAGGAAAGAAGGATCAAAGTCGCCCAGCAACGGCACAGGACACTCAACCAGTCCTTGAACTTCATCAAGCAGACCATCGATCCAGATGATTTTGCCATTGACCGCTTCCGCGATTCTGTTCCCTTCGCTGACGATATAGGCGCGCCTTTCAGCCGCCTTCAGCTGAACGGCCCCTTCCTTCACGATGGTGGGAACGTAATCGCCCGCGGTCTTGATCGTGAAGGGACCGGGACCAAGCACGCGGTGCCCCTGTGTAACCCGCCCGGAAGCCACTTTACCGACTTCAAACGGAACGACAACGTCGCCAAGCAGCGCAAGAACCCAACGGATGGGACGGGCAAAAGCAAACTCGCCGTCTCCCCACCGCATACGCTTGGCAAAGGGCAAAGCAGCGATAATCGCCGGGCACAAGCCAGCCAGCACGTCCAACGTAGGCACGCCGCCGGTTTTCTTCATCCCTGAAAGGTATTCCCCTTTCTCGGTCTGCGTCCTGCCCAAAGCGGAAACGTCGATACCAAGCGTCTTGGCAAACCCCTGAGCGGCCTTGGTGGGATTCCCCTCGGCATCGAAAGCAATGCGGGCGGGCGGCCCCATAACCAATTCTTCCCTGACAGGCTGGGTATCCTCCAGACCTTCCACGATGACCACGGAACGACGCGGCGTAGCACAGGTATCAAGGAGGGAAAACGTATAGCCAGCCTCTTTGAGCCCAGCCGTGAACCGATCCGCCAGTTCTTTTTCAACATTGGACAAAAAGCGGGACGGCAGCTCTTCCGTGCCGATTTCAAGAACAAAGGTGGACATTATCGGTTCCCTCCGAGCATGGGATACCCCATTTCCTTACGCTGCTCCGCATACAGATGCGCAACGGACGAGGCCAACGTGCGCACGCGCCCGATATAGCCGGTGCGTTCCGTAATGGAGATAGCCCCCCGAGCGTCCAACAGGTTGAACGTATGGGAGCACTTCAAACAATAATCATACGCGGGCCAAAGCAGTCCCTCTCCGGTGAGACGAAGGCATTCGGCCTCAAACTGGTCGAAGTGCTCACGGTGCATGGCGGCGTCACTCTCATCAAAATTATAGCGAGACTGCTCGACTTCGTTCTGATGGTAGATCTGGCCGTAGGTCACATGCTCGTTCCACTGGATGTCATAGACGGAATCTTTCCCTTGCAGGTACATGGTCAGGCGTTCCAGACCATAGGTGAGCTCCGCGCTGACGGGCGAAAGATCGATCCCGCCAACCTGCTGGAAATAGGTGAACTGCGACACTTCCATGCCGTTCAGCCACACTTCCCAGCCAAGCCCCCACGCGCCGAGGGTCGGAGACTCCCAGTCGTCTTCGACGAAGCGGATGTCATGCTCTTCCTGATGGATCCCCAGTGCACGAAGGCTGCCAAGGTAGAGATCCTGCACATCGTCGGGAGAGGGCTTCAAAATGACCTGAAACTGGAAATAGTGCTGAAGCCGATTGGGGTTTTCGCCATACCGCCCGTCCGTGGGACGCCGAGAAGGCTCCACATAGGCCACACTCCACGGCTCCGGCCCGATAACCCGCAGAAACGTCGAAGGGTTAAACGTGCCGGCACCACATTCTATATCCATCGGCTGAGCGACGACGCATCCCCTGCTCGCCCAATAGCGTTGCAGAGTGAGAATCACATCCTGAAAATACATGCTTCCTCCATGACAATAGCGGCACTCACCAGACGGGGTATTCCCTTCCGAAAAAACAGCCACAGCAGACCGTTTTTAGTGTTCGGAATTTCCGGATCACATTCTCCGGAAGCGCCCCCTGTCCCAAGTCAGGCCCAAATGATACTGCACAAAGCCATGCACCGCTCTCGCGCACTCACGTCGTTCCGCCGGGAGCAATACTCCGCCCGCCTCTTCCGAAGAGCCGGACGTTAAAAAATGCCAATGCAGGGGTGATACTTCCTGTACTTGGCGCAAAACGTCAAGGCTTTTGCCGCTGATTTCCACAATATTTCCTCGCCCGGAAACGCAATCCGGGCAAACGATGGTCCCTTCCGAGACCAGAAATCCGGCATGATCAAAATCTTTTTTCCCGCAGGAGACACATGCCGTCAAAGCGGGAGCGTACCCCTGCTGAGACGCCAAGCGCAACCGAAAAAGTATCGGGAGAATATCCTGAACGGTTTCAGACTGTTCAAGGAGTTCCAACGTGTCCTTGAGAAGCAGGAACACTCCGGCCGCACCATCCTGAGGAACGCCAAGCGCTTCAACAAACCGGACACAGTTCATAAACATGCCCAGCCGATTCCAGTCCGTCCGCAAACGCCGGGGCCCCCGAATCAGATTACCCTCCTGCAAGGAAAGGTACATGCCGTTTCGGGTCGTTTTGGTACTGATCTGAAGTTCGTTGAAAAGATCCAGACAGCCACAGAATCGTTTGCGGCTCCGGCTGCCGCCAAAGGCAAACGCCGATACGATGCCGTGGCGGCGCGTCAGCATACGCAGCCAGAGGTCCGATTCCCGAAAGCGCCCTACCCCCAAAACGAGGGCCGTGTCGGACCATTCCATAGACTAATTCTGAGCGTCATTGGGGAACGTGACAGTCTTGACCTGACCGATTTTCCCCACAGGCGGCAGTTCCTTGCCGTCATACGTGATCAGCATGGCTCCTGCGTTGCCCAGCTTCATAACGAGCTTTTCCTGAAAGTCGACATTCAGGGTGTCCCCCTTATGCATGACGCGCTGGCTGTTTTTGCCGTCCGCAGTCGTCGAAACCCAGCAATCGCCCTGCGCCGTCAACAACATACGGTGACCGGTGGCGGGAAGAGCCGCTTGCTCCGTGGGCGTCTCAGTTTCAGCGGGAAGAGGCGTTCCACCCAAAACAATCGGTTCCTCCGATGCCGCAGGAAGCGTGGCGTTCGCAGCCGGCTCCACAGGAATGGCAGGCGTCGTGACGACAGTATCCGCTTCAGGGACAGCCGGAGAAGACACAGCCGGCGAGGCCGTTTTTTCCCGACTCACCGTATTGCTGGAAAGTCCGGGGATACTATCCCGAAAATACCATGCCCCTCCCGCAAGAAACAACGCGCACAAAAGGATGGCAAGCCAAGGCACATGACTTTCCTCGCGACGTGCCGCAGCGGGGACAACACGGATTTCCTGTTCGCGCAGCTCTTCTTCCGGATCTTTGAGCAGTGCGCACGCAGCGTGGGTAACGCTATCGTCGACGGCAAGAAGTTTCGCATACGCCCGGATAAATCCCCGGGCATATACGGCATGCGGCATGGATTCCATGTCTCCTTCCTCTATGGCTTTAACCAACCGAGAGGTGATCTTGAGTTCCGCGGCGACATTTTCTTCCGTCAGCCCCTTATGGATACGCCTCTCACGAAGCAGGGCTCCAAAGTCTGCCAGCGTCAAAACAGTTTCCGTCTCTTCCATGCTGTGTACCTTTCGGAAATCGAATGCAAAAAGGGATAGTTATTGGCGGATCTCAACCACAGCCCGCTTGCGAAGCTGTTCGCTGTATTCACGGAAGCGCTCTTGGAGCTTCGGTTCGCGCAAAATCCTTTCGATCTGAGGCGTGGCTTCCTCCAGCGTCTGCCCGTCTCCGGATTCCATAGAGAGAAGCTTCAACTGTCCTTTCAACCCGTTATTCACTTCAAACAATCCGGAGACATCTCCCGGCTTGAGCTGCGAAAGGCGGTCCTGCCATGTAGGATCAAGGCTGTTCCAATCCACGACGCCCACATCACCGCCTTCCTGAGCGCGAGGGCCCACGGAAACCTGACGAGCGGCTTGTTCAAAGGAAAGCTTGCCGCTACGGATACGGGCGGCCTGCGCCTCGGCATTTTCCGTCGGCGGATATACAATAACCGCAAAACGGACTTTCTGGTTGTTCATGAACGTCTGCTTATGCTGATTATAATAATCGGCGATCTCTTCTTTCGTCACGATGACCTTACGGCCGACCATGTTGGCAAGGAGGCGGTTCCGCAAAATGCTGCTGCGGATACGCTCGCGGAAATCCTTCTCTGTCGTACGCTGGATCTGGAGCTGACGCTGGAATTCTTCCGGCGTCATTTTATTGCGCGACATGATCTGCTGTATTTCATTATCCACTTCGCTGTCGCCCACCGAAATTTTAAGGCGCTGGGCTTCCTGCGTCAGAATAATGTTGTTGATCATGCGTTCCAGCGTTGCTTTGGTCAGTTCTTCTATCGCAGCGGCCTGATTGGGATCTTTGGGATTCAATCCCCGCCGCATGGCTTCGGGGGCCGTTTCAGCCTGCAAGTCAAACGCCGTTATCATTTCGCCGTTCACGACCGCGGCAACGCCATTGATGGCGGCGCGTACGGGAGACGTAATCAAAAAAAACAAAAGAAACGCAGTACTGACGATGCGCACGCTATGCTCCTTGATATTCTGGCTCTGGGACTGAAACATTCCCAGCCTTGTTTTTGCAACACTGAGCACACAAAAAGATTTCCTCGGACGGAACGTTTCTCAAGATGCGTTCAGCCCAATGGAAAACGTCTTTGGAGTGCTCTCTGTGCGACAATTTTTTGGCAAGATACGCTGATTCCCGCCAACTTGCAACGCCGGGACTTTCTAACCCTCTCAGGCATATCAGTCCGTCAGAAGTGTCCCCAGCGCCAGTCTGGCGGCATCAAGCCTGCGCGGGGTGGGCAACTGCATATCCAGCTTCAATTCAAGGCTTGATGGGGGAATCAACTTGGCATTGCCTTTTTGCGCACTCAAGAACGGCACCAGTTTCTCGGGGGCGATGGCGTTCTGCTTCTCATCCCAGAGGACACGGAGCCGATCCTCGTATACGTCCGCCTTCAAGGCTTGAGCGCCGCTCAGGAATTGCTTTAGCGCCAGTACAGCCATAAAGATTTCCAATGGTTGCGGCAAAATGCCAAAGCGGTCTCGAAGCTCGAGTTCAAGTTCCTGGCGGGCCTGAGCGTCCGGAGCAGCGGATAGCCGCTTATACCAACGCAGACGTTCCCGTCCATCCGTAATATAGTCCTCGGGGATATGGGCGGTAAGCCCTAAATTGAGTTCCGTTTCAATCTGCAACGATACGCCGCCGTTTTTAATCTTGTTGACGGCTTGTTCGAGCATTTCAAGATACAGTTCAAGCCCCACACGTCCCATATGGCCGGACTGAACCTCACCAAGAATGTTTCCGGCACCACGCAACCGCAAATCTTCCATCGCAACTTGGAAGCCCGCGCCCAAGTAATCCATATCAAGAATAATGCGCAAACGTTCTTTTGTTGCAGCAGGCAACCGCTCCAGATCAGAAACGACGAAACAGGCAAAAGCCTGCCGATCGGACCGCCCCACCCTGCCCCGCAACTGGTACAACTGCCCCAGACCGAAAAGATGCGCCTGATCGACGATCAGCGTATTGGCCCGAGGGAAGTCCAGCCCCGATTCAACAATGGCGGTACAAACCAGAATGTCCAACTCGCCATGCCAAAATGCGTGCATGGTTTCTTCAAGCTTCTTTTCCGGCAGCTGCCCATGCGCCATGCCGATACGCGCATTCGGAGCCAGTTCCTTGACGAACTCGACGACCCGTTCCAGCCCCTGCACC
>CDZA01015682.1_pt1 | contig 13791 bp, 8 predicted proteins | sample 554881 | NCBI WGS metagenome assembly CDZA01 (sample SAMEA3182082, study PRJEB8094) | gut metagenome | biome: human; feature: gut; material: Stool; isolation source: human stools | place: Canada | collected 2012-12-04
GTGTTATAGTTTATGGTTGATAATTTTTTGGCTGAAAACGATGGTTAAATCGAGGCCCGTTTCACACCGTGAACGGGCCTCTTTTGTCATGCCAACACTCTTCACCGTTCAAAGCTTGACGGGCTTGTCCTGACGTACTCGAAGAGATCATGTACATCGACCTCCAAAGCTGTCGCCAGTTTCTCCAAGGTTAACAGCTTAACCGTTGCGATTCTTTCATCCTTTACTCTGGCTATGGTATCAGGAGCCACTTTTGAACGGAATTGAAGTTCTTCGTAGGTCAGTTTCCTATCTCGCATTAACTCATTAAGATTACTAGTAAAAGGCATACATCCTCCAAGTTTTTACTTGGATGTAGCCTAGTAAAACTTGACTTACACTTGGCTATAGCCTAGTAAATCGCTCATACGTTTTTGGGAATGATAGTTCCGTCAAGTGATCCATTCATATCCGCGAGGAGGGGCTCAATATGGCAGACATGGCACAAGACAATTTTTCGGGGAACTGCACCGTGGTTGATTCGCCCACGGTCATTCGGGCACTTGTATGGACACTGCTGTTTTTCGGGGTGGGAGGGTACTTGATGTACACGGCAGGGGCCGAAGAATCTGCGGCCCTCAAAAAAGTCTGTGCTTACCTCCTATTCGCGTTGGGGCTACTTGAAGCTATCGTTTTCGCGGTGAACGCCAAGGGATACGTGGTCGATGTGGAAGGCGATACCCTTGAGTTCCCCGGTGGGGGTATCGAAGCCCAAAGCTGGACAACGTACTTCAACCCCTTGCACTGGTTCCAAGGCTTCATGAGGCACTCAGTACCGCTTTCTGAGGTACGCGAGGTTGAAGCCTACGTGGACAAGAAACAAAAAGTCGACGACAAAGGGCGCGTCAGCACAACGACACGTCACATCTTAGACATTAACGGGGAATTTGGGGCGATTTCATTCTCCTTCCGGTCGAAGGGGAAACGCGATGAACTATATTCGGCTCTCGTGCAAATAAACGACATGGGAACGCCAGTCCTGAACCGGTAATTGTTGGAGGGTACGCATAAATGCGTTTATATAGAAAATTGAGAACTATGCTCCTGACAATTAGTCTCATCATCTTGGCAATTATGAATGCTCATGCCCAAAATGATGAAGGAGCCTTTGAACATTTTATAGAAATTGCAACCAATATAGTGTGGGAAAATCAAGCAGGAACAACTATTCAATTTGATTTAGATGATAGCATTATATACATTGTACAAGACAAAAGGGTTCACGCTTATAAGATGGGAAAATTTAGTAATCAAGTGTTCTCAGATAAAGTTATAAGATTTACTTGTCCTATACTTAATGTCGAAAAAGCCCCTAAATGGAAATTCACAATAGACCCACTAAACTTTGATATGAAAGCTACGCTTGGTGATCAAGAGGTAGTGTTTAAAAACGCCTGGAATTAAATGATTCCAACGCATTAAATACGTATTGACAAATATAAAAAGTCTCCTTATGGGGGTAGAGAAATCAGGTAGTACAGATACGTTGCTCTGTCCTCCTTAACCCTCTAACCCATAAGGAGATTGCTGATGTTCAGTCCCAAGTTTGATTGACAATCAAAACGATTGCATCATACCTAGCTGAAATTGCTAATATCTTAAAGCTAGTTGGACAAATTTTCCATTCTGTCAGGGAAATTGTTATCTATTTATGGATGTTATGGCAATTCGTTAGGTTTTTCTGGAACTGAACTCCTTGAACTGCTGGGTTAGTTCAAGCCTCAATGGATTATCTCAAACCCAATAACTGTAGCCGAATCAGTGCATCCATCTGTATTACCCACCCTTTAAGGACAGCGCACTGTGTTGCTATCAGTACCAGTGACAGCAACAAGATACACTGGACTACAGTTATTGGGACATGAGCACTTTAGTGCTTATATACTAATTGATTATGCCGATAATGGAAGAGCTGGTTTGTTTGCAACATCAAACCAGCTCTCGCTCTTTCTACGCCTCATTGCATTCCTCAAGACTTTCACCACGTCGGATTTACGTTCAACAATGAGGTTGTGCCAAGCTAAATAGTTGTCCAGATATTTTGTAGCTACGCCCTTGAACCGTAACATGAATGCCTTCAAGCGGCTGTGGTAGGCGTTCACGTGTTGAATATGATATGTTCCTTTTGCACGTCCGGCTTTCACCTGTATCAGTCTAAGCTCAGCATTCTTAGCAAAGCGTCGATATGCTGAATCCTTATCGGTACACAGTATGGCAGTGTCCGAAATATGCTTTCTCAAGACTTTTCTGAGAACTCCAGACGTTGCACGGCCTAGTGTTGCAACCTTACTGTAGATATCCCCATTCCTACTGACTGCACAAGTTACGCAAACCTTATCCCTTGACAGACCGCGTTTTCTTGCAGGCTCACCACGCTTTTTCGCAGGCCGATTTTCTGGCGTACTGCCCTTCATAGAAACACTGAAAAATGTATCATCTGACTCAATAACTCCATTCAATTTGATTCGATTTACATAGGAACTAACGATATTCAACAGTTTATGACGCCAATAAAAAGCTGTTGAAAGGCTAATACTGCATTGTTTTGCTGCCTTCCGAAGTGGAAGACCTTCGATAATGCAGTTCACATAGGCTTTCCATGTATCGAAGTCCTTATGAGTACGGCTCAAAAATGAGTTGGAAAGGTCATTAAAAGCGGTGTTGCAGTCCTTACACTTGTAACGTTGTATACCTTTCCGCGTACCATTCTTAACGAACTCGACGCTGTGGCAGCGTGGACACTCGATACCCTTATTGGCTCTGACCTCGATGAGGTCGGCAAAGCTGAACCCCGGCTGTGCGTCAAGTGCGGCCTTGATTTTTGCTTGCTCGTCGGCACTCAAGGTCGGCAAAAGCTCACGGATGATCTCGTAATTCGTCATGTGTGGTTCCATAGCTTGGCTTTAACGGTTTTTTTGCCGTCATGAGCTATAAATACAACACCTTACGATAAATGTCAACCGAAAACTATAACACAGCCTTTTTAAAAGGCTCCCTCCCCCACATTTTTACATCCCTACCGGAACCGTTCCGGCCATGATGCCGCACCCCTGAGGAAGATCCAGCGGGAGGCGGCGGATGTCTTCAAGCCCCGCGTTCCGCATGAATCCCGCAAGCTCCTGCCTTGTATAGGACTGCCCGTCAGGCGTTCCGACAAGCATGTTGAGATCGAACAGCGCCGGATGCTGCGGTCCGCTGCGGTTGTCGTCGAGGATGAATTCCTGAATGAGCAGGAGGCCGCCCGGGACGAGCGACTGCGCGGCCTTCCGCACGATGTTGGCGGACTCGTCAAAGCCCGCGCCGTGCAGGATCTGGGAGAGCCAAGCCACGTCGAATCCGCCGGGAAGGTCTTCGGTGGTAAAATCCCCGCCCGCGAAGGAGATCCGGTCGGCCATGCCGGAGTCGGCGATGACGCGTTCCGCAAAGGGGCGGGTTGTGGGGAGATCGAAAACCGTGGCGCTCAAGCCGGGGTTGCGGCGGCAGAAGTGGATGGCATAGGCCCCGGTCGCGCCGCCGAGATCAAGCAGGTGGGAACGGCCGGAAAGGTCGATGTGCGGAACGCTGCGTTCCGCCTGTGCGTTGGCGATGTTGTACATCCCCATGAGGAAACTTTCCCGCTCGCCCGTATCTTCGGTATCGACGGAAGAACGGTGGCGGGTCGGCCTGTTTTCGCGGACGGACTCGTCCAGCTTGGACCAGCCGGGCATAAGATGGCGGTGATGTTCCACTATATGCCCGAGATAACCGGGATTGCCCCGGCACAGGTGATCCCGCGAGAAGGGCGGCAGTTCGCAGGTTTCGCCTTGACGGATCAACAGGCCCATTGCACACAGGGCGGTTAGAAGGCGGTCGAGGCTTTGGGGGACGCACCCTGTCCGATCGGCGAGTTCCGTCACGGTCATCGGCCCGCCGGACAGAGGGGTGAACACGTCCAGATGCACGGCGGCGTGGATGGCGCAGCTTTCCCAATACATCCCGGAAGCGTGGAGCAAGGCGGAAGGGGTCCAGTCTTTCATAACGCACCTCCTGTGTTTCTTTGGAGTAGCATCCCTCGCACTTTGCCACAACCGCCGAGATTCGATGAAAGCGGCAGCCTGAACCGGAACGGACCAGTGCCGGCAGGCAAACGCCGATGCCCTGTGCATGGCGTGGCCGGGCTTTCTTGTGGGGAACACCGTTGCCGTTGGTTGATTGGGGCGTGCTCCTTTGTGCGGATCGGTCGGCTACGCTTTTTTCTCGGCTCCCCATACCTGCCGACAGGGGCTGCTCGCGCTGCCATAGTGCGTGAAGTATGTCCATGACGGCATCTTTTTTCCACGTCCCGTGTGTGGGGAGATGCGCGTTGCTGAAGTCGGCGGGGAGAGCCGTTATCTTTTTTTGTCGCATTAGTATGTTTTTATCCGTCATTTAAAACTGCTAAAAAGCATGTTGTTTCTTTATTTGACTGATTTTGGTTTGAATGGCCTTTTTTAAAAAACAGATAACCGTGTTTTTGCACAAGGAGTGTTCTCTGAAAACACTATGATTTCTTTGAGAAAACATATAGGGTACATATAAGATCCGGCAGCGTTCCGGAAGGTCAGAGCCAAACGGCATGTTCGGGCATGTCGCTTCACATAACACTAGAGGCAAGGAACAAGGTCGGAGCATGAGAAGGCATGGATACGGGATATCCGTTTTCGGGGCGATCGTCTTGTGCTGCTTGTTCTTTTGCTTTCCCGCGCAGTCAGACGACAACGCCGTTTCCATCCGGGTGGGGTACTATGAGGACGGGGACTACATGTCCCGTGGCCGGTCCGCTGAATATATCGGTTTCAATATCGAATTTTTGCAGAAGCTCGCCAAGGTCGGCGGGATGCGTTATGAAATGCTGGATGAGGGCAGCTGGGAGAACGCATGGCATCAGCTTTTGGAAGGGCACATAGACATGATCCCCGCCGTGTTCCGCACGGAAGAACGGGAAAAAGAGGTTCTGTTCTCCAACCTGCCCATGGGTACGCTTTATGTTACCCTCAATGTCAGAGTTGACGACAAACGGTACGGTTACGAAGATTTCAGCTCCTTTCAAGGGATGCGGGTCGGCATCATCCGGGGCAGCAGCGACGGAGAGCGTTTCCAGCGTTATTGCGAGAAGTTCGGCGTCAAACCGATCATCGTTCCCTATGCCGAGACGCAGGCGTTATTGAGCGCCCTTGAGGACGGGACGCTTGACGGCGTCGCCATCACCCACCTTGGCCGCAGCAGCACGTTCCGGAGCGTTGCCCAGTTCTCTCCGGAGCCGGTGTATGTCGCTGTGGCGAAGAACAGGCCGGATTTGCTCGCCCGTCTTGATGCGGCGATGAATGCCATCGTGCTGCGCGATCCCAACTATATGATGCGGCTGTACGACAAATATTTTGCCGTCAGCATGGCGCAACAGCCGGTCTTCACCAAGGAAGAGGAAGCGTTCCTCAAACAGGCGGATGTGGTTGTCGCGGCGTATGATCCTTCGTGGGCGCCGCTGGAGTATACCGATACGGAAACTGGGATGTTCTCCGGCGTCACATCGGATCTGCTGTCCACTTTTTCAAGGTACACAGGGTTGCGTTTCCGTTTTGAGCCGATAGATCAGGCCGAAGCGCTGGAAAAGGTCAAGAAAGGGCTTATTGATATGGTCTGCTCCGTAACGGGGGATTACCTCTGGGACGAGCGCAACAAGATGTATACCACCCGTTACTATCTGCGGGCGCCCATCATGCTTGTGCGGACCAAGCAGCCGCAAGCCATCGAACGGATTGCCCTGCAAGGAGGCTACTGGTTCTCGGAGCATGTGGCGGCGGATCACCCAGGCAAGGAAATCATTTTTTACAAGAACGTACGGGAATGTTTCGATGCGCTGCTCAAGGGCGACGCGGATGCGGTTTACGCGAACGTCTATGTGACCAACTATTTGCTTACGGAACGCCGTTACGAATCCTTGGCCGCCACGAGCATGAGCAAGTACACGAGCGAAATCTGTTTCGGCATTTCCAAGTGTGCGGACCCGCGCCTGCTCTCCATATTGGATAAGTGCATCCAATATACGGCCCCTGAACGGATGGACGAGCTGGTGCTGAAGAACACCACCAAGCCCCGCCAGATCACGCTGCTCGATTTCGTGGCCCAGCACCTTATTGAGGTCGGATGCGGGATGCTGGCGGTTTTCGGGGTGATCCTGCTGCTGTTGGTCTATAATCTCGCCATCAAGACGAGGAGCAACCATCGCATACAGGCCTTGCTGTATCGGGACGGGCTGACCAACCTCGACAACATGAACAAGTTCTATGTGGAGTGCGGGAAGCTGCTCCGGAAAGCGCCGAGTGGAAGCTATGCCTTGCTCTACGGGGATATCAATCAGTTCAAGACGATCAACGACAACCTTGGTTTCGCCGTGGGCGATCAGATCTTGCGGGCCTTCGGCGCGATCCTGCAGCGTAACGTCAAAGATGGGGAGTGCTGTGCCCGCGCATCGGCGGACCACTTCATCCTGCTGGTGCGTTATGCCGACTGGGAATCCCTGCTTGTGCGCATAGAAGAAATCGGCATGGAACTGGACGAGTGGCGGCGTATGCAGGACATGGCGTACCGGATCGTCACGGTGTTCGGTGTCTATTTGGTGAACGAGACGGAAGGGTTCGATCTGCACCGCATGTTGGATTTTGCCAACTACGCGCGCAGGAACGCCAAGCAGACGATGAAGAACATTGTCCTTTACGACGAGAAGATGCGGCAGGAAGCGCTGTTGCAGCGCGAACTGGAAGGAAGGCTGGAGATCGCCCTGTCCCAAGGCGAATTCGATGCCTATTTCCAGCCCAAGGTGGACATGCGGGACGGCGCGCTCATCGGCAGCGAGGCATTGGTCCGGTGGAATCACCCTACGCGGGGCCTGCTTATGCCGGGAAGCTTTATTCCGTTTTTCGAGCGGAACGGCTCTGTGGTCGAAGTGGATTTGTACATTTACGAACTGGTTTGCCGGACCGTGCGCGAGTGGCTGGAGCGCGGGATGACCGTCAATCCCGTTTCCTGCAATTTTTCAAGCCTGCATTTCGACAGCCCGGAATTTCCCGAACTTGTCGCGGCGATCGCGGATCGCCACAATGTACCCCATGCGCTTTTGGAACTGGAAATCACCGAGAGCGCGATCATGCGCAATCCCCAAATCGTCTGTGCGCAGGTGTTGCGGCTGAAAGAGCGCGGCTTCATGATCGCCATCGACGATTTCGGATCTGGGTATTCTTCCCTCGGCCAGTTGCAGCAGCTGATGGCTGACGTGCTCAAGCTCGATCGCAGCTTCGTGCGGCGCGGGATGTTCGGGACGCGGGAACGGATTGTCATCGGCAACGTTATCCACATGGCCGGGGAACTGGGTATGCAGGTCATCTGTGAAGGCGTGGAGAACGCGAAACAGGCTGAAATGCTTATTGAGCTCGGCTGTTATTATGCACAGGGCTTCTACTACGCGAAGCCGATGCCGCGAGACGTGTTTGAGGGGCTTTTGGAGAAAGGCAAAGTTCTGCAGGACGAAAAAGAAAACAAGAGGGGAGCCTGGCAACGGAAGCCTTAAGCCCTGTGAAGGCCGAAGCGATTTCCTCTGTGGATTCAAAAAAACTCTCTGTAACGGTATAAAAGGCCATGTACGGGAACCTTTCCCGTACATGGCCTTTTATACCGTCATGGGAGCGGAACAGTAAACGGAAAATGAGGCGATGCCATAAAGTGCTGGCGTTGAGGAACATCTCTAGTGTATTCTCTTTTCAACAAAGAGCTGTCTGTACGCTCCGTTTCCGGAGGAATGCGGGTCCCGTTCAGACTGTTTGAGGGAGGGGCGGATGAGCATCCGTTGGGTTACGTCTCTATTGGGCCTGCTGCTTACCGTAACGATCATGGTCACGGCAGGCTTATCATGGAATGTGTACAGCTCGTTCACGAAAATGGTTGAGGCCGACGTCCAGTACCTGAACCTGATGCAGGTCAGCCGGGAATTGCTCCAGAGTTCCTATGATCTGACCCGCAAGGCGCGGGAATACGTCAATACGGGCGATGAGGCTTCCGAGCGGGCGTATTACGACATCCTTGCGCAGCGGTCCGGAAGGGTGCCCCGGAAGAGCTCCCTTGCACCGGGAGAGACGATCAGCCTTCCGTCTCTGCTGGAGCGCTATGGAGCCAGCCGGGGAGACATGGAGTTTTTGGCGACCGCCCTGCGTCGTTCCGATGATCTGTCGATTACGGAAATCGAGGCCATGCAGGCGAGCAAGGGAGAAGCCTTGTGCCCTGACGGTTTGCACAGCGGATCGGACACAATCGATGTGGAGTATGCCCGCCGCCTTCTTTTTAATGCCGCCTACCAGAAACGGGCTGGTGAGATCATCAAGCTTGTCGAGTCGGGGATCACCAGCATCCTTGACCGGAAGTCCCATCAAATCGAAGCGTACAAGCGTTCTGTCGTATACCATATGAAGGAGTTGGGAGCTTCCATAGCGGTCGTATTCCTCATCGCGCTCATGTGGATCTGGTACGGGATGAAGAAGGTGAGCCAGCCGCTCCGTGAGACCACGCTGTTCGCGCACCGGGTCGCGGAAGGCGAAGCGGAATCGTCCATTGCCGTCAGCGGGCATGACGAAATCGCGGAACTGCGGGCCATGCTCAACGTCATGCTCAGCAGCCTGCAAAAAAATGCCCTCATGCTGCGTGAGCTTTCCTATATTGATCCGCTCACGGCCCTCTGGAACCGCCGCCGCTTCCGTGAGGTGCTGTCCGATGAGCTGCGGCGCGTGCAGGAAGAGAAAGGGAAGGGGTTTGGGTTGGCGTTCATCGACGTGGATTGCTTCAAAGGCATCAACGATACGTTCGGCCATGCCGCCGGGGATATGGTCCTGCGGGAGTTCGCAAAACTTGCCAGAGGGATGCTCCCCGACTCGGCGACGTTCGCACGGCTCGGAGGGGATGAATTCGTGCTGCTCCTGCCTGATGCCGATGAGGGTGCCTTGTTCCGCCAGCTTGAAGAGATCCGGGTGGCCTGTACGGCAAAGCCGCTCGTCCATGCCGATCGGGAGGTGCGTTTCAGCATCAGCGCCGGAGGGTATCGGTTTACGTCTTCGGGAGCCATCGATACGCCCGAGGAGAACGAAAAGACGATTTCCGATTTGTTCCGGTATGCGGATTCCGCGCTTTACATGTCCAAGCAGGCGGGGCGCGACCGGGTGACGCTCTGGAGCCCGGATTGTTCATTTCCCTGTGCTGAGGGCCGCTGGAAGGAACAATCCGTTTCGGATGACGTTTGTTAGGGGGCGGAGAGGACGCGGGAAAGGCGGAGCTCCGGCGACCGGATGTTTTTGGGAGAATGCGTTGATGTCCAAGAAGATGGCTCTTTGAAGCCCCAAGGCTTGGGGGGAAAGGCGGGATACGTGACGCCGATCACGGCAAATCATGCCGCATCGGATAAGATGGGGTATTCCGCTTGAAAGGAGCCGTCCGTGAGCATCATGCGTTCGATTTTGTGCCTTACCCCGTCCTCGCTGGCTTTTGTATTGGGCGGCGCGCATTTCTGGCGTGCCGGACAATACCCGTTTTCCGTCGGCTGTATGCTGTTCGCACTGCTCGTTTGGAGACGAGAGGCGTGGATACGGCAGATCACGCTTGTGTTGTTGCCGCTGTTGGCCGCGCGCTGGGTGTGGGCGGCGGCGCAGTTCGTGCAGATCCGCATGTTCATGGAACAGCCGTGGATGCGGCTGGCGTGCATCCTGCTCGGCGTGTCGCTGTTTACCGCCACGGCGGCCCTGTTGCTGGAAGGAAAGACGGGGGATGCATGGTATGCGCGCGGCAGGAAGAGGGCGCTCATGCGGACGGCGGCCTTTTTCGGGACGATCGCCATCCTGACGCCGCTGCTTTTCGTCGCACCGCAGGTTTTCCTGACGGAGCGCTTCCTGCCCGGATGGGCGCCGCTCCATATCCTGCTTGCCGGGTTTTGGGCCTCGTGGGTGGCATCGCGGCTTGGGGACAGGGATGCCGCGCCGCGTACGCGCTTATTCATCTGGCGCCTGTTCTCGGTGGCCTTTTTCGTACAGCTCGCCCTCGGTCTTGCCGGATACGGCCTGTTCCTTATGACCGGGAACCTTCATCTCCCCGTACCGGGCATGATCCTCGCGGCCCCGCTATACCGTGGCGGCGGGCTGTTCATGCCCATTCTGTTCGGCGTCTCCGTACTGCTGGCCGGGGCTGCGTGGTGCAGCCACCTGTGCTATTTCGGGGTCTGGGATACCGTGGCGGCCTCCGGGCGCAAGGCTGTCCCGCCTCCGCGCTGGATGTCTCGCCTCCGGCCGGTTTTCTTTGGGCTCATGCTGGCAGTCCCCGCCGTCCTCCGGTTGTCCGGCGCTCCGACCGGGGTCGCCGTTGCGCTCGGTTTGGCGCTGGGCCTGCTGCTCCTGCCCGTTGCGGTGCTGTTGAGCCGCCGGTACGGTTCCGCCTGCTATTGCCTTGCCGTATGCCCGCTCGGGCTGGTGGCGAACTGGCTCGGCAAGATCGCGCCGTGGCGCATCCGGCGGACCGATGCCTGTATGCACTGCCTCGCCTGTATCCGCGTCTGCCGATACGGTGCGCTGACTCCTGAACGGTTGAAGGAGGGACGCCCGGGCCCAGGATGCACGCTGTGCCGGGACTGCCTCTCCGTCTGCCGTCATGGAGGGCTGGCCGTGACCCTGTACGGAAAAACGTGCGGAGCCGCTGAATCCAGTTTCGTGGTGCTCCTCAGCATCATGCATACCGTATTCCTCGCCGTCGCCCGCGTATGACGCCGTAGAGCTTTTAACAGGCGGAAAGCCATTGCTTTTGGGGAGGTTCCTTTGGGGGCTCTCCCCGTTTCTTATGGCTTCCGTAGTGGTATGGAATTTCGGGGGATTGGGCTGGTTGGGATGGGCTTTTTTTCGGCGTTGTCCCACGAGAAAGCCCCGGCTTGGGAGAAAAAGCCGGGGCTGGTCCCTTCCGGGCGCAGGGACGGGGCAAGAGGGCGTTACTTCGAGCTGAAGTTGGGGCCCTGCCTGAATTCGAGGAGCAGGTGCCAGTCGGGGCACCCCGCCGCGAGCTTGCCCTGCGGCTTCAGATCCTTGCCCGCAAAGGCGGGGAAGTCCTTGCCGTAGCGGTAGGCCCGGTGCACCTGCGTTTCGGGTTTGTCGTCACGCTTCACGCAATAGGCCTGATCGTCGGTGGAGATGGGATTGTTGTATTCCCAGACCACCTGCTTGTCCGGGGTGACTTCGAAAAGATGCCCGTTGTTGGTGGAGGTGATGAACCAGTTGCCGTTGGGGAGTTTCTGGGCCGCTGACTGGAAGTCGGAATAGAAACTGTTGTGATCCTTGGTTTCGTACTGCCAGACCACCTGATTGGTGGCGGGATTGATTTCCATGACGGAGCTGCGGTTGGCGCTGGGGCGATGCGTGCCGTTGTTGAAGATGGAAATGTTGCCGTTGGGCAGCCATTCCACGTCGTGCGAGCCGAAAAGCACCTGATCGCCGTCGTCGTGGTAGCCGGAAGGCGCCTTGCCCATGCCGTGGGTGGCGGGGTTGCCATAGCGCCAGACGATCTTCTTGGTCTTGCGGTCGATGATATAGATTTCACCGAAGTCGCGCGAGTTGACCGCGTATTGATCGGTCTTGGCATTGTAGCGGACCGAATTCCAGTGGGTCCAGTCGGCGCGGGCGAAATAGCCCATGCTCAGGGGCAGATGCCAGTTGATGTCGATCTGGTCGGGGCCTGTCCCGATGTTGTCCCACACATGCCATTCCCACGCGATTTCACCCTTGGGCGTGACTTCAAGGATGGCGTCGGGCCAGATGCCCTGAAGCGGCTGGCCGTCGGGCCCTTGTCCTGGTGCGGGCATTCCGTTGCGGCTGAGGGCCTTGTCCTTGGGATCGCGGCCCTTGGCGAGGGCTTCGTCATACGTCTTGTTTTCCCAGATCAGGATGGCGGTGTTGCCGTTGGGCAGGCGATCGAAACCGTGGTGCGCGATCTGGCGCGGATTGCTGACCTTGTATTCCCAGACCACCTTGCCGTCCCACGCATACTCGCGGAGCAGGCCGTACCAGCCGCCGAAGTTCACGGGGCTGCCGGCGATCTTCTCCGCGCGGAGCAGGTTCCCGTTGGGAAGCAGTTCCGCATAGAAGGCGGGATGGTCATGCTTCCAGGTATGGACAATATTGCCTTCCATATCGATGAGGTAGGTCTTTCTGCTGCCTGGATCCTGGATTTTGTCCACAATCCATGAAGAAACCTTGGTGTGCGGCGTGAACAGCGTGTAGCCGTCGTAGGCCTTTGCCTTGTCATAGGCCAGCAGCCCGAGGGGGCCGGTGATGGCCTCGTAAGCGCTTGCCTGGGCTGAGAGCATGAACAGGGACAGCAGGGCCGTAGCCAATGAGGTAAGCCTGAACATGGGACGCTCCTTCTCTTTCGGCCGCGCCCGGCACTTGCGGGCGGGGCCTTCCGCCGTTCCTCGCGGCGGAGGGTGAACCGCGGGCCGTCCATGCGGAGCCCCGCGGCGGAATCCTTACAGAACCATCTTCCAGTAAGGGATGGCGAGGAAGAAGAGGAAGACGCCGGTGAGGACCATGCGGGCCGCGAGCACCTTCAGCATATCCTTGAAGAGTATGTAGCCGGAGCTGAAAAAGTAGAGGATGACGGCGTATTCATAAGGGAAAAGGTAGTTGTCGAGGCCGTACTGGAACGAATAGAAGAGGATGCGCGGGTCCATGTTCATCTGTATGCCGAGCTCGGCGATGGGAGACGTCATGGTCGTGGTGGCCGCGAGCGGGGTCAGGAGGAAGTTGGCCAGCGCGCCGAGCACATAGGAGGCAAGGCTGGCGGTGGTGGCGGTCATGCCGTGCAGATAGGGCAGGGTATTGTCGGCGATCCACGCGGTGACCTTGAGGAAGCCGCCTGCGCTGCCGATGGTCATGCAGCCCATGATGAAGAAGAGGGGCGCGAAGTTGATCTTGCTGAACTTGGGGCCGTCGAGAAGCCGGACGCCGGGGAGGAAGGCCGCAAAGGTGACGCCGATGAGCACCAGCCCGGCGGCGACGCCGTGCAGCTTGTCCGTGGCGAGCAGGATGAGGGTAACGAGCATGAGGATGGCGGCGCGCTTCTGTTCGTGCGTCACCGGGCCGAGTTCCTGATACTTGGTCTGCAAGGTGGCGCGCAGGGCCTGCCGATCCACCTTGGAAGGGAGGATCAGCATGACCAGCCCCACAGACATGAAGGTATACAGCATACCGGGAAGGAAGTTATGCATGGCGTATTCCATCCATGTGCTGCTGATGCCGGAAGCCTTTTGCAGCAGGCCCATGCCGAGCACGAGGTCCGCGCCGCCCGTGAGGTAGCACAGTTTGGTCGACGCCACGGCGAGGCAGCAGGTAAGGATGACGGCGGTGGCTTCGCGGCCCTTGGCCTTGAAGTCCAGTGCGTCGCACAAGCTGATGCCGATGGCGCAGAAGATGGCGGCCTTGCCTGTGATGGCCGGGACGAGCGGGGCCACGATGGATACGGCGAGGGTAATGCCGATAAGAGTGCCGGTGAAACTGCCGCCCATGCAGCGCACGCAAGTCAAACCGATGCGCTTGCCGAGGCCTGTTTCCTGTAGGATTTTGCCGAGTGCGAAACCGCCGATGACGATAAGGGGTACTTCAGAAAGCCACGGAGAATATACAACCTGCTGTTTGACGCCGCACAGGACAATGTAGAGTACGGGAA
>CDZA01069496.1_pt1 | contig 13707 bp, 10 predicted proteins | sample 554881 | NCBI WGS metagenome assembly CDZA01 (sample SAMEA3182082, study PRJEB8094) | gut metagenome | biome: human; feature: gut; material: Stool; isolation source: human stools | place: Canada | collected 2012-12-04
CCGGTGCAAGGCTGTTCTTGTCCTGCGCGACAATGCGGAGCGTATCGCCGCTTTTCAGCCGCCCGACGATCAAAACGCTTCTGGCTGATGCGCGGAAGTCGATAGAGCCGAGACCGCGATAGCCGGATTTCAAGCCCTGCGCCTTGTTCATGTGTCCGATCAGAATGACGGCGCATTGTGTGCGCTCCGCCATCAGGGAAAGCCGCTTGAGTACCGGGCGCACCTCGTTTGCGCGGTGCATATCCACATTGCTTCCGAGATACGCCTGCAGCGGATCAAGCACGATCAGCTTTGCTCCCGTCCTGCGGATCGCTTCTTCCAGCCTTGCGTCACAGAGCGTCAGCTCCCGTTTGCCCTCGTCGATGACCAGCACGCGTGTGCAGTCTGCGCCTGCGCTCTCTAGCCTTGGCTTGATGGTGTCCGCCAGACCGTCCTCGGCGGTCTGGTAGATCACGTTCATCGGCTCCGCTGCCCGTTCGCACTCCGGCAGCGGATCGCCGCGCGTCAGCGCTGCAATGACCGCCAGAATGAAGCTCGTTTTGCCCTCGCCGGGGTCGCCTTGAAGGATCGTCAGCTTGCCCAACGGGATGTAAGGATACCAGAGCCATTGCACCTCCTCCGCGTTGATTTCGCTCATGGAAATCAGTTTTAATGGTGTGTTTCCTGTCAAAAAATCTCCTCCGAATCAAAAAGTAAAGGTGCGTACCACGTTTTTCGCGGCACGCACCTTTCTACTTGTAGTATGGAGATTTTTCTGATACACTCAGAGTAATAGCAGACAAATAAAAATCATTTGCGGACAGGTTTTCAAAGGAGAAGCGTATGTTTCAGTCCATTACGTTCTACATCGGATGGAAAACGCTCGGTATTTACGGAGAAGGATTTCCGCTGGGAACGCTGACAACAGAGGTTTTGAATATCACGCCAGAGGAATATCAAGCGCTTGACAGCCGCTTGCAATCTGCAATGGAAGGTATGGCGCGTTATGAAAAAACACACACGCTGACCGACTGGCATCAGGCCAATGAGCAGATGCTCCAGCTGAATGAAGTGCTCTGTCGCCGCCGTATTTTTCGTCTGATTCAGACGGACGCATACATTCTGGCAGAGGCAAAGCAGCTCACAGAAATGCCGATTGCAGAGGGCGATCCACTTGAAATAGATGCGCACGACCACGAGATTTTGCGTCAGATCTGTGCATATGAAGACTACTTGGAAAATCCGAAGAAATACGGCAGAATCAAAAATCCGGAGGAATTGAGCGAGACGCAGCGGGAATGGTATTTGAACTTGTATCCGCCCATTCCGCCAAAGCCGGAGGCGAAAACGCCGGCGCTGCTGATCGCGCCTGTGCCGTTAGACCTGAAGTGGCAGCTCTATAAAGCATACTGCATGAACTATGTGCAGGTGCTTAAAGATGTCGCCTCCGTCTGTCAGACGCTTCGTGCGTTTATTCGGGAGTCGCTTTCCATGCTTGAACCTCTGTCGCCGAATCAATATATCGCGGCTCTAAATGGGTTTCTCTTTCCGGAATTCCGGCACAAATGGATCGCCAATCCGATAGAAGGCAGCGGCAATTATACGCTCTTTGATGATATCAGAATCCATCTCGTGCCGAGAGAAACGGCGCCAGATTCAGAGCAGTTCAGGATTTTTGAGTATTACGAAACAGAGCATTTACAAACACTTCTGAAGCTGGATTTTTATAAAGGGCTGGAAGCCGGGCATCTGATTCGGAAGTGTGAACTGTGCGGCAGGCTCTTTCTGCTGCAAAAGGGCTATCATACAAAATACTGCGATTCCCCGAATCCGGATAACCCGCGCTATTCCTGTGCGCAGCTCGGTTATCGAACGCGCGGCGTCAAAGAAACAGCAGCGGACAGTCCACTGACACAGGCGCTTTCTCGCTGCTATCAGCGCATCGACAAGGACAAAGCCCGCGGCATTATCACAGCAGAGGAACAGCTGCGACTGCGCGCAAAGGCGGAAGAACTTTACCACGAAGCACGAACACAGCCCGGTATGCCCTATGAAGCCTTCAACGAATCCCTGGCAACCAGGAATCTGTATCCGCTCTGCGGTGTACAGCGCAAAAGCAAGCCTGTTGGCCGTCCAAGAAAACAGAAATGAGGACGCTCTGCATGGAGGTGACAACCTATGACAAATGAAGAATTGTATCAACAGTACCTCAGTGGCGACACGGAAGCCTTTGAACGGCTCTATCTGCAAATGCAGGGATTCATCGCTTCTGTTGCGAAGGATGCGGCGCAGAGCTTTGGCTGCGCAGACAAAGAAACGCTGGATGAGCTGTGCGCCGAAGGCGCTTTGGAGCTTTGTGAGTGCCTTTCTACTGGGGCGTATGACGAGGCTCGTGGAAAACTGACCACATATCTGCATCCATTTCTGCGTGGGAAGATGTATCGCTATTTGGAGGCAAACCTCGGTGCGGCGGTACTGCCCAAGGACGAAATGCAGCGCGTAAAGCAGGCACAGCGGCTGCACATGGAGGAGAAGGTTTCTCCGGGTGAAGTTGCACAGGCGCTTGGTGTTTCCACTGAAAAGGCTGCACAGTTGATTGGCTGCAAGACGAAACCGCTTTCTGTCTCTGCGCTTTCAGGAGACGATTCAGACGATGATCCGCTTGCGTGGCTGCTGCTCGACCAGCACGCTCTCACGCCGGAGCAGGCTGTTTACCGGCAGGTCTGCACGGAGGAACTGGAGCAGCTTTTTCACACACTCAGCGCGAAAGACCGCGCGATCCTCGGTCATACCTATGGCGTGTTCGGCTACTCTTGCATCTCCTTGAATTTGTTTTGGAAACCGGATTCGATTTCCTTCACCCGAAGTTTTGCCGGATGCACAAGCGTTATGAGTGCCAATTTGCGGCGCCGTTTCCATCTTTGTTCCGTTTTTTTAATTTTTATCAGGTCTTCGGCTCCATCACATGCTGCAGCGGCCACACCTGCAGCAGCGGCAGCGGCAGAGTCCCGCCCTGCGGGATCAGGCTGACGGGGCGCAGCGGTGCTGTGTCAAAAATATTTACAGACAGACATTTTCCATCTGCAAAAATTTCTGCAGAGCATCGATCCAAAAACACCTGTAGCCGCACCGGCGCGCCCGGCGCCAACTGCAGTGTGCCGCAGTCCTGCATTGTCTGTTCGCCGGAATCTCTGGCATACGCATGCAGCGTCCGGGACACCAGCGTGAGCTCCAGGGCAAAGCAGCTGCCGACCTGCAGCAGCAGCCCGCCGGTCTGCTGCTGCGCCGGAATTTCAAGCAGAATCTCCCACGCCGTCTCTGCCGCATCCGGCAGCGTCCATGGTGCGGTCAGTTCCTTCCGGCCCCACGGAATTGCCTTTTTGCGCAGCGTTTCCAATTGCGGATGCGGCTGGAATCGCGGCAGTTTGTCTGCGCCCTCTGTCACAACGCGCGGCAATGTGAACCAGCCGCGCCAGAAGCCCTGCTCCGCCACACCCCAGCGCCGGAACTGCGGCATCCAGTCCCATCCATTGGCCCAGGCAACCTGCACGCACTGTCCCCGATCATCGACAAACGACTGCGCCGCGTAATAATCCGGTCCCGCGTCCGGGCAGACTGGCTCCACATTCAGAAGCTTCCCTTCTTCGCGTGAAAACGTCCCGACCAGGCACACATTGCGGTACGCCGGGCAATGCATCGGGGAAACGCAGAGCATATGCTTCCTGCCAAGCGGAATCAGATCCGGACACTCCCACATCGTGCCGAAGCGTCCCTCGCTGCGGGCCAGCACGCCCTGATACTGCCACTGGAAAAGATCCTGTGAGGAAAACAGCAGCGCTGCCCCCTCCCCTTCCAGGCTTGCGCCGCAGACGAAATAGAATATCCCATCTGCCTCGCGCCAGAGCTTTGGATCGCGGAAATTTGCCGGATCAACGCCCACCGGCGCGCAGACGACCGGATTATTTTCATATTTTTGAAACGTGACGCCATCGTCACTCCAAGCCAGACACTGCGCCTGCACGCAGTGTCCATCCTTCTCACACACGCCCGTGTACAGAAGATACAGCCTCTGCCCTACAACAAGCGCGCAGCCGGAAAAACAGCCGCCCTGTTCATACATGTCATACGGCTCACTTGGTACAAGCGCCGGCGGCAGCTGCGTCCAATGCAGCAGATCCCGGCTCACCGCGTGGCCCCAGCAGGGCTCGCCCCAGGTGAGGCCAAACGGGTTATACTGATAGAAAAAGTGATACGCGTCCTTGTACCAGACCAGGCCGTTCGGATCGTTGATCCAGCCCGGGCCGCCCATAAAATGATACTGTTGGCGCATATACATCGGATGCGGGCGCTGCTGCTCCTGCAGCAGCTGCGCAAGATACGTTCCGTCGTTTCGCATATGGCTCCTCCTTACACAGCTCTCTGGGCGCGGCCTGCAATCTCCAGCTGCATTTCCCGGCTCAGATCGACAAAACGCGCACTGTAGCCGCAGACGCGGATGACAAGCTGCTGATGGCGCTCCGGATGCTCCAGCGCGTCGGCAATTGCGGCGCTGTCCAGCACGTCAAAATCCACCGCGCTGCCGCCACAGGCCAAAAAGCACCGGATCAGACCTGCACAGATCTGCACGTTGTCGTCCGCTAGTGAAACAGGCATACAGAAATATGCCACCGCAGACTGCGGGAACTGCGCATAATCCACTCCGTCCATCGTGTGCAGAATGGCACTGAGCTCTGCGGGTGTCCGCTCTGACGGGTTGAGCCCGCGGGAAAGCGACTGTCCACGCAGACGCCCATCCGGCAGCGCGCCGCAGTGTGCTTTCATCCACTCATACCCATAAAACGACCAGATCGACGCCTCATACCGGCCGCCGCGGCCATTGGGCATCCAGCTGATGCTCTCGGCGATATCCTGCGTGACGCGGCGCACAAACGCGTTCATCTGCGCCGTATCCGCCCCCACCTTGGGAATCTTGTTCTGCAGATAGAGCCGGTCGAGCTCGCAGCCCTCGTAGTTTTTGCGCAGCATGGCGGTCAGCTCTGCAAGCGTGTAGCGTTTTTGCTCATAAACCGCTTCTTTGATCGCGTAGAGCGAATCAATAAAATCTGCAAGACCGACAAGCGCAAAGCCGCTGTTGTTATAGATTGCCCCGCCCTGCGAAACATCCTGCGCCTTTTCGATGCAGCCGGTGATTGTCGAGGAAAAGAACGGGCACGGATTATAAGCTGCCCAGCGCTTTTCAAAGCCGTTATAATGCCAGGCCACAGCGTTGACGATCATAGAGAGGTTCCGCATCACACGGTGATAGAACGTCTCAAAATCCAGCGCAGCCAACACATCGTAGGGAACAATATGCTCCCGATCAAAAAACACCGTTCCATCCGGCTCCAGCATCATCTCAAGATACCGGCAGGGACTGAGATAGCACGTTGCGCGTGAATTGACCTCCGTATCTGCAAGCAGAACCTCCTGGCAGCCGCCATTGAGATACAATCTGGCGTCAGCCTCCTGTTTGCCCATGCGCATCTGCGCGGCAATGATCGTGCGGTCATTGAACACTGAAAGCACATTCCGGCCACTGGCCGCAAGCTGCGCCACAAGCTGATAGTATTCCTCCGGCGCGTCCGGCGCGAAGCGTGCCTGTACTTTGGGGTTAATCAGTCCGCAGTCCAGATAGCACTGCAGCACCCATCTTGTGATATCGTTGAAAACCGGCGTTCCGTTCTCATCGCAGCCGCCGATGCTCATAGCCGTGTTTGTTCCATAGAGCGCCTGCGACAGATCCCACTTGGCATCTGTCATGGCACAGAACCAATAGACGAGCTCCTGCGCCTGCGCCGCGGTCAATCTGCCAAGCTGCACATCGCGCGCGTAATACGGCGCAAGCACCCGGTCGACATGCCCCAGAATTGCAAAGCCCATCGACTCCAGCCCGTTGCCAAGCTCTTTTAAAAGCAGCATTGTATTCAGTGCTTCAAAAAACGTCTCTGCCGGCTCGGCCGGGCAGCGCCGTGCGCTGATTGCAATCCTTGCAAGACGAGCCTGGACAACCGGGTCACGCTCCGTGCCGCACAGGCGCTCCGCTTCATCGGCAAAGCGTGCGCACAGGCGCATCACGGCGTCCTCCGCACGGATCACGCAGCGCAGAAATGTCTGCTTTTCCACGTCCGTCTCCGTCTGCAGGCGTGCCTGCGCCTGCCGCTGCAGTCCGCGCAGACCATAGCGCAACACGTTGCCGACGCCCATCGCGTGGTGCGCGCAGTCCACGTACATCGTCGAGTTCAGCGCATCCTCCTGCACATACGGCGCGATCCAGTTCTGAAACTCCTGCTCCAGCCCGGAGGTGTCGCGGCGCATCAGCCAGCTGCCAAGCCCCGGGATCGGCGGAAAGCACGATCCCGCCAGATTGCGCGGCGCACCGGTGTCTACCTCAAAATAGAACGGGCAGTGCCGGAACAGCTTCACCCGGCATTTTTCGGCTGCCAGCTCATAAATCCACGTTTTTTTCTCCATGGCGCCCGCCTGCGGCTGCAGGCGGCTTTTTTCGTCCAGCTCCTGCTCCAGCGCGCTGACGTCCGTAGGGTAAGCGGCGTAATAGTCGTCCAACTCCTGACGGAATGCGTCATATTCTTTTCCAAATTGCGTTTGTTTCCAGTCGTTCATAGTGCTCCCTCAGAATGTCAGCGCGATCTTGATACCTTCTCTGCCGCGGACGAGCCGTAAGCCCTCCGCGAAGTCCTCCACGGGGATCTTGTGCGTCACGAACTCGCGAAGCGGCAGCCTGCCGCTCGTCACATAGCCGCAGACCTCGTCGTGCACGGCGCTCTCCTGCGCAGCAATGGGCCACTGCACCGTTTGCAGGATGCAGTTGTGCGGCAGCAGCGACCAGTCGATCGCCGCGTCCGCCCGCAGACCGAGACCGTACAGGCCGATCGTGCCCTCCTGCCGGATCAGGCGCATCCCATCCATCAGAAGATTCGGGTTGCCGACCGCATCGATATACAGATCCACGCCCTCCGGCATATAGCCGCGCACAGTGTCCGCCAGCGGCTGCTCCCGCGTGTCAAAGGCAAGATCCGCACCCAGCCGCTTTGCCGCCGCGATGCGCGCCGGATGGTGGCCTGCAAGCACGACCTTCCCGGCACCCATGCATTTAGCCAGCGCCGCCATAGCAATGCCGACCGGCCCGCAGCCTGCCACCACAACGTTCTGTCCCGGCTGCAGCCGCAGCCGGTGCAGGGCGCTGGCAACCTCCTTGAGCGTGATGAGCATGGTTGCCTCCACGGGATCTATCCCCGCCGGCACCAGCTGCCGCGTACTCGTCTCAATATCCGCGCCTGCGTGATCGGCCAGACGCGCAGCATAATCATCCGCCACGCCGTACTCAGCAAAACCACCCCAGAAGCTGTGATAGCCAGGCAGACCAGGCAGCGCCGAGCGGAGGATATAGTCCCCCTCTTGGAAGCTGCGCACCTTTTCCCCCACAGCCACAACCTGACCGACAGCCTCATGCCCCAGCACGAACGGATACTGGATAAACGGCATCTGCCCGTTTATGAGCTGCATATCCGTCCCATTGCAGATCCCACAGCCCACATTGCGGCACAGGACCTGATATGCGTCTATCGCCGGCAGCGGCAGATCCTCCCGCAAGCAGATCTTCCCCGCCGCTTCTACTACAAGACCCTTCATTCTATTTCTTATCCCCCTTTTTCTGTGCTCTGCCGGACGTCACCGGCAGACCAAGCATCCGGAGCGTCTGCTCCGCAGTTTCACAGGCAGCCGCATCCGGCACCGGAAACTGCCGCTGTACGCGGTTCAGCTCGGCGCTTTTTTCAGCTCCAAGTGTATGATATGGCAAAATTTCTACCCGCCGCACGCGCGGCAGCTGTGTTAAAAACCTTCCGATGTCCTCAATCTGCTCTGTGTTGACGCCCGGCACAAACGGGATCCGGATCCAGATATCCGCGCGTGCAGCGAGCCGCCGGAGGTTCTCCAGAATCCGCTCGTTCCCCACGCCTGTCCACTGCCGGTGCGTCTGCGGCGAATATGCCTTCACGTCATAAAGAAACAGATCCGTCACCGGCAGCACCTGCTCGAAGGCTTCCCACGGGACATTTCCCGCCGTGTCGACGCACGTATGAAGGCCGCGCGCATGCATCCCGCCCAGAAGCTCCGCCACGGCGTCTGCCTGCAGCAGCGGCTCCCCGCCGGAGCATGTCACGCCGCCGGCTGTCGTGCGGAAGATCTTCTCGTCACGCAGCACCAGCTCTGTCAGCTCCTGGCAGGAGATCCTGCGCCCCGCCACATCAATGGCACCGGTGAGACAGGCCTGTGCGCAGCGGCCGCAGCCCACGCAGCGTGCCGTATCCCGCACCGGACCCTCCGGCCCCATCGTCCGCGCACCGGACGCGCAGCTGTGCACGCAGGTTCCGCACCGGACGCAGCGCTGCGCGCGAAAGATCAGCTCCGGCTGCGGATTTTGTGTCTCCGGGTTGTGGCACCAGGCACAGCGGAGATTGCAGCCCTTCAAAAACACGGTGGTCCGCATGCCGGGTCCATCATGGAACGACATGCGCTGGATATTCGTAATGAGCAGCTCCTGCATGGCGCCGCCTCCGTTTCTTCCCCCCGCCGCAGCAGGGTTTCATATTGAAGTTGCAAAAAAAGTATGTTATAATACTATAACAATCGATAATTCATCGGAGAATTGAGGATGGAATATGGTAAAATTAGATGATGTTGCAAAGCTCGCCGGCGTGTCCAAGGGAACCGCCTCGCGCGTGCTCAACAATCGCGGCTACATCTCCCAGCAGACGCGCGAGCGCATCGAGGCCGCTGTCAAGGAGCTCAACTACTACCCCAACGAGAATGCGCGCAACCTGCTCAAGCGCCGCTCCGGCATGATCGGCGTCGTCGTGCCGACCATCACCTATCCCTATTACTCCGAAATGATTTCCTTCCTTGAGAAATTCCTCAAGGCAAGCGGATACAAGATTCTGCTGTGCAACACATCGTTCAGTTCCGGTGCATCGCAGGACTATATCAAGCTCCTCAACAACAATCGTGTCGACGGAGCCATTATTTTCAACTATAAGCTTACCGAACAGGACTACGCCAGCCTCTCCTTCCCGATCGTCTCTATTGACCGCCATATCCGCGACGAGGCGTCGTATGTCGCCTCCGACCATGTGCAGGGCGGCACACTGGCCGCCGATTGTCTGCTGCGCTGCGGCTGCCGGCACGTGATCCAGATCGGCGGCTCATTCGAGGACGACGCACCCTGGAATATCCGCCATCAGGTTTTCCGCGATATCATGGCAAAGCACCAGGTGGACTGCTTTTCCTATGAGCAGGTCCGTGACTCGCACACCTTCCACGATTACCGGCAGATCGTCCTCGGCCTTCTGCGTGAGCATCCGGAAACGGACGGCATTTTCTGCAACGATCTTTGTGCGGCAGCTGTGCTGAACGCCGCCATGTCCCTGCAGCTGCGCGTACCGGACCAGCTGAAAATCATCGGCTATGACGGGACATTTCTCTCAGAAATCGTGACGCCGTCCATCACAACCGTCTGGCAGAACACAGAAAAAATCGCCAGTTCAGCAGCAGATATCATCGTCAAAATGGTCGACGATCCCAGCTTTTCTTCGTACCACCTGACGCTTGGCGTCAGGCTCATTGAGCGCGACAGCACACGCTGCGGCTGAAGGATGCATAGACAGGTTTCAGATACTCCCTGAACAAAAAGGGGATGTTGCCAAGGCAGCATCCCCTTTGCGTATGTGTTGGGGTTTACCCCTTGACGGCGCCGACGGTCATACCGTCGACCACATGGCGCTGGAAGATCCCGTAGAATACGAGCTCCGGCAGCAGCACCATGACGCTGTAGGCGGCCAGGCCGCCGTAATCGATATTGTACTGCCCCTGGAATGCCGCAATGCCGCGCGAAATGGTGTAATAGGCCGGCTTTTCAATCATAATGGAGGCGAACGGATATTCGTTCCAGATATACAGCAGGTTGAATATGATCACCGTTGCCAGAACCGGCTTTGCAATCGGCACAAGAATCTTCGTCATCAGCTGCCACAGGCTCACGCCGTCCATCAGCGCCGCCTCGTCAAGCTCCTTGGGTACGGTACGGAGATAGGCAGTAAACAGCAGCGTATTGAAGGAAATGGATGTTGCGATATACGGCAGGATCAGCGACAGCTGCTGGCTAAAACCAAGGAATTTATTGATCTTATAGATCGGAAACAGCAGGATAAACGGGCTGACCGCAAGTCCCAGCTGCAAAAATCCCTGCAGGCCGCTGCGCACACCGTCACTGCGGTAATACAACCGGGTCAGGCCCACGGCGCTGGAAAACGTAATGACGATCTCCACAGCAAGCGAGCAGACAGCGATAAAAGCCGTATTTTTGTACAGCGTGAACAGATCCAGCGTCTGCAGCGCGGATACATAGTTCCCAAAGTCCAGCGCATTCGGCAGCGAGAGCGGATTGTTCATGATCTCGCTGTTCGGCTTCATAGAGATAAAGACCAGCCAGATGATCGGGATCACAATTGCGATTGTCAGAAGCACCATCAGGACGTAGCACACGCCCAGCTTTTTTCTTACTCTCATGGCAGGCCCTCTCAATCTTTCCCGCGCAGCAGCAGCGTATAGATTCCCATGAGGATCAGCGAAATCAGGAACGTCGCTGTAGCCAGCGCCATGCCGTAGCCGTATTCTCCCCGGGCAAACGTTGTGTTGTACGCGTAGGTCACGAGTGTTTCTGAGTAATGCGTCGGGCCGCCGCCGGTCAACTGCTGCACCGTCTCAAAAATCTTCATCGAGCCGGTGATAATCAGGATGCCGACCGACACAAACGTGTCGCGCAGCGCCGGAATCGTCACATGCAGCAGCCGCTGCCAGAAATTTGTCCCGTCGACAGCTGCCGCCTCCATCATCTCGTGCGGAATCGTCTTGAGCCCGGCAAGATAGATAGCCGCAATATAGCCGGCCTGCTGCCAGAAATAGACGAACGCAATACTGTAGGGCGAGAGCGTTTTGCCGCCGATCCACTCGAGCGCCAGCTTGTCAAGGCCGATGGCCCGCAGGACATTGTTGACAAGGCCCGTCACCGGGTCGAGCAGGTATCCCCAGATAACGCCCGCAATGATGCTTGCGATGATGGCCGGCGCAAAGATCAGCGCCTTGCACACGTTCACGCCGCGCATCGGCTGGTTCAGGAGCATCGCCACAAAGAACGCGCCGATGCCAAGCAGAAGGATGGAGATACCGAGGATAATCGCTGTGTTTTTCAGCGCGATCCAGAAATACGGATCATCCAGCAGACGGATGTAGTTTTTCAGTCCGTACAACCGCGGCTTGCTGATCCCGGAGTATTTGGTAAAGCTGTAGTAAAGCGAAACAAGGATCGGCAGGATGATGTAGACCACATACACCAAGCAGGTCGGCAAAAGCAGTAGCAGCTTATTCTTTTTTGTACTGAGTAATTGCATGTTCTCTCCTTCCGGCGTATCCGCCTGGCGGCCGGTCTGCGATCATCCCGCCATTGGATCCTGCCTTGTTTTACTGTGCGGCCTCGGCAAAGGCAGTGTCGATGGACGCAACCGCCTGCTCTGTGGTGATGTTGCCGAGCATGAGGCTGTTCATCGCGTCATAGAAGGTTTCGCTGACGGATGCAGTCAGGGATGCGACCGGGTTGCTGGCTGTAGTGCTTGCATAGCCGGTAGCCAGTGCCTCAGAGATTGCGGCAAAGGCCGGGTTGGTGTTTTCCATCTGCAGATCCGCATAGGTGGCAATGGGAATGTTGGAGTTGTCAAACAGGATGGACGAGCCTTCCTGGCCAAAGTAGAACGCGAGGAAACGATAAACAGCAGCCTGCTTGGCCTCGTCCTTTGCAACGTCCGCGCTCACAACGAACGGGCAGTTTGCGAACTGGTTGCTGGTTTTCTGCGAATAATCGGAATCCGTATAGGTCGGGCCCCACCAGAAGCCGACGTTCTCGCCGAGTGCTTCGCCGATTTCACCGGCATCCCACTGACCGGAGGTGAAGATAGCCGCCTGGCCGGTCGTGAACAGGTTCTTGGCCTCGAAGTAGTCGATGGTTGCCATGTTCTGCGGATATGCGCCGGCGGCGCCAAGCTCTGCAAGCTTGTCAAACAGCTTGGAGAATACCGCGCTGCTCTGCGAGCCATCGGCGATTGCCGCAATGTTTTCCGCATAGCCATAGCGGTTCAGGCTGCCAAGATAACCCCAGACACTGTAGTTGGTCATAGCGCCCTGTGCGAAGGTCGTTACGCCGTTGTCGTGCAGCGTCTTGACCATGTCCAGAAGCTCCTCGTATGTCGTCTCGTTTGTCAGCTCGGGCAGACCGTTGTCTGCAAAGATAGCCTTATTGTAATAGAAGCCGGTCACAAGCGAGGTGTAAGCCAGACCGTAGATCTCGCCGTTTTCGCCAGCATAGCAGTTCTTGATGGCATCGGGGATTGCGCTGTCAATGTCGGGGTTCTGGCTGAGGAAATCGTTGAGCGGCAGCAGATAGCCGTTCTCGCCATACTCCAGCACGTCGCCCTCCTGGCACCAGAAGATATCCGGCAGTTCCCCGGACTGCGCCCAGAGCTTGAGCTGCTTGTTGTGCTCCTCGGTCAGGTGCTCAACGAGCTCAATCTTCACATCGGGGTTCTCCTGCTGGAAAGCCTGAATCGCCTGATAGACGGCAGGCTCCTGCTCCTGCGTGTTGGACACGTGCATGGCAAGCGTGATGGTGGTCACATCACCATTGGTGTCCGTGGGCTGCTCCGCTTCAGTGTCTGCCGGCTGCTCTGCCGCTGTGTCTGTGGTGGTGGCTGCGTCGGCGGCCGTGTCCGTCGTGGTTGTCTCTGTCTTGGCTGTGCAGGCTGCCAGTGCCAGCAGCATGGTCAGCGCAAGGATGACTGCAATAATCTTTTTCATGGGTTCCTCCTTGATCTTCATGTGATTGATTGTGTGTTTTCTGATATGACAATCGATTGTCATATCCGTTGTTATATAGTGTAGTAATTGCGCTCTGTTTTGTCAAGAATGCAAGCGCCAAAAAAATTTTTTTGTTGGTTTCGATAATTTGCAGTCATTCACATTGTGTATTTTGCCGATTAAATTTGATTTTTTCCTGTTTATCTGTAGGTCAATCGGTTTTCTATATGGATATAAATAGACCGCTTCGGATCTGCCGAAGCTGCACGGCCTATAACCATCATATCGGTCCTGGGATTGCCGCTCCGTCAGGCCGCCTGCACAGCGGAGAATCTGCGGTACTGCTCCTGATTTCTGCGGAAAAAGCCGCGGATGGCCAGCAGCACAAACGCTGCAGCAGCGAGATAATAGACAGGCAGTGCAACGCTCCACGCGCGTTCCGGAATCAGCTGCCTGATGGCTGCCGCATCCAGCAGAATGTAAATCAGAAGCTGCTCACTGCCCACAACGAATGGGCGGAGAATGGCGGCGCGGATGGCCATCCGAGCAACACCCAGCGCCAGTTTCGGCGCATCCTTTGCACTGCATACCTCACCTCCAATCGTCACAAAACCGCAGAAATAGATTGAGCCATGGCAGAACATCGAAATATAGATACCCCTGATACCCGTCCGCGTGCAGCCAGCCCGAGAAGCCTTTCAGGAAGGCCTCCGCATGCTCCGCTTTTCGGGTGGGCTGGTACTCATACAGTACAATGGCCTGTTTCGC
>CDZA01028960.1_pt1 | contig 13617 bp, 10 predicted proteins | sample 554881 | NCBI WGS metagenome assembly CDZA01 (sample SAMEA3182082, study PRJEB8094) | gut metagenome | biome: human; feature: gut; material: Stool; isolation source: human stools | place: Canada | collected 2012-12-04
CATCCATCCACACCTCCCGTCTTGAAGATGAGGTTCTTGCCATACATATCAGGAAGCGGAAGCATCTGCGGCTTGTCATACATCGCAACGATGGTGACGATGGCATTAGGACGGGCACACTTCCAGGCAAGCTGGAAGGTATCAGGTCCACCTGCAACCTCCATCACCACATCTGCTCCCCCATGCAGACTATGTTGTTTGACAAATGCCTCACAATCCTCCGGTTCAACAACCATCACCTGCGGATAATGCTTCTGGATGAACTCTCGCCTATCCTTTGATTTCTCACAGACGATGATGTTTCTCGGATTCTTGAGCAGGGTGCAAAGCAAACAGCAGACACCCGTAGGGCCAGCACCGATAATCAAGACTGTATCCTCTTCCGTAATTTCAGATATTCTCGTAGCCCAGAATCCAGTAGCAAGGATGTCGCCAACGAAGAGCGCCTGCTCATCGCTTACCGAATCAGGTATCTTGTTCAAGCCGGTTGTAGCATAAGGAACCCTCACATATTCCGTCTGCCCGCCATCGATTCTGCATCCCAGAGCCCATCCGCCATGTGGAGAAGTACAATTGTTCACGTATCTATGCTTGCAATAGAAGCATTCTCCACAGAAGGTCTCTACATTCACGGTTACTCTGTCTCCCGGCTTCACATGGGAAACCCTCTCCCCTACTTCCTCTACAATGCCTACCATTTCGTGGCCAACAGTAATCCCCGGTACTGCGCGAGGCACAGAACCATGCTTGATATGAAGATCACTGGTGCAGATACTGCTCAGCGTTACTCTTACGATGGCATCATGCTCATCTATTATCGTAGGCTTCCCTTTTTCTGTGAAGCCAAACTTTCCTTGCTGGATATATGTAAATGCTTTCACCTTAATTATATATATAAGTATTATTATTCACGTTAAATCATGCTGCGAAGTTACAAAAAACATTTTAATCATACAAGAAAAAATACAGATTCTTTCTCACCTTTTGACCTGTAAACTATTAAAAAGTCAGTCTTTTTTACAAGTAAGACCATTTTTTGTGATTTTTCAGCAAACAAAACCATAAAATATACTCTGATGTTCAAATAGTTAGCCAAAAATTTGGAGAATAGAATATTTTTTCTTACCTTTGCAAATGAAAGATTTGAATTCAATTTTTTACAAAATATAGCATGTATCAAGATTTAGATTTTACTGATAACAATTACTATCAGGAAGATTATATAGATTCGCCGGTTGATGATTTCGACTGGATGCCTAATTTATTTGCCAAGCTCGCAAATCACCTGCGAACTTCAACTTCTGCTGATGTTATCAGACTGGGAACCATCGGCTGCATCAGAAACCATGAGCCGGGAGATGATTCACTTCTCCAATGGGAAGAAGTAGAAACAATGCGTCGCTATATAGATAGCGTTAACAGAGGCTTGGGTGCACCAGAAGATCCCACACTCCAACAGTTGCTCCATTCTACAGAATGGACTAACTATGGTATTTTTACCATGAACTTTATCTCGGATAAGAACCTCGACTATAAAGGAATCTGTGAGGTTGAAAATACAAATCTCTCATACGCCAGCATGGCTTTTTTAATTGCTCTGGTAAAAGGGATGAGTATGATTAATCTCAAACATCCTTCAGCAAAGGGAGAAAACAATCATATTTTCACATACGTAATTCCAAGTCAATTCTCCACCTTCTCCTTTGCTTCATTCCTCAATGTGGCCAATGCACGTCTCGCTAACAAAGAAGATATTTCTGAACAGGAGATTGAAGAGTTGACCCAACTTGCTTTCAAGAGTCGCTACTGGAAACAAGAGACCTCACTCAAGAGTAAAGACAGCGAGTTGTTCATCTATGTCCTCAAGAACATCATTTCGGAAATTCTGGGACTGAAGCTTGACATCAATGCGGAATCCTTTGCCAAACAGGCAAAGAAGGAAGAGAAAAAGACTACCACTCCAACTGTAGATAACCATAAGAAGAAGGAGGAGAAGAAGGAAAAGAAAAAAGAAAAGACTATCCTGAAAGATAATTCCAAACCTTCTTTGGCATCTACGATGGTAAAAGTCTTAACAGAGGAGTCCCTCCCGCAAACCAAAGAGAGTCTTATTGATAAGACTATGCAACTCTATCCTACTCTCAAGATAAACTGTTTCAACACCACCCTATCAAGACTCCATAAAAATGAAGTTCTGAATTATTATAATGGTGGACTGATTGGAATAAAAGGCAAAAGATACGGAAGAGGCTACAAGATAATTAGCCGTTTACATAAACATAAGGAAACAGATTAAGGCTAAATTTTGTGCCAAGAAAATCTAAAGGCTAAAAGACCCTTGGGCTTTCTTGGCACTATTTTTTCTTGAAAGTTTGCAAGAGTTTTCCATCAGGCGCAAACAGTTCATTCCTGACCTCAAAAGTTGATGGCTCTGGTTTCACGTTGGGCCATGACTGGTATAACCATCATAGAACTTGTGAATGCGGTGAGAACTTACTTGAAAGCAGTTCAATGACAAAATAATAACCTAAAAAGAAACTTACTTATAGTTTTTCCGTCAATTAGTCAATTCTACAATTAGACAATTATGAATTTGATTCTCTATAAGGAGAAAACCACAAAACTGTTTACCTAAAACCACAAAACTACGCATAAACCAAAAAGTTGTTTACCAAAAATCACTGCATTTTGTAGCACAAACCACATTTTTGTTTACCTAAACCACTATTCTATTTACCTAAACCACATAACTGTTTACCTGAAACCACTATTTTGTTTACCAGAAACCACAAAACTGTTTACCTATCCTAGTAAAAAGCAGTTGCTCCTCTTTAGGTAAATAGAAATGTGGTTTTTACCTAGTTAAATTCATGAGAAAAACAGGTAAACAGAAATGTGGTTTATGAGAAAAATCGATGAACGTTCTGCCAGGTAAACAGTTTTGTGGTTTTTAAATTCTTATTCAGTTGCTACTAAAGAAAGAATCAAAATGTCTAGACAACTCCTTTAGGCGTTTCACATAACATACTAATATACTGATAGTTATACATATACTCAAATTGTGTTCAGGTGCCTGATTTCAAATAGAATAAGATAAAAAATAGTATCTTATCAAGATAAAAACCACAAAACTGTTTACCTGAAACCACTATTTTGTTTACCAGAAACCACAAAACTGTTTACCTAAGAATAAAAGACTGATATAAAAATGATATAACTTATTACATATCAAATTATAACACGGGATTTGGTAAATAATTAATATAACCTCAAAATGGAATGAATTATATACATGACATTTCAGGTAAACAGTTTTGTGGTTATGATGATAAGCCATTCTTAAAAGTAGGTAAACAGAAATGTGGTTTTACATATCAAAAAGAGGAAGTACGGTACTCCCCTACTTCCTCTTCTGCTTTCTTGTTCTGCTTAGCCTCTATAGAATACAGGCATGAATGAACCGACACAGTCAAAAAATTCTTGTGCCAGCCTTTCAAGACCCGATGTTTTCAAAGCAGCAAAATCATCATCACTAGCAGCAATACAGAATCTGTCATTCTTGATTCCTATGAATTTGCATCTGCCCAACAGGGCTTGCTGACTGGTATCCTGTACCATCGAAATAAACTGATTCCATTGCTCAAAACCTTGAGTCGTGTCTACTTCTATCTTCTTGTCAGGATTCTGATATACATGCGCAAAAAGATCTCCCTGCTGCGTGGCATCATCAGATGTTTTCTTTCCCCTATTACGGTTTATTTTTTCATTCAGACGACGAGCAATATCTGCATCTTTATCTCCGATATGATTGATACCTACATCCGTCCGCTTGATATGGAAGATAACATATTCAGGATCTCCCTTATGCTTTCCGTTCCGATAAATAAAGTCTTCTTCAGAAAATTCATCAAATACGATATCTGTCTCACTGCGACTAGCCATTCTGTTGAGATCTTCCCTTACCACATCGAGTACCTGTTTTCTGAATTGTGAGAATTTAGGATATTTATTCATCACAGGCTCCCCCTTGTCGTCAAGCAGAATATTGCCATGTTCATCAAGTTCTACCAGACCCAAATACTGTTTCATCGGTAAAAACTCAACCTTAACATCCAAGCTCTTGTCTAGTCCCATCTGACGAAGCAGATATATATAGAGTCGAGGTGTATTCACCTTCTTGGAATATTTAGCAATCATGGAGATATGGTGAATATATCCCTGACGCATGTCAAAAAGGCTCATAGTGAGTTTTGGATCTATCTCAAGTATTACTTCACCCTTGATACGTTCTACTTTCTCACCATCGCTCTTTGTATAGCCTTTCTGCGTTGTCGGAATCTCGATGTTTGAAAATACGTGCTGTATCTTCTCTGTCTTGCTATCCGTTTTTACACGCACCGACAGGTTGAGGATATCGTTCTTCAGCGTATCACGCAGATTCTTATAATTATGAAACTCCGTTGATACCTGAAAATCCTTGATGTCTATTTTGATGGGCGGAATCTCCATAACAGCATGCTCTATTCCTTTCTCGAAAAGATAGTCGGAGCGTGCATCTCCAAGCACTCTCTTCTCGGTAAAATACTCTTCAACATACTTCTGCAGATGGGTACTTGCAACCATCAATATGTTTTGTTGCAATAATGTATATTGCTTATCCAATTTTGTCAGCGAAAAAGGTGTGTTAATCCACACCAGATTCTTGTTTCCTTTTGGTTCACTCATATAAAAACCACATTTCTGTTTACCATAAACCACAAAGTTGTTTACCTAAAACCACTTTTTTATTTACTTAAAACCACATAAATATTTACCCGAAACCACCAAGCTATTTACCATAAACCATATTCCTATTTACCTAAAACCACTTTTCTATTTACCATTTCAAATATAACTCATTATTAATCAAGCTATTATGCTCACTGTAATAAATAAGAGATATATAATTTATTATAAAGAATAATCTATAATTATCATTCTTTTGGTAAACAAAAATGTGGTTTTTGTAGGAACTTATACCTTATTTTTAAGCTTAGCGCTTTTTTAGGTAAACAGTTTTGTGGTTTTCACCCTTTTAATAACTACTTTTTGTTTGCTTACTTTTTCAAGTAATCCATCAGGATATTATAGAGCAGGTTTTCCTGTGGGATATCATCTGAGAGGCATTTCATCTTCAGGAGAAGGAGTTCTTCCTTGTTAAGATATGTAGCCACACTCGTTCTAGTGCGTCTTTCCTCTGCAGTCCAGTAACTTTTTCTCTTGCGACCACCTTTAGATATATTTTTATCCTCTTCGCTTTTTGCCATTTCTGTGTTTAATAAACTTGGGCGGTCGTTCATACCCATATTTTCAAGAGACTCACCAATTTCTTCTAAATTTCTTTTTGCTACAGCCATAATTCTTATATTTTATAAGTTTATCTTCTTTTGTTTTATTAATACATGTTTCAACCTACCCTACCAAGATTAGATTTTGATGTTGAACATGCGCTTGATAGCAATTTCGTAATCGATACCTGTACTTGAGTAAGGTGCATATTCGAATATGCTTTGTCCGTGTGCCTGAGCTTCCAGGAACTTTACAGAGCGTCGGATACGGCAAGGCAGAATTAAGTCGCCATGTTTTTCGCCTAAAAGTTTGCTCAACTGCTTGGTAATCTTGGTTCGTTCATCTACCATAACTGGCAGGAGTCCAAGTAATTCCAAATTATCGTTCATGTGGAACTCTTTCACTTCATCCATTACGCTGAGTACTTCACTTACTCCCTTGACAGATAATGCTTCCATCTGTACTGGAATCAAAATCTTGCTCGCAGCAACCAAAGCATTATAAGTGTTCTTGGAAAGTGCTGGAGGACAGTCTATGAAAATGTAGTCGAAATCATCAAATACGTTTTTCAGTCCTTCTCCTGTCATGTCATGGCAATCGTTGTCCTGCAAGCATCCCAGTAATACCGTGTAGCTCTTCATCTGTTCTCTCAGTGAAGGGCCTCCTGGAAGGTGTTGTTCTATATTTTCCATCTGAGCAGATCCTGGAACTGCATATACCCCATTTTTACATTTGTAGACTGGCACACCGCTCTGTTTGCACATGGCGTTGTATATGTTATCATTTTCGTTATCTCTCACTCCGAAAAGCGAAGAGAGGTTGCATTGTGGGTCTAAGTCTATTACCAGAACCCTGAGATTGTGATTCAACCGGACTATGCCAGAAGCCAGAGACTGCACAGTAGCCGTCTTGCCTACTCCACCCTTGTTGTTCACTACTGCAACAATTTCCTGTAGTTCATGTTTCATATTTCTTTTTTCCTTATTTCACGTTATTGTTTAATACAATTTACATATATTAGAATTGCTGGCAATTAGAATAAACGGATTGACTTATATTCTTTCGTTCTGAAAGACTAAAAGTCTTATTTCTGGATTATCTAATGTTCTTTTGTTCTAATATTGGTTGCAAAAATAGCCAAAATAGTTGATATAAAAGAATTTATCTTCTTATTTCTTTGTAAATATCCTTTTTTTTATACTTTTCTAACAATCTTCATGAAGAATAAGCATCACTTCGAATATGCTACTAAACGAAAATATGGATATCCTAATAGACGGACAAATTAATTAAACTTATATATGAATATTCTATTAAACATATATTTATATAGACTTTTATACTAATAAATGAATATGCTAATAAATGACTATACTAACATATGAATAAACATATCTATGAATAGTCATATAAACTTAAGAACCGATAAACTAATAGTCGTAAAAACGTATGTTAGAATAGATGAAAATATAAAAATACGTTTAAACGAATATACTAACTGCCAGCAATTATAATAAACTAATGATTGGCGAGATAAACATGTATATGACAAACCTAACATGTTAACGCTTTATAATTCAACATTTTAATTATCCTTTTTATAGAATATCTATCATGTATAAAGTTAGAATGTTAGTTTAGTCTAATTGCCTAATAAACTAAAATACGTATATTCAACAGGAATAGTTTATATAAGATATGTTAATTTTTCCTCTAAGTGCATACAACCTATTGAAATTTTCAGTATCTTTACAAAGTTAAACTGATGTCGAACCTTTAAAATTATAACATCATGAAAATTGGTATTCCAAAAGAGATTAAGAATAATGAGAACCGTGTTGGAATGACACCAGCAGGAGTAGCTGAATTCATTCGACATGGTCACGAAGTGATGGTTCAGCATACGGCTGGAGAGAACAGCGGATTTGCTGATGAGGCGTATGAAAAGGTAGGAGCCATAATCTTACCCGACATTCAGAGTGTATATCGTGAGGCGGAAATGATTGTAAAGGTGAAAGAGCCTATCGCTGAGGAATATCCACTTATCCATCAAGACCAGCTTGTATTCACTTATTTCCATTTTGCCTGTGACAAGGAACTTACCGATGCCATGATCAAGAGTGGTGCTGTCTGTCTGGCTTACGAGACAGTGGAGACAGATAACCACCATTTGCCTTTACTCATTCCGATGAGTGAAGTAGCTGGAAGAATGGCCATTATTAATGGTGCTTTTTATCTGCAGAAGACAAAGGGAGGAAAAGGGAAACTGATGAGTGGTGTACCAGGTGTGAACCGCGTCAAGGTTTTGGTATTGGGCGGCGGAACCGTAGGAGAAGCTGCAGCAAGAATGGCTGCAGGAATGGGAGCTGATGTATGGATTACAGATATCAGTTTGCCTCGTCTTCGTCAGTTAGAGATGGAGCTGCCTATCAATGTACACACGCTCTATTCCAACGAGCATAATATTCGTAGAGAATTGACAGATGTGGATATCGTTGTGGGTAGTGTGCTCGTACCAGGTGATAAGGCGCCGCATCTTATCACGAAAGATATGTTGAAATTGATGGAGCCAGGAACTGTACTTGTTGATGTAGCAATCGATCAGGGTGGCTGTTTCGAGACATCGCATCCAACCACACATTCTGATCCGACATATATGGTCGATGGAATCGTTCATTATGCAGTAGCTAATATTCCTGGTGCTGTGCCGAATACCTCTACTACAGCCTTGACCAATGCTACGCTGAAATATGCATTGGCGCTCGCTGATAAGGGTTGGCGAAAGGCCTGCAAGGAGGATAAAGCCCTGTATAGGGGTTTGAATATCGTAAATGGAAAGGTGGTATTCAAGGCCGTAGCGGATGTCTTCGGACTGGAATATGAAGAAATGATACTTTAAGTAGAGTAGGGGAGGGTTCCATAACACAAAAGCTATGGGATCCTCTTTAAATAATGTATTACGGAGAACAGAATACACTTTGTTTGATTTGAACGCTTACTGATAGCATTTTTTTAGAGAAAAAGACTTAAAAACCGGGAAAATGTAAGGAAAATAGGAGAAAGTACAGGAATATGTGTAAAAAATAAGTTAATTATATAACATTATGCTATAGTTTTAGATATTTTTTATACTTTTGTGCCATGAACATGAAGTTTAACTAACATTCAGTTATTATGAAGAAGAAAAAAAGCTTGTTGCTTTTCTTGGCAGCAACTTCAGCCAGCTTTGTGCAGGCTGCCCCCCCCATTTCAAACTAGTTTTGCGGCTGGTATTGAAAATGTGCAAGAAAAAGGTCATACCTTTGTAAAAGGAAGAGTGATTGATTCCGAGGGAAATCCTCTGGTAGGTGTCACGGTGCAGATCGAAGGCACAAGCTATGGTGTTATCACAGATGCTGATGGTAACTACATACTGGAATTTCCATCTATGGCGCATCCTAAAATTGTATTTTCCAGCATTGGTTACAAATCGAAGAGTATTGAATTTCGTGGCGTAAAAGAGCAAAACATGATGCTGGAGTTGGATCATGTTGCGCTGGATGATCTCGTTGTCATCGGTTACGGCAGCAAGAGCCGTAGGAATGTAACTACCGCTATCTCTACCGTGAGTCAGGAACAGATAAGCAAGTTGGCTGCTACCACACCAACCCTCGATGGTCTTCTTCAGGGTACTGTAAAGGGCGTATTGGCTACTACCGCAAATGGTGAGCCTGGTTCATCTCTCAAGTTAAACATCCGCGGTATTACATCTCCTTATCCTAAATCGGGTAAAGGTAACAACAACCAGCCTCTTTATGTCATTGATGGCGTTCCTACCTTTATGGAGGATACCGGCATCAACCCGCTCATCAATATCTCACCAAACGATATTGAGAGTATCGATGTGCTGAAAGATGCCGCAGCTACTGCGATCTATGGATCACGTGGAGCCAATGGTGTCGTTATTGTCAAGACCAAGAACGGAAAGCGCAATGAGAAGACCAAGGTAGATTTCGGCTACACATTCTCGTTCAGTAATCCTATCAAAAACTATAAGCCATTGAACATTTCTGAATACAAGAATGTGCAGGACGAGATTCTGCGTAATACTATAGACGGCATGAATGACGGCAGTTCGATAGTAGGTATGTATGGTTTTGATTATATTCTTAACCAGTATGGAAATGTTTCGCTCAATGAAGAAACGGGTCTTTATACCTATAATGGTCTTAATGAGAGTCTTTATGGCAAGGATAATGTCAACTGGGCAGATGAGGTAATCAACAAGAATGCACCTACACATCAGTATAATGTGGCTGTCAGAGGTGGAAGCAACAAAACCAACTATTCTTTCTCTTTCAACGGAATGAACCAGGAAGGTCTGTTACTCAATGACCGTATGGAGCGATATGGTGCAAGACTCTCTATAGATTCTGAAATCAACAAATACATCACCGTGGGAGGTGTGCTTGATTATACCTATTCTTCACGCAAGAGTGGAAGCAACGATCCTGCCTTGGGATATGATAATGACGGATGGATGACCCGTCCGGATTTGGCTGTACGCGATGCGGATGGCAATTTCCAGCGTGTAGATAAGTTCGGTCTTTATACCGATACCTATAATGATGCCAATGCGGTAGCTAAACTCCAGCGCAAGACGAAGTATGAAAATGATCAGTTCTCTGGCAATGCTTATATTGATATTAAGCCTGTCAAGGGATTGACCCTTCATGCTGATGCCAATATATCCAGATTCATCTTCAGCAATAGTTATTTCTCGCCAAAGATTACACTCCCGGAACAGTTGGGTATGGAGCCAACATCAACCTTGGCTGAGAGCAACTATCGCAACACCAATACTTCTATCAATTTCCGTGCCGACTACAAGTTTACGCTTACCGAAGCTCATCGTTTTGACGTGATGGCTGGTTATAGTGCTGACAGGTATTGGAGCAAGGAACACGACCAGGCTTATAGTGGTTTTCCTAACGATGATGTATTGAACAATGCCAGTTCTGCAACCACCGTCAATAAGCCAACCGAGACTTATTCCAAGAGTGGTCTTAATTCTATCTATGGTCGTTTGAGCTATGATTTCCTCTCACGTTATCTGCTTGATTTCAGTCTTCGTTCCGATGAGTCATCAAAATTTGGACCGGGTAACAAGCGCGGTACTTTCCCTGCAGTTTCTCTGGCCTGGCGCATCAATCAAGAGCCTTTCCTGGAATCTGTAAGAGATATTGATGATCTGAAGTTCCGTTTGAGTTGGGGTAAGACTGGTTCCACCAACGTATCAGACTTTTCTTATATCCAATATTTCAATGGTAATCAGTATGGCGGACAGAGCGGACTCACCCTTGCTTCTACTTATCCAAACAAGAACATCAAGTGGGAGATGACAACCGAGTATAATGCTGGTGTCGACTTTACTTTATTCAATGGTCGTCTGACTGGTAGCTTTGATATCTATCATCGTAAGACTGATGGCGCCTTGGCTCCAGCTCCTATCGCCCTTGAGTTTGGTATCGGCACCTATTACAGCAATATTCTTGATCTTACCAACAATGGTTTTGAATTCTCTATCGGTGGTGATGTGGTTCGTACCAAGGATTTCACCTATAACACTATGCTCAGTATCTCATCCAACAGGAATAAGATTAGCAAGCTCAATGGTTCAACTCTCGATATGATGCATCAGGATCTCTATATGGAAGGCCATGCCATGGGAACCGTGAAGGGATATAAAGTGGCAGGCATCTACCAGAGTCAGGATCAGATTAGTAAGTTAAACGAACAGGCTATGGACAAGGGATATGATTTCTATCAGGATGGAGCTGCTGTAGGTGACTACATGTATGTAGATACCAATGGTGATGGCTATATTTCAGAGGCCGACCGTACGGCGATTGCCAACCCAGAGCCAAAGGTATTCGGAGGATGGTCAAACACCCTGTCATATAAGAATTTCACGCTCTCTATGCTCTTCCAGTATCAGTTTGGTGGTGATGCCTACTACAGCACGATGCAGGAATCAGCCAGTGGAGCCATCGGTATGAGTATCTTGCGCGAGATGTATGGCAACACCTGGACACCGGATCGCACCGATGCTAAGTATGCCAAGTTGATGTGGATGCCTAGTGTCTATACCAACACACAGGCCAACGACCGCTATGTATATTCCAACTCATACTTCCGTTTGCGCAACATCACGCTCTCTTATACCTTTGAGCCAGCATGGTTAGAGCGCTTGCATGTGAGTGGTGCATCGGTGTTCTTCACCGCTACCAATCTCTTTACCATTACCGATTGGCCAGGTTTGGATCCAGATATGGCAGCCACAAATGCCTTTACCAAGACAACCGAGACCAAGGATGTATATCCAATGAGCCGTTCGTTCTCATTCGGTCTCAAATTGCAATTCTAACTCATTCAAAGAAACGAAGATTATGAAACATATAAGATATCAATTTCTGGCGTTACTGTCAGTATCAGCGCTCACATTCACATCGTGCGACTTGATAGGCAGCATCGATGATATGGAACCAGACCATGTGGTAACCGATTTGAATTATATTACCGATGCCGCATCTGCTCAGACTGCTCTCAATGGTGTTTACGCTTCCTGGCGCAGTACAGGTGTATCTTACTTGAGATATGGTATCGCCTCTATGGCGCATACCCAGGCACAGGCGATGGTGATGGGTGTAGATGAGTTTGCGGCAGAAAACATCCAGACCAATAACAGTAATGTGGAGACTGCCTATACAGCCTACTACAATGTCATCAATACCGCCAACACCTTCCTGTTTCACATCAATAAGCAGATACCAGGCATGACAGAGGAAAAACGTACCGAGATGATAGCAGAGGCTCGTTGCCAGCGTGCGTTGGCTTATCTTACTCTCTTGAAATGTTTTGGAGAGTATTGGAAACAGGATTCCCAATACGGAGTCTGCCTCTTCAAGGATGAGTTGGTAAGAGATAACCAGGTTCGTCAGCGTTCTTCTGTTGCTGATACTTACAAGCTGATTTCTGAAGATCTCGATTATGCCATCGTCCATTGCGAACAGCATCCGGCAGACCATTATCACATGAGCAGCCTTTTTGCCAAGGCATTGAAGGCAAAGATGTATTTTGCTCAGGATAACTATCCGGAGGCAGCAAGATTATCTGAAGAGGTGATTAACGAGGCAGAAACTGCTGGCTATGAACTGGAGAGCGACTATGCTAATATCTTTACAGAACAGTTCAATTCCAAGGAGATGCTTTTCGCCCCTTATACTGCTAATCCGAATGAATTGATGGATGCTTCTTGGTTTGCCTTTTCTCCAGGTTCACTCCTCAAGAAGGTGGCAGATGATTTAGTTCCAGATGATGAAACAGGTGGAGATATCGTTGTTCCAGATCCGGGAGAGGGTGGGGATGTAGTAGTTCCTAATCCAGGTGAAGGCGGTGATGTCGTGATTCCTGGCGGTGATGGCAGCGAAGGCGGTGATGTTGTATTGCCTGGTGATGGAGATGATGGTGGAATAGTTATCCCTGGTGGTGATGGTGGCGATTTCCCATTCCCTCCAGGTGAAGATGATGCAGCTTCCTACGATCCTCTTTATACTTGGGCATACACGGGTAAAGGCATGACTGGAATTGCCAAGTACAGCAAGTTGACTCCTGAGTTTATGTTCGAAGACTCTTATTACTTCATGCGCCTTGCCGAAGTTTATTATATCGCTGCCGAAGCAGAGGCTCGTCAGGGTCAGTATGCTAAGGCTCGTACGCTCTTGGCTACAGTCATCGAACGTGCTGGATATACTGAGGACGATGTGAACGCTATTGCCGACAGTGATCTTCTGGGTGAAATTCTTAAGCATAAGTTGTGTGATATGAGTAACGAAAATCTGGAAGAATGGTTCGATCTTTGCCGTTATAACCGTCAGGGTGGTTTCGAGAGTTGGACAGAAGATGAGAAAGCTGAACTTCCTAGCTTCCGCCGATATCTTCTTCCTATACCAAAGGCATCTATGGGAGCCAATAATCTTCTGGTTCAGAATCCTGAATATGTGAATCAATAAACATTATATAATAAATAATATCGAGAAAAAATGAATAAGATGAAAATGAAAACTTGCATGATGACACTTGCTGGTCTTGTACTTGCAATGGCTGCCAGCGCGCAGAATTTTGTGATGAAAGGTAAGGTTAAAGGTAACGTGGACGGCTGTTCTGTCATGTTGCAGAAGTATGGATTGGAAGGTGTTACCAATCTGGATAGCGTTACAATCAAGAATGGTGAGTTCACCCTCAAGGGGG
>CDZA01007017.1_pt1 | contig 13586 bp, 10 predicted proteins | sample 554881 | NCBI WGS metagenome assembly CDZA01 (sample SAMEA3182082, study PRJEB8094) | gut metagenome | biome: human; feature: gut; material: Stool; isolation source: human stools | place: Canada | collected 2012-12-04
CCCGAATGCGGCGCCGATCTTGCCCCCGCTCCCTCCGCCGCGCCGCCGGAAGGCACGCCGTCCTTCCCTGCCGCGCCGGCAGCTCCGGTCGAACCGGCCATGCCGCCGCAGGGCACGCCCGATCCCGCCGCCGCGTTCGGCGTCATCGCAGCGCCCCGGCGCGGCATGAAGTGGTTCAAGTTCATCATCTATTTTCAGCTGTGGGCCGGTATGCTCGTCAATCTGGTAACGGCCGGAAAGTACTTCACCGGCGCGTATTATGAGGGGAACGCCGAAATGGTCTACCGCGTCTTCCCCGCGCTGCAGCCACTGGATATCGTCATGGGTGTTGTCTGTCTTGCGCTCGCCGTGTACGCGGTGGTCGTGCAGAGAGCGCTGGCAAAGTTCCGCGCCAAGGGCCCGATGATGTATTATCTGATGTACATCGTCAATACCGCGGCAACGGTGCTCTATCTGCTCATCGGAAGCATCATTATCGGCCAGTCGGCCTTTACCGCCGAAGTCGCCGGGAGCATCATCGGTTCGCTCGTCATGCTCTTTGTAAATATTCCGTATTTCAACAACCGCAAACACCTTTTTGTGAATCCGTGACCGCCTTTCCGCGGGAGGTTTTTCCGCCATGACCAGATTTGTTTCCGCGCTGCGCCGCGCGCCGCATCTTCGCATCACCGGCGAGCGCCAACGGCTTCTCGCTTCCTTTGCCGCCGTTTTTCTCTTTGGCCTGCTCGCGCACGGCTATGCGTTCACCAATTTTACCGTCAGCCACGACTCGCTCAACGAGATGTTCCTTTCCGGAGATATCCGCTATGCCGCCGGCTCGGTGGCGGACTGGAAAATATCGCTCGGTCGGTTTCTCTATCCGGCGTACCGCACCGTGTTCAGCGGCGGTGCCGGTACACCGTGGCTCTCCGGCGTTCTCTCGCTCGTGTGGGTATCGCTTGCGGTGTATCTCGTTTCGCGGCTGTTCTCCGTGGACAACGCGCTGCTCCTTGCCGTGATCGGCGCTCTTTTCGTGACCAATGTGTCATATTCCGCGCTGGCGGCAACGTACATCTACGATCTGGACGGCGATATGCTCGCCATGCTGCTCGCCGTGTGCGCGGCATATCTCCTTCTCCGCGGCACGCTCCGGCGCAGGGCGCTCGCCGTTATCCCCATTGTCGGCTCGCTCGCGCTCTATCAGGCGATGATCTCGGTCACGGTCTCGCTTGTCATGATCGCCTGTATTCTGCGGCTTCTGGAGAACGAGAGCGCGAAAGCGGTATTTTTCGACGGGCTCAAAGCCGTCGGCATCCTTTTTATCGGCGGGGCCGCGTACTATATTCTCGTCCGCGCCGTGTCCAGCGCATCGGGCGTCGCGCTCGACGGCGGGTACAACAGCCTTTTGAGTCTCGGCCGGATGACGCCCGACCTTCTGCCGGAAGCCGTCCGATCAACCTATGACACATGGGCACGCAGTACCGTGCGGCAGCCGGTCTTCGTTCCTCTGCCGGTCACGCGCGCGGGGCATCTCCTGCTCGCCGTTCTCACGCTGGCGGCGGCAGCATGTTTTCTCCTCCGAAAACGGCTCCCCGCGGCCAATCTTCTCCTTGCGCTCGTTCTTGCCGCGCTTTTGCCGATGGGCATGAATCTTTCCAACTTCCTCGGCTACGCCGGGATGGAGGCGCACGATCTGATGAAGTACGCCTTCTGTCTGGTGTATGTCTTCGATATCCTGCTGCTGCGGCAGTGCCTGCAAAGTTTGCCGGAAAGCCGGGTATTCTCCGGCTGCGCCGCGATCTCTCTTGCGCTGATCGCCGCGCTCGTCTGGGGAAATATCCAGACGGCAAACGCGCTCTATCTCAAAAAAGACCTTGAGCGGCAGGCCACGCTTTCCCGCATGACGGAGCTCTGCCTCCGTCTGGACCAGACCGAGGGGTATGTCCCCGGAGAAACGCCGGTCGTGTTTATCGGTCTGCCGTCCTTCGATACGCCCGAAGCGCTCGGCAGCGTATCGCAGATCACCGGCGCGTGGGTGAAAAGCACGGTGGGCGGCGGGTATTACGCCGCGTATTTTTCGTACATTCTGCAGACCCCGATCCGCATCGGCAGCGAATCGGAGCTCCCCGAGGGAGCGCAGACGGATGCAATGCCGCCGTTTCCCGCGGAGGGCAGCATTTGCCGGGCGGGCGATATGCTCATCGTCCGGATGGGATAAAAAAAGCACAGCGGCCGGCATCAACACGTCGGCCGCTGTGCTTTATTATCTTTACATCCATGCGCTGTGGGATACGAGATAGAGGTAGGCGTCCACCAGCTCGTCCACGCTCGCTGCGCGGGGGCTTTCCAGCCAGTGCTTCACCGTGGACACGAGGCAGATGGCGCTGAAGCGCGCCACCGTTTTTTCCGAGAGCAGTCCCGCATACCCCGCGGCGGGCGTGAGCGCGGCGTTTTCCAAAAGCAGATGCTGCACCGCGTCGGTGAACGAATCCTCAAAGCCGTTCTGCCCTGTGACGGTGAATGCCTTGCGGTAAAAGGCGGCATCCTCCACGAGCCCGGCAAAGATCGTGCGCAGCGCGACGACCCCGTCGCCGCGGCGCAGCGGCTCGCCCGCCGGGGCGATCACGTCCGTTTCCACGATCCACGCGAGCAGGTCGTACTTGTCCTGAAAGTGGTTATAAAACGACGGGCGGCGGATCCCGGCCTCGTTCGTTATCATCATAATGGAGATCTTTTCAAAGGGATATCGCAGCATCAGCGCCTTGAAGCCGTCGGCGATCAGGCGCTTTGTCATATCCTTGCGGCTGTCCATATGCGTCTCCTTTTCACACAAACAAGCGGATCAGAACATCCACGCCGGTCACAAGAAACAGCGCTCCGCCGATCCAGTACGCGGTGTTTTTCTGGGAATACCCGAAATGATACCCCACCGACACGCCGCCGAGCGCGCACAACGCCGTCACGCCGAAGAGCGTGGCGAGACAGGAGAGCCAGTACGCGTCGAGAAAGCGGGAACTGACGCCCGCGAGCAGCGAATCAAGGCTCGTGAGGACGGCGGTGCCGACAACTTTTTTGTAAGTGATCTCGGAGCGGTGCTCGAATACGGTCTTTTTCCGGACGGCCTTGACGATCAGACACACGCCGAGCACAAAGAAAATGAGCGCGCCGAGAATATGCCACAACCCCTGCGCCACGGTATAGTACGATGCGAAGCGCGGCAGCATGCCGAGCAGCCGGCCGATCTCCATCGCCGCGACCTGTGCCGCGCAGAAGATCAGGCAGTACAAGGCGATGCGGCGGCGGCGAAGCTCGCCGAGCACCGCGCCCTGATACACGGCGGCGCCGAACACGTCCAGCGATATACCCAGACAGAAAACCAGAATTTCCCAATATCTCATAAACGATCACCTCTGTTTTTGCTTACTTCCCCATTATACCGAAAATCCCGCCGGAGGGAAGAAACAAAAATCAGAAAATGTCAAACGCGCCGGAAATGAATGCCCCGGCGCGTTCGGTTTATCTAAACGAGAGGATTTAGGCGTTGGCCGTCTCGCGGCGGGACGTTGCGGCGCGCAGCACAAAGAGCGTGGCGACCGTGAGCGCGACGCCGATGGCAAGGCAGATATACACGTTCTGCACGAATCCGGCGATGACGTAGCTCACGAACGAGATCGCGGCGACGGTGAGAACGTAGGGGATCTGCGTGGAAACATGGTTGAGATGGTCGCACTGCGCACCGGCGGAGGCCATGATCGTCGTATCGGAGATCGGCGAGCAGTGGTCGCCCATGACGGCGCCCGCAAGGCACGCGGAAACGCCGATGATGAGGAGCTGGCTGTCCGCGGGGAATACGTCCGTCACGATCGGGATCAGGATGCCGAACGTACCCCAGCTCGTGCCGGTGGAGAACGCAAGGCCGCAGCCGACAAGGAATATGATCGCCGGGAGCAGGTTATAAAGGCTCCGGGACGCGCCCTGCATCACGCCGAACACGTATTCCGCCGCGCCGAGCATGCCGGTCATGTTCTTGAGCGTTACGGCGAACGTGAGGATGAGCAGCGCCGGAACCATGGCGATGAAGCCCTTGGTGGTGCATTCCATGGCTTCCTTGAAGCTCAAAAGACCGCGGCAGATGTAGTAGATCACGGTGAACACGAGCGCGATGAGCGTGCCCCAGGGCAGTCCGACGGAGGCGTCCGTTCCGGCGAAGGCCGCGGCAAACGATGTGCCGGAGAAGAATCCGCCGACATACAGCATGCCGGTGACGCAGCAGGCAATGAGCACGAGCACCGGAAGTACAAGATCGACGACCCGTCCCTTCGGCGAAGTGACGATATCCGCCTCATCGCTGCGCCGCTCGCCGGAGGTGAAGAGATCGCCGTTGAGCCGCGCGTTCATTTCGTGCAGCTTCATCGGGCCATAGTCAAACTGCATGAGCGAGAGGCCGACAACGAAAACAAGCGTAAAGAGGCTGTAGTAGTTCCAGGGAATGGCACGGACGAACAGCTCCGTGCCGGACATGACGCTCTCGTCCACGATGCCGGAGACCGCCGCCGCCCACGAGGAGATCGGCGCGATCATGCATACGGGCGCGGCGGTCGCGTCGATGAGATAGGCGAGCTTGGCGCGGGAGATGCGGTGGCCGTCCGTCACGGGACGCATGACGCTGCCGACGGTAAGGCAGTTAAAATAGTCGTCCACGAAGATCAGCACGCCGAGAAGGACCGTAGCGAGCATCGCGCCGGCGCGGGTGTGCACGTGCTTTTCCGCCCAGCGCCCGAACGCCGCCGAGCCGCCCGTGCGGTTCATAAGCGCAACGAGAATGCCGAGCAGGATGAGGAACAGGAAAATGCCGACGTTCCAGGCGTCCGCCACGCCGGCGATGAAGCCGTCGTTGATGATAACGTCCAGCGTTTTTACCGGCGCGAACCCGGCGACGAGCGCCGCGCCCACGACGATGCCGAGGAAGAGCGAGGAATAGACCTCCTTGGTGATCAGCGCCAGAGCGATGGCGACGACCGGCGGCAGCAGCGCCCAGATGGTAGCGTAAAACATGAGAAAAACCTCCCTCGCATGCAAAAAGCCGTGATTCCCGGTGGAAGGATCACGGCTGTGCATACAAAATCAGTAATAAAAAACTAAATTCGCAGCAATGACAGCTCTCCACCGAAGTGACAGTCCGCGGAATGTTCTTCCGCGCCCCAGGCATCCACCGCCAGACAGCGGTGAGACCCTTCGGCGATCGCCCCTTTCCGCTCCCCGGTGTCTGCCGGATGACAAGAGCGTACTGATGTTGATCGCGCCTCTACCATTGAGTTTCTGCTAAAAAGTATACCGCGCCAAAGGAAAAAGTCAAGCATAAACATCCATTCGCGCGAAAAAACTTACACCGGGGATATTTCTCCCCCCTGCTCGGCCTCCCGCCGCCGGATGTCGCGCGAGACGCGCACGGCGATCGGCACGGCGAGCAGCATCACGAGCATGTCCGCCGCGCCCTGCACCGACGCGATGCCCCACACGCCCCAGAGCCGGACCATAAGAGGCAGTATCGGGAAAAAGCAGATGCCCTGCCGCGCCAGCCCCAGCAGGAGCGACGGCAGCGCCCGCCCGATGCCGGAGCAGAGCATATTCACGATGATGCCGAAGCCGTGGAACGGCATGGCGAGGCACTGGATGCGCAGAGAGAACACGCCGATGCGCACAAGCTCGGCATCGTCCTCCGTAAAAAGCAGCAGGATGGGCCGGGCGAAGATCCCGACAACGAGCGCCACAGCGGAAATGCCGGCGACACATGCGATCATGGAAAACCGGAACGATTCCCGCACGCGGTCAAACCGCTTCGCGCCCCACGAGAAACCCGCCACGGGCTGAAAGCCCTGGCCGAAGCCGAGACAGGCACTCGTCATAAACATGGTGATGCGGTTCGCCACATTGATCGCCGCGAGCGCGCTCGTGCCGTAGCCCACGGCAATGCGGTTGAGCAGTATCCCGGCGAGCGTGCCGAGACCGTTGCGGAAAAAGCTCGCGCTGCCCATGGCGCAGACCTCTTTGGCGTCGCTCCAGCGCGGGCGGAACTGCCGGAAGCGGATCGTGAGCAGCGTCTTTTTGCGGAAATACGGCGTCATAAGGATGCACCAGCTGACGACCTTGGATATGGCCGTTGCAGCGCTCGCGCCCGCGACGCCCCAGCCGAACGTGAAGATGAAGAGCGGATCAAGCCCCACATTGAGCACCGCGCCCGCCACCATGCCGATCATGGAGAAAACGGCGCTGCCCTCGGCGCGCAGACATTGGTTGAGCACAAAGCTTGTCGCCATAAATGGCGCGGCAAGCAGGATATACCGGCAGTACTGCTCCGAATACGGCAGGATCTCCTCGTTCGCGCCGAGCAGGAGCAGGATCTTATCCTGATACGTAAAGCCGAGGATCAGCACAAGCGTCCCAAGCGCGAGCGCGAGGAAGAAGCAGGTGGAGAGCACCTCGCGGGCGCGCTCGTCCTGCTTCGCGCCGAGCAGACGCGACGTAAGGCTCGCCGCGCCCACGGCGAGGAGCGAGCCCGCCATCATAATGATGAGATCGATCGAGCCGTTCACACCGACCGCGCCCGTGGCGTCCGTGCCGAGCTGACTTACGAAGAGCGTGTCGGCAAGGTTATAGGCGCTCGTGACGAGCATTCCCGCGATGGACGGCAGCGCCATTTTCGGCACGAGCCTGGGAATGGGCGTATTGAGCATAAAATCCCGTTTTTCGTTCGGATCGCGGAACTGGGGCATGGGCGGTATGCGTCCTTTCTCTCTTTTGTGTTCCGGCGCGGGCCGGGGAAGCGGTCAGTACGAATACTTTCCGCCGCCGATGAATTCACGCAGCAGCGAGTCCTTTGCAAGAAGCTCCGGCGAGACGTCCTCAAAGCGCTCAAACGCCGGGAGGATGCTCTGCAGCTCGCTGTAGCGCGGCGTGTCGGAGGGCATGGCGTTGAAAAGGCCGGTGGCGGTGTTGTTGAGCACCGGCACCTCGTAGGCGAACGACGAGTCGAACTGGAGATTTGCCTTGTCCTTGAAGGGCGAGATATACAGCTTCTCGCCGCGGCGGATGTTGGCCCAGTGCGCAAGCGTCTCCTGCGCGGCGGTGCCGCGGAAAAGATAGTCGCGCACGGTGCGGCGCATAAGGCGCATCCATGTGCCCTTGAATACGACCGCGCCGTCATCGTCCAAAATGTTGCTGCGCGCGCTGATATAGAGCTTGAACGCCTCGGGGTGGACGAGCGTGATCGAGTCGTTGAGCGCGTGGATGCCCTCGAACACGGCGACCTCGTTTTTCTTCAGACGCAGCGAAGCGCTCGGCTCCAGATCGCGGCACTGGTGCGCAAAGTCGTAGCGCGGCACAAGGATGCGCCCGCCTTCGGAAAGGACGGAGAAGTGCTCGTTCAAAAGCTCCATATCCATGCACAGGGGCGATTCGAGATCGTACTTCCCTTCGGGCGTGCGCGGCGTCGTCTCCGGGGAGACGCTCTTGAAATAGTTGTCCATCGAGATGCTGTGCGTGCGCACGCCGCGCCGCTCGAGCACCTCGCAGATCTTCAGCGCGGTCGTCGTCTTGCCGCTGCCGGAGGGCCCGGAGAGCAGAACGATCGGGCTTTTTTCCATGTTCTCCATGATGCGGTCGGCGGCAAGCTCCAGCCGGTCGGCGTAAATGCCGTCGCACTCGGCGATGAACCCGGCGGCGTCGGCGCGGCACCGGGCATTGATCTCGGAAAGATAGTAGGCCATTTTCAGTTTGTCCCTTTCGGTTCGGAATTATAAAAGCGGACGATCTCGTCCTTTTCGGCGCACGTGTGCGCGATGCGGTCCATGTATTCGCGCGGATACTTCGGCGCCATGAGACGCTTTACGACGCCGCCGGGCGCCGTGAGCTTCGTAGAGCCGCCCGCGCCCACGGCGAGAATGCCGCAGAGCTCCTCCATAATGCATATGTTGTAGAGATTTTCGTATCCCGGCTTCGTCCAGCCGACGTTTTCAAAGCTGCCGGACATGAACTTCTGCCGGTAAAGATAATACGGCGCGTACCCCGCCGCTTCGAGCTTTTCACGCGCATCACCGAGCATTTCGCCGACGGCCTTCCCGTCCGGCAGCGCCGTACCCTCGGTGAGAAAGCGCGAGCCCTTTTTGAGCGCGAGCGTGTGCACCGTGATATTCTCCGCGCCCAGCGCGATCACCTCGCGCACCGTGTCGGAAAAGCTCTCCGGCGTATCGCCCGGGAGACCCGCGATGAGATCCATGTTGAAGGCGAGCTGCGGGAACTTTTTCACCATCGCCACCGCCTCGCGCACCTGCGCAGCGGTGTGGTGCCGCCCGATCTCCTCGAGCACCGCGTCCGACATCGTCTGCGGGTTGACGCTCACGCGGTTTACGCCGTGCGAGACGAGCACCGCGAGCTTTTCCTCCGTCACGGTGTCCGGCCGCCCGGCCTCGACGGTGAACTCCCGGCAGGCGGAAAGATCAAAGCACGCCTTCGTGTCCTCAAGCAGCCGGTCGAGCTCCGGCGCCGAGAGCGTCGTGGGCGTGCCGCCGCCGATGTATACCGCAACGATGCGCCGCCCGGCAGCCTTCACCGCCGCGGCAGTCGAGCGCATCTCCTGCTCGAGCGCGTTGAGATAATCCGGGATGCTCTTCAAAAGCTTCGGCGCGTCCACGCTCACAAAGCTGCAATAGGCGCAGCGCGTCGGGCAGAACGGGATGCCGATGTACAGGCACACGTCCTGCGGCGCGAGCGCCGCTTTGGCGCGTGCCGCGGCGCGCTCGGCGGCGAGAGCGAGAGACGCACGCTCTTTCGACACACCGAACGTTTCGGTCAGCATCCGCACGGCGGCGGTCTCAGTCAGACCGTCCTTCTGCATGAGCCCCGCGAGGAATTTTGCCGGACGCACACCGGTAAGGCAGCCCCACTCCGGCTTCGGCACGCCGACATCCAGTGCGGCGCGGTAGAAAGCGAGCTTTAAGATGCGCTGCTCGATGCGGGCTCTCTCCTCCCCGGCGCGGATGCCGTCGGTGCGGGCGCGGACATGCTTTTGCGCGGTGCGCCGGTCGTACCGGAGCCGGCACACAGCCGTTGTGTACGTCTTGCCGTGCTTCAGCTCCAGCTCGACAGCATTCTCCTCCCGGGGACCGAGATCGGCGCTCGGGTACACCGGCCGCTCTTCGGGGAAGAGCATGAGCAGCATCTGCTCGGCAGCGTAACGATAATCATTGTTTCGTAAAAAAATATACATAGCCCTTATATTATAGAGAATTTCCGGAAAAACGCAAGCCGCAGGCGGAAAAAGCGGGCCCTTTTTCTATCATTTGTCTATGGCGGCGCTCCGAGGTTTATGGTAAAGTATACCCTAAGGGAAAGGTTTCGTGTTTGCATTTTGTTAACATTGCGCCTATGATGCAGCCAGACAGTCGGTAAGCGTTGATTAACGGGAACCCGGGCCCGCGTCTTTCAGCGCTGAAAGACAGCTGAACGAAACGAAAGGGGTTACCTTCGCAATGGAAGAAAAAAAGAATGTTACTGTAGAGACCACCGCGGACGAATACAGTAAGACTGCCGTTCCTTCGACCGCTCGCAAATCCTTCCTTTCCGTGCTCATCATTTCCCTCGGCTACGTGTTCGTCGTTACGAGCATGCAGGCTGGCAGCGTCATCGGCGTCAGCCTCTCCTTCAACAGCATGGTCTGGGCCGTTCTGGTATCCAGCGCCATCCTCACCGTTCTGAGCTGCATCATGGGCGTCATCGCCGCTAAGAGCGGTCTGAGCTTCGGTCTCATGGCCCGCTACAGCTTCGGCCAGGTCGGCACATGGGTGCCGGTGCTGATCGTGGCTATCACCACCATCGGCTGGTTCTCCATCGACGCTTACCTCATCGGCGACTCCGCGCACCGTCTCTTCTCCTGGATGCCCACGATCCTCATCTGCATCCTCGCCGGTATCGGCATGACCATCACCGCCTCCAAGGGCACCAAGTGGATGAACATGCTCTCCAACATCGCCGTGCCCATCGTCCTGATCTTCGGCTTCATCTCCATCATCCGCGCGTTCAACGACGTCGGCGGCGTTGCCGGCATCAATGCTCTTGTCAAGGAAGACTCCATCACCTTCGCGAAGGCCGTTGCTCTGGGCGTCGGCTCCTACGTTGTCGGCTCCGTTATGTTCACGCCCGACATCATGCGCTTTGCCAAGAACGCAAAGACCTCCATCATTGTTATGATCATCACGATCATGGTCGGTAACTCCTTCATGGTGTTCTTCGGCGCCATCGGCTCCGTTGTTTACGGCGATCCCGACATCATGGGCGTTCTCGCGCTGCAGGGTCTTCTGGCCCCGGCGTTCATCGTCATGGTCCTCAACATCTGGTCCACCGCTCAGGGCTGCGTCTACTCCGGCTCCATGAGCCTCAGCTCCGTCATCAAGGTTCCCCGCAACAAGCTGACCCTCGTGTTCGGTCTTGTCGGCACCATCCTCGGCTGCGTTGGTTTCTACAACCTGTTCGGCAGCTACATCAACTTCCTCTCCAGCACCGTGCCTCCCATCGTCGGCATCGTGTTCGCTGACTTCCTCACCAAGTACAACCACGGCTACACTGATCTGGATTCCCTGCCCCGCGCTGATATCGGCGGCTTCGTGTCCTGGATCGTCGGCGTTGCTGTCACCTTCATCCCCGTTCTCCTGCCCTCCATCAACTGCGTTGTCGTGGCTTTCCTCGTGAAGGTCATCTTCAACAAGGTCGGCAAGAAGCAGTAAATCCATCGGCCCCACGGCGAGCCGTGCCTCCCGCGGGAGCATCCTTCGGGATGCTCCCGTTTGAAATATCCCACCGTCACGGAAAGGAGCGCGCTGCATGATAACGATAAAAAAAGCGGCTTCCCTCACCGGACTGAGCGTGAAAGCTATCCGACACTACGAAAGCCGCGGCCTTCTGCCGAAGCCGGAGCGCACCGACGCCGGATACCGGATGTATTCGGAATCGGACATCGCGCGTCTGCAGCAGATCCGTTATTTCCGCGAAATGAAATTCCCCCTGACGGAAATCGCCGCGCTGCTCGACGCATCCACCGAAGAAGTGCAGAAAGCCATGATCCGCCAGCAGGCGGAGGTAGACCGCATACTGGAAGAGTATAAGCGCGCGCAGATACTCTTGCAGTCTCTCCTGCCGGAGGATATCGATGCCGCGGCGCTTTCCTCCGCGCCGGATGTGTGCCGTCCGGCCATCGTCGCGATCGATCTTCAGAACGACATTCTCGAAGGCGGCGCGCTTGCCTGCGGGCGCATCCATCTCATTCTTCCGCAGCTCAAAAAGCTCTTTGCCCGCGCGCGGCAGATGGGCGTTCCGGTCATTTACGTCTGCGACCGGCATTATAAGAACGATCCGGAGCTGCAGCTCTGGAACAATCATATGATGGCCGGCTCCTACGGCGTGCAGATCATCGACGAGGTAAAGCCCGATCCGGCCGACTTCGTTGTCTACAAAAACCGGTTCAACGGCTTCGTCAACACGACGCTCGAAAAAAAGCTCCGCCAGATGCAGATCAACACTGTCATCATGACGGGCTGGCGCTCGGACGTGTGCGTGGCGCAGACGGCGATCGAGGCGTTTTACCGCGGCTTCCGCGTCGCTGTTGCGGACGACGGCGTAAACTCCACCACCGAGGCGGAGCACCGGCAGGGAATGCAGCTTCTCGCGATCAACTACAACTTTGACTTTTACCCGTGCGAAACGATCCTCGAAAACCTGCTGCAGCAGGAGTGAACGCACGTCCTTATTTGATTTAAGTAAACCCATACAAAATGGAGGAAAAATACTATGGCCAGATATTGGGAGTGGGACGCTCCTTTCACGATCCACCCGGAAGAGACCGCCCTGCTGATCATTGATATGCAGACCGGCTTCACCCAGCCCGACGGTCCGCTCTACACGCCGCAGTCCGCCGAGCAGCTGCCCACCATCGCCGATCTCAAAAAGTTCTGCAACGAAAAGGGCATCCCCGTGTTTATGTCCATCTTCGCGCAGGATGTGGATTTCCACAACGATCATTACTGGTTCCGCAATAAGCAGCGCGGCCTTCTCACCGAGGACGGCGACGTCAAGTTCAAGCCCGGCTCCCCGGAGTGCCAGATCGATCCGGCGCTTGCGCCCGTCGAAGGCGACACCGTATTCCCGAAGTACACCTACTCCTGCTTCTCCCACACGGAGCTCGAAACGTGGCTGAAGAAAAAGCGCATCCGCACGCTTATCATCTGCGGCACGGTGACGAACTGGTGCGTGGACAGCACGATCCGCGAGGCCTATCATAAGGACTACAACGTTGTCGCCGTGGCCGACGGCATCAGCTCCTACGACCACTGCGGCCGCACGGCGAACGACTGGAACACCGCCATGTTTGATCTCTGGGCGGAAATGTTCGGCCGCGTGATGACCGCCGAGCAGGTCAAAACCGAGATCGAAGCCGCCTCGGGCAAGTGACCCATACATTTTAAATACCTACCCTTTAAATACCTACCCTCTCTCATTCTCTCTTTTTGCCCCGCCGGAAACGGCGGGGTTTTTATATTGCTTGCAATTTGGAGCGAAACAGGGTACTATCTTTCCGAATAGAGATCACATCGGAGGAAATAACATGAAACTCACTCTCTGCGCGCCGTGCCTGTTCGGGCTGGAAGGTCCGCTCGGCAACGAGCTGCGCCATATGGATATGGAAAATGTTGCGCCGGAAAACGGGCGCGTATACTTCACCGGCGACGAGAGCGCCGTCGCGCGCGCGAACATACGCTCGCGCTTTGCCGAGCGCGTTCTGATCGTCCTCGGCCGGTTCCCGGCGCGCAGCTTCGACGAGCTTTTCGAGGGCGTGCGCGCACTGCCGTGGGAGGCTTTCATCCCTGCGGACGGCGCGTTCCCCGTCAAGGGCTGGGCGCTCGAGAGCGCGCTCCACTCCGTGCCGGACTGCCAGAAAATCGTGAAAAAGGCCGTTGTCGAACGGCTCAAGAGCGTGTACGGTCTCTCGTGGTTCTCCGAAGAGGGCGAGAGCTTCCCCATCCAGTTCGCCATTATGAAGGACGAGGCCGCGCTCTATATCGACACGAGCGGCACGGGGCTCCATAAGCGCGGCTACCGCCCGGCGCAGGTCGCGGCTCCGCTGCGTGAAACGCTCGCCGCCGCCATCGTGGACATTGCGCGCTACCGCGGCCGCGGCGATTTCTGCGACCCCTTCTGCGGCAGCGGCACGATCGCCATTGAAGCCGCGCTCGCGGCACTCAACCGCGCGCCGGGGCTGAACCGCGAGTTTGCCGCCGAAACGTGGCGCTGCCTGCCGCGCGGCATATGGCAGTCGGAGCGGAATCTTGCCCGCAGCCGCGAATATACCGGCGACTATCACATCTTCGCCTCCGACATCGACCCGCGCGCCGTCGCTCTCGCGCGCGAGAATGCCCGCCGCGCCGGGGTGGAAAAGTACATTGACTTCTCCGTGGCCGACGCAAGAGATTTCTCCCGCAAAACGGAGAACGGCACGCTCTGCACCAACCCGCCCTACGGCGAGCGCCTGCTCGAAAAGGAGGCCGCGGTCGAGCTCATGC
>CDZA01078425.1_pt1 | contig 13562 bp, 13 predicted proteins | sample 554881 | NCBI WGS metagenome assembly CDZA01 (sample SAMEA3182082, study PRJEB8094) | gut metagenome | biome: human; feature: gut; material: Stool; isolation source: human stools | place: Canada | collected 2012-12-04
TAAATACAAAAGCCTACAACTTTATAATGAGAACTGTTCAGTAACCGGACTTTCAATGCCACACTCTTATCATCAATGCCATAAATCAGAATACGCATATTCTTTTTATTCAGTACATTCAGCAAGAATTCATAAACAATAATCAACTGCATACGAAAACCAACCATGACAATAAAAGTAAGCATAGCGTCAAACAGTACAAAAATTATTTTCAGACTGTTATGTAATCCCGTCTGTGGCAGGAGAAACCAAATAACAATGGCTATACAGACAGCCTTTATGAGCACACCTCCCGCCAACCTCCATAATTCCTTCAACTGGGAAAAACGGATCGTATTACGATAAGTATGAAATAGAGTAGCCCCCAAAACACTCGATATAACTGAAACCGCCAAAATATGGAAGAGAGAAGTGATTTCTTTGGAAGTCTCCGTTATATAATGAATGCCGATAAATGACACCCAGGTACAAATCAAAGCTATGAACGTATCAATTCCTAATATAACCCAATAGCTAAAGTAGTTTTTCTGTAAATAGTGAATAAAACGGTCAAATGCGTGTTTCATAATTTAAATCCCCCAATTAATTATCGTATATTCTTATAACGCTGATTATAAACAACTAGAATAATAGTATATAATCGTACATAATTATATTATCTCTATCAAATCCGGATTTATTTCTACACCCACCGAAAAGAAATTAGGCAGTTCGACAAGAAGACGTTTAATTTTAGAGCCACGGGTAGTGAGCAGACGACCTTCATACCCCTCAAAGGGACCTCCAACGATACGGATCATACGGCCATACATAGTATTGCTTATCTCCTCAGGCAAATAATATTTAGGATTTTCCGAACATCTGACAGCACGTATAAAACGCTCCATATCCAAATCGGAAACAATCATAGGTTGGCAATAACCACCTCCCTTCAGGTAACGGTATTGGAGGGTTGGTATTTTACGGACAAACTGATCAAGAACTTCTCTTGTATCGTGAACAAAAAGTAAATCCTGCATAAACGGTACTTCTTCACGAATTCGTTTACCATTCTTCAAACTCAACCGCCATTGCATGGGAGTAAATACTTCTATATGTTCATCACTGAGCTGTTTATAAGCAGGTAACTTGGCATTGGAACGTTTGAGGTCACGCATTACATACCAATGCATCTGTTGTTCATACCCCGGAAATAGCATAATGAATTAAAATGATTCTTCCAATTCCTATGACAGGAGATGTAGTAGTATTTCTCCTGATTCAACAATGAATTAAGGCAATTCTTCTAATCCTGCTCAAATATAATAATTATTATATATCAAGCAGTTACAATTAATCCCCACAAAAGTTAGAGAAACTTTCTCACTAATATTATATTCTTTCATCTTCACCATAAAAGATGCATTCAAGGTCTATTTAGAACCTTATTCCATTATTTCTCTCCCCATAAGAGAAATAATATCGAGCGCAAATATACATATTAACATACAAAGTAACACACAAAACATATGTGAATATTTCTTAATTGTTTCCTTTTTCCCCTCAATCAACAGAATACAACACTCATATACCGAATTACAATATAATAGACTATAAATAATACTTCGCCTATTTATCCGTACACAATAGTATGATTCATGACAGTAATGACTTGTATGCTACTCACTTCTTACGGGACAATCATAGAAACAAAACCACAGCCAAAACCCACAAACCCTTCCACCACACAATATCAATTTATGGAATTACAAAAACTCTCTTAAATGTACAGCCGATTTTAAATTTTTCAATTATATCACGAAATGATCTTTCAATATTCGAAAATTTGCATATCTCAATATATTTTGCGAATATTGCTTCAGATTAGCATTGAATAAAATACGAAAAATACAGTTTAAATCTAGAAACCTGACTTAAAAATCCAGTTTATGACTCTCAATGACTAGAAATACATAATAAATTTAAAGAAAATGGCATTTTTGCTGACAATCTTTAAGTTATACTCCCATCCTTTCCCATTTTTATATCATCCATTAACAATATATATATGTTTACTAAAATAGAAAGAACATATATAATCAAAATGTAAAACAAAGAACAATTTATAGCTGTCAGTATCAGTTTGGGCACATTATTGTCGACAACTTTCTGGAAAACAAGAAGTATAATCAAAAATATGCTTAATGCAATAATAAAGGATGTTGTTGTACAAATTTCTTCGTAAAATTATAGAAACGTATTAAGTAATTTTGAGTAGCATTATCTTTTTTTTCTGATTTAATTTCTCGATTCTGTGTGGTAGTTTATCAGGAACAGTAAATAGAACACCAAATATTAATGCTGTAAATATGCTTAATACACTTAATAAAGTATCAATAATATTGTCTAAATTTACTTCCAGCCAATAGGTAAATCCAAAAATAAAATATGGTACAATAATGAAAAATACAATAAGCTGTTTTGGGGAAGTCTTATTACCATCAATGTCAGATGACAATGAAGATATTCCATCTTTAATTATTCGATATAATTGTCTAAAAATAATAATCATACTATCAAATTCGGAGTGTATGATATTTGCTTCTTAATATCATACAATAAATCTTTCGTAAACAGATGCAATTCATCCCATTTAGGTTGCTGAGTATTTTCATCTTTCAGACTATCATCAAAAGTTATTGTTGGCAATATATCTTCTATATTTGCTAATGTAGCATTTGCACTTTGACCTTTAGAATTTACATAGAACAATTTCACGACATCTTGCTCTTCATCAAAATCAGTAGAGATAGCTTTAATCTGAGATTGTAATACTGATTTATAATTAACAACAGAAATGAAATCTTAAAAAAATATATTGAAACGATTAAATATTTCTCTCCTTTTAGCAAACATAAAAGCTCCAAAAAACGGATTCAAAAGCTTTTCAATATCACGCTTACGATGTATAACATGTATTTCGTTTATATATCCATCTTTTAAATATATTCTTTAGGAATACATTTACTCCAACTAGATATTTTATATCCCTTACGTATAAAATAATTTTCTAATTGTTCTTTAAAAAGTGAAGTACATCCAACAGACGTATAACTTTGTACCATTAAAATTCCTACATTTGAATCCAAAGGCAATCATATTTTGTAGTAATAGTACAAAGTTGCCACTTTGGACTCATCAATAGTGCTTGTCGGCTTTGTCGCATTGTCTGACTCATAAACTTCACGGCTTATACCCGTAGTTCCTCCCTTAAATACACCCCAAAAGATATAATCTTTACTATCAAAGCCTCTGTATTATTCGCTGGTTGTACTTATAGCTTGTGTGTTATTCTTGTTGGATTTGAATGATGCATTAAATCCTTTTATAAAGTCCTCCAAGATAACCTTAGTATAATTATCCTTATTGACTTTATCGAATGATAAAGAATTAACAAATTCGCTGAATATACAATCCTCTTTCTTTGTAATATAGAAAGTTCTTACCGCATCTTTTACCTTGCACTGGGTCTCTTTTTCTATCTTTCTTAAACTAAAGTAATATTGTACACAATCATTGGTACAATAAAGTATATAGTTGCGAAAAAAATGTTGCGTTCCGTTGACTGGTTAAAGGATAATTTGAATACAGAGAAATATTGCAGAGTCCAGTTAAAATGAAAAAGATTGTATTATGTGTAATAGGTAATATTTCACTATTGCCAATGTCTTTTGTGTACTATATGTTCATTTTATAAATTCAGCAACTCGTTTGTGTAATAAATCGAATAGAAGTAAGTTATACTAAAACAGGAAGTATAAAGCATGTAATAAGCAAATTTAAAAGCAGCATTTTTTGGTAAAGTTGATTAATCACTTTTTGGTAAACTTGATCACCACTTTTCAGTAAGCTAAGAAGTAGCATTTAGGTATTATTCGTTAAGATGCGAAATGTGAACAAAGAGAAACTAAGCCAAACTCAGAGTTATCTTTTCTACTGCCAGATAAAATATAGTTTAGGTGACACAAAAGTTTTTCCAGAAAGATAAAAAATAGAATAAGTATCTAAACTTTTACTCTTTATTAACATATTAGGCATCATAAAACCGCCACACAACATAATAACATCAACTATAGCAAAGAATGATATTGAATGAACGGTTGTTAATGATCACAACCAGAACCGTAAAAAGCCTACAATTATGAAAAGAAACATTAAAATATAGTTCATTACTGAGGAAGATTTTATCCGTACAATAATATTTGCAGGAAAAATATCTTTTCTACATGTCGATTTCTTATGCTTACTACAAGAATTAAGTCCTTTTTTGTTTTTACTGAGAGTAGTTATCTCCAAACTGGAACAAACAATACTTCCCTGACAATATAAAAATGCTCAAATAGAACTAATTAAGAAATAAGCCTGAGTACTTATCTTTTATATAATGGCTCTAGCTGTAACATAAACTGTAACACAAGCTATAATCCCAAGCTGTAATTTACAAGACATTTTCTTTTGATTATTAAAGTATTACATGTAACTGTAACCTATTCTTTATTCCCAAATAGTATAGATTTAGTCTATTAGAGTATGCCTTCCAAATGCTTCACATAACAGGTTACACGACAATAATCCCAAAGAATATAAGGAGAAGCAAACTTTGATATCTTGCCTAATATAGTATCTGCCTTTAGCCATTTCAAACACAAAATCTGCACAAACCAACTTCATCACATGATACAATAACAATACGCATCCCGGAAATTCTGTGAAAATTCGGCATAGCCGATCCGGGATGAACATTGAAGGAAAAGATAATACTGATACCTTATCCTTGTCAATATTGTAACCCATTTACAAAAACATAAATAGGTTACAAGAGAGGAAAGGACGCTTCCTGTAGGAATAGGTATCAGCAGGATAATGGTAACAGGTTACACTGAGGCTCTTCCCGGTTGATACATTGCAGGTGCTTATTGACAGTTTTTCTGCACAAACCCAAGGCTTTGGCTATTTCCCCCTGTTTCAGCCCTTCTTTGTACATTTGCTTCATACGCTGTAATTTCCCAGGTGTAACCTTTTTGCGTTTGTCCGGTTCCACAGCAAAACCGGTTACCTCTTCCACCGTTTCAGGCTTCTCATCCTGGAGAACCGACTCACTTGAAGCAACAGAGGTTCCGGTGACTTCAAAGATATCTTGCTCGAGATCGGGAGAAGTAACGGGAGTTTTCCGGGATTTCACAGGTAAGGGTAACGCATCCTTTTCATTCATCCTGCCGACAAAGTGAAGAAACAGGCCACCCTCTTTGCTGATCTTAAGAACAGGCACCTCTTCATTTTTCTCCCCGCTCCTTGATTTGACAACCTTAAGGAAACGGTATTCTCCTCCCTTCCGGCATGGACACAAGGCTACAATAGTATGGGCTATATTCTTGAGTTCCTTCGTACCTATAATATCCTCCGAGTATACAGGCTTCCATGGCTTGTCTGTATTGACAAAGCTCAGAACAAAGACAGTCAGGCAATGACCTCCCTGCCGATAGTTTACTATAATACTTTTCAGGGATTTATAAAACTTCTGCATACGATGGGGATTGTCGCTTCCATCATAACAGCCGGGATGGTCAATGATGATCGTGCGGTCTTCCCTGTATTTGCTTTCTTCCGCACGCTGGCGGATGTACTTTTCCAAGTCATCAATGGATGATATCTCTCCGGAAGGAACCACGGTAAAAGTGTCGGGATAATTGACGTCTCCTCTCCCATAACGTTCATACAGTTCGTCCTCACCGTTTTCTCCGTCAAGGTACTCCACCCTCTGCTTCGTGGCGTCCCACTTATCACCCAATATGCTCTTAACTATCGCATAGGGCTCGGATTCTTTACCCCCAGCCATCGCCAGACCCATTTCTACTGCAAAAATAGATTTTCCCATACCTGTCTGCGCACAGATTACATGGAGTTCTCCCAGGGCGAAAAGGCCTCGTTGGTGGGACGCTGCGCTTTGTCCCTTGTTCCATCTGAAAATATCATTCAGTGTTATGGATTTGACGTTTCTAGAGGACTGCTGGGAAGGCTGAACCTCCTTTTCTTTCTTTGGGAAACGGGTCTTGATAGTATTAAAGAATTTTATACCCTCTCTGATTAATTTTAGGCATGCAGTACAAAAAGCAACAACAGCTGTCATTTCTTTTATAGTCTTTAATTTCATAGTTTTTTTTAGTTTTAAGTCAATTTCAGCTCCTGTGTGCATAAAAAATGCAGGGGCTTAAAAAATAGGGCGCGAATATACTACTTTATTTTGAATCAGACTGTATATATGAAGAAAAATGCAGTCATTAACATATTTTACACTAGCCCCGTATGCTTTTGTTGCAATCTCTCGTAAAATTTGTGGATTACCCCAATAGGGACTTCTGTGAATTATACATCTCTTTATCGTTTTACCGTTAGGTGGAATAAATTGTTTACCTTTTCTCCAAGGAATCTGCTTCTGAGTATAATTGTTATATCATAGAATAATGCTTCTCGGAAATAGGTTACAACTCCCATATAATATATATGACAGACGTTTTATACAGGGAAATTCATAAATAATAATGAATCAATTAAAGGTACCTCGGTATATATCTAAAGGTATCCTGATAACACGACACAAACAGGCTGTTAATAGGCTTTGGCGATAAATATATGACACGGTGTTTGATAGTAGCTATTAACCTATATGACGGGGTTAGCCGGGGCATAAAGGTAAGAAACGGAGTGAAGTGACATACATAACTCCTAGGAGAAGATAAAAGTGGAATATTTTTTTGTGCAAATCGTGTACATTTTATAATGAAATACATTTTTTATGAATAAAATATTCCATCCTTCGGTTATGTATTACATACTCTTTACTATCGTATACCCTCTGTCACTGACTTACCCGATGAAGTGAACCTTTGGGAAATATCCGGGTAGTTGATAATTTCATCAGAGATAACAAAGCCTGATAATTCCCACAGAATTTCCCTTATCTTTATCACTCTGGACAGACAGCGTAGCAGTTCTCTCCTTATGCTCTCTACAAGGAAAAATAAAAGAAGAGAGCTAAAACCCTCTAATTTCTACTTGGAATTGATAAATTGATTCCTGATCCTTTGGACTGTTGAAGTCATCATCACAAAATCAGTCATGAATTTGATATCAATGCAAATTTTATTTATTAATGCGAATCAGCAGTTGAAATCACTGCTTGATTCAGTTAGTTAAAATGTTATTATTCAAATAATCATCTCGTTTATTTAGTGCTTAATCTTCTTGGAAATCAGTATATTAGAAGAATAAAACCACTCATTATTCTAATTATGATTCCCAAGGAGAAAGAGCTAAAACTTATAAAAATATATATGTATATCTACGATGTTTACCAGTTCTCACTGAAGTTCAACTGCCAGAGATTCAGTAACAATGCAAATCCCCTCTTCACTGATGAGGAACTGCTTACTGTATATCTGTTTTGTGGAGCCTATCAGCGCTACTTCAAGATCAAAGAGATATATACATTCACTAAAAAATATTTGCTTTCCTGGTTTCCTAATCTTCCTTCTTATCAGACATTCAACTATCGGTTGAACCGGATGAGTGGAGCGATTAACGAACTCGTAAAGCATCTCATTACATTCTTTAAACCAGCTGATTGCGATGCTATGACATCGCTTATTGACTCTATGCCCATTATTACTTGTGCGGGAAAGAACAAAACCGGAAAAGTGGCTACTGAAATTACAACCAAAGGATACTGCTCGACAAAGAACATGTATTATTTCGGGCTAAAACTTCACACCTTAGCTTTCCGAAGAAAAGGAACCATACCATTCCCTGAAATGATAATATCATCATCGGCAGAGGAAAATGACTTGACGGTTCTTAAAAGAGAGGTGGCTGATACTCTTACTCACAGGGATATATTTGCGGATAAGATATACTCAGATTTCTCTTTCTGGGGAAACAAGCAGCAGGAACAAGAGGTTACTATGCTCACACCTGTAAAAGCAATAAAGGGAGAAGACAACATTATTACTCAAAGGGAAAAAGCAGGCAGAGACCTATTTTCTACAGCTGTTTCAAAGGTCAGACAACCCATAGAATCGTTTTTCAACTGGCTGAATGAGAAAACAAATATTCAAAGAGCGATGAAGGTCAGATCTACATTTGGACTTCTGGTACATACGATGGGAAAAATTGCCATCGCATTCATTTATCTAATTTTTTTAAACAAGGAATCAGAGTGCAACTAATGATTCGCATTATTATTTTAATCACAAAAGGATGTTGGCAGTAAAAGGTTGGCATCCTTTTTATTTTAGCGAAAAGTTATCTTATGGAAGAATTTTAGGATTCGGTTGAATTTTAATATATTTATCTTTTTTTTATATGTCGAATTATGACTAAAGCAGAATTTGTAAATGAAATCCCCTCCAAAACAGGAGTAAACAGCAAGGAAACACTCCAGATAGTAGAAGGATTTATGGATTGCGTAAAAACATCTCTTTCCTCCAAAAAGGAAGGTGTATTCTTAAGAGGTTTTGGCAGTTTTATTGTGAAACGTCGCGCCGAAAAGATGGGACGTAATATCAGCAAGAATACAAACGTACTTATTCCGGCACATGACGTTCCCGCTTTTAAGCCATCTTTCAAACTGGAAAAAAGTAAAGCCTCGTGATCTGATTAATGATTATTCTTTTATTTTTAACGGGAGAAATTGCTGTATATTGGATGGATATGGTGATTTCTCCTCTTTTTATCACTAATGAATAACAACTTGAATAAATGTATAGTACATCAATCCATTTTAATTTCCGGCTCTCCTCTGAATAAAAAATAAAAAGATGCATTCCCATCACGCCAGATAAGAATGCATCACACACAAACAAAACAAACAAAATAGCTTCCTATATCTTCTCAGACGTTGGAAGGCCAATAGCATATTTATATATCTAAATGTTAAATGTAAGCTCTGATTATCTTCTTTATTTTTTTTTCTTATTTTCTGTATTTCTCAATTTCCGTCAGATGTTTCTTAATATCGTTAATCCGTGTAACATCACTGGGATGTGTACTCATGATTTCGGGTGTTGAACCGGATTTTCCAGCTGACATTTTTTGCCAGAATGCAACAGCCATGTTTGGGTTGTAGCCTGCTATTGTCATCAGAATGAGTCCTATGTTGTCCGCCTATGTATCCTTTGCCTCCCCATTCGAAATCGTAGGTGAACAGTGAGGCGTAAAGCCCGAGATGATATCCTGTCAACGGCTTTTCATCGGCTTGCTTGCCGAACCATTTGCGAAGGGCGATATCACCGCCATAGATACGCCAGTAATTATATTTTCGGTCACTTTTCCACCAGGCATACATCCGGTTCCCGGCTAAAGCCCAGTTTCTCCCCAGATAGGACTCGACTCCGATATTGAGAACAAGCAGAATGTCATAAAGAGCGTTTGTTCTCAATCCCATATAAAAAGTTTTTTGACAGGATGCCGGGTGAGTGTCGGTTGACCGTAACGGCAGCTTGCCCAAAGAGGGGACCGGAATACTTGTGCAAGTAAGTGGCGGTATGGCATATGGAGGAAAGACTGGTGACGGTTTGTACCGGATACGTAATTCAGAGATACGTAACTGGGGAAACAGGTTATAGTACATATACGTGTAGGGTACACCCGCGCGTAATTGTTGCAAACGATGAAGATTCTTCTCTGAATCCTGTCCGTTCAACGCAATATCCGAAACTATTTCTTTTAATAATTCCAGTGACTCATGTTTATAAGGCACTTCATTGGAACTTTCAACCAATTGTAAAAGTCCCAGCCAATTACGCCCTATAAACAACGCTATCTTAACAGAATCAGGCAACAGGGAATATCTGTTCATATAATCAAATATTTTTCGGGTCCGTTTTTCTGACAGTTGTCGGTTGAATCTGATATTTCCTTCCGGGGAAGCACTTCCCGTTACTATTATCTTGTCAACCGGCCTTAAAGAAAAGTCCGTACCTCTATTTATAAGTTTCTCCTTTATTCGTTCCAATGCAGTGTGGTTGTCATTTAACCTCATGTACTATCCCTGATGAAAATAGATACGCACAGAATTTTATATTTGCGCACAAATACATTCTGATAATAACAGTAATAAAAAGATAAATAGCACTTTAAATACTGATATATAACTTTTGATATTTTTTCAGCTTGGATGTCCATAAAAAAACTTACAATCTTGAATAGAAAAACAGACAAAAGAAGTATACTCGAAAAAAGTGGCTATTCAATTAGGAGGCAACAATATATATGGAAGCTAAACAGAACTGGCGATTTTCTAATCTTCTTTTCCTGTTTTAGTATATAGTTTATACTGTATCGCTTCCATACATTAGTATTTGTTTGATATTTCATCAGTAGATTACAAATACTTTCATTTCGTATGATGTATTCATTGCGCATGTTTATGTGTTTAAATAATTAATGATTGCAAATATAAATATTAATATTGTAAAATGACGCAAATATTAAATGTATTTAAGAAAAAAACAATAATATGATGACATCAATGCCACCACTGTTCCTATTTTTCTATTGTTTAATTTCAGTTCATTTCTTCTATTGTGTAAAATCTAAGAACATTTGTAACTTTATCCTATTGAATGCTATATGAGTGAGGGGAACTTAGTTTACTTGCCACTTGACTATAAATTGACTCTGCCTTATAAATATATTATTGAATATTCATATATTTGTAACCCGTTTATTGGGATGATTATGAACCAATTATAAATAATAAGACATGTAAATCATTGATAATCAGACATAGATGTAAATTTGGTACAATAGAGAATAGGTATATAATCGATGAAAATTTTGAAAAATTATATTCTTCTGTTATGAACTATAATACGAAAACAGAATATAGTTAACTATAATTAGCATAAGCATGCAATTATCCTACTCATGTAGGCTTGTCGGGTCTGGCTGCGCAGCCCCTATTCTTATGGATTACGCAAGCGAATTTTGATAATTTCTCGAAAAAAAAGCATCCGTCCTAATTACAGCGAACATAATCGTAACTAATTTCGCTCTAACTGCATTCAGAACCGACATCTTATTTTTTCCCTCTTCGACCTTTCTGTCATAATATTTCTTCAATGGACTATTTTTCACTTGTGAAACAGATAGTGCCGCCATATGTAGCAAATGCTTGATGCTCTTGTCAGCCCTATTAGATACTCTATTTTTAGAACGTTGGCTACTTCCTGACACATAGACGAACGGAACAACTCCTGCATGACAGCAAAACTTCCTGGGATCAGTAAAAGAAGTGAAAGCATCTGTTTCCATGATCATCTTCAGTGCAACACGTTCCCCAACTCCATCCACAGGCATGAGTAAATCCATTTGATGAGCAATGACAGGTGCCTGATTTATAAGTTCTTTTATTTCAAGGTCTATTTGTGCTATGTAATCCGTAAATGTATTGATAATCCCTTCAACTCTATTGCATTTAGCAATATATATTGAGTGTTCCATATAGTCTACCTGATCTTTTAGCTGGGATTGATATTTAGCCCTATCTGCAACAAGCATACTGCGTTCTGTTGATAAGTTTTTGAGTTTTTGTATTATAAGCTCTGATGCGGTATACGGTTGTAGGCAATCATTATATCTTTCTGCATACATTGCTATTCGGCAGGCATCTATTTTATCATTTTTGCCACGAGGTATTCCATGACAATATTTTATTTTAGCTGCATCTTCCAAACATAAGTAGACTCCTATACTTTTTGTTGCACAGACCAAAGGATAGGTATATTGCCCTGTATGTTCCGCACAGACAACCAAACTGTCCTCAGAGAGGAAAAATTTCTCAAACGTTCTTGTTAACCAAGATTTAATAGAGGATAGATCATTAGGAATAACATCATAAAGGATGTCCTTACCGTTACTCCTTAAACATAAATCCAATTTTTTCTTACTCACATCAACTCCTAAATAAAAAACTTTCATACTTTTGTTTTTGAACATTAAACAAAAAAGAAAGGACCTGAACTTGACCTAATAACCTTAAACAGGTTTACTGAAATTCTTATATGGGTTTGAGTTCAAGGAAGGAGCAAAAGGACCGAATAGGGACTTAGACTTGACTTCTATTGCCGCTGATGGTTTTCCTTTTGCTTTCCTTTCAATATCAATTCAAAGATAAATATTTTGATGCTGCAAATCTAAGGTTGCCGTATGGCGTTCCCTCCGCAGGAGCTATGTGACAGAAAGCATTATACGTGCGAAGTTCTTTATCTTGAGCGGATTCTCCAGACTGACGGTAATTCCTGCTTGCGAAAGGAGATAGACGAGCTGGGAACTGTAGTTGCCAGTTGCTTCCAGCACACAATGATGCTCATCCGCTGATAAGGTTTGAATGAACTCGTGAACTCCTTTAGTGGTGTTCTTGAAGGCTTTTGTCTTACTGTTTTTGGCAGAAGAATAAGCAACCACGAAAGTTGCCTTGCTGACATCAATGCCAACGTAGGTCATAGTCTTAATGATTTATTGAGTGACAACATCTGTACATCGTGAGCCATCATTGCGAATGCGGAGGCAAAGGCCCATTGAACTATCCAGTTTCTGATGTAAAAGTGTGGGGACAGAACATAACTCGCGGTCTTTAGGACTAATGAGAACTCGGCCTTATTCCACACTCTGATGTTGCAATTTTATGCAAGTGTAAAACGATTAATTAATATACAATCGATAAGAAAGATGGTTTTATATGGCCGAGTTATGAACTATAAAATGAAGTATAATAAAAAAGATGTATTGTTTATGCATAGATTTGCGATGAAGGAAGAACTTGGTGAGTTGATCTTTGAAGTTTTATTTTTCGTGTATGGAAAGTCAATAAGAAACGATGAATTGGATGTTTTTCGTTGATAGGATAGCTTGATACTATGGATAATGCAATTAATTTTAATACTTATTATTTCTTGTTATGTACTATTTTGTATCCTTTTCGTATGATATCAGTATCTTAAAAACTGTATCATTTACTTAATTTGCAGCGAGTGTTTTTAATAAACCTATTTCTAATTCTTAAATTTATTATTATGAATAAACTGACGAGGCTGAAAAGATGCAAAAGGTGCATCAGTACGTTAATGCTTATGTGTTGTTCGCTCTTAGTATGGGCACAGAATACAGTAACGGGAACTGTATTGGATGAATCTAATTTGGAAGTAATTGGTGCGAATGTGAAAGAAAAAGGTACTGCTAACGGTGCCATCACCGACATGAATGGTGTTTTTCATTTAAAAGTGAGCAATCTTCAAAAAGCTGTTCTGCAAATCTCGTTCATGGGATATGAACCTCAAGAGGTCCCGTTGAACGGGCGTAAACAACTAAAAATTATTCTAAAAGAAACAGCAAATGAACTTCAGGAAGTTACGGTTGTGGCCTATGGTACACAGAAGAAAGAGACTTTGACAGGGGCTATCTCTGCCGTAAGTAATGATGCGTTGGTGCGTTCGCCTAATGCTAGTGTAGCTAACACGTTGGCAGGC
>CDZA01041347.1_pt1 | contig 13469 bp, 13 predicted proteins | sample 554881 | NCBI WGS metagenome assembly CDZA01 (sample SAMEA3182082, study PRJEB8094) | gut metagenome | biome: human; feature: gut; material: Stool; isolation source: human stools | place: Canada | collected 2012-12-04
GGATTTGACTGTCCGAGACTCCCTTACTGGGGCGCTGATCGTACGGGATGTGCATTTTTGCCTTGAACCGGGAACATGCCTTGGCGTCGTTGGGGAAAGCGGCAGCGGCAAATCGCTGACGTGCCTGGCGCTGTTGGGACTGGCGCCTCCTTCCTTGCGGGTTTCCGGCAGTGTCCGTTTCGGCGGCATCGACCTCTTGCAGGCAGGTCGGGAAACCGTGCGCGGCATCCGCGGCAAGCGAATCGCCATGATAGTCCAGCAACCGATGACGGCGTTCGATCCTCTTTACTCCATGGGGGCGCAGCTTCTTGAAACTCTCCGGGCGACGACATCGGCTTTTTCGGAAAAGGAGAGCAGGGGACGCATCGTTGAGGCTCTGGAGATGATGCACATCCACAATCCGTTGGATGTGCTCAAGAAATATCCGTACCAGCTTTCCGGAGGCATGTTGCAGCGGTGTATGATCGCGGTGGCGTTGCTTCAACGCCCCGATATCATCATTGCCGATGAGCCCACAACGGCGCTGGACTCCATGAACCAGCGGGAGGTTGTGGCACAATTCCATTGGATCCGGGAACGGTTCGGGAGCAGCCTGATTTTGGTTTCCCATGATCTTGGCGTCGTCCGCCAGCTCGCGCAGGAAGTCTTGGTCATGAAGGACGGCGTCGGCGTCGAATACGGCGGAGCGGAGCTTTTCTCCGCTCCACGGCATCCCTATACGCGTTATCTCGTGGACACGAGAGCCACGTTGTCCAAAGCCTTCGAGAGGGTGATGCGATGTCGGTAGCACATCGGGAAACGCCGTTGCTTGAGGTCCGCAATGTCTCCAAAAGCTATCCGGTATCGGGAGGCTTTTGGAGGAAAAAACGGCAGCCGATCCTCAGAGACGTGAACCTCACACTGTCCGAAGGCTCTTCCGTAGGGCTCATCGGCGAAAGCGGCGGGGGGAAAAGCACGCTCGGAAGGCTGATCCTTGGCTTGGAACAGCCGGACAGTGGGCAGGTATTCTTGGAAGGCCGTCCTGTTCAGGTATGGAGCAAGGAACATCCTGGGCAAATGAGCGTTGTGTTCCAGGACTATACATCCTCCGCCAACCCGAGATTCACGGTGGAGGAACTCATCAGAGAGCCGTTGGATATCTTGCGGCTGGACGCGTCATGCGCAATCCCGGAACTGCTTGAGCGGGTCGGGCTCCCGAAGGCGCTGCGGAACCGTTATCCCCACGAGTTGAGCGGGGGGCAGCTCCAGCGGGTGTGCATCGCGCGAGCCATAGCGACCAAGCCCCGTTTCATCGTATTCGACGAGGCCGTGAGCTCGCTTGACGTGTCCGTACAGGCGCAAGTGCTGGAACTGCTGTTGGAGCTGAAGGGGGACATGACCTACCTGTTCATTGCCCATGATGTTCAGGCCGTCACCTACTTATGTGATCATATTATGTTTCTTCATGAGGGGACCATCGCGGAATCCTTGGAGAAGGAGCACCTGGCAAGGGCATCCAGCGGATATGCACAACGGCTCCTTCAATCCGTTATCCCCTTTAACCCTGACGCTTGCGTCGCAACAGTATAAGGCTCCGCCATGAATTCCTCCGCACTGTGCTTGGGGGGAGAGCCCATCGTATAACCTTTGACGCTAGAGAGGTGATGATGAAACGTACAATGATGTTGTTCCTTGCGGCGGGCCTTCTTTTAAGTATGACGAGCGGGGCGCGGGCGGCTGACGTGAATATTAAGGGACAATGGCAAAACGGTTTTTCCTGGGCTGATCGCAACCCCCTCAAATCAGCGAATGCTTCTGTCGATAGATTCAAGGCTTCCATACGGTTGCGCACGCAGATCGATATCGTGGCTTCCGATTCGCTCAAGGGCGTCGTCTTTTTTGAAGTGGGCCATCAAAACTGGGGAACAAATGATGCCGCCCTCGGAACGGACGGTAAGGTCGTCAAGGTGCGCTATAGTTATGTCGACTGGAATATCCCGGAGACGGACGCAAAAGTCCGCATGGGCCTTCAGCCCTTCGACATTGCGACATTTGCGGTACCGTACGCGGCATTCATGACCGACGGTGCCGGGATCTCGCTTTCCGGAAATTTCACTGAAAACGTGGGGGCCACGCTTTTTTGGGTTCGTGCGTACAATAACGATGAACGTACTGTTTCCGTATATGACAAGGACAACACGTTGCTGTATACATACAACAGCCACGATGCGATGGACGTCATCGGACTGGCGGTTCCGGTGCAGTTCGATGGCATCAGGATGAACCCCTTCGGAATGTACAGCGCGATCGGTAAAGACACCCGTTTCGGTGCCGGTGCGAACAACAAGACCGGAGTCGCCAGCGGATTGCTTCCCGTTGGCACCGGGAAGGTTGTCGCCGACTCCAAAGACAATCACGGCAACGCATGGTGGGGCGGCCTTTCCGCTGAAATGACGTTGTTCAGCCCGCTCAGGGTCGCCGTAGATGGTGTTTACGGAAAGGTGGACATGGGGAAAACGGGCAATCAAGATCTGAAGCGCGCGGGCTGGTATGCCGCCCTGGCAGCTGAATGCAAAACGGATTTTGTCACACCCGGCCTTACGTTCTGGTACGCTTCCGGTGATGACGCGAACGCGCTTGACGGTTCCGAACGTATGCCCGTCATCGATACTGACGTGGCGTTGACCTCTTTCGGATATGACGGCGGGATGTATAACCGTTCCAGCACGTTTAACGGAACGGATATCAGCGGCAGCTGGGGGATCATGGCGGAGTTGAAGGATATTTCCTTTATTGAAGCTTTGAGTCACGCGTTCCGCGTCGCGATGGTCAAAGGCACGAACAATACGGAAATGGTACGCGGCGGTGTGGTCGCTCGTGACGCAATGGCCACTGTCGGCAATAATATGTACCTCACCACCAAAGACAAACTGTGGGAAGTCAATTTTGATTCCCAATACAAGCTGTACGAGGGGCTTACCCTCGCCTTTGAGCTTGGGTATATCTATCTCGATGCCGATAAGGAGCTCTGGAATGATTTATACAAGGAAAACAATTTCCAGGCAGCTTTTAGCGTAAACTACAAGTTCTAGCTCCAACCTTCCTGAAATGAAAAGGTATGCATGGATACTGGGTACCGTGCATACCTTTTCAGACAAGAAATGTTCAGACGAAGAACATGCGTCTTATTCGTTTGGTGCGCTGCGTTTGGCGCGGACAGCCTGACGGAGCCAATCATACCATTCTTCAAGCCCGTCACCCGTACGGCAGGATATTTTAAAGACGGGGAGAGCGGCATTAAGATGGCGGGCATGTCGCGCGGCGGTTTCCATGTCAAAATCCAGATAGGGGAGCAGGTCGATTTTATTCAGGATCACGGCACTGGCACGGTTGAAGAGGAACGGGTACTTTTCGGGCTTATCGTCGCCTTCGGGGAGGCTGAGGAGGGCGATCTTGGCATCCTCGCCACAATCGAACTCCACAGGGCAGACAAGATTTCCCACGTTTTCAATGAACAAGATATCGATTTCGCTCAGGTCGAGCGCCCCCAACGCTTCCATGACAAGATTGCTGTCGAGATGACAGCCGCCTTCCGTGTTGATCTGCACAGCCTGAGCTCCGGTGGCGGCTACACGTTGGGCGTCGTTGTCCGTTTGGAGATCGCCTTCGATAACGGCCATGCGGAACTCGGGGGAAAGATCCGCAAGCGTCCGTTCGAGTAGGGAAGTCTTTCCCGCGCCGGGGGAACTGATGAGGTTCAAGGTAAGAATGCCGTGCCTGGCGAAATGTTCCTTCAGACGTGCCGACAGTTTTTCGTTGGCTTCAAGAACGTTGCGAATAACTGGTATTTCCATGAGATAACTCCTTTATCCCGCTTCCATGCTCTGGATATAGAGTTCCCGTCCCCTCCTATGGAGTGCCCTTGTTCTTCTCCACAGAAAGGGCACGGTGCCGAAAAACGTTTCTGCCGAGCGGGAGAAAAGATTTGTCCGCATCGAGAACACTTGAGCGAGAGGGGGATTTCTTCGGCTTGCAACACAGCCCCTTCCCAATCCGTTCCTGCCGTAAGAGCCTCGAACGCGACGGACAGTGCTTCCGGAACGATGTTCGCCAGAGCGCCGTACCGTGCGCGTACTTGCAACAGACGGTGCAGGGGGTGCCGTTCCGTCTCCTCGCGAATGATGGATAACAAGCTTGTAACAAGAGACATTTCGTGCATAAGAAAACTTTAATTGGCTTCCCTGAACAAGTTTCGCAATTACTGGGGAAACGGCGGCCTTGAGTATGTGTAAAAACAGGGGCTCCAGCGTGTACGCTGAAACGGGGGGAAGGGGCTTCCGTGCCCACCGGGTGGAATCATATGGTATCTTTGTTTTTTTCAGAAGAATCCAGACGGTATGTCCGTCCACCCGCAACAGTCCCGGCCTCATCGGGGGCCAATGAAAATGTATCCTCTCCAGCCGGATTCCTTATTTGTTTTTGATTGAGCGTCATGACACGTTTCATGGGCCAGCTCGCAGGCGGCGAGGGCATCGGGGAATGGTGTTAGCACCCGTTTGAGTACGCCCTGCGTGAAGGAAATGGCGACGCCGTAGTTCGTCATGGGGATGCCTCTGCTTTGAGCGGAGCGCAGGCGGCCGAGCATTTGCCGCCGCGTGAGTGTACACCCGCCGCAATGGACGATGAGATCGTATGATCCGGGACAGTCCGTAAGGGATTTGCCCGCACACATGTCAAAGCGCAGCTCTCCGCCCGCATACTGCTGGAGCAGGCGGGGAATCTTGATCCGCCCTATGTCGTCCTGTTGCGGGTGGTGGGAACAGGCCTCCATCATGAGCACGCTGTCGCCGGGCTTGAGGTTCCCAATGGCGGCGGCCCCGGCGGCGAGGAGCTGCAGGTCTCCCTTGAGGCGGGCCATCAGGATCGAGAAGGTCGTCAAAGGGACGGACTGCGGCGTCTCCAGCGCCACGCGGCGCACCACCTGCGAATCGCAGACCACCAGAGCCGGCGGTTCCTTCAGGCAGGCGAAGGCCGCCCCGAGTTCTCCTTCCGTCACCACAAGGCATAACTTGCGCCCATCAAGGGCATCCCGGATGGTTTGCACTTGCGGCAAAATGAGCCGGCCCTTCGGCGCGCCGGAATCGATGGGGACGACGAGGATGACGACTCCCTTCTCGGGAAGCAGATCCGCCATTAACTGTGCTTCGTGAAGCGATTCGCCAGGCGACAGCCGAACCAGTTCGCGGCGGATCGTTTCGAGGCCTTCGCCCGTTTTCGCGGAAGCGCACACCATGGGGAGGCCCCTCATGGCATCGGGTAGGCGATCCTTGGAAGCAACGGACGACTCCGTTTTGTTCATGACCACAAGGAACGGAATTGCCTGCTTCCTGAGCCTGCTCACGATGGTTTCTTCGTAGTGACCCCAGACGTTTTCCGCCGTCACCACCAAAGCCATGTCCGTTCGAGGCAATACGGCAAGCGTGCGTTCCGTGCGCTGTGTCCCGAGTTCGCCCTCATCGTCCAATCCCGCCGTATCCAGAAAAACGACTGGCCCCAGCGGGGCGAATTCCAACGTCTTTTCCACCGGATCCGTGGTCGTTCCCGGCGTATTGGATACGATGGACACGGATTGTGCGGCCAACGCGTTGAGCAGCGATGATTTACCCACATTCCGCCGACCGAAAAGGCCGATGTGCAACCTGAGGCCTTTAGGCGCATCCAGCATGTCACCCCTCCCTGTGTAGCGAATGGGTGCGCCCCGCCGATTCGATGACCTGACGGGCCTCATCCATACTGACTCGATGTTTGTTGTCATAAATACAGTAGTCTTCCCGGTGGGCCGCCGGCGTGAAACCGGGCATGAGCACATTGCCGCCGGCGAGCAGGCCCTCCCGTTGCCCTGAAACGGGATCAAGCGACGCCAAAGCCGTTGTCGCGGGGAGATTGGACCACGGCAGAGCGATGCGCAGTACGGCCATGACCCGCAAAGCCAGCTCAACCGATCCCTGCGGTTCGTTGCCTAAAGGCGTATCGGCCTGAGGGATGAACGGCCCGGCCCCGCACATGTTCACGTGAAGTTCCCGCGCCAGCAGGATATCGTCCGCCAGTGTCTCGGGACGTTGGCCGGGAACGCCCACAATGAACCCCGAACCGATTTCATAGCCGGCCCGCCGCAGGCGTTGCAGCGCATCCACCCGTTGCGCGAGCGTGTATCCGGGATGCAGGGCAGCGTACAGGGATGCATCCGCCGTTTCATGCTTCAGAAGGAAGCGGGATGCGCCCGCCTCCTTCCACAGCGCGTAAGAAGCAGTGGGCTGCTCTCCGACACTCAGGGTAACGGCCACGGGGAACCGTGTGCGGAGAGCATCCACCACATGGGCGATACGTTGCGGCTCATCATGGACCTCGCCGGATTGCAGGACGAGAGTGTCCACGCCGAAAGCCACGGCCCGTTCCGCCGCCTCGACAATTTGAACCTCGTCAAGACGGTAACGTTTCAGGGACGGATTCGCCGAACGCAGGCCGCAGTATCGGCAGTTCCGTTCGCAACGGTTCGAGAATTCGATCAGGCCTCGGACAAAGACATGCTCTCCCTTTTCCCGGGCCCGCACCTCGTCGGCGCGCTCACGCAGAGCCTCGTACGGCGTTTCGAAAAGCAGTTTCAGAATATCGTTCCGTTGCATACCCTTTCTCCTGCCTTCAATCCATCGTTCAACACCCGTTCCTGCGGGAAAGGCGATCGGCAAAGCATCCGGCGCATGGGTTACATACCGTTTTGACTAATAATTTCAAAGTTTTGGTGACCTTTGTCTTGTCTCAGAAATGACAGGGCCCGATGCAAGGATGGGCAATACAGTTCTGGCACGCGCCGGTCACATAGTATCGTGCGGGAATGCATCCCTGCCAGGCCGTATCGCATACGGTCAGGATTGGGGCCGAAGGCTGTTCCCGTTCCAACGACGCCTTTTCAGCATACACGGACAGAGGCGTGGAGTCGTCTTCCTCGTCTTCAAGCCGGAATCCGAGCGCGGCCATGACCTGAAAGCGCAATATGGCGCGATCCTTATAGATACAGCATCGGTTTGGTCTCGTATTTTTGGGACGCATGACAAAGGGGATGCGTTCCACGCTGTTGCCGAAATCCGCATAGTGGAGAAAGGACTCGGCGACTCGCCTGAGCACTTCACGCCGCAATACGTTGATATGGTTCCGTTCCACCATGTATTTCATTCCCTGACGGGACGGCAAGGCGCAATATGGCGACAAGCTTGAGAAAATCTTGATCGTTCAAGGTGTACGGCGGCCGGGAGGCCAAATCCGACCCGATGGCCGGTTCGATGCGCGTCACGCTGATGGTATGACAGCCGCGACCCCAAACCGCTCCTCAAGATGCGCGATGTGGGCCATGAGCGCCAACGTTTCGAACCGCCAGTCATATAAGCCCGTAGAGCAGCCCCATGCCCACGTCGTCGATGCCCGCCTGCATGGCACGGTCGAATGACGATGCCCGCCAGTCAAGGTCCTTCTTGGGCCCGGCAAGGTGAACCCTGCCGTAGGTCGGCCGATGGTAGGTTTCCTGAAAAAGCTGGAACGTACCGATGTTCCGTTCCTTCAGGCGTCGGAAACCCTCTACGGACAGGGGGGCGAGGTTCACGTTCACCCGGCGAATGCGGCTGCCATTCTCTTCCGCACCGTAAATCGCGTCAATGGATTCCATCCATAATCAATGCCGCTTCCGGGATACGCCTCGCCAGCCACCATGAGTACGCGCTTATGCCCCTGCCGCAGCAGGATCTTTGTTTCCTGCCTGATCTCGTCCGGATTCAATGCCCGGCGGATCGCCTCTTTATTGGATCGTCGGAATGCGCAGTAGGGGCACTCATTGGAACAGAGGTTGGAGATGTACAGAGGAGCAAAAAGGACAATCCGGTTTCCGTAGATCTCTTCCTTCACGGATTTGGCCGTATGAAACAGTTCGTCCAGTAAATCCTGTGAGTGAACGGCCATGAGGCCGGCCACGTCCTCAAAGCGAGAGTCCCGACAATGAACGGGCTTTATCCAGTACGTCCCGGACATGCTGCCGATCTTCGGCCTGATGTTTTTCCAAAAGCCCTTCAGGCGCAGACTCGTGGAGCCAAACCGCCTTCGTATCCACCGCATGTTCCATTCCTGTTTCCTTCGGCGGCAAACTGTGCCGTCGACGTTCAGTTATACGGTTATCGCTGGATAAACTTGAAGAAAAGGCCTGATAGGCCTGTTGGCCGATGGTATAAAAACGAATCAGTGACATGGAGCGCATTGCTGCGTGGCCGCGAATGTATCGTTTTTTTCCGATGACAGCCAATGCATTATTTTCGCTGGCCTTTATCATATACTGCCCGGGAGCGGCTTCGTTTTGAGCTGGCTCTCCCGTCCATGTCGAGCATTCAGAATTTGTCCTACAAGCCGTATACCGATAACGCCGCGGGTAAGGTCAACATCATCCCATTTCAGGGAAAAGAGTTCGCTCGGGCCGATGCGGGCACCCATATAAATGCCAAGTAGGATGACGCGCTGGATATGCGGGGCAGCGACGCGCAGGAGTGCATTGAGTTCTGAGACGATTGGCGGGGGAGTTCTTCTGGCTCTTCCTTTTGAAACGGAACAGATCTCAATGGTTGAAGACAGGTATCCTTCTTTTTTCCAAAATTCGCTACAGAGCGTTGCAAAGAAATGCGCCTGTGGATGGTGGATTGGGCCATGCCAGACATTTTCTGGGATTTGCAGAAGGCCAGAATTTTTTTGGGTTATGACGATATCGGTCTATTTTCCATAAATTCGAGTAGCGGTCTGGCATGATATACATCTTGCTTGATTGTTACCGGGCGTTTTGAGCACAGGCTGAAGTGGTGATCGAACTGTTTCCGGATTGTGATGTCTGGCCACCGTGTCCCCGGAGGAACACGCCCGCTTAATTGGGGGGTGTATGGCTATCTTTTCCCAACAAGTAACCTGATGGGTAAATTGCAAAAAACATGCACAGGAAAAGCTCTCATCGCATATGGCCTGCCAATAAAGGTTCGGCGGTAGTGCCTAGGCGAAGGAGGCCCATCCTGGTGAGGTATATATGCAACCGTCTGGCGAGAGAATGCAACACTCACGACCGGGGAGGCCCTGCACGAGCTTCAGGGCGTCGGTGGGAGGGAGGATGGACAGCGCGGTCGCGAGGGTGTCCGCCTCCATCGCCGTGCCTGCGACGACCGAGACGCTTCCCACGGCGGGGCTGAAGCCGGAGGCCGGGTTGATCAGATGGTGATGCCTGCGCGAGGCATCATAATAGATTTCGTAACTGCCGGACGTCGCAATAGCCTTGCCGGAAAGCGAAAGCTCGCCCGCATAGGTTGGCCCCGTGGGTGACTGCACCGCAACCCGCCACGGCACACCCGGCGACTTATGCCCCGAGGCCATGATGTCCCCGCCCGCATTCACGAGATGGTTCTTCACCCCGGCGGACGTCAGCACGGCGGAAACCCGGTCCGCAATATACCCCTTGGCGATGCCGTCCAGCGTGATGCCCATACCCGAACGAGCAAAGGACAGATCCGCTCCCGAAACCTGAAGTCCCCGGCGGCCCACCAGCGCGCGGGCCGCCCGAAGCTCCGAATCGTCCAGCGTCAGCTCGCCGGAGGGATTGCGGTGTGCCCGGAAGAGATCGATCACCGGCTGCACCGTCACATCGAAACTTCCGCCCGTCAGTGCGCCGTAAAACAGCGACCGGTTCACCACCCGTACCAATTCGGCGGGCGCGGCCCGCAGACGGCCCGCACGGTTCAGCTCGCTCACCGGCGTGCCGCCGTCGTGCCGGCTGAACACCCGCTCCAGACGCGACGCCTCCGCAAAGGCCAGACCCAGCGCGTCCGACGCCTGCATAGAGGAAACGCCCGCCACCGAAACGTCCACGAACGTCCCGAGCATCACTTTCGTCTCGCGGGACACGGCGGCCTGCGCAAGTCCCGGAACCCCTAGCCACAACCCGGCTCCGGCGACGCCCGCCATGCCGAGGAATACCCGTCTCGTCATCATGATACATTCTCCTTCGCTGCTGGAGCGGGGGACGCTTCCGGGGCCGCCGGGGCGGCCTGCGCTGCGGACTTCGCGTCCAGCGGCTTGCCCGGAGCCGACGTCGCGCCGGCGGGGGCTTCGGACTTCAGAGGCGCGCTCGGACAGAGCACCCGCAGGGCCTCGCGCGCGCACGCGGCGGCGCAGGCTTCCCCGCATTCCGGGCCGTAGGTCAGACAGACCTTATGATTGATGTGGATGCGGTCGTTCTCCAGCGTGACCGCATCGGCGGGACAGCTCTTGACGCAACGCCCGCACTTGATGCAGCCGACCTTGCAGACTTCCGTCACGGCCTTGAGCCTGTCCTTGGTGGAACAGAAGACCATCACCCGGGCGCGAGCCGGAACGAGTTCCAGCACGTTGCGGGGGCAGGTTTCCGCGCACTTTCCGCAGCCCGTACACTTGGAGGCGTTCACCCGCGCAAGGCCACCCCGCACTTCGATGGCGTCGAAGGGGCACACCTGCACGCAGTCCCCGAAGCCGAGGCACGAATAGGAGCACGAATCCGAACCGCCCACCAGACCGGCGGCCGCCGCACACGAAGGCATACCCTGATAATCGTAGCGCAGGGCCACGTTGCCCGCCACCTTGTCACAGCGGCGGAACGACACCAGCGGATCCGAGGCCGCCACCGTCTTGCCGGTCAGTTCGCCCACCGCAATGCTTGTTTCCGCACCTCCGGCGCAGCAGCGGTTCGCGGGCACGGTGGGGTCCGTCGCCACGGCGGTTGCGTAACCTTCGCAGCCCGCATAGCCGCAGCCGCCGCAATTCGCGCCGGGCAGGGCCTCCAGCACGGCCTGCACGCGCGGGTCCTCCTCAACATGGAAGACGCGGGACGCCACGGCGAGCACCGTCGCCGTCACCAGCCCGAGCCCGAGGAGCACCAGTACCGATATCATAACCATAACGGTTTTCCTTTTCTATGAGGTCATACCCTTGAAGGCCATGAAGGCCAGCGACATCAGCCCCGCCATGATCAGCGCGATGGGGGTTCCCATGAGTGCCTTGGGCACACGGCAGGTGTCCAGCCGTTCGCGGATGCCCGCCATGAGGATGAGCGCGAGCATGAAGCCGAGGCTCGACGCCACCGCGTAGAGCAGCGAGGTGGTCAGGTCGTACTCCTCGCGCTGCACGAGGATGGTCACGCCCATCACCGCACAGTTGGTGGTGATGAGCGGCAGGAAAATGCCGAGCGCGGAATACAGCGGCGGGATAGCCTTCTTGAGGAACATTTCCACAAACTGCACCAAACCCGCGATCACGAGGATGAACACGATGGTCTGCAAGTAGCCAAGTTCGAAGGGAACCAGCACATACCGCTGCATGAGCCACGTGCATAGCGTCGCCATGAAGATGACGAAGATCACCGCGCTGCCCATGCCGACGGCGACCCCCTTGTCGCGGGAACAGCCGAGGTACGGGCAGTTGCCGAGGTACTGGGCCAGCACGATGTTGTTGACAAAAATGGCGGAGATGAAGAGTTCGAAGACACTCATGATTTGCCTCCCAAGCAGCCACCACAGGACGCGCAGCCGCTGGAGATGTTTTCGGGTTCTTCCCGGCCTTTGCGCTTGGCCTGCCAGCGGTTGATCAGATTCATGGCAGCAAGGATCAACCCGAGGCAAAGAAACGCGCCCGGAGCCTCGACCATAACAGAGAAGGGCCTGAACCCCTCCCACATCACCGGCGTCCCGAACAGCGTTCCAGCCCCGAACACTTCGCGGATGGAACCGAGGAAAGTCAGGGACATGGTGAAGCCCAGCCCCATGCCCAGACCGTCCGCGATGGCGAGTGGGACCGTGTTTTTGGCGGCGAAGGCTTCGGCCCGGCCCAGGATGATGCAGTTCACCACGATGAGCGGCACGAAAATGCCGAGCTGCTGGTACAGCGGGTAGGCGTAGGCCTGCATGAGCAGTTCCACGGCAACCACGAGCGACGCGGAAATGGCGATGAAGCAGACGATGCGGACTTTTTTGGGGATGATGTCGCGCACCAGCGAGATGAGCATGTTGGAGAGCACGAGCACGAAGATGACCGCCAGCCCCATGCCAAGGCCGTTGTCGGCGGTTTTGGTCACGGCGAGGGTCGGGCACAGCCCGAGCACCAGCCGGAACGGGGGAAGCTCGGTCCACAGGCCCTTGGTGAATTCCTTGACGAGTTGCTGCATAGCTTTCCCCTTACTGCCAGGCCTTGACGATTTCAGGCTTGAGCGCCGCATAGACCTTCGCGGCGTTGCCGAGCGCGGTCACCACGCCGGTGGAAGAAATGGTCGCGCCGGAAACGGCGTCGATGTCCCCGCCCTGCGACTTGAGCCGCGCGTCGGCGGGTTTGCCGGTAAACTGTCCGGTGAAGGCCGGGTCCGCCACACGCGTGCCGAGTCCGGGGGTTTCTTTCATGGTGGTGATCCCGATGCCGGTGAGGGTGTCGCGGTTCACGTCGTAGCCGACCATGACGCCCACGTCGCCACCGAAGCCCTTCCCGAAGTGCTCCAGCGCGACGGCGACGAGCTTGCCGTCCTTCTTGCCGGGGAACACGGTCACTTTCGCGCCGTCGAGCGTGAACGTCTTGCGCTCCGCGATGGGCGAGTTGTCGATGTCGGCAAAAACCTTCAGGATCGCAGGCCCCTGCACATAGGTGAGTACCTGCTCCTCAATACGCGGGGCCGTGGAGATCTTGAGGTAGGAGAGCGCGAACCCGGACAGGCCGCAAATCGAGGAGAGCACCACAATCATTCTGATGATGGCAAGCATGACCTACCTCGCTCCGAACGGTTTGGGGTGGATGGAATCGAGCAGCGGGGCCAGCAGGTTGATCAGCAGGATGGCGAAGGGCACGCCGTCCGGATAGATTCCGTAGACGCGGATGATGATCACCATCGCCCCGCCGATGAGTCCGTAGAGCATCATGGGGATTTGCCGTCCCGGCGAGCTGGCCCACTCCGTGGCGAGGAAAAAACCGCCGAGGAAGGTGGAGCCGGTGCACAGGTGGAAGAAGGGGGTGGCGAACCGCTCGGCATCGATCACGTTGTACAGCGCGGCGGTGAGGAACACGCCCACAAAGAAACTGAGGGCGATTTCCCAGCGGATGGTGCCGCGTGCGGCGAGATACGATCCGCCGATGAACAGTGCGCCCGCCTGCGAAGCGCCCAGCCCGCCGATCTGGTTGCCGAGGAGAAGGTCGGTCAGGTCGATGTGGCTGACCGCTCCGGCTCCGAAATATTTGAGCCGCACCAGCGGATCGATGAAGCTGGTGTCGAGCTGCATGGAGTTCGGGTCCATGAGCGCGGGCCACGAGACGTACAACATGGCCCAGCCGACGAGCGCGGTGTTGACAGCGTTGGCTCCCAACCCGCCGAAGGCCATCTTGCCGAGGCCAATCGCCAGTGCTGCCCC
>CDZA01074771.1_pt1 | contig 13370 bp, 16 predicted proteins | sample 554881 | NCBI WGS metagenome assembly CDZA01 (sample SAMEA3182082, study PRJEB8094) | gut metagenome | biome: human; feature: gut; material: Stool; isolation source: human stools | place: Canada | collected 2012-12-04
ATCTTGTCCTGTACTACTTATTAATATACGTATTCCCACATATACCAATACTGATAATAGCCCTACTATTGCTATCATTCTTAATGTTTTATACCATGTTGATATTGAGCTTTGTAATTGTCCTGCTGTAGACATTTTAGTAGCACCTTGTACCTCTTCCTGGCTAAAGCTAACTAGCCTATATGAATAACTTCCCCCGTGTTAGCTGCTTTGAACACCACCATTTCAGTTTGTATGTCTTGTTGCTATTCTCCCATTGACATTCTTTTGACCATCCTCCAACGTCATCATTTACTTTACTTATATTACTTATACTACCTGTATATCCATGGTTTTGAGCTACAGTCTTTACTTTTTCTTCTAATTTCTTTTCTCTTTCCTCTTCACTTGCTCCTGTAATAGTGCCAGAATCCTCAGCTCGTTCTTTTGATGGATTCAATGCATCTTTTTTAGTTATAGTTGTATCACTTGGATTTATAAAATTAGCATCTAATCCGTGGAATTTTACCTGTAAATATTGTTGCTGGTCCTATGTATATATGGTATTCATTTTTTTCATTTATTGTGCTTCCATCCCACAAAAATTGCTGTGCTAATTCTATTGAAAGATCCGCAAAAAAGGCTAATAATTGTGCTATTGGTCTAAATAGTTTGCCTCCATCTTTTTCATCCTGCAATTTTGCTAAAGAATAATTTGGCAATATAAAAGTAAATATCATTATAAATACTACTATTAACATTAAAGTTTTTGTTAATTTTTTATTAGTAATTAAGTTCATGTTCTTAATCCTTTCTTTGTCTCATCTAGTTTTTATTTGCCAATTTATTTAAGTTTGTTTCCACAAACTCAAATTCTTTTTTCGTTGGTGTTATTTGGATTATTGCTGTATCTGAGCCTACTTTTAAAAGTCCTTCTCCTATTAGACAAGTTACTAAAAATCCCGCTTCTCCTTCGCTTAATTTAAATACTTCTTTTAAGTAATTTATTTCTGATTTATCTTGTGCTAAAAATAGCTTAGTGTCTGATGATGTAAGTACTGCTTGTGCTTCTGGTTTTTCGTAAAAGTCTTGGAATCTTTGTGAAATTATTGCAAGAGATACATTTCTTTTTCTTGCACGTCTTGCCATTTTATTTAAAAACTCTACTGCTTCTGGATATGGAAGAAGCATCCAAGCTTCATCAACTAAAACTCTTTTTTTAGTTGCTTTTGTTCTATCTTCACTATTCTTTTTAACATATTTTTCCCAAATCCAAGAAAGTAATATTTGTTGTGCAAGTGGCCTTGCAAATCTTTCCTCCAATTGAGATATATCCAAGTTTATAAATGGTGCTCCATCTAATAGTTCAAATGTAGATTGCCCATCGAAATATGCCATTTGTCCATTTAATTCTCTTACATATTGTTTCATAACTTTTAACAAATAGCTGTAGTGAAATTGATAGTTAGGATCTGTATTTTCTTTAGCTTTTTTTATTAGCGTTTTATACCATGACCCAATTGTAGGCATTTGCTTCTTTTCTTTAAATAAATTTTCTCTTCTTATTCCTCCGTTTGAAGCTTCATATAAACTGTTTGGATCTGATGTTATTCCCGCTTTTGTATATTCTTCTGCAACTGCTTCTGCTATAATTTGTTTTGTAAGCTCATTTACCTCTTCACTTCTTGTGCTACCTCTTGCCATGGTTAAAAGAGCTTGTGTAACGTCCTCTATTTTGTTTTCTACATTTAAAATAGGTCTTTCTCTTCCTGTTATTTCGTCTTTTGTTCTTTCTATTTCTATATCGAATAAGTTTATAATTGTTTTAGAAGTTGGACTTATTACTACATTTATTCCACCAAGTGCATCTGCAACTGCTGAATACTCGCCCTCGGCATCTAATGCCAAGCTTTCTATTCCCATAAGAACAGAAGATCTAGAAATTAATGTTTTCATTGTAACAGATTTACCAGCACCAGATTTAGCAAATATAACCATATTATAATTTGTTAAACTTGGGTGGAAATTATCAAATAAAATTGGTACTCCTGTTTGTTTATTAAATCCTAGTGGTATTCCTGTTAGATGTCCTACCTCTGATGTAGTAAATGGGAAAACTGTTGCCATAGAAGCACGGTCAAATGTATGTGTTCTTTTTATTTTATCATTCATAAGTGGTAAATTTGATTTAAATGCATCTTCTTGTATTGCCCATGCTGATTTTATTCCTACTAAATTTTTAGACATTTCTGTTGCTAGCAATTTTGTATATGCGTCCAAACTTTGTAGATTGTATGCAAAAAGTGTTGCAACAACAGACGCTTCAAATAATTTATTAAATCCTGATGCAATATTGTCTCTTAGTTCCTCTGCCTCTAGCCTTTTTTGTGTTAGTATGCTTTCTCTATTTATATTTCCTCTATCAGATGCTACGATTCTTTCTGTTTCTAATTGGTTAATTACCTTATTTAATTCATTTTGAGATCTTGATTCTGGAACTGGGTTTATATATACAGATGTATTTATATCTCCAAATAGATACATATCTCTAAATAGTTCTGGAAATGTACACATTCTTGGAAGTGCTGATACGAAAAAGCTTCTTGCATATCTTGTAGTATTAGAAATTATTTCTAAATGATCTATATTAGAAGCATCTATTCCAGATGGAGCAATTAATTCTTTTATTGTTTTCTTTCTTAAAATTTCATATTCTGGTTCTTGTTTAAGCATCTGCATTTGTCTTTGTTGTTCTTCTAGTTCTCTTTTTTTCTTCTTTGTCATTTGCATTTTCCTCCTTCTTTTGTTTTTTGCCTTTTACTCTCTTTATAGCTTCTTCTGTTACTTCTTTTCCTATATATCTTTCATTTTCTTTCAATATAGCTGTTGCCATTTCATCTATTAAATCATCAATTGATTCTTCTTTTTTTTCAACTGCTTTTTCTTTTTCTGATTTTATTTCATCAACATATTCTTTTGCCATTTCTAAAGCTTTTTCTTCTATTGTTTTGTTTAAAGCTTCCATTTTTTTATCTAGTACATCTGGTGCTGTTGAATATAATTCTGTATATCCTGCTTTTAAAGCTTTTTCTATTCCATATACTTCCGATTCATCTCTATTGTATGCTACATACAATAATTCAGCTAGTTCATATGAATCCATTACTTTGCATTTCATGCTACATGCAAACAATGTTCTTATTAAAGCTTGTGATCTTGTGTATAATTCTGAAAACACCATTTGTTTTTTCTCTTCGTCACTTAGCATATCGTTTCCCAAATCCGATGTGTTATATGGAATTACTATATAATAATGCTTTTTAAGAACATTTTTATTTAAACTCATTTTTTCTATGTTTTGTGTAATATCTTTGCCATAGTCATATAAGTTTTGTAATCTTGCAATCTCTGTTCTTAATTCCCTTGTAATCGTTGTACTATATGAACCAGATTGAAGCATTTTATTATATTCCATTTGTTTTTTATCTAATTGTTGTTTTACTTCTTCTATCTTTTTTGTATAGTTTTCTATGCTACTACTTATATTTATTGTTCTTGTTTGTGTATATAATTGTATTGGATGCCTTAAAGTATTTAAAAACTGAACAAATCCTGCTTCTACAGAAGTCTTTTCTACTTCTGACATTAAGTCATAGTTTATTCCCTCGCAAGAAATTACCATTAAGTATCTTTTCCCACCGTTTTGTACAATCATGTTATCTTCTATTTTATCAAACTCCATAAAATCAAATACAGATAATTTTGTATATTGTGAAGTCTGTTTAGCAGTTTCTTTTGTTTTTAATTTAGAATTTTCAATATTGTTTGAGTTGTTATTTTCTTGTTTTTCTGGACTGTTCTCTTTTCTTTTCATGTACCAATATACCATAACTAGTACTACAACTATCATAAATAAAATTACTGCTACTATAGTTAGCATATCTACAGCATTATCCATTGTTCTTTTCCTCCTTAGTATATACATATATTCTTCTCTTTTGAGCCTTAAACTTTATAGCTCTTAGCATAACCTCATCTATTCTTTCTCCTCCAGCTTTTCTTGTTATTTCAAATCTAGGAGAATCTGGAATTTTTAATGTTGCTATTCCATAACCTATTGCAGCAAATATTAAACAAATAATAAGTTTTACATAGAATTGTGAAAACAACAATCCTATTAATGAACTCACTAATAATCCTACTATTAATCCTACAGCAGTAAATATTAATGAACGTGTGGTGAATATAAATAATATTCTACCTTCACCTCTAACATCTCTTGGTATACTATGTGTAGCCAAATTGGTTTCCTCCTTTGTTTTGTACCATTTTGCCTGATACAATTATACTTATATATATTATAACAGATATTAGCACTAATTGTAATATATTAGTAAAAAAAATAAAAAAAACATAAAAATGTAATACTTTTGTAATAAAATAAAAAAACTTGTTAGATTTTCTAACAAGTTTTTTTATTTTATTATTAGTTACCACCAAATGTTGAGAAAATCATTGTTGCAATTTGTGTAGCACCCATTACAACTACGATACCTATAATTAATGGCATAAATGATTTTTTATATTCTGCTCTTTCCTCTGTACTTCCTATCATGTATTTTAAACCTAAAATTCCAATAATTAGTACACCAGCTATTACTGCAATATTTCTAATCAATCCCATTATTTTTGATGCAGTGCTTTGAATTCCTTTTGTATCTATTCCAGAATAATCTGGTTTTATAGAATCTGGCTTCAATTGTGTTGCAAAACATATTGGACTTACTGCTACAACTAGCATAATAGCTACTAATAATGCAGAAATTATTTTTACAGATTTTTTCATAGTATTCTCCTCCATTTCTTTATTATTTATATATTAAACTTCCTTAAATCTCTTTAAGAAAACTTTAAAAACTAATTTTATTCTTGTTCACCCGTGTATCTGTGTTTTGTCATTTGTTTTGTTGCATCCTGAGTATCTCCTTCTAAACTGTTTCCTGTATTTACTAGCGTTCTCCAAATAAAGAATGCTCCAAACACCACTATACAACCTATTATGTATGGTACTAAAGCTTCTTGTATTTTTGCTTTTCCTTCTATGCTTCCTGTTATAAACTGTATACCTATTATAGCTCCTATTATAACTGCAACACATATAGCTAAAGTCATTAGCCATTTATATATTGTATTAGATGTAGATTGTAATTTTGTTTCATCAATTACAGTTTTGGGAGATTCTCCCGCTGCTAAGAAATTATCTGCGTCCTTAAACATATCCGATACTGCGTTAACTTTTAGTGGAATAATTGTGTTTATTATTAATAATACTAATGCTATTATTAGTATTTTATTAAATAAATTTATATTCACCTTTATCACCCACTTTATTTATATTCTATTTTTGCATTATACTATATATTATACTAGGTAATGTTGTACAAAGTAATAATAGTGCACATCCTGCTATATATGGAACCATATTCTCTTTGTAGTTTGCTTTTTCGTCTAATGACCCTAACATATATTTAAGTCCTATAATGGACATTACTACAACTGATGCTATAACTCCGCAATTTCTAATAATGCCTAGTATCTTTCCCGCCATCTTTATTGCTCTTCCGCCTTCTTGTACCGTTGGCATTCCTGGTTTATATGTATTTGTATTTATATTTATGTCTGCTTGTACATATGTTGTTGTACTAAATACTAATAATGTTAGAAGAAATAATATACTAATTATTTTTATTGTTTTTTTCATATATTACTCCCTCCTTTTATGTAATCTAAATAAATTATACCACACATTTCCTTTTATTTCAACATTTTTCATTTTCTTGTGCTATTTTATGTTATTTTAGCATACAAAATATTAATTTGTAAATACAAATTTAAAAAAACAGTTTAAATATTTTTTATACTTAAACTGTTTTTTATTATGACATTATCTTCTGTCTTTCGTATATATTCTTGTTCTTATTTTTTTATTATAGTATCTTGTTATTAATTCGTCTAATTCTAGGCTTAGGGTATATATATATGTATAATCCTTCTCTTTTGTTATACTTTCATTTAATTTTCGTCTTAATTCTAGGATTTCTTCATCTACCATAGACTTTTCACTCCTTTTATTAATTTTTTCTTTTGTATATTAATAAAATACCATATTTTTACATTTAGGTCAATAAAAAAACAGCAAAAATGCTGTTTTTTGAATAAATTTCGTATGTCATATTTCTCTATTTTTTAACATCTGTTTAGATTTTAATATATTTTGTTTTTCATTTTGTCAAGAAATAAAAAAAAACGACAAATTGTAATTTGTCATTTTTTAATAAGTTGGTTAAACATGTTTTCAACAAGATTTTATTTCTTCTTCTGTTAAACCTGTTAATTCTAATATTTCCTTTATACATAGTCCATTGTTCTTTAATTTTTTTGCGATTTCTAATTTTTCCTTTTGTTTTCCTTCTTTAATTCCATCATCTAGCCCTTTTGCATATATTGCCTTTTCATCCAATATTGCTTTTTCTCTTAAATCTGCTATTCTTTGCATTCTTTCATCTTCACTTAGACTATCTAATTTTTCTACTGCTTCTTTTATTTCTTTACTTTCTTCCATTTTCTCTGTTACCCTCCTAGATTTCGGATTTTCTAAAAAATATAGCCAGTCTAATAACCTTCCACTTTCTTTTTCTTTTCCTTCTATTTTTGGTAACTCTATGATATCAATTTCTAATTTCTCTGTCAATATTCTTTTTCTTCCTTCTGTTTCTATTATTTTCCATGTTGTATGGTATTCTAACTCTTCTAATCCTTCTATTTTAAAATCTGTTATTAATATTATTATTGTTCTTTCTAGCAAATTATAGTCTTGCCCTATTTTCATTTGTCTTGAATATAATCTGCTCCAATAATATAGTATTCTTTCTATTATACTTTTTGAATTTACTAATTGCATTTCTATATTGCATTTTTCTTTTCCATCTAACTCTGCTAATATATCTAACACTCCCAATTTATCGTCTTTAAATTCTCTTCTTAATATTGGATTTTTACTTAAGTCTATTTTTTCTATCTTCTTGTTTAATATTGTTTCTAAAAAGTTTTTTGTTATTCTTTCGCTTCCTACTTCTCCAAATAATGCTTGGAATACTACATCTAATTTTGGTGATAATGTTTTTCTCATTTTATTTTCTCCTTTCGTGGCTACAATCATGTGTATTTAAAAGCATGATTAATAAACATATTTAAATGCCTGATTTTATTTTTTTAATTTTGCTTTTTGGAATTTTTAAAGAATTAATTCTTTTTTGAAATAAATTTGTTTTGGCAATTTGATTTATTGCCAGAATTTATATAAATTTATATTATTTTTGTATCATACTTGTATTTAAAATTCAAGAAAAATCGCTCGTCTCATTTTTTCTTTTTTCGACATTGAATGAATATTTGTTGGACTAGATTTATTTTTTGCTCTGTAGGGGTCGCCGTCCTCGGCGACCCGCAATTAAATTGTTGCAAAATATGTATATTGCAAGGCCTACAATGTCTTCGGGTCGTCCAAGAGTGCGACACCTACAACGTTTAATTCGTTTTCGGGCGTATGCAATACGCCCCTACAAATTACACCTCTCACTTCGCAAAATCGGATGAATTCAGGACAGTCCCCAAAATCCCCAGATTTGGTGATTTTAAGGGACAGTCCCTAGAATTCCCCCTCACACAAATTCCAATTTATCTGATTTTACTCTTTTAATATACGCTATCACCGTCATTATGAATATAATTATTGACAAAGCCTGTGATATTCTTATTGGTCCTAACATTAAGCTATCTGTTCTTAGTCCTTCTATTATTGCTCTTGCAAATGAATACATTATTAAGTATAAATATGTTATTTGTCCTTTGAATTTTCTATTTTTAGATACTACTGTAAGTATTATAAAAATTGTAAGTGTTGATATTGACTCATACAAAAATGTTGGATGTACCTCTATATATTTTCCAGCTTCATATATTCCCATTCTCCATGGTAAATTTGTTTGTGTGCCGTATGCTTCTAGATTTATGAAGTTTCCCCATCTTCCTATTGCTTGTCCGAAGTGCTAAACACGGTGCTATAAAGTCTAATAAATCCAGTATATCTATTTCTTTCTTTTTGCAATATATATAACAGGTAACTGCTCCACCTATTATTCCACCATATATTGCAAGTCCGCCATTTCTTAAATTGAAAATTTGCAATGGTTCTTTTATGTAATAGTTTATCTCAAATAATACATAGTACAACCTTGCACATATTATTGAAATTGGTATTAAAAATATGCATAAGTCTATTATATCTGCAAATTTTATTCCATACTTTCCGGTCATTTACTTTAAATATTATTATTCCAATAATAATGGCTAAAACTATTAGAATAGCATACCAATAAATGTGTATGCTATTTATTGAAAATGCTATTCTAGATATATTAAATATTAAATTTAGTCCTGGAAATGTAATAGTGTTCATTTTTACCTCTATTTTTATAAGTTAATTTGTTTTATCTTTTGGCTCTACTACTGATATTATTGTGTTTTCTTCTTTAAACACATTATTTAAAATTTGTTTTGCATATTCTTTTGTAATTTGTTTATATGTTTCTAAATAGTCAAAACTGTTTATTCCTTTAAAGTAGTCTGAAACGAACATTCTTACTATATCTGAAACATTGTTAAATTCTTTTACAGCTGTTCCATAAAGCATATTTTTTATTCTGTTAAAGTGTTCTTCATCTAATCCGTCTTGTTTTAGATTATTTATTTCTTCTTGTATTTCTTTTAATACTAATTCTGGATTTTTTGATTGTCCTGTTATTGCTATATGTGCAAAATTATCTCCAAATTCATATTCTACAAATGGTTCTGATATTAATAGTTGCTCTTCATATAATTTTTTGTATGTTCTAGAGCTTTTTCCTATAATCATGTTTAATAATATTTCTATTGCTAAATGTTTTTTTACTATTTCTTCTTTTGCATTTGAAGTATCATCTTTTATTCCTATTACAAAAATTGGCATGCTTACTTCCATTTGAGTTTTTTTGCTTTTGCTAACAATTCCCTCTTCTTTTGGATCGTAAATTCTTTTTATTTCTCCTTGATTTGGTTTTTCTATTAATCTTTTCTTTATTTCTTTTATTAATTCTTCTGGTTCAAAATCTCCGCAAAATCCCATTACCATATTTGAAGGATTATAAAATGTATTGTAGCATTTATATAATACATCTTTGTCTATTTTTGCTATTGAATCTATTGAACCTGCTATATCTATTGTTATTGCATTATTTTTATACATGCATTTTAAAGCATTCATGTATACAGCCCAATCTGGATAGTCGTCATACATCATTATTTCTTGACCTATAATGCCTTTTTCTTTTTCCACATTTTGGTCTGTAAAGTATGGATGTTGTACATAATCCATAAGTTCATCTAATGCTTCATAGAAGTTATCTGTTGATTCAAATAAATATGCTGTGTGATTTGTTGTTGTATATGCATTCGCATTTACTCCTAGTGCTGTTAATGTATCTAAACTATTTGTCCCATTTGGTTGTTCGAACATTTTATGCTCTAAAAAGTGTGCAACGCCGTCTGGAACCTCTGTTTCTTTATCTTCTCCTGGCACAACAAATTTATTGTCCATTGAACCATAATGTGTTGCCCACATTACATATTTTTTCTTTATACCCTTTTTAGGTATAATCATTATATTTAAGCCATTTTCTAATTTTTCGGTATATAATTTTTCTTTGACTTGTAAGTTTTCTATAATTTGCATAGTTTCTCTCCTTTTTCTGTATATTCGAGGTTGGAAGTAGGGGTCGCCGCCTTCGGCGACCCGCAATTGAATTGGTGTAAAGCATGCACATTGCAAAGTCTACGATGTCTTCGGGTCGCCGAGGGCGGCGACCCCTACAACGTTTGCAATATATTACATTTACAATTCAGGACAGTCCTTAGAAATTCCCTTTGTATCTCTAATTTCTCAAAAAATATATTGTATTTATTTTTATTTTATTTGCTACTTCTTTTACATCTTCTGCTGTAACTTCTTCTATTTTTTGTGCATATTCTTTAAATGTTGTTAATTTTTGTGATAGTTCTTGTCCTAAATAATATGTTATTTCTGAATCTTGTTCATCTTGTATTGATTCTATTCCTGATGTCATATATTTTTTTGCATTTTTTATATCTTCTTCGGTAAATTTACCGTTTTTCATATCTTCTAATTGTTCTTTTATTATTTTTACTGCTTTTTCATAATTTGCTATTTCTATTCCACATCTAATATATATATTAGACTTTTGTCTTACATAATTTGAACGTGCTGTATATGCCAAGCTTGCTTTTTCCCTTACATTCTGGAATAATTTTGATGTAGCACTTTCTCCTAGTATTACATTATATATTGCTACTTTAAATTTATCTTCTTCATTTATGTTTTCTACATCTAATCCCATTACTAGTTTTCCTTGTGTTATATCCATCTTTTCCTCTATTGTGTGGATTTCTTTGCTCTCTATAGATTTTTCTCCACCTAGTATACGTTTGCCATCTCTTTCTGAAAGTTTTTTAATGTTCTCATTTTCTTCTACTACTTTTGCTGTTTTTTCTGCGTTTAAAGCACCAGAAATAAATATGTCTATTTTACTATTTGCAATTAATTCTTTGTAATAGTTGTAGAGATTTTTTTCATTTATTTTATCTAAATCTTCTATATATCCATATTTGTATAACCCATAAGGTTTGTCTTTATACATTTCTTCAACACATCTGTTAAATGCATATGCATCTTTATTATCTATTTTTGATTCTATTAAAACTTTTATGTTCTCTTTTTCTGAGCTAACATAGCCTGATTTAAATGCATTGTTTTCTACTAATGGGTTTAATATTATATCTAGTAAAAGCTCTACGCTTTCTCTTAACAAATCTTGATTTGCTTCTTTTGGTATAAAATTATCGTTTAGTGCTTCTAAATAAAATTTAATTACATGGTTATCTCCTATTTTTTCTATACCGCAATCAAAAGCTGCACCATACATGTTTTCTAATTTCTTTGAAATTTCTTCTTGTGTTTTTAATTTTTCTGTTCCTCTTTTAAGAACAGCTGGTATAACACTATCAAATGTAACGTTTTCTCTTGTTAATGGTAGTGTTATAAACATTGCTAACAAATTTGTTTTAAATTTTTCTGTTTCTATGCAATGTAATTTTATACCTTTTTTTATTTCTTTTGTTATATATGCCATTATAGATTCTCCTTTTTATTTTATTTATGCCAATATTTTCTTAACTGCATCACTTATATCTTTTCCATCTGCTCTTGTTCCTATTCTTTCTTTTGCAATTTTCATTACTTTTCCCATGTCTTTTATTGTTGTTGCTCCTGTTTCTTCTACTATTTCTTTTACTATTTTTTCTATTTCTTCTTTTTCCATTTGTTCTGGAAGATATTTATTTATTATTTCTATTTCTTCTTTAACTTGATTTATCAAGTCTTCTCTTCCGCTTTTCTCGTAATCTGCCAATGATTCTTTTCTTTTTTTAGCTTCTTTTGCTATTATTTCTAATATTTGATCATCGTTTAGTTCTATTTGTTTGTCTTTTTCTACTTGCAAAATTGCTGCTCTTATCATTTGAACAACATTCTTCTTTAATACTTCTTTTTCCTTCATTGCTTCTTTTAAGTCTTCCATTAATTTTTCTTTTAACATATTTTTTCCTCCTTTAAACAAAAAAGATGAAAGCTATTCCTCCTAACTTCCACCTTTAATACTTTTAAAATTTTCTTTTTCTTGCTGCTTCTGATTTTTTCTTTCTTTTTACACTTGGTTTTTCGTAATGTTCTCTTTTTCTAACCTCTTGTAGAACACCATTTCTTACGCATTGTCTTTTAAATCTTTTTAATGCGTCTTCTATATTACCATTATTAACTTTAACTTCTGACATTTATTTCCCTCCCCTCACTATCACTACTGCTATCTGCCTCGTCTTGTGGGATTTTTTAACTTTTACTATTATATATTAAAAGTTAATAATTGTCAATAATTTAGATTTGGTTTTTGGGAAAAATATTATTTAAGAAATGCCTTCGAAGAATGGGTCGCCCAGGAGTGCGACCCCTACATTTTTTCTACATTTTAGAGTACCATCTTATTTGTCGTATTCGAATAAATCTCCTAATGGTTTTGCTTCATTTAATCTTTTTATTGCTTCCGCAAATAGAGGTGCTATTGAAACTACTTTTATTTTGTCTATTCTTTTTTCTGGCTCAATTGGAATTGTATTTGTTACTACTAATTCTTTTATTGGTGATTTTTCTATTCTTTCTATTGCTGGTCCTACTAGTACTCCATGTGTTGCTCCTGCATAAATTTCCTTTGCTCCATGTTCTTTTAATATATGTGCTGCTTCTACTAAAGTTCCTGCTGTGCTAACTTCATCATCAAATATTACTGCTGTTTTACCTTCTATATCTCCTATTATGTTTGTTGCTACTGCATTGTCATTGTTTGATTCTCTTCTTTTATCTATTAACGCTAGTGGGCACTCAAAGAATTTAGAATATTTATATGCTTTTTTTGAACTTCCTGCATCTGTTGCTACAACTACCATATCTTTTATTTGTTTTTCTTGGAAATATTTCTCCAATAAGTGTTTTGCTGTTACTCTATCACATATTATATTAAAATATGCTTGGATTGCTGGATTATGTAGGTCACATGTAAGAACATGATCTACTCCTGCTGCTTCTAACAATGTTGCCATTAATTTTGCTGTTACTGGCACTCTTGATTGATCTTTTTTATCTGATCTTGAATACATGAAGTATGGTAAAACTGCTGTTACTCTTCTTGCTCCTGCTCTTTTAGCTGCTTCTACAGTTATTAGTAACTCCATTATTCTTTCATTAACTGGTGGCTGTGTTGTTTGTACAATGTATACGTCTTTTTCTCTAACTGTTTCTTTTAGTTGTACAAAATTGTTATCATTTGCAAATTTAAAGGAATCTTTTTGTCCCATTTCAATTCCTAAATTATCACATATTTCTTTTGTAAATTCTTCTGCTGAATTGCAGGCAAAAACTTTAATATCGTTCATGCTAGTCCCCCTATTCGATTTTTGAAGAGTTTTATACAATTCTCTTCATTTTTCCACTTTTTTTGTCATATTTTACAACATTTTTATTGTAACATTACATTTGCCTCATTTCAACCAAAATTATAAATTATTTTATTTTTTTATTAAATAAATTGGAATTTGTTTAGTTCCGGATGAATTCAGGACAGTCCCCAAAATCCCCAGGTTTGGTGATTTTAAGGGACAGTCCCTAGAAT
>CDZA01074162.1_pt1 | contig 13340 bp, 10 predicted proteins | sample 554881 | NCBI WGS metagenome assembly CDZA01 (sample SAMEA3182082, study PRJEB8094) | gut metagenome | biome: human; feature: gut; material: Stool; isolation source: human stools | place: Canada | collected 2012-12-04
GGTCATTTTGAGCTATAGTAAATATAAATATTATTTATATTATACTATAGATGACCTTTTCTCCCCCGAAACGAAAATGACCGGAAATGACCATGACCGAAAATGACCGGAATATAATCCTCATAGTGATGGGAGATAATAAATTGTTAGATGCGCTAAAGTGTTGGCTATTAATGTTATATATGATTTGTGTGTAGTCTTGCTATAATTGTGTACGTATAAAATAATCTACATTCATCAGGCTCATATTTGTACCTTATTGTTCTTCTTTTGCCCTTTTTCTACCTGTCATTTCTTCTATTTTTGTCAAAAATACCTACCTTTAGAGCATGATTTAGAGTCCGAGGAGGGGCATTTTTTACCCTTAGAAGAGGGGGTAAAACATCTTCCTAACCCCCATATTTGCATTTTTCCGTTAAATAACGTGATAAAATTCTTGGGTTTGCCAACTTTTTATTATCTTTGCTAGCAATTAACAAATTATTGACGTAGCAATAGTCTGGAAAGCTAGAAACTACATAATAACAATACTAAGATGAAAAGATATAACTTCTTGACGTACAAAGCTTTAGGGGGGGTAATTTTGCTCAGGCAAAGTTAGCCCAATATCATCATGTTCTTATCCGCAGGCGAATATTATCTTATTTTTATATGATAATAGTCGCTTTTTTTATGCTTTCTTCCACCGCCTGTTCTAGCGACGAAGAAACAGAAAAATCAGAGGATTTTCATTACGAAACCAAATTTTTAGCCCACGAATGGCAGATTTCAGCCCTTTATCAGCGCGTTGGAAGTATCTTTATCGACGTAAAAGAGGCTCCTTTGTTCTGCAGTTTCACCTCAGATGCTATTTCTTTCACCGAAACGACGGAAGTGAACCACTTCGACGAAGGCGGTAAAATAACCCAAACTACCACCGAAAACGTTGCTTGCGGTCAGTACACCTATTTAATAAAGGAGAACAAAATACAGATAGATAATCAGATATTCACCATTACGGACAACAACGGGACCCTCGTTCTGCAGAACGAGGACTGGAAGCTTGTGCTCGTAGAAAAATAAACATATTATGGCTAAGAAACAAGATACAATCAGCATAGGTTTTGAAGAGAAAATATGGAAGGCTGCCGATATTCTGAGAGGCAACCTCAGCGCTTCGCAATACGAGGGCGTGGTGCTCGGACTCATCTTTCTGAAATACATCAGCGACCGCTTCGAACAGAAGTTCCAGGAGCTGCAGGGTGACGAATACGCCGACCCGGAAGATAAGGACGAATACACAGCCGAGAACATCTTCTTCGTGCCTGCTGAAGCCCGATGGAGCAAGATTAGTGCTGCTGCCCACACCCCGGAAATAGGCGTGATAATAGATGAAGCACTTACTGCCATTGAGCGTGAAAACGAAAGACTGAAGGGTATTCTGCCTAAGAATTTCGCCCGTCCGGAGCTGGACAAGCGCCGTCTGGGTGATGTGGTAGATCTCTTTACGAATATAGAAATGCACGATGCTGGCGAGGAGAAAGACCTGCTGGGCAGAACCTACGAATACTGTCTGCAGCAGTTTGCCAGCCTGGAGGGCAAGAATGGTGGCGAGTTCTATACGCCTTCCTGCATTGTCCGCACGCTGGTAGAGATTCTGGAGCCTTACGAGGGCAGAGTTTATGACCCTTGCTGCGGAAGCGGCGGTATGTTTGTACAGAGCGCCAAGTTTATCGAACGCCACAAGGGAAACCTGCGCAAGATCAGTATCTATGGTCAGGAGGCAAACCCTGATACGTGGAAGATGGCGCACATGAACCTTGCCATCCGTGGCTTGGATGCGAACTTAGGAAAAGTCTTTGCCGACACATTCTATGATGACCAGCACCCTACGCTGAAGGCAGATTACATTCTTGCCAATCCTCCTTTCAATCTCAGCGATTGGGGACAGAGTGCGCTTCAGGAAGATGTGCGCTGGCAGTATGGTTTGCCACCTGCTGGCAACGCCAACTTTGCGTGGATGCAGCACATGATTCACCATCTGGCTCCAAACGGAAAGATTGGTTTGGTGCTGGCGAATGGTGCGCTTTCGAGTCAGAGTGGCGGCGAGGGACAGATTCGCCAAGCCATCATCGAAGCCGACCTGGTAGAGGGAATCGTGGCTTTGCCTTCGCAGCTGTTCTACAGTACGGGTATTCCTGTAAGTCTTTGGTTTATCAGTCGCAACAAGGTGCAGAAGGGCAAGACTGTGTTTATCGACGCCCGCAATCTGGGCACGATGGTTACCCGCAAGCTTCGTGAGCTGATGCCTGATACGGATATTAAAAAAATCTCTGACACCTTCCATGCTTTCCAGCAGGGAACCCTGGAGGATGAAAAGGGCTTCTGTGCCGTATGCACCACCGAGCAGATTGCTGCTCAGGACTTCATCCTGACTCCTGGCAGATACGTAGGAATCGCCGAAGACGAAGGCGACGGAGTGCCTTTCGAGGAGAAAATGACGAATCTTACCGGAGAGCTGAAGCAGCTGTTTGAGGAAAGCAAGAAGCAGGAAGAGGAGATCAGATTGCAGTTGAAGAAAATTGGATGGGAGGTGTAAAGTATGGAGTTCTATCATGACATATTAGAAAATTTGTTAGATAAACTTATAGACTATCGAGGAAAAACTCCCAAGAAAACTCTTTCGGGTGTTCCATTAGTCACTGCGAAAATCGTTAAAAATGGCACAATAAATGGCTATACGGAATATATTGCAGAAGAAGATTATGACAAATGGATGGTTAGGGGATTTCCTAAAGTTGGCGATGTTATTCTAACAACAGAAGCACCCTTAGGAGAAGTTGCACTATTAAAAGAAGAAAAAGTCGCTTTAGCTCAACGCATAGTTTGCCTAAGAGGTAAAGATAACGTTTTAGATAATACATATCTAAAATATTATTTACAGTCTGGCAAAGGCCAAAAATCCCTTTCTGCACGTGAGAGTGGTACTACTGTTACTGGTATAAAGCAGGCTGAATTACGGAGAGTTGATATTGAATATCCAGCATACGACGACCAGCGCCGCATTGCTTCCATCCTTTCTTCTCTCGACCGGAAGATAGAGTTGAACAATAAGATCAATGCTGATTTGGAGGAGATGGCGCAGGCTATTTTCAAGAATTGGTTCGTTGACTTTGAGCCTTTCAAGGATGGTAAGTTCGTGGATAGTGAATTGGGAATGATTCCGGAAGGATGGAAAGTAGGAAGGCTTGAGGACATTGCTAATATTGTAGGTGGAAGTACTCCTTCAAAAGCTAAGCCAGAGTATTACACTCAGAAGGGAATAGCTTGGTTAACACCAAAGGACTTATCTAGCCATCCTGCCGTTTACTCTTCAAGAGGAGAAATCGACATAACACAAGAAGGTTACAATAGTACATCGACAAAGTTAATGCCTAGGGGTACTGTATTGTTTACATCAAGAGCACCTATTGGATATATTTCAATTGCGCAAAATGATATTTGTACTAATCAAGGATTCAAATCCCTTGTTCCAAGGAAGGCAGGAACTTGTTTCCTGTATTGCTTCTTAAAATATGTTACTCCTGAGATTGAAAACAAATCTACTGGATCAACGTTTAAGGAAGCATCTGGTGCCTTGATGAAGTCTCTGCAAGTAATAATGCCGGAACAAAAAGTATTTGAGGAATTTGAGGAGATTGTGTCTCCCTTATTTGCAAGAATTGAATCTTTGGAAAAGGAGAACTCCCGCCTCTCCCTTCTCCGCGACACCCTTCTCCCTCGCTTAATGTCAGGCGAGATTGAAGTCCCGGAATAAGAAGAGCAACGAAAAGAAAATAACGAGAAAGAAAATATAAAATATTAATAATATGGCAGACGACAAGAAATTCACCGAAGACGCATACGAGCAAACGCTCATTGCCCTGTTCCGAGACGAACTCGGCTATGCGTACGAATGTGGCTACGAGGTGGAGCGCGACTATAAGGAGCCTTTCTATCGTGCCGATTTGGTCGCCTCGATGCGACGGCTTAATCCTCAACTGCCAGCCGATGTAATGGATGAAGGAATCAAGCAAATCACCAACATCAGCATCGGTACTTTAGAACAGAACAACGAGCAGTTTACACTCTGGATGCAAAACGGTCTGGAGGTGGGATTTCTGCAAGATGGCGAAGAACGAACAGCCCTGATGAGGCTCATCGACTTCGACCACCCCGAAAGAAACTTCTTCAAGGTGGTGAACCAGTGGCGAGTAGAAGAGTATAAGAACAAGCGCTGCGATATGGTGGTGATGGTCAACGGATTGCCCCTCGTGGTGGTGGAGCTGAAAAGCGCCATTTCCGAAGATGCAACCGTAGAAGATGCCTACAAGCAGATCAAGAACTATCAGCAGAGCATTCCAAGCCTCTTCAGCTACAACGCCTTCAACGTAATCAGCGACATGAGCGAGACCCGTGCCGGAACCATCACCGCCAAGCTGGAACGCTACATGGAATGGAAGACCATAGACGGCTCATACGAGTCAACCCTCTTTGCCGACTATCGCACCTTCTTCCTCGGCATGTTCCAGCAGCAGCGACTGCTCGACATCCTGCAGAACTTCATCTGCTTCGACAAGAACCAGGGCAAATACGCCAAGATTCTCACCGCCTACCACCAGTACTATGCCGTGGGCAAAGCCCTGCAGCGCACCCGTACCGCCGTGGAAGGCAACGGAAAAATCGGCGTGTTCTGGCACACGCAGGGTTCGGGCAAGAGTCTCTCCATGGTGTTCTACGCCCACCAGCTGGTGCAGCGGTTGCCCGAAGTAACCATCGTGGTGGTAACCGACCGCAAGGACCTCGACAACCAGCTCTTCGGTCAGTTCTGCCGCTGCCAGGACTTCCTTCGTCAGGAACCACAGAACGCCCAGAGCCGTGAAGACCTGGGCAATCTGCTCCGTAACCGAAAGAGTGGGGGAATCATCTTCACCACCATTCAGAAGTTTGAAGAAGGCGACTCGGCACTCTCTACCCGCCGCAACATCATCGTGATGACCGATGAGGCGCACCGCTCGCAATACGGCGATGAGCACTGGGACAACAAGAGTCTGACGATGAAGAAGGGATTCAGCCAGAAGATGAGAGAAGCCCTGCCAGGCGCCTCATTTATCGGCTTCACCGGAACGCCTATCAGCGACCGCGACAGAGACACGGAGGAAGTGTTCGGCAACTACATCGACGTTTACGACATGAGTCAGGCGGTGGACGATGGAGCCACCCGTCCGGTCTATTACGAGAGCCGTGTGGTGAACCTGAACCTCGACGAAGACACGATGAACCTGCTGAACGATGAGTTCGACAACCTAGCCGATGAGGGAGCCACCGAGGAGCAGATCAGGCAGGCAAAGCAGGAGCATAGCCGGCTGGAAGTGCTCCTGGGTGAAGACGCCACCATCGACACGCTGGTAAGGGACATCATCCAGCACTACGAGCAGAACCGTGCGCAGGAACTCACCGGCAAGGCAATGATTGTAGCGCTGACCCGAAGCATCGCCATCAAAATCTACCGCAAGATGCTGGAGCTTCGCCCCGGGTGGACGGAGAAAGTAAAGGTGGTGATGAGCGGTTCGAACCAGGACCCCGAAGACTGGCAGCCGATTATCGGCAACGAAGCCTACAAGAAGGAACTGGCAAGAAAATTCAAGGACAACGACGATGAGATGAAAATCGCCATCGTAAGAGATATGTGGCTCACGGGCTTCGATGTTCCGTCGCTCGCCACCATGTACGTATATAAGCCGATGAGCGGTCATAACCTGATGCAGGCAATAGCCCGTGTGAACCGAGTGTTCCCGGGCAAGGAAGGCGGACTGATAGTGGATTACGTAGGCATTGCACAGGCGTTGAAGAGTGCCATGCAGCAGTACACCAACCGTGACCGCCGCCGCTTCGGAGACCCAGACATCGCCAAGACCGCCCTGGTGAAATGGAAGGAAGAGATGGAAATCTGCCGTGACCAGCTTCATGGTTTCGACTATTCCGGCTTCTTCGAGCAGGACAACTCGAAGCGTGCCTTCGCCATTACGAGCGGAGCCAACTTCCTGAGTTCTCCAGCCATGGTTCAGCGCAAGAAGAATTTCATGGAGCACAGCAATCTGCTTCACAACGCCACCACGCTCTGCCGTTCGCTTCTGAATGAGCAGCAGAAGGCAGAGGTGTGCTATATGGATGCGCTGCGCGTGATGATGCTCAAACTCTCGCAGAAGGGCAAAATCAGCCGACATGAAATCAACGAGCGCATCGGTGAGCTGCTCCGTCAGAGCGTGAAGACCGACGGAGTCATCAATCTCTTCGGCGACCGTCAGATAGAGTTCTCGCTCTTCGACGACGCCTTCATCCAGGAGGTGAAGAACATGAAGGAGCGCAACCTGGCGGTGGAACTGCTCACCAAACTGATGAAAGAGAAAATCAAGCAGCAGCAGAAGACCAACGTGGTTCAGAGCGACCTCTTCTCCGACATGCTCAGCCAGAGTCTCTCCAACTATCTGAAGGGCTTGCTCACCAACGAGGAAGTGATAGAGGAACTGTTGAAGATGGCTCAGCAGATGAAGCAGGCAGAGGCAGAGGGCAACGACCTGGGACTTTCGCCCGAGGAGAAAGCATTCTATGATGCGCTCTCCACGCCCGAAGGAGTGCGGCAGGCTTACTCCGACGAGGAGTTTGTGGCGCTGACCCGGGAACTGACGGAAGTCTTGCACCGCAACCGCACCATCGACTGGAACCGGAAGGAATCGGCGAGGGCGAAGATGCGAGTGATGGTGAAGCGACTGCTCAAGAAGTATAAGTATCCACCAGAGGGTGCAGAAAAGGCGCTGGAAACTGTGATGCGCCAATGCGACCACTGGGCGGATGATGAAGAAAACGTAGTATAAACCCTTTAAAATTTGAAGTAAGAAACAGAAAGTAAACAAGAGAAAATAACATATAGATATTGACGCTGATTATCTGCACTTCTACAGTATTTAGAACCTGCAAAATTCAAAAACGACAAGAAGAAGGTGACAGCAAGGCGTCCACTCCTCTACGGCGTGGGCAGTACTTGTTTGTACCTTGTCGTAGGTTCTTGCAGGTACCTTAATACTGGTACTTACAGGGAACCCCATGCCGCTTATTTAAACAACATAACAAATCAAACCTAGAAAAGTAACATGCAGACAGAGGAACAAGATGAGCAACTGACATTGCTGGAAGATAAAGCCGCCCGATTCAAATTCAGCTTTCGCCTTTTGGGCAAAGAAGAAGTGGAAACAAACAAAGAGGAAGTAATAACAGCCTGGAAACTAATCTTGCGTAATTATGTGAGAGATATTTTCGATTTACTGAATTTGTTGAAAGAAAATATTGCATGGTCTTTGCTGGATGATAAGAAAGAGCGATTCTATCAGGTTAAGATAGAATTGGAACCTATGCTTACCAACTATAAAGACTATGAAGGAGAAGAAATGCGCAAAATGATCAATGACATCATCCTCATGCTTGATGAGGGATTTCATGGTTTCAGGCAATCCTTCATCAGTGAAACCTATTACGAAGACCTGTTCCGGAAGGTACTGAAACGTTATCGTGAGGAAAATGAGGAGAGATTGGAGCTAATCTACATGCAGGACAGCCAGGATGAAGCGCTTATCTATCCTGATGCTACCCAGCTGAAGAATACCATTGTCGTAGAACGGGCTAATATTCTTTTCGCTTGCCGATTCGGACAGGTATTTCACAACAATGGCAGGAATATCAAACTGATTGTTGCTTATATTCTGGAACAGAAAGAACAGACCTACAACGATATTTACGATTTTCTCGATAAGTATCTTTCTTATCAGATTGCCAAGGAGCATAGCAGAATGAAGGTTGAAGCCGTATTCAAGAACATCGCATTCAAGGAGAATGTGGATGTAGACAAGCTGATGCTTAAACTTAAAGACTTAATCGAAGACAAAACGCTCAACGCCCAGAAACATTGGTTTATTGTTTATAAGGTTTTCTTCAACAAGAATTGGCTGAAGAAGTCAACTCAGCGTCTTTTCATTGACCAGATCAATTCTGCATTCAGTACCTTACTAAAATGTTCTACGGCCGATTTTCATGAGATAAATTCTTATTTCAAGCAAAATGACTATAATGAATGGACACTTGCTGATTGTGATGCGCCACAATGTTGTGACATTTACAGAGAGATTGCTGACAAGTTGGATGATGAATTTCAAGACGCCAAGTATGCTAAGCCGGGAACGGTGATAAATACAAAAAGAGTGGAAAAGTTCAGATAGTATCCCCCAATAGTATCCCCTAAAAATATAAACTATATCCCCCACATCCCCCAAACGGATTCGTGGAGGATTTTTTTTGCTTTTACGTTTGGAAATCATTATATCTTTGCAGCGTCGAAGAAACAAGACAACGCTGAAATGGTTTGGTGCTCTTGAAAACCTCTTCGTATAAATTATATAATATGTATACTCAGATTATGAGAGTGGTGCAGCAGGGCGAGACCTTCGCTGTGCAGAGTCAGAAAAGTGAGAACGGACAGATGATGAAATGCAACATCGTTCTCCAGGAGATGGGCGGCAAGTATGAGAACCAGTATGCTGCGGCAATGTTGGGCAATATGGCGCAATGTAAGTATGCTCCGGGCGAGCTGGTGGCTGTTACGCTCCGCTTTACTACCCATGAGCACAATGGTCAGGTTTATCAGGATATTCTGGTTACGGACATTGAAAAAGTAAAAGGGTAAAAAAGTAAAAAGGTAAAAGGAGGCTTCGCTTAGAGACTTATTGCGAAGATTCTTAGTTATTAACTGAGTTGAAACAGAGGAGGATTTTCCATGGTAAAGCGCGCAACATTCCGGATGTTTCTTCTCCTAAAAATTCAATTCAGATTATGGTTAAGAAAGTAAACAAGGTTCAGAACAATACTCAGAATAATGTTCAGAACCAGCAGGTGAATAATAATGACTGCCAGCATGTGCAGTTGGGTGGAATGGCTTACTATGATGCTAAGCAGTATTTCCTCTTCAGTCCCCAGGAATCGGGGGTGAATAAGGTTCCTCGATTCCGTTCGATGGGCGTGGCTCAGCAAATGCCTGACGGAACATTTGATTTCGTGGTTCAGCACCGCCTCAGAACTCAGTCGGAACTGATTAAGAAACTGGCGCATGGTCGTGTAAGCAAGACCAAGGACGGTGCTGTTCAGCTTACCTTGAAGGTGTTCTGCCATGAGGGAATCAACATCGCCCGAACGCTGGCTGTTGAGGCTGAAGAAGGTGCTGATGCGGTAGTGGATTACCAACTGAAACATTAGGATTTTGTATTCAACTTAAAACGATAAGTAGAAACAGATAGATGAGTTGTTATTTAATAAAGGTGGAGAATGGGCACAAGGTTGCCCGCTCCATCACCTCGGAAGAGGAGTATAAGCAGCTGCGTGGAAGCAATGAGCAGAAGGCGAATCTTCGTCTGGCTCGTGCCGGAAACGATGCTGCGAAACGGAGACTGGTGCAGTTTAATTATTCCGGGCATTATCCGCAAGGGGTGGTGAAGGGAATGAAACTGCCAAGCGGTGCTTTCGGGTTTGATATGGATGAGCCGGAGGCTTTTGCCAAGGCTGCCAAGCTGCTGCTGAAGGAACCGGATATGTACGGACTGCTGATGCTGGAACGCAGCGCACGACAAGGCGGACATGCGGTGTTTGAACGCGAAAAGGGCAAGACGGTTCTGGAGAATCAGGTGAGGATTGCTACGATGCTCAAGTGTGAAATGGATACTTCGGCTCACGACATTAACCGGGTTTATTTCACGACCACATCGGATGACGAAGATCTGCTCTTCCTTTCGCCACGACTCTTCAAGGATGAATATGATGAGGCTGCCGTAGCAGCTGAAGGGAAGGTCCTGGAAGAGCGTGAAAGATACGGACAGGAGGAACTGCCGGAAGGGGCGCACAAGGCAAACAAGCATTATGAGCCTTGGAAGGAAGAAATCAAGAAGAATCCTCAGGGGAGCTTTAAGAGTCAAGAATTAAAGAATTCGAGAATTTCTACTTCTGCTGCTTCAACCTCAGCTGCGTCAACTTCTTCTACTGCGTCAACTGCTGCTGCTTCAACTACTTCTGCTGCTCAGGACAATTATCTTGGGATTCCTTATGGGGAAATCATTAAGAAGTGGTGGCAACTGTATAATGATGGGCAGGAGCCGATGCGCTCCAACCGCAATACGCTGACCTTTGAGCTGGCTGTGAACCTGCGCCACATCTGTGGCTTTGACCGCAATCAGCTGGCTCAGATTATTCCCTGCTACGATGGGTTTCCCGAACAGGAAAAGATGGCTTGCATCAACTCGGCATTGAACGAGAAAATCACGCAAATGCCTAAGCGACTGAAGGATGTGCTCTCTGCCATCCGTCAGGAACGAATGAAGCAGGGAAATGTGGGTGGTGGTTCGGAGGCTGACAATGAGGCGCTGGTAAATGCGCTGGACGAGGCTAACGCCAAGGATGATCTGTTCTATTATAATGCGCTGCCTAAGTTGCCGCAAGGCATTCGGGATTCCATCAGCGCAGTGGGTCCGGCACTGGCTCTGCCTGTAATCACAGCCATCTGTCCTGCCATCGGAATGCTCGCAACGGGCGTGAAGGTTTCCGTTCACGGCAAGATGAACTCGCTGAACCTCATCTCCTACATCGCCGGTGATTTTGCATCTGGTAAGGGAAGTATTGACCCCGTGATTGACGCATGGACTTCGGAAGTGAAGGAAATGGACAAAATGTATCAGCAGAAGGAGGATGAATGGCGAGCCAAGAAACGTGCAGCCAAGAACAAGAAGGAGCAGCCGGAAGAGCCGAAACTGCCTGTAAGATGCTTGACACTGAACAATACGGTGGCAAATCTGGCTGAACGACTGGCTAACACGGAAGGCAAGCACGCCTTCTCGTTTACTCCGGAAGCTGACACCGTAGCGCAGAAGTGGAAATCGGCAATGAGCGACTTTTCCGTTATGTTGAGACAGGCTTACGACGGAACAAGCTATGAGCGTGAAGCAAGAAGTGCAGATGCAGTGAATGTTCATATAGACAGACTGTTATGGAACGTGGTGATGTGCGGCACTCCTGATGCGCTCTATCGAGTGGTAAGCAATTATACGGATGGTTTCCAAAGTCGTATCATCGTGGCAAAAACGCCCGATAATACCTTCACTCCACTTTCTGACAACATGCATGTGATGAACGAACGCCAGCGCGACCGCATCATTCAGATTGCTCATCTTCTGCCTTTGCTGACCGGTGAGGTGGTTCTGCCCAAGCTGGAGGATAAGGGTAGGGAATGGCTGGAACAGATAAGACTGGAAACGATGAAAAATGACGACAAGGTGAAAGCCCGCCAGCGTTTCCGTATCTGTCCAACCACCATGAGAATGATGACCTGCATCATGCTCTGCAAGGTTCTGGAAACGCTGATCCAGAAGCATGGTTTCAATGGAGCCGAGAAACAGCTGAAGGAGTCACCTGATTTGTGGAAGGGAATGCTCGTAAAGATGCAGACACCAACTATGCTGAATGTCTTTGATGTGCTGGCTGACTATCAGCTGGATAATGCGCTCTACTTCTTCCGTAGCCGTATTGAAGAGGCTTTCTCATCCAAGAATTATTGCAGTCAGTCGCCCTACGATCGTACACATAGAGGTAAGAATGATTCCATCTTCGAACGTCTTGACGTAACTTTCACCTTTGAACAGGCAGAGCAGCAGAGTGTTGCTGTAAAGGGCGCAACTGCTACCCATGAGACGGTAAGGCAGATGCTGAAGAATTGGAAGCGTCAAGGTTTGATCAGTATTTTACCAGACAAGCGTTATCAGAAAGTTACTTCTATCATATAAAATCCGGTCATTTCCGGTCATGGTCATTTCCGGTCATTTTGGTTTTCGGTTCTTAAATCAGCCTTAATGGCCGGCCTTGATCCAATTATTCATTATCAATTATTAATTGTAAATTATCATGAACATCAATATTTTCCGCCGTCGCTTCACTCCATGGAGTGTGGATGGCACAATGGTTATAGGTGGCAAGATTTTCTGCGACACCTTAGAACGTCCTAACCGTCATTTGCCAGCAGGACGTTATAAGATTTCTCTCATTCCTACCAAGCAAAAGAAGGTGTCGGAGACAAAGAAGAAAAATAAGTATGAAAGAGGAAAATATGAAATTGTTATCAAGCCTGTTATTCTGTTAAGATCCAATTACGTGCCTCGTACTGTTAGGCGCAGAGCTCGCTTCGTGCCTGGCAACGGTCCGCTACGTCTGAGAAACAAGAGTATCATTCTGGGCAAGTCTCATTATACCGGAATCGTTACGCAATCAGAAGAATGCTATAATGAATTTTGCCAGTTGTTGAATGAGGAATTCAAGAGGATGAAGAAAAAGCATCTACCGTGCAGAATCAATCTGTTTATCAGGGATTTGGGTGTTGACGAAATCCCCTTCAATTATCTGCTTATTTTTCAATAATTAATATTCAATATCATGCGTAAGATAAAGGAAATCATCATTCATTGCAGTGCGACCAAGGAAGGTCGCAACTTCACCGTAGCGGATATTGACCGCTGGCACCGGGAGCGCGGAATGCGCTGCATAGGTTATCATTTCGTGATTTATCGTGACGGCAGCATTCATGTAGGCCGTGCGATAGAGGAGGTTGGCGCCCATTGCAAGGGCCATAATTCCATCAGTATAGGCATTTGCTACATCGGCGGCTTATCAAAGAAAGGTAAGCCGAAGGATACAAGAACCCGAGAACAGAAAGCGGCAATGCGCTCGCTCATCGAGCAGCTGAAGGAGGAATATCCATTAGCCACGATTCATGGTCATAATGAATTTGCCAACAAAGCCTGTCCCTGCTTTGATGTAAAGAAGGAGTGGGGGAAGGAGTAGACACAAAAAATAGCGGATCTTTCACAGACCCGCTATTTGATATTTAATAAATACTCTGGAATGAATTTTAATCATCACCAAAAATAAAAGATGCCTTATACAATGCCCTGAGCCATCATAGCCTTAGCTACCTTCAGGAAGCCGGCTACGTTTGCACCCTTTACGTAATTTACGTAACCGTCTGGCTCTGTACCATACTTCACGCAGTTAGCGTGAATATCGTTCATGATGTCGTGGAGCTTAGCATCAACCTCCTCACGAGACCACTTCAGACGCTCTGAGTTCTGGCTCATCTCAAGACCTGATACTGCAACACCACCTGCGTTGGCTGCCTTACCTGGAGAGTAGAGAATCTTAGCATCCTGGAATACCTTGATAGCCTCTGGAGTAGAAGGCATGTT
>CDZA01009303.1_pt1 | contig 13331 bp, 9 predicted proteins | sample 554881 | NCBI WGS metagenome assembly CDZA01 (sample SAMEA3182082, study PRJEB8094) | gut metagenome | biome: human; feature: gut; material: Stool; isolation source: human stools | place: Canada | collected 2012-12-04
GTATCAGTGCTGCTCAGAAGGAGCGTATCCAGGCTTATGCCAGGGCGCACAACTTCTATCCGAACGTGATCGGTGAAGCCCTGCGACATAGTAAGGTGCAGCCGATGAAGGTAATTGGAGTCATCGTACCGGAGTTCGTACATTATTACTTTATGTCTGTTGTCTCTGGCATAGAGGAAGAGGCGCGTGCACGCGGCTATCGTGTGATGGTGGCGCAGAGTAACGAACGGTATGATAAGGAAGTGGCTATTTGTGAAGACTTCTATAAGAATAAGGTGTGTGGCATTATTGTCTCTCAGGCCAAGGACACCAAGCAGTATGATCATTTTCTGAAACTGATGGATAATGGTGTACCGCTCGTATTCTATGATAGAATATGTACAGGTGTGAATTGTTCTCGTGTGGTTGTAGATGACTACATGGGAGCTTTCACCGCCGTTACCCATCTGATAGATACGGGATGCAAGAAAATTGCATTCTATGGGTCGCCGATGAATATGGAAATTTCCAAAAACCGCTACAACGGCTATCGGGATGCTCTCCTGAAGCATGGACTGAAAGAAAATCCGGACTGGGTGAAGATCTGCGACAACCGTGCACAGGCTGAGGCGCTCACACCAGAGATTCTTGGAACAGAAGATTGTCCGGATGCATTCTTTGCCATCAATGATGATACGGCTATCGGTATTCTCTATACTGCCAAGCGTATGGGGTATAAGGTGCCGGAAGAAATTAGTGTCTGCGGATTTACCAATGGTGACCGTGCCAAGGCTTCCGACCCGATGCTCACTACGGTGGAGCAGCGGGGTGTTGCCGTGGGAGAGGAGGCCGCCAATATTCTCATTGGACAGGTGGAAGGATCCATTCCTGTGGATGAGGTGGAGAAGAGAGTCGTCAGAACAAGATTGGTGGTGAGAGGAACAACAAGATAATATTGAATGTTGAATTGGCATTCTTGCTGGCACCTTTTAGGGTGTTGTCTTAACTTCTGAATGAATATAAATTAAAACAAAAATAATATGACACAAAAACCTGATTTGAGTTTCTGGAAGCTTTGGAATTTAAGCTTCGGATTCTTCGGGGTACAGATTGCTTACGCCCTTCAGAGCGCCAACATATCCCGAATTTTTGCGACATTGGGTGCTGACCCACACAATTTGAGTTATTTCTGGATTCTCCCTCCGCTGATGGGAATCCTGGTGCAACCTATCGTCGGTACTTTGAGCGATAAGACCTGGTGTCGCTTCGGTCGTCGAATACCTTACTTATTTATAGGTGCTACGGTGGCTGTATTGGTGATGTGTCTGTTGCCTAATGCCGGTTCGTTCGGATTGACGGTGAGCGGTGCGATGCTTTTCGGTTTGATAGCCCTGATGTTCTTGGATACAAGTATCAATATGGCGATGCAGCCTTTCAAGATGCTGGTGGGTGATATGGTCAATGAAAAGCAGAAGGCGAAAGCTTACTCCATCCAGAGTTTCCTCTGCAATGCCGGTTCTGTGGCTGGTTACATATTCCCATTCCTCTTTACTTTCTTGGGTATCAAGAATGTGGCTGACAAGGGTGTGGTTCCTGATTCCGTAATCTGGTCATTCTATATCGGTGCTGCTATTCTGATTCTCTGCGTCATCTATACTTCGATGAAGGTGAAGGAGTGGAACCCCCAGCAGTATGCGGAATATAATGAAGTGAAGAGTGAAGAACGAAGAGTGAAGAATTCAAATGCTGATGCTTCTGAAGACAAGGCCGATTGGATTACTTTGCTCCGCAAAGCGCCTGCTACTTTCTGGAAGGTGGGTCTCGTGCAGTTCTTCTGCTGGGCTGGCTTCCTTTATCTATGGAATTATTCTACAGGTGCCATTGCTGAGACGGTTTGGAATACTACCGATCCTACTTCCGAGGCATTCCAGGAGGCTGGCAACTGGGTAGGTATCCTCTTTGCTGTTCAGGCTGTGGGTAGTGTGCTTTGGGCTGTTGTGCTGCCTCAGTTTAAGAATACCAAGATGGCTTATGCGGTCAGTCTGGTCATTGGTGGTGTCGGTTTCGCACTGATTCCTTTCCTGCATGACCCATATCTGCAGTTTATTTCATTCCTGATGATTGGTGCTGGTTGGGCAGCCATGTTGGCAATGCCTTTCACTTTTGTTACCAATGCCCTGCAGGGATATGGACACATGGGTGCTTATCTGGGCCTTTTCAATGGAACGATTTGCATTCCTCAGATTGTAGCTGCCATCTGTGGTGGTGCTGTTTTGAGCCTGGTGGGTTCTCATCAGAGTGACATGATGATAGTGGCTGGTATCTTGCTGATATGCGGCGCTTTATCTGTTTCCTTCATCAAGGAGAAAGAAAAATAAGTAAGAAACTAAGCAAAATGTATTAAATTGCAAAAAATGTTGTGCAACCGATTGCGCAACCTTTTTTGTAATTTTTGTGCAAAAAATGTTTGATTTTTCGATAAAAAATATTACTTTCGCAGCGTAATTAATAACCTTTGTATCTTATGGTGTTTCATTTTAATATAGATTATAAAACTGTCTATGGCGAGGAACTCGTTTTGAATATGACAGTTGATGGGAAGGAGGTCCAGTATAAAATGGGGACTGAGGATGGTTCTCGCTGGTCATTCGATTGGGATGGTACCCCAAAGTCTAAGAACAATTCCTACTTTTACAGTGTAAGTAGAGATGGCTTTTGCACCAAGGCTGAATGGCAATTGGCGAGGCATCAGCTGAACTGTACGGCTGAGCGTGCCAGTGATTATACTTTGTATGATCGTTGGCATGATATTCCTGAGGATTCATACTTCTATAGCAGCGCCTTTACTGACTGCATCAACCATCAGCAGTTAGGCAAAGTGAAGGAACATTCCTTTGCTAAGACGATCCGCCTGATTGTTCGTGCTCCACAACTTCGTGAGGGTGAACGTTTAGCAGTAGTAGGTTCTGATCCTGCACTCGGTGCTTGGGACAAAAACCATGCTCTTCCTATGGTTCAGCAGGCTTACAATGAGTGGACTGTTGATATCAATGTGGAGACTTTAGCTGTCAACTATCTGGAATTCAAGTTCGTAGCGCTCAATGAAAAGAAGGAATGTCTTTGGGAAACCGGTTACAACCGTTCTATTGAAATCCCTGAGATGAAGAGCGGTACGTTGATTTCTTATGAGTTGAGCCAGTCGTTCCTGGAGCGTTGGAACCGTAAGTTGGCGGGTACACAGGTGCCTGTTTTCTCACTCAGAAGTAAGAAGAGTGCCGGTATCGGTGATTTCGGCGATCTCAAGAGCATGATCGATCTGGTGGCTAAAACCGGTCAGAAGGTTCTTCAGCTTTTGCCTATCAATGATACGACTATCACGCATACCTGGACAGACTCTTATCCATATGGCTGTATCAGTGTCTTTGCTATCCATCCTCAGTATGCAGATCTTCTTGCATTACCAGAGTTGAAGGATGCCAAGAAGCGCGCTGAGGCTGAAAAAACGAGAGCAGAACTCAATGCGCTCCCTCAGATAGATTATGAGAAAGTAAATGATTTCAAGATAAACTATTTGCACCAAATCTTCGAACAGGAAGGGAAACAGATGTTAAAGAGTGCCGATTTTCAGGCATTTTTTCAGGAAACAGAACAGTGGCTTGTGCCTTACGCACAGTATTCTTACTTGCGTGACAAGTATGGTACTGCCGATTTCTCTCAATGGCCAGACCATAAGGTATGGGATGAAGCTGAGCGTAAATCATTGAGTGATTCTAAGAGCAAAGCATACAAGGAGGTGGAATTCTTCTACTTCGTGCAGTATGTATTAAATACACAGATGAAGGCGGCTCACGAGCATGCTATGGCAAAGGGTGTTATTCTGAAGGGTGATATTCCTATCGGTGTAAACCGCTATAGCTGTGATGTGTGGGTGGAGCCTAAGTACTTCAATCTCAATGGACAGGCGGGTGCTCCACCTGATGATTTCTCTGCAAATGGCCAGAACTGGGGATTCCCTACTTACAACTGGCATGAAATGTTGAAGGATGGTTGCCAGTGGTGGGTTCGCCGCTTCCAGAACATGTCTCTGTACTTTGATGCTTACCGTATCGACCATGTACTCGGTTTCTTCCGTATCTGGGAGATTCCTGTAGATTCTGTTCACGGATTGCTGGGTCAGTTTGCTCCTGCGTTGGGAATGACGGCAGATGAGATTCGTTCTTATGGCCTTAATTTCCAGGAGGATAGATTCACCCGTCCTTTCATTACCGACTGGATTCTGAACCGCATGTTCCATGAGCGTGCTGATGAGGTGAAGGAAAAATATCTCGACCGCTTGGATGACGAGCGCTATCAGATGAAACCGGAGGTGAATAGCCAGCGCAAGGTGGAAGCTTTGTTTGAAGGTGCTACCGATCAGAAGGATATCTGGCTCCGTGATGGTCTCTATGCTCTGATTAGCGATGTGCTCTTCGTTCGTGATCATCGTAATCCGGGATTGTTCCACCCACGTATCTCGGTTCAGTTTGATTTCATCTTTGAGTCACTTTATGATAACGACAAGGCTGCGTTCAATCGTCTTTATAATGATTATTTCTATCGTCGCAACAACCAGTATTGGTATGGTGAGGCAATGAAGAAATTGCCTAAGTTGGTTCAGGCTACCCGCATGTTGGTATGTGCCGAAGATCTCGGAATGGTGCCTGATTGTGTGCCATGGGTAATGAATGAGTTGAAGATCTTGAGCCTGGAGCTGCAGAGCATGCCTAAGGATCCTTCTGTGAAGTTCGGCCATCTGAGCCGTAATCCTTATCGCTCGGTTTGTACCATTTCAAGTCATGATATGCCTACCCTCCGTCAGTGGTGGGATGAGAATATCCAGCGTACTCAGGAGTATTATAATACGATGCTCTATCGTCAGGGTCCTGCTCCTCATCCGCTCCCAGGTTGGCTTGCCAAGGATATTATCTCACGTCATCTGACCTCTCCTTCTATGCTCTGTGTGTTGAGTATTCAGGATTGGCTTGCTATCGACGAGCATCTCCGCTTGCCTGATGCGAATGCAGAGCGTATCAATATCCCTGCTAATCCTAAGCATTACTGGCGCTATCGTATGCACATTAATATCGAGGATCTGGCAAAGGATGCTGCTTTTATGAATCAGTTGACAGAAATGATTTCACAGGCTGGAAGAAACTAAGATTTCTTCAAAAGCATTGAAACGTTTCTCGTTAGTTTGAAATAGCTTTTGCTTAGAATTGAATGACTTTTAGTCAGTATTTTAGACAAAAGAATGAGGGGCGTGCAAACGTTTGCACACCCCTTTTTTAATTTATTACATATTATAATATGGTGTATTTCCAAGATTTTACTAATTTTGCAGTGTAGAAAACAATAGCAATAAATATGAAGAAAATCAGTATTTTACTTATGGGCTTGTTGCTCCCTATGTTTGCAGCAGCTCAGACCGTCAAGTCTCCTGACGGGAATGTTTCTCTGACCTTCTCCCTGACAGGTAATGGTCAGCCTACTTATGAGATGAGTTACAAAGGCAAGACTGTCTGTAAGCCTTCTCATCTCGGTTTGGAGTTGGCAAAGGATAAGCATGCCTCTAAGGGGATGGAAGAAACGGATTTGATGGATGGTTTCACCGAGACCGGTAGCAAGACTTCTACTTTTGATGAGACTTGGAAACCTGTCTGGGGGGAAACTTCCACCATTCGCAATCATTACAATGAGTTGGAGGTAAACCTCAATCAGGCTTCTTCCAATCGTAACATTACCATCCGTTTCCGTGTCTATGATTACGGTATGGGCTTGCGCTACGAGTTCCCTCAGCAGGAGTCTTTGAATTACTTCGTGATTCAGGAGGAGCACACTCAGTTTGCAATGGCTGGTGATCATACTGCATACTGGATTCCAGGTGATTATGATACACAGGAGTATGAGTACAATATCACTCCGCTGACTGGTATCCGTCCTATCATCGCTGCTAATCGTGAGAAATATAAGAGTAATTCTTCTACTACTGTTTTCTCTGATACGGGCGTGCAGACTTCCCTTCAGTTGAAGACGAAGGATGGTCTTTATATCAATATCCATGAGGCTGCCTGTCTGGATTATCCTACCATGCACCTCAACCTAGATGAGAAGAATCTCGTGCTTGAGTCTTGGTTGACTCCTGATGCTGTAGGTCGCAAGGGCTTTATCCAGACTCCATTCAATACGCCTTGGCGTACTGTTCTTGTGAGCGATGATGCGCGTGATATGCTTTCTTGCAAGTTGACATTAAATCTCAATGAACCTTGCAAGATTGAGGATACTTCCTGGATTCACCCTACCAAGTATTGCGGTGTATGGTGGAACATGATTGTAGGTACCAAGACATGGAGTTATACGAATGATCTTCCTTCTGTTCGTCTGGGTGTTACTGATTATAGCAAGTGTAAGCCTAATGGTACTCATGGTGCTACCAATGAGGAAGTGAAGCGCTATATTGACTTTGCTGCAAAGAATGGTTTGCAGGAAGTATTGGTTGAAGGTTGGAACGAAGGATGGGAAGACTGGTTCGGTCATCAGAAACTGGATGTCTTCGATTTCGTAACTCCATATCCTGACTTCGATATCAAGATGCTCAATGACTATGCGCACTCTAAGGGTGTCAAATTGATGATGCACCACGAGACCTCTTCTGCAGCACTCAACTATGAGCGTCATTTGGAAAATGCCTTCAATCTGATGAACAAGTATGGTTATGATGCAGTGAAGACTGGTTATGTGGGTGACATCATTCCAAGAGGTGAGTATCACTACAGCCAGTTGATGAATAATCACTATCAGCGTGTCATCGAGACTGCTGCTAAGCATCATATTATGGTGAACGCTCATGAGGCTACCCGTCCTACTGGTATTTGTCGTACATGGCCTAACCTGGTAGGTAACGAAAGTGCAAGAGGTACTGAGTATGAGGCATTTGGCGGTTCTGTTCCTTATCATACCGTGATGTTGCCATTCACCCGTCTGCAGGGTGGTCCTATGGATTATACCCCTGGTATCTTTGAAACCAAGCTTTCTGAGTGGAGTAACAATCAGAGTTATGTGCATTCTACTCTCTGCGGTCAGCTTTCTCTTTACCTCGTGATGTACAGTCCTTTGCAGATGGCAGCCGACTTACCTGAGCATTATGAGAAGTATGATGATGCCTTCCAGTTCATTCGTGATGTAGCTTGCGACTGGGATGATTCTAAGTATCTGGAGGCTGAACCTGCTAAGTATATTACTGTTGCTCGTAAGGCTAAGGGTACAAACAACTGGTTTGTTGGTGGCAAGACTGATGCTGCCCGTACTTCTGTTGTAAAACTTGATTTCCTCGATAAGGGCAAGAAGTATGATTGCGCGATTTATCAGGATGGCAAGAATGCTGATTATGAAAAGAACCCTAAGTCTTATCAGATTATTCACAAGACTGTGAAGAAGGGTGATGTTTTGAAGATTAAAGAAGCTCGTGGTGGTGGTTTTGCCATCTCATTGCTTGCAAAATAAACTTTAAAATTTTAACTGGTGTACTTTGGTTGTGAAATTTATGAAAAAACAGGGCTTTTATATTCGCCGTATTTTCTGTATTTCCGACCGAATGGCAAGGTGGAATCAAATACGCTAAAAATGAGCGTGTTTGGTTCTGCCCATTTCTGCATAAAATACGCTCTTGTAGGTGTTTTATGCAAGAAAAAGATGGCATAATAGCTATTGTTTAGTTAAAAGTCTATATTTATACATGAAATAGAGAATAATTCTTGTTCGGATTTTCTCTCAATCTAGCAAAAACTTAACCGTATGAGCATTAAAAATCAATTTTTAGTAGCCTTGACTGCTGTTTTAGTTCCCCATTCATTGATGGCACAAGGTGCTTTCAATGAAATGTCCTATTCTAAGGATAAAACTACTTTCTCTTTGAATTCACCTACAGCTTCTGTTGAAGTAGATGGTGTAACTGGTGCGACTCCTCAGGTTTCTTCCAGTGTAAAACCGAATGTGAAAATTCGTATTTATAAAGATGGACTGATAGGAAAACCTGTCAAGACCATCAAGATGAAAAGTGTAGGTAAGGACCGATGGGAAGCTACCGTAAAGGGTGACTTGAAGGGAAAGTTCTATACTTTTGATATGGGAAAGGGTGAATGTCCGGGTACATTTGCTAAGGCTGTTGGCGTCAATGGTAATCGTGGAGCCATCATCGATCTGAGTCAGACCAATCCTGAAGGTTGGGAAAATGATGTGCGTCCTGCATTGAAATCGCCTGCTGATCTTATCATCTATGAGTTGCATTTCCGTGATTTTTCTATTTCTCCAACTTCGGGTTTGAAGTATAAAGGTAAGTATCTTGCTCTTACCGAACCAAAAGCTATTGAATATCTTAAGAAGTTGGGTATCAATGCAATACACTTCCAGCCTTGTTTTGATTTTGCTTCTGTTGATGAAACTAAACTGGACAAGCCACAGTTCAACTGGGGCTATGATCCGAAGAATTATAATGTACCAGAAGGCAGTTATGCTACTGACCCATATAATCCTGCAGTCCGCATCAAGGAATTCAAGCAGATGGTGCAGGCACTTCATAAGGCAGGCATCCGTGTGATTTTTGATGCTGTATATAATCATACTTTCGACATCAACGGCAGCAATTTCCAGCGTACTTATCCTGACTATTATTATCGCAAGACTGTGGATGGTAAGTATTCTGATGGTTCTGGTTGTGGCAATGAGACTGCATCCGAGAAACCATTGATGCGTGAGTTTATGATAGAGAGCGTGAAATATTGGGTGAATGAATATCATATAGATGGTTTCCGTTTTGACCTGATGGGCGTGCATGATATCGAGACGATGAATCAGATTCGTGCGGCTGTTGACGAGATTGATCCTTCTATTTATATATATGGTGAAGGATGGAGCGCAGGAAACTGTGCTTATCCTACAGAGAAGTTGGCAGTGAAGGCTAATACGCCACAACTCCATGGTATTGGTGCTTTTAGCGATGATATGCGTGATGCTCTTCGTGGCCCTTTCTCTAATGATACCAAGGGCGCATTGTTGGCTGGTATTCCTGGAGAGGAGGAGAGCCTGAAGTTTGGTATCGTTGGTGGTATTGCCCATCCACAGGTGGATATGAATAAGGTAAATTACGACAAGAAACCTTGGACTAACAATCCTACTCAGCAGATTAGCTATATTAGTTGCCATGATGATATGTGTCTGGTAGATCGTTTGAAGGCAAGTATTCCTGGCTTGAAGGATCCGTCTGTTTCTGAAAGTGACCGCTTGGCTGAGTTAATCCGATTGGACTTGCTGGGTCAGACTGCAGTTTTCACTTCTCAGGGTGTACCGTTTATCTTGGCAGGTGAGGAAATGTTGCGTGACAAGAAGGGTGTTCACAACAGTTTTAATTCTCCTGATAGCATCAATCAGTTCAACTGGGATCATCTCAAGAAATATCCACAGGTTTTTGAGTATTATCGCAATTTAATCCAATTGCGTAAGAATCATCCTGCATTCCGTTTGGCTACTGCAGAAAAGGTACGTGAGCATCTGGAGTTCTTGCCAACTGTCAGTCCTGATGCTGTTAATCAGGTGAAGAATGAGGGCTGCCTTGTGGCTTTCATGCTCAAGAATCTGGAAGGCATAGACTCTTGGAAGAATATTATTGTCATCTTGAATACAAACCGTGAGGCAAAGTCTGTCGCTATTCCTGAGGGTGAATATCATGTGGCTTGTTGCAATGGTATCATCAATGAGGAGGGTATCGGTATGCCTGTTAGTGGTAAGGAGGTCTTGGTAGATGCACAATCTGCTTTGATTCTTTATGCTAAATAAGCATGAAAGTTGGCAATGATTCAAGATATCATCAAGAAGAATTCATTATAAAGTATAATTTTACTATTGACTAAATCTATAAGAAAATGAGAAAAATATTTGTATCGTTAATGTTGCTTATGGGTACAATGAGCATGAATGCAGCGGTCTCTGTTGACCGCATTGAACCAACCAACTGGTATGTAGGTATGAAGGATGCTTCTCTCCAGTTGATGGTGTATGGTAAAGACGTGCGAAATGCGGATGTTGAGATTGATTATCCTGGTGTTCGCGTCGATTCTGTCGCAAAACTCGAATCTCCTAACTATCTCTTGGTTTATCTCAACTTAGAGGGTGCAAAGGCGGGAGAAATGACCTTGAAATTCAAGCAGGGTAAGTCTGTCAAGAAGGTGAAGTACCAACTGAAAGACCGTGAAATGGCTGGTGATAAGCGCATAGGCTTTAGCAATGAGGATGTACTCTATATGTTGATGCCAGACCGCTTTGCAAATGGCAATCCTAAGAATGATGCTTTCAAGACTATGAGAGACAAGACTTGCGACCGTAAGGCACCAAGTCTTCGTCATGGAGGTGATCTGGAAGGTATCCGCCAGCATTTGGATTATTTCAACCAGTTGGGTGTTACCGCATTATGGTTTACTCCAGTATTGGAGAATGATAGTCCTAATGATGGTAAGAACAGTACTTATCATGGTTATGCTACTACCAATTACTATCGTGTAGATCCTCGTTTCGGTACCAATGCTGAATACAAAAAGTTGGTAGATGAGGCTCACCAGAAAGGATTGAAGGTGGTGATGGATATGATTTTCAACCATTGCGGTTTTGAGCATCCTTGGGTAGCTGACATGCCATCTAAAGACTGGTTTAATACTCCAGAGTGGTTGCTTCCTGAATACCAGACTCCTGAACATCTGAAAAAGATAGGTACTGTAGATGGTGCACGCACTGTGAATGATATGTATAAGCAGACCAGCTATAAGTTGACGCCGGTTTTGGATCCTTATGCCAGCAAAGTTGACTTTGAGGAGACTGTAGATGGCTGGTTTGTGCCTTCTATGCCAGATTTGAATCAGCGCAACCCACATGTCATCAAATACCTTATACAAAACAGCGAGTGGTGGATTGAAACAGTTGGTATAGATGGTATTCGCATGGATACTTATCCATACGCAGACCGTGATGCCATGGCTTTGTGGATGAAGACGCTGGATCAGGAATATCCTAACTTTAATACCGTAGGTGAAACTTGGGTAACAGAGCCTGCTTATACGGCTGCTTGGCAGAAAGACAGCAAACTGTCAGAGAAAAACAGTTATCTGAAGACTGTCATGGACTTTGCCTTCTACGATCGTATCAATAGTGCCAAGAAGGAAGAGACGGATGATTGGTGGAATGGAATGAATCGTATCTACAATGTATTCTGCTACGATTATCTCTATCCTAATCCAAAGAGTGTGATGGCATTTGTGGAAAATCATGATACCGACCGATTCTTGGGTGAGGGAAAAGACTCATTAGCTTTGAAGCAGGCGTTGGCACTTCTTCTGACAGTCAACCGTACTCCTCAACTCTATTATGGTACTGAGGTTCTGATGAATGGTACTAAGAGTGTTACCGATGGTAATGTTCGTAAGGACTTCCCTGGTGGATGGACTGGTGATCAGCATAATGCTTTCACAGCAGAAGGAAGAACGAATGCTGAAAACCAGATGTTCAACTGGTTGAGCAATCTCTTGCATTGGCGTCAGGGGAATGAGGTAATTACTAAGGGAAAGCAGACCCAGTTCTGTCCTCAGAATGGTGTTTATGTCATTGCCCGTCAATACAAGGGTAAGAATGTGATGACCATTATCAATGGTAAGAATGAAGCCAACGAACTCAATGTGAGCCGTTATGCAGAGATTATCGGTTCTCATGACAAGGCTACGGATGTTACAAATGGTCGCTCCGTTCTTATCAACAAGAACGTGAAGCTCCGTCCTCGCCAGAGCATGATTCTTGAGTTCTAAAACGCAAGTATATTCCTATATGAACGTTCCTAGAGTTGCAAATTTACACTTCTAGGAACGTTTTTTTTCTTGATAAAAATTCTTTCGTTTCATTTTTTCTTCGTACTTTTGCAAGCAGAAGTTTAAAAACTTAATAAATATGTATAAGGAAATAGGCAAATGGTTCTTGGATGTTGCGAAGTATATAGTAACAGCATACGTTTTGACCACAATGTTTGTAAAGGTTGATTCAATCTTTGCTGCATTAGGGGCAATAGTCATCATGGTGATAATGTTTGTCATAGGTGTCTATTTCTTGCATAAAGATAATAATAACGATAAAAAAGATAAGGAAAAGGAGAAATAAGTATGGATGCAGGGTTGTTAAGTATGTATGTCGCTCTTATGCTTTTAGGCTTAGGAATGATAGTATATTCCAAAATTGAAGATAATAAGAAAGGGAAGTAAAATGAGTAATGGATTATTAGTGATGTATGTCTTTTTCGCTTTAATTATTGCTGGTTCTTTAATCTATTCAAAATGGGAGGATAAGCATCAGCAACAAGAGCAATAAATGGTGATTAGATACATTCTTTCTATAATAAGCATTTTTTTCATAACCTTGAGCAGTTTTGCACAAGGTGGGCTGCCTAGTCGCTATAACGTAAGCTATCTCAATATGGCTGCAGGTATGCCGAATAACTTTGCCGATGACATCTTTCAGGATTCTTACGGCTTTGTATGGATTAGTACGCATGGTGGTGGATTGGTGCGCTACGATGGCTTCAACTTTATGAACTTCGGTTTGGGTTCTGTAGGAATCAGTCTGCGAAGCAACAGTTGCCGTAATGTCTGCGAAGATCCGTTCAAGCGCCTTTGGGTGGCTTTCGAAGAAGGTCCGCAGGTGCTCGACCTCAATACCATGCAGCCTGTTGTTCTACCTTGTGAGAACAGCCAGGTAGAGGCACAACTCAATAAAGTATTCAAGAACCTTTGCACCCGAATATATTGTGATGCAAAGGGCAATATATGGATGCTTTCTTTCAACCAGCTTACCCGTTTCGGCTTTAACGAAAAGGGCGAGGTGACCAGCGTCTTGTCCACATCCTATCCTTATAGTGCTCCCGATCTTGGAATCTGTGATGTCTATCGCAGAGGAACAGTTGTATTATGCAACAATGGAGTGGTGAGCGAGTTCTCAGTGAAGAACAATCAGCTCGTAGCAAAGAACATCTCATCCCTATTCCCTCCGCTCGAAGGCTGGTATGGCGGTGCCATCATCTCGTATCATGGCAAGATATGGATGGGTACGAATCGCGGATTGTTTAATAGTGGCAAGCAGGAATTCCATTGCTCTGCTACCGACCATTCGCTTCAGCACGAAGTAGTGACGAGCCTTGCCGTTTCTCCAGATGACAAACTTCTGGTAGGAACGCTCTGTGGCGTAGATATCTTCAATGATAAGACCGGAGAGATAGAACATTGGAACACTGC
>CDZA01043816.1_pt1 | contig 13115 bp, 10 predicted proteins | sample 554881 | NCBI WGS metagenome assembly CDZA01 (sample SAMEA3182082, study PRJEB8094) | gut metagenome | biome: human; feature: gut; material: Stool; isolation source: human stools | place: Canada | collected 2012-12-04
CTTCCGTACCGCTCGTAGAATGTCTGGAGATACCGCAGCTCCATACGCTCCAGCATCTCATTCAGTCCCGCCTCTGCCGGAGCATCCTGAACAGGCTCCGGACCCGCCACGTTCATCGGCAAGCTCTCCGGCTGAATCAAGTCTGTATCCGTGATGATGGTTGCCTGCTCAATGCTGTTTTTCAGCTGGCGGACGTTCCCTTCCCACCGATAGTTCAGCAACGCAAAGCAGGTTGCTGGGGACAGTTTCCGATGAAAGTCGTATTTTTGATTGTAGTAATCCAGAAAATGCTGAGCCAGAGGAATGATGTCATTTTTTCGCTTCCGGAGCGGCGGAATATGGATCGGCATGACATTCAGCCGGTAATACAGGTCCTCCCGAAAGCGTTTCTGCTGCACCATCTCTTCCAAGTCGCAGTTAGTAGCGGCGATCACTCGGATGTCCACCTGTACGGGTTCGTTGCCGCCCACGCGGATGAAAGAGCGGTTCTGCAGCACATGGAGCAGTTTGGCCTGCATATTCAGAGACAGCTCGCCGACCTCATCCAGAAACAGCGTTCCGTGATCTGCTGCCTCTAGAAGGCCTGGCTTCACTTTACTGCCAGCGCCGGTGAAGGCATGGCCTTCATGTCCAAAGAGTTCGCTCTCAAAGAGAGACTCTGTGATGGCAGCGCAGTTGATGGGAACAAACCGCCGGTTGGACCGCCCGCTGTTCTGGTGGATGAATCTGGCAATCTCATCCTTACCTACACCGGTTTCTCCCAGCAGAAGGGCGGTAGAGTCCACCTTGGCTATCCGGGCGGCCAGGGCCAGCACCTTCAGCATCTCCTTATCGGCCACAATCAGTTTGCTTTGGCCACCCATCCGGGCCTTGATGCTCTCCAGTTCCTGGAGATATTGGTCATTCAGTCCCCGGATCTTATCAAGCTCCTGCTGCAAAGAGCTGATTTCGTCCAAATCCCGGTCATTACAGATATAGAATTCAATCTCACCGCAGCTATCAAATACCGGCGTGCAGGACACATGTGCACTGCGCCCTGTGCGATAGAAGGTCTGCACAATGGTGTGTGGCTTTTTGGTCTTTGCTACGATAGCACCGCAGGATTCGGAAATCAGATGGTTTTTCACCAACTGCTCCACCGGCACCCCCACTAACTCCTCTCTCCGAATCCCGGTGAGGACCTCATAAGCCCGGTTGATCCGCAGCGTCACCAGATTCCGGTCTGAGATCTGGATGGCATCCGCAGAGTTCTCGATAAAAGCATCCAGGACACGGTTCTGTTCTTCCAAATCCAAAACTCGCTTGCGCAGTTCCTCCATGGTCTCATGGGAAAACTGCGAGCGCACCTGCTTTTGCTCCAAAAATGGAACACCTCCCTTCGCCTTTTGCTCTTTTGTGCAATTTCAAATTTGAAATCACACTTTTTATCGTCAAAACTCATATCATCTTTGCTTTGTTTTTAACAAAAATGACTATATCATAAATCTTATGTTTTCACAAGTTCCAATTTCGGAGCACTCTGCTCAAAATTCGTTCCAATTTTGGAACACAAAATTGCAATTTTTTTCACATAATCGAGGCCCCGTTTCCGTCATGGAAAATAATTCGATCTTTTTTGAATTTCAGGAGGAACCGCAATTCCATACAGTCATAGGGGTTTCTGGCTTTTCGCTGGAATGTTTTTTTAAATTGGCAAGATTTTTGCTATAATGATTTGTCGAATTCCAACGGAATGTGTTGGTGGCGGAAATCCCCCGCCAGACATACCATCGATGAAATATGTGAGATTTTAAGGAGGTACAAGAGATGGAAGACTGGAAGGTACTCTATGCTTCCAAATTAATGACGGCAGATGAGGCCGTCCGGCAGATCCCCGATGGTTCCCGGGTCTTTTTCGGCCATGCGGCCAATGAACCCCCCGTCCTGGTGGATGCGCTGGTGCGAAACTATGAGCAATATAAGGATGTGGAGATCGTCCACTGGGTTCCCATGGGAAAAGGGGAGTACTGCGATCCCAAGATGAAGGGGCACCTTCGCCACAATGCCATGTTTGTGGGCGGCCCAACCCGCAAGGCTGTGCAGGAAGGACGGGCGGACTACACACCCTTTTTCTTCCACCAGTCCACCCGATTCTTCTCTGACGGCACCTTCCCCATTGACGTGGCGATGGTTTCCGTCACTCCGCCGGACAAGCACGGCTATGTGTCCCTGGGCGTCTCCGTGGGCGGCACCAAGCCCGCCTGCCTGAACGCCAAAATGGTCATTGCCCAGGTCAACGACCAGATGCCCCGCACCATGGGGGAGTCCTTCCTTCACGTCTCCCAGCTGACCTGCTGTGTGGAGGCATCCACGCCTCTGCCGGAGCTGGGCGGAGGCACCATCGGCGAAGTGGAGGAAGCCATCGGCCGGAATGTGGCCTCCCTGGTGGAGGACGGCTCTACATTGCAGCTGGGCATCGGCACCATCCCTGATGCGGTGCTGAAGTTCCTGGGGGACAAGAAGGATTTGGGCATCCACTCCGAGATGTTCTCCGACGGCGTGGTGGATCTGTACCAGAAGGGGGTCATCACCGGTGCCAACAAGCGGCTGGACAAGGGCAAGATGGTGGCTGCCTTCCTGATGGGCTCCAAAAAGCTTTACGACTTTGTGGATGACAATCCGGACGTGATGATGCGGACTGTGGACTACGTGAACAACCCCGCCGTGATCTGCCAGAATCCCAAAGTGGTGTCCATCAACTCCTGCCTACAGGTGGACTTCAACGGTCAGGTGAACTCCGAGTCCATGGGCACCAAGCAATTCTCCGGCATCGGCGGTCAGCTGGACTATGTCCGCGGCGCGGCCATGTGTCCCGACGGCAAAGCCATTCTGGCCATGCCCTCCACGGCCAAGCACGGGGAAGTGTCCCGGATCGTCCCGGTGTTTGAGCCCGGCACCACTGTCACCACCACCCGTACGGACGTCCACTACATCGTGACGGAATACGGCGTCGCCAACCTGCGGGCCAAGAGCCTGCGGGAGCGGGCCCGGCTCCTCATCAACATCGCCCACCCCAAGTTCCGGGATCAGCTCTGGGAAGCTTACTACGAACGCTATGGCAAGGAGGATCAGTAATATGTCCGAGAAAAAAATTGAGGCCGTCAATGGACATACCTTACAAAAGGTATTCCTGTCCGTGGAGGATCACATCGCCGTTATGACCCTCCACAATCCCCCGGTGAATGCGGCAGACGGCGTGGTGCAGGAGGAGATCCTGCTCCTGTGCGACTATATCAACCATGAGGACGACATCTGGGTGTGCATTATGCACTCCGACATCAAAACCTTCTGCGTGGGCGTGGACATCAAGCGATTCTATCAGAGCATCCTGGATAAGGATGTCACCAATACCCAGGAGGTCTATTACGATGGTGCTCAGGCCCTCTATGAACTGCGGGTTCCCCTGATCTGTGCAGTTCACGGCCACTGCCTGGGCGGCGGCGTGTGCTACCCCGCCGGTGCGGATATCTCTATCGCCGTGAAGGGGACCCTCTTCGGCGCACCGGAGGCAAAGCTCAGCGTGGTGGGCGGCAGCGCCCATCTAGCCCGCATTCTGCCCCCCCAGATCCAGCGGGATATGAGCTACTGCGGCACCTTCATCACCGCAGAAGAGCTCCACGACAAGTACGGCGGTGTCACCATGGTGGTAGACACGCTGGAGGAACTGATGCCCGCGGCCATGGACAAGGCGCGGGAGTTGTGCCGCCGTGGTCCCCTGGTGCTGCGGTACCTGAAAGCCTGCATGAATGAGCAGGAGGATTTCCAGATCCACCGGAAGGATGAGCTGGAGGTGACTTACACCCGCTACATGGCTCGTCATGCGGATTTCAAGGAGGGTGTTTCCGCCTTCCTGGAAAAGCGGGAGCCGCAGTATACCGGCCAGTAAAACACATCCCCCATACAAGACTTTAGGAGGAAGGATCATGAGAAAGAATGCAAAAAAACTGTTTGCGCTGATTCTGGCACTGTGTATGTCGCTGACGTTGCTGACTGCTTGCGGCGGCGATACCGCTGGCAGCGATTCAGGCGTGGGAGAGAGCTCCTCCGGTGGCGAGACGATCACCTGGCGCCTGCAGAGCAGCTACTCCCTGAATTCCCTGCAGGGCGATATGGCCACCAACCTGAAGGAGGCTCTGGAGACCGCTACCAATGGCCGCCTTCAGGTGGAGCTGTATGAGCCGGGCGCTTTGTGCCAGACCTCCGATATACTGACCTATCTCTCGCAAAATGCCTTTGACTGTGCCGTCATCTTCGGCTCCACCTTCTCCGGCCTGATTCCGGAGGCGGATCTGGCCTGCGGCATCCCCTTTGCATGGGAGAGCTCCGCCGAAATCTATGACGTAATGGAGAACTATGGGTTGCTGGATGTGATCCAGGAGGCCTACGGAGAACTGAATCTCAAATACTACTGGAATGCCCATGAGCCCAACTACAACGTCCTGGCAAACTTCCAGGTAGAGAGCCTGGAGGACTTCCACGGCAAAAAGATCCGCGCTCTGGGCGTGTGGGGCGACTTCCTGGCTGCGTTGGGGGCCTCTCCCACCAACATCGCCGGCACAGAGGTCTATCAGGCCCTGCAGCTGGGCACCATTGACGGCGCTCTGTATGGATGGTCCTCTCTGAGTGACTCCAACAACATCCGCGAGGTGGCGCAGTACGCCCTCAGCCCCTCCATGTGCTTCTGCCAAATGGCCACCGTGGTGAATCAGGACAGCCTGAACAAGCTCCCTGAGGACCTGCGGAGCATCGTGGACGAGACCATCCGGCTGGCCAACATCGGCGTCATCGGCCAGGCCCATGTGGTTGGTACGGAGAAAAGTGTTCGAGACGCTATCCAGGGCGGCTACACTGAGCTGTCTCCGCTGCCTGATGACGTCCTGGCCGAGATGCGTGAAATTGCTGTCACCCAGACCTGGGAAGAGCTGGCCGCCAAGAGCGAGCGTATGGCCCGCGGTATCGAGATCATCAAGCAGCAAAACCGTGACTATGGCCGCCAAGTGGATTACTGAGTCCGCGCGTTCCTCACAGAAAAATAGAATTCAAGAGAAGGGAAAGTGAGACATGAACGCACTATTGAAATTATCAGGCGGCATTGACGCCATTAATCGGACCATTGGCAGAATCTTCGCCTGGATTCTTCTGCCCATGATCTGCCTCACCGCCTTTGAGGTATTCTCACGTTATGTCCTCAAGTCTCCAACCGTCTGGGCATGGGAGCTGATTATCCAGATCTGGGGCCTGATGCTGATGGCCTGCGGCGGATACTGCTACTGGAAGGGCGGCCTGGTGCGAGTGGATCTGCTTTATAATAAATTCCCTGTCAAAGTCCGCTGCGGTATCAATATCGCCACCGCCATTCTGGTCCTAATCTGTATGGGGCTGGTATTTATCTACGGAATAAACATCTTCCTACTGTCCTTCCGCCTCAATGAACGGATCTCTTCCGTGTGGGGGTCTCCCATGTGGACCATCCGGTTTTGGGTGCCTCTGGGCGCTGCACTGATGTTCATTCAAGCCATCAGTGAGCTTATCAAGAATGTAGCCGCTATGGCAGGCAAGATTGAACTCACCAACAACTCCGACGAAGTCGCGGAGGCAATTGAAATCGTGAAGTCCGCTGAGCATCTGCCTGACGAAACCGGAAAGGAGGACATACAGTGAGTCCTGATATTATCATTTTGCTGCTGGGGCTGGTAGCCCTGATGGCGCTGGGCATCCCCATCTGCTTTGCCATGATGAGCGTGGCTTCAGTCATCCTGCTGGTGTTCTACGGCTCTGGCCTGCTGAATGTGTTGAACGCAGCATTTGTTTATCAGATGCAGTCGGAGTCCCTGCTGGCCATCCCCATGTTCGCTCTGATGGCGGCGTTCCTCCAGACCTCCGGCATCGGCGGAGACATCTACGAATTCTTCCACAAGTGGCTTGGCGGTATCAATGGCGGTCTGGCTATGGCCACAGTGGCCACCACAGCAGTCATCGCCGCTATGAGCGGTGTGGCGGCCACCGCTACCATCATGATGGGGCTGATTGCACTGCCAGCTATGTTGGACCGTGGTTATGACAAAGCGTTGGCCACCGGCCCCGTGCTGGCAGGTGGCTGCCTGGGCCCCATTATCCCGCCCTCTACCATCATGATCATCATGTCTTCCTATACCGGCGTGTCCGCAGGCTGGCTGTTTGCCGGCGGTGCGTTGCCCGGCGTAGGCTTGGCCCTGCTGTTCATCATCTATATCGGCATCCGCTGTGCCATCAATCCCAAGCTGGGCCCCGGCATCCCCAAGGCCGAGCGTCCCTCCTGGGGCGAGAAGATGCGGGTGTTTAAAAAGGTCATCGCCCCCATTGCCATCATCGTTCTGGTGCTGGGCTGCATCTATGCCGGAATCGCAACACCTACTGAGGCCGCCGGTGTGGGCGCCTTCGCCTCCATGGTGTATGCCCTGATTACCCGGAAACTGAATGTGAAGAATCTGCGGGCCTCTCTCATCCAGACCATGGAGGTCTCCGCCATGCTTATGTGGATTCTCATGGGAGGCGCCGCTTACAACTCCCTGGTGAATATCACCCGCCTGTCTGACGTGGTAGCCGCTGCTTTTGCAAGCTCCAATCTGGACGGCCTGCCCCTGATGCTGCTGATCTTTGCGCTGTTCTTTGTGATGGGGATGTTCCTGGACACTACGCCTATCATCATGATTGCCATTCCCATTCATTCTGCTGCCGGTAATCCAGGCTTCTTCCCTGGACACCAACGCCACCATCCTGATTCTGTGTGTCACTCTTTGCCTGGGCATGATTACTCCGCCTTTTGGCATCAATATGTTCTACTTGCAGGGTGTGGCACCTCCGGGAGTGGACACCAAGGTTATGTACAAGGCGGTCATGCCGTATGTTATTATTTTCCTGGTTGCTTGCTTCTTTATGATGCTCTTCCCGGAACTGATTGTCATCTTCCCGAACGCTGCGATGGGATATTGATCTGGAAGAACATCGGAGCTGCAAAGACCCAGGGCCCGTTCCGTTTGATTCATGCAATGTGGTGTTAACACATCTCCCCCAATATGTAAGCATAAACCGTTAGATGCATTTCTTGTGCTCCTTATTTCGGCATCTTTCCCCGCCCCATGACTTGCCACAGATTGCTGAAAACCGTCATGGAGTAGGAAGAAATGAATTCCGGGTTTTGGACGATTCCAGGTCCCACAAAAGTCCGGAAAACGTTGCGGTGCAGCGGATAGAGAAAACGATAGCAGTTTATAACCCGGAGGTCGTAGGTTCAAGTCATGCCCCGCAATCACAAAACCGTCTGATTTCTATGAAATCAGACGGTTTTTCTGCCTTTGCATCCAAAGGTTTCCGGAGAAATAACGCGATTTTACAAAATTTGCAGTTGCCCCAAACCATGACCCATACAGGGCAAAAAACGTGCCTTGGCGCAACTCTGCCGTGCCAAGGCTTTCCTGCTGTTTGGAACCATTTTTCCACTTTCAGATTGCCGCCGTCAGGACCTTCTCCATGGTCCTAGCCGCCTCCTTCTGGGCCGCTGTGGTGACGGGGGCATAGGTATGCAGGGTGAACCCCACGCTGAAGTGCCCCAGCATCCCGGATATCGTCTTGATATCTACCCCGTTCTGGAGGGCCAGCGGTGCGAATGTATGCCGTAAATCGTGGAACCTGACCCGAGGCAGACCCGCCCGTCTCAGCACCCGGTGGAGTATATGCAGGACGCTGTCCGGTGAGATAGACCGCCGGTGGGTGAGGGAAACACCCAGGGACTGCTGACGTTTTTTTCCTCTGCTGTTTCAGAACCTGAATGGTATCCTCCGCCGGCGGCAGCGTTTGGTTGGCGTTTTTCGTCTTGAGCGATGCCGCCACCTCTCCGTTGATGCGAGCACCATGCCGTTTCACCCAAAGGCCGCCCCGGTCCAAATCAATTTCCTCCCATTTGAGGCCAAGCAATTCGCCTTTTCTCAATCTTGCCGCCAGCTCCGCATAGTACATCTCGAAGACGCCGCTCTCCTTGGCTTCCTGCAGAAAGGAGGTCAACTGCTCGACGGGCAATGTTTTCATCTCCCGATGTTCCAGCTTCGGTAGGGCGCAGCCCTCGGTGGGATCGGTGGCAATAATTTTTTTCTCCTTGGCCGGCTTCATGGCTGAGGCGATGACCTGGCAGATGTTCCGCACCGTCTTGGGACTCAGACCCCTGGGCTGCCGCTTGCTCTCGACTCTGTCGATTCTTCCACTGTTGAGTAATTTTTTGCAGACCTTCTGTAATTCCAGAGAAGTGAGTTTTTCCAGCGGAACTTCGCCGATATCCGGCTTGATGTGGTTGTCGATATACCCTTGGTAGGCATGATGGGAGGATGATCTCACTTTGATCTTTGCATAGTTTTTGAACCACTTATCCATCCAAGCACCTACTATGTACTTTCCCATCATGGTCACGTCCAGGCCCTTGATTTCTTCAATGGCCGCTTTCGGGTTTGCCTCTCCCTGGGTCCGGCCCAGGACGTTCTTGTAGATCGGCTTTCCGGCCTCCAGATCGTGCCCGGCTGTGTAGCGACCCTCCCAGCAGCCACCTTTTCTTTTTCTGATGTCTTCCTCTGGGCGGACCTGCCTGAGGGCATGGATACCATAGGGATATTTGACTTTGTTTTTAATACTAAAATATCGCCTACATTCCCGGCAGGTTTTTCTACACGGTCAGCAAGGAGAAGATCGTCCAGTACATCCCCATTCTGGGCAGCAAAATTAACCAATATCTCGAAAAATAATTAATAAGCAACGGTCCGGCCTGTTTGGGTTCTGACAGTATTCGGACGGAAACCGCTGGTTTGAAGGCATGGGGACTTTCGGTTCCCCCGCTGCATTCCGTCCGTCAAACTGCTGTGCCGCAGTGCTTTTCGGACCTTTTGCTTCCTGAAATCCCCAAGAGCCAAAGGGCGATTCATTCCGCTCTGCGGTGGCTTTTGATATTCTGGTGCAGGATTTTGAGGGACAGATCTATCAAAATTTGCACCGCACTAAAGAATATAGAAGGCTCTCGATGAATAATGCAAAGAGACAAGACCGAGAACTGGGGCCCTGAACGGGAGAGTCACACGTTGCCGCCTGTGAGTGGTTTGTCTGAGGCTTTGGCAGAGAGGGCAGCACCAGGACGGCTGAAGCGGCTACGAACAGTGTGTGGCCTGTGTGCCCGCCACGGAAGCAGGGAATAGTCCCAGCCCCACCGAACCATTGGGAGCGGAAACAAGGTAGTTTTGAGGCTCTGCGGAGGACGAAAGAAAAAACAGGATAAAGACCGGGGGAGCGCAAGCGGCCTCCGGTCGGATCACAGCAGTCCGCAGTGCGGGCTGTTTCAAGGGTTTTCATAGGGCTGCGAAGTGGGGCAAAAATATGGGGATGGGATCACAAGGGTATGTTCTGGGGGGCAAGGCTGTGTGATAAAATGAAGCCAATAGAAAGAGGCATCACACATGGCACGGAAAATGTTTGCCCAGGAGCAGGTGCGGGTTATGGCAGAAAATCCATACATGCTTCATGTGTCCACTACGCAGATTACTTTCACAAACGCATTCAAGGAAGAATTCTGGCGGAGATACCAGGAAGGGGATACGCCCAGAACAATCATGTGCGATTTGGGCTATGACCCGGAGGTGCTCGGAAGGAACCGTCTCAGCGGCATCCAGAATGTAGTTTGCAATCAGGTGGTTTCAGCAAAAGGTTTCCAAGAGCGTCCATAGCGCAAGCGCGGAGAGGGGGTAGCTGAATGTGGAGACACGACTCAGGCCCAGCTGCGGCAAATGCAGCACCGGCTGAAATATCTAGAGCAGGAGATAGAATTTTACAAAAAATACCCTCTGCCAGAGGTACGCGAAAGCAAGGGCCGTGGCCATGAACGAAGCTTCAACCATCTTTTCCCTAATTCACCAGACACTATCCAGCAGTGAAAATGAACTTTCCGTATCCATGATGTGCCGGGCAGCCGGGGTTTCCAGACTGGCTACTACGCGTGGTTAAAAGCCGCTTCGATCAGGAAGACGCGGGAAACATAGGATCGTGCTGATTTTGAGCTGGTTTTGGAGGCATACAACCGGCGAGGATATTCCAAAGGGGAGTGGGGTATCTATATGTGCCTAATCCACAATGCTCCGCCAGTGGTTATGAACCTAAAAAGATACGCCGGCTAATGAAAAAATATGGCCTGTGCTGTCCGATCCGGAGGGCAAACCCTTACCGAAAAATGAAGAACGCGATGAAAACGAACAACTACGCGCCCAATCTTCTGGATCGTGAATTTGAGAGCTATGGCCCACGGCTTGTACTCCTCACAGACATTACCTATATCCCCTGGGGCGGATCTTTCCTTTACTGCCTAATCATGGACACCTACACAAAGTAGGTGCTTTCCTACGCCCTCAGTCCATCCCTGGAGCTTGACTTTGTGTTGGACGCAGTCAATGTTTTGATGCGGGAGCATGGCGTCTCATTCCGCGCAGAGACTGTGATCCGCAGCGACCAAGGCTGCCATTATACCAGCTGCAAATTTATTGAACTCGTTGAATACAACGAGATTCGCCGCTCTATATCGCGCAAAGGAAGTTGCTGGTATAATGCGCCGCAGGAGAGCTTCTTGGGCATATGAAGGATTTAATTAACTTGACGGGCAATCTCTCTTTTGATGAAGCAAAAGCGATCATCGACGATCATATGTCGGTGTTGTGTGTAGCTGAGAAAGGGGTGCTGAACTATGCAGCGAAACCTATTGACAAACAGAAGCATCTTCAAACGAACGGCCGCTGGAACGGCGTGGTCTGGTACTCGGACGAGCAGGGAGCGAAAAAACGAAGGTCCTTTTACGGGACCACGAAGCAAGAAGTCAAAGAGAAAAGATTACTGCCCACCTCACCGACTTCGACCAGCAGTTCATGGCCTCAGATGAGACAAAGCCAAAAGGGAGGAAAGCATGAGCAGGTGGCTCTGGGTATTCAGATTTCCCTTCGCGGAACGCGGTACCTACGACTGGCTGGCGTGTACCGCCATACATCAGATCTACCCGATCATCGGCGGTAAGGTGGTTGGCGACATCACCTCGGCGGACATCAAAGCCTTGCTGAACCACTGGATGAACGAGGGCTACGCCTACACCACGGTCAAGAAGGTCTACAACATCCTCACCGACTACTTCCGCTATCTGACCCAGCAGGAATACATCCCGAAGGCCCTATGGCTGCGGCTCTCATAATCAAGAAGTTAAACTTCATAGCCAGTCAGGGCAAAGAGGATCTGCCAATCTTCGAAACTGTTTCTATCTCCACCCCAGATGAAATCGTAAAGTTTAAAGCCGAGGCGCTCCGCATCTGGGGCAACGGAACACGCATTTACCAGCAGGCGGCCGCCTACACGCTGATGCTGAACACCGGCCTCCGCACAGGGGAAGCCCTTGGCCCGCTGAACAGCGACATCGACTTGGAGAACCAGGTCATCCACCTCCAGCGGGGCGTGAAGGAGATCTCCCGGCGGGAGGGGGGCGAATCCACCAACGGTCGGGAGGTCAAAATCGGCAAACTGAAGAGCTCTTCCAGCAAGCTGGATATACCTCTCGACCAGGCAGCAGTATGCCATCCCGGCTCTGAGAGCAGAATGGTACTTCGGTCAAGACAATCCACTCATCTCTGATGAAGACGGAGGCCATACCCGTCCTGTAAACTTCCGGAAGCGGTACTACCACATCCTGGAAGCGGCTAATCTAAAGCAGAGGAGGCTCCATACCCTCCGCCGCACCTTCGCCACCAATCTGGTCGACGGCATCAGACAACCGGATGGGACGATCCGCGTGCTCTCCCCCGGCAGGTCGCTGACCTCTTCGGCCGCTCTACCTCGGAGATCGCAGAACTCTACTACGTGAAAAAGGATACCTCCCGCCTGGCAGGGATCCTGGCAGGATTCGCTCTCTGAGGCCTCTGAGGCAAGGGCTGAGGGCGGATTAAAAAGCTGAAGAAGATGTGAGATACTAATTCTCATTTTGGGAGGTGCCTTGAAAGAGGACACAGCTCATAGACTGCCATAGCAGCGGCATGAGCGTAAGGGGATGGCATGCGGAACACAATATTTCGACAGGGACCTACTACCGCTGGGAAAAGGAAGAGCCTTTCGTCGGCAGCCACGGAACTTATGTCCGCAACTTCAGTACCACAGCCACCGGTAGCCTTTGCAGAACTCCCATCGCCGCTTGAGCGGCAGACGATGGGTGGAGTGGTTGTCAGTATTCAGATTGGAAAAGTGAAATCAGACATCTATTCAGGTGAGGAGGTGCGGACACGGCTGTAGTGAGGGAGATTTTCCAGGTGCTGAAATCATGCTGAGTAACTTCACCGGAGCAGACAAGGTATGTATTGCCTGCGGTTATACGGATCTGCGGAAAGGGATCGATGGGTCGGCGGCTATGGTGCAGAGGGCAGTTTAAACTGGACCCGTTCACCAATATGCTGTTTCTGTTCTGCGACAGACGGCGGAATCGGATCAAGGGGTTCTACAAACGAGGCACGGCAGTTGATGCCGCAGCAGTACCACTGGCTGATGGAGTGGCTGAAGGTAGAGCAGCCAAAGGCCCACCGCCGGGGGATGACCTGCATATAATTTAGTCAGAAAAACAGCTGGAATCACTGGAAATTCAATTTTGAGTTCAAGTATAGTATGATTAACCCGTGAAAAATGAAAGAAATTATGGGACAAGCGCCCCCAGAGATGGTAACTATTTCACGGGCGGAATATGAGTCTCCGAAAGCGGAAAGAGACGAACTGAACCAGAAACTGGACTGGCTTCTGAAACGGGCTCGCCTGAACAGGAAGAAACTCTATGGGGTGTCCTCAGAGCGGCTGGAAGAAGAGCTGATGGGTTAATAGAGACGCGGGTAGCCGCCCATACCAGGCGCTCCTCCTGGCTGGAGGAGCGTCTGCCGGACAATGTGCCTGTGGAGGTAGTGGAACACCGCATCCCGGGAAACGAACTGAACTGTCCCGTCCGTGGCACAGCCATGATGGAGATTGGAAGGGACGTCCGACGCACATTGGTGATGATC
>CDZA01038697.1_pt1 | contig 13005 bp, 10 predicted proteins | sample 554881 | NCBI WGS metagenome assembly CDZA01 (sample SAMEA3182082, study PRJEB8094) | gut metagenome | biome: human; feature: gut; material: Stool; isolation source: human stools | place: Canada | collected 2012-12-04
GCATCGGACAGCCTTGGATTTTCGAGGGATTTTTGTTCTTTTGGACGCAGGCGGGCTGTCGCCCGCCAAGGACAAAAGGGTAAAAAGCACCGAAAAGACTGGCTGTCCGACGTGTGTGCTCTTGTTAATCGACGCTTCCGCGGGAAGAAACGACTTTTTTCCGTAATGCAAAAAATGCTTGCATTGCACGGCGCCATTTGCTATAATTTGTGTTGCGCCTTGTATCTCCGAGTATTCGGCCTCAGGGCAGCCCAACATGAGGTGAACGACATGAAAGAAGGAATCCATCCCAATTACCAGCGCACGACCATCCGCTGCGCCTGCGGCGAGGTCATCGAGACCGCTTCCACCAAGAAGGACATCACCGTCGAGATCTGCTCGAAGTGCCACCCCTTCTACACCGGCAAGCAGAAGCTGGTCGACACCAGCGGCCGCGTGGACAAGTTCAACAAGAAGTACGGCCTCAAGTAATTTTTGGGAAAAAGACGGGATGCGCCTTCGGGCGGCGTCCCGTCTTTTTCGTATACAGGAGGAAAGACCATGGCATCCCGTATCCTTCATCTCGCCGCGGCAAAGCTCATTCTGGACGAGCATCCCGCGGCGGACGAAAAGCGCTTTCGTCTCGGCTCGATCTTACCGGACGCCGGAGAGCGCGTGAGCGCGCATTTCCGCGTGCGGATCGACGGCGGAACGAAGACGATGATGGCGCTCGGCGGCTTCCGCGCGCGCTTCGCGGACAAAATGGACGATTCGCTCTATCTCGGGTACTATCTTCATCTTGTGCAGGACATCGTGTTCCGCAAGGTATTCTATCTCGACCACGGCTGGAAGGTGGACTCGCCGCAGAAGGTCGAACGGCTTTACGACGATTACCGCATTCTGAATACCTGGGCCATTGAGAAATTCGCCCTGCGGGAGGATCTTACCGCACCGGAGGATTTTTCCGCCGAGCCGATCTGCGCTGTTTCCGATTTTGCGCTGCCGGAATTTCTCGCCGAGCTGCATGCGGATTTCACGACGCCGCCCCCGCCGGGCGATTGCGTATACTTCACCAAAGCCATTGCGGAGGAATTTCTGACCGCCGCCGTGCCGCTCTGCCGGCGGGAGATCGCGGCGCTGCGCGAAGGGAAAACCGCCGTGGACGAGCGCGCCTGGGCGTGGGAGGCGCGGCAGGAACCAAATTTATCCACTCCGTGTGAACCATCCTGACGCATAGCGCGTCTAATATCCTGCGGAGCGGAAAACCCGGCCGCAGGAGGTTATACAATGAACAAGAAGATGAGATGGATCGGTATTTTGGTGCTGGCGGCAAGTCTGCTCTTGACAGCCTGCGGCGCGCAGCCCGCGGATCCAACGCCCACGGCAGCGCCCGAGGCGACCGCCACCGCGGAACCGACCGCGACGCCCGAGACGACCGCAGCGGCGGAGCCGACGGAAGAACCCACCGCCGAGCCGGTATCGCAGCCGGTGGAGGAACCGTCCGGCATCGTGAACATGGCCGAAGAGGGGAAAGCGCTCTATGCCGCGCAGCTGAACCGCTACGCCGCGGCGCTCTCCGAGCAGTGGCCGGAGGGACGGTATTTTGAAAACGGCATGAGCGAGCTCGCGGGGTACTACTACGAGGGCGATGCCCGCGCGAACGTCGGCGTATTTTTCCCTGACCTTGACGGCGACGGCTCGCCGGAGATGGTGATCGGCGCGATCTTGGGCGCGGACACCGATCCGGCCGTTCTGGAGATCTGGACGGTCAAGGACGGCGCACCGGTGATGCTCGCGCAGAGCCACGCGAGAGATAAGTATTATGTGGAATATCTCGCGGACGAAAACGCCTGGCTCATTGCGAACGAGGGTTCGGGCGGCGCGGCGAGCAGCGTGTGGTTTTACTATGCGCTCCAGAACGGAGAGCTTGCTCTCATGCAGGGCGTGACGAGCGAGTCCGGCGCGTGGTATATGACCTACGATACGGACTACGACGTTTCCAATGACACGCCGTCCGACGAGGCGGCCTGTCAGGCGATCATCGATTCCCACACGGAACGCTATACGGCGCTCGACTATACGCCGTATACTGAGCTCCGGCAATAAGAAAAAAAGAAGCCTCCCCCGCACAGTGAACAGCACCCCATTCGTTAGACAAGTATCGTCAAATACTTAGTACTAAGGAATGGGGTGCATTTCTTAATGGGAGAGGCAAGTGCTTTTTTTCAATTTCCCCGCAAAGAAGGAATACGCGCATTGCTTTTTCGGGAATTCTATGGTAAAAAAGAGTGTTACAACTTTTTCAAGGGAAGAGACGGGTTATGAAGGATTAAAAATACGGTAGATTTTTCATTTCAAAAATTTACCGGAAGGATGAAACAACATGAGTGACTTACAGCAGGAGATCTCGCGGCGGCGGACGTTTGCGATCATCTCCCACCCGGACGCGGGCAAAACGACATTGACGGAAAAGCTCCTTCTCTACGGAGGGGCGATCCAGCTCGCCGGCTCGGTAAAGGGCAAGGCGGCGGCGCGCCATGCGGTCTCCGACTGGATGGAGCTGGAAAAGCAGCGCGGCATTTCCATCACGTCGTCCGTGCTCCAGTTTGAATATAACGGCTACTGCATCAACATTCTCGACACCCCCGGCCATCAGGACTTCTCCGAGGACACCTACCGCACGCTTATGGCGGCGGACAGCGCCGTCATGGTCATCGACGCGGCCAAGGGCATCGAGCCGCAGACGCGCAAGCTCTTCAAGGTCTGCGCCATGCGGCACATCCCCATCTTCACGTTCATCAACAAGATGGACCGCGAGGCGCGCAGCCCCTACGATCTGCTCGAAGAGCTCGAAAAGGAGTTCGGCATCGGCACGTACCCGATGAACTGGCCGATCGGCTGCGGCGTGGACTTCAAGGGCGTGTACGACCGCGAGAAGAAGGAAGTTCTCGCGTTTACGCAGCGTCACGCGGGCAGCCGCGCCATCCACGCGGCGGAGCTTTCCATGGATAACGAGGCGGGCCTCCGCGAAGCGCTCGGCGAGCGGCTGTACAGCACGCTTTGCGACGATGTGGAGCTTCTCGACGGCGCGGGGTACGAATTTGATCTCGATCTTGTCCGCAGCGGCGATCTGAGCCCCGTTTTCTTCGGCTCGGCGCTGATGAACTTCGGCGTGGAGCAGTTCCTCGCGAGCTTTCTCGATCTCACAACGCCGCCGCTCGCGCGCCTTTCCGATGGCGTGCCGGTCGAGCCGACGGACGACCATTTCTCCGCCTTCGTATTCAAGATCCAGGCGAACATGAACAAGGCGCACCGCGACCGCATCGCGTTCATGCGCATCTGCTCGGGCAAGTTTGAGCGCAACGAGGAATACTACCACGTGCAGGGCGGAAAGCCCATCAAGCTCGCGCAGCCGCAGCAGATGATGGCCGAGGAGCGCCAGATCATCGACGAGGCTTACGCCGGAGACATCATCGGCGTGTTCGACCCCGGCATCTACTCCATCGGCGATACGATCTGCTCCAAGGACAAAAAGGTCCGCTTTGAGGGCATCCCGACGTTCGCGCCCGAGCACTTCGCTGCCTTTGAGCGCAAGGACACGATGAAGCGTAAGCAGTTCGAGACCGGTATCCGCCAGATCGCGCAGGAGGGCGCCATCCAGATCTTCCACGAGCCGAACACCGGCTTGGAGGAGGTCATCGTCGGCGTCGTCGGCGTGCTGCAGTTTGACGTGCTCGAATACCGTTTGCAGAGCGAATATTCCACCGCCGTGCGCCGCCGCGCGCTGCCGTATGAAAACATCCGCTGGATCGTGAGCGACACCGACCCCGCAACGCTCACGCTCACGCGCGACACCAAGTGGGTGCAGGACTTCAAGGGCAACAACCTCCTGCTCTTCGGCGGCGAGTGGAACATCGCCTACACGCTCAAGCAGAACCCCGGCCTAGAGCTCGCGGAGTTCTCCAAAAACTGATAACCAATGCTCAAATCACCCGTTGGGAAGACTCCCAACGGGTGATTTTAGTCTGTTGCCCCGCCGGATGGCGGGGCGATGTGTATGTCAGAAAAGAGCTCAGTCAGCGTTGATGACGTTGATCTGGCACATGCGCATCGTGGCGATGGCGGCGTCGTGCGTTGCGGGGGTGACGCCCGCGCAGCACTTTGCGTCCAGCGTGATGGGCATTTCGGGATAGAACGCCTTTTCTATCAGCGCGTTCGATACGACGCAGATGTCGGTGCAGAGACCGACGATCTCCATATGGACGTTCGGCTCGCCGTACTGCGCGACATATTCGCCGATGATCTTTACAAGTTCGGTCGAGCCGAAGGTGGGCTTATGGACGATCGTGGCGTTTTCCGGCATAGCGGCCTGCACCGCATCATCCAGCTGCCAGCCCTCGGTGTTCTGCACGCAGTGGATAAACGGGAGGTTGACGCCCTCCTGCGTTTCAAGATAGGTTTCCTCGTGCGTGTCCTTCGTGGCGATGATCACGTCGCCGCGGGCCTTGTATTCGTTGATCTTGGCCACAACGTTCGGGACGATGGCCTGCGCCTCGGGGGTGCCGAGCGCCTGATCGACGAAGTCCTTCTGCATATCGATGACAAGGAGAATGTTCATGGTTTTTCCCTCCGGGTTGGCTGCGGCGGATCGCTCGCAGATCTTCGAGAACGTTTCGGATTTGAGCGGGTCGGGCACTTCCGGGGCGGGGCGCTGCACAGGAAGGGGATCCGCATAGTGTTTATTTAAATATACCAAGCGCTGTGTAACAATGCAACAAGTATTTGTCAGATTCGCTCCGTGCTATCCGGAAAAAGCAAAAAAATCCGCCGCAAGAAGCGACGGATTTTTTTAAATTAAGATGGAGGCATTCAGATCATTCGGCGGCTGCACACCGGATGCTCTGTATGATGCTATTATAACCGGCGTAAAAATCAAAGAGTGAACATTTCATGAACAAATTCCGGGGAAAATGTAAACAAATTTGAACGGATCGGCAGATTCAACAGAAAAACAGAAAATATCGAAAAGTATATGGACGATGTATTCAAATGTGCTATACTAAGCTCTGCGAGAAAAAGAAGGGAGTTGCCCGATGCAAAATTACAAACTGACGCTTTGCTACGACGGCACGCGCTACCGCGGCTGGCAGAAGCAGGGAAACACCGCCCAGACGGTGCAGGGCAAGCTTGAGACGCTGCTCTCCCGCGCGCTGGAGCAGCCTGTCGAGATCGCGGGCAGCGGCCGCACGGATGCCGGCGTCCACGCGAGAATGCAGGTGTGCTCCTTCCGGGCGGATACGGACAAGTCCTGCGCGGAGCTTTTGGCGCTGCTTCGGGAATATCTGCCGGAGGATATCGGCGCGCTCGCGCTCGAGAAAGCGCCGGAACGGTTCCACGCTCGCCTTTCGACGGTGCGGAAAACGTATATTTACCGTGTCTGGAACAGCGATGCGCCCTGCGTATTTGAAAGAAAGTATGTGTATGCGGAGCCGCGCCCGCTGGATCTTGACGCCATGCGCCGCGCCGCGGCACAGCTTTGCGGGCGGCACGAATTCTCTGCCTTTTCTACCGGAAAGAAAACGGGCCGCGCCGCCACGCGCACGATAGAGTCTATCGGGATCGAACGCTGCGGGGAAGAAGTGCGGCTTACGTATACCGGCGACGGGTTCTTATACAATATGGTGCGCATCCTGACCGGCACGCTGCTCGAGGTCGGTCTCGGAGAGCGCCGTCCGGACGATATGGAGGCGATCCTTGCCTCGCACAGCCGTGCGAGTGCCGGTTTTACCGCCCCGGCGCAGGGGCTTTTCCTCTGGGACGTGACGTACTAAGCGAGTAAAACCGGAAAATTTTCGTTTTTTTCAACTTTATGTTGTTTTTTTCTGGCTTTTCTGTTAAGGCTGTGTTATAATACCTTTTTGAAATTACCCCATGTAGGTGAAGAATATGACAAACCACAACCCGTATATGACCCGCGAGGGCGGCGCGACCGTCACGGTGTTCGTCCCGTACGACTGCAAAAACCACTGCCCGTTCTGCATTAATAAGCAGGAATACCAGAATCCCGAAGGCTTCAGCGTGGAAAAGGTGTGCGAGAGCATCCGCATGTTCCATGAGATCACGCCAAAGTGCGATTTCGTGTTCACCGGCGGCGAGCCGTTTTCCGAGCCGGAAGCGCTTCAGGTGATGATGGACTGCATCCCGGAGGGCCACCGTGTGTTCATCAACACGACGCTCCCGGTATCCGATCTTTTCCCCGCCGAGCGCATCATTGCGTTCACGGAGCGCAACAAGGATAAGATCACCTGCATCAACATCTCCCGCCACATGGTGCACTATGTGGAGGAGTGCAACGACGAGCTTCTCGGCTCGCTCAAGGTGCCGGTGCGCATCAACTGTGTGCTCTTCAAGAACTATCCGCACGACGGCATGATCGCCTTTGCCAACCGCTTCGCAAAGTACGGCCTGCCCATCCAGTTCCGCGCGGACTACACCATCACCACGCCCGAAAACCTCTACGAGCGAGAGGGCGATCAGATCCTCGCCGATCTTATGAAGAACTTTGAGTATCTGGGTCTGGACGGCTGCCGCATCCGCTGCGGCTACCACTTCAACAACCACGGCCAGCACATCGCCTATCACCGCACGCTGCCCTACAGCACGATGACCGAGACGATCGACGGCACGACGTATGACATTCTCTACGACGTTCTCGTCAAGCAGACCGGCGAGCCGCACTCCGACTGGACCGGCGTGCCGCTGGATGTGGAAGCCTACCGCCACGTGAAATTCGAGCCCTACGATCTCAAGGTCCTCGAAGGCCGCGTTGAATAATTTTTCCTTTGTATAGGAACGCTGCCCCGAACGGAACATCCGTTCGGGGCAGAATATTATAAACGCTTTATTCCGTTACCGGCGGGTAAAAATGAACGGCTCGTCAAAGCCGGACTCGGTCAGAGAGACGGTGTCGGATTTTTCATCATACTCGATGAGGCTGATGGCCGCATCATCGGCGGAGAGAAGGATCTTGCCGCTTTTCACGCTGTAAGTACCGCTTTCCGTGCCCTCTGCTAAAATGTCCTGTATGTCCGATTCAGCGAAGACCCCGTCACAATACTCCGCCAGGGACTGTCCGCCCAGCGAGCTTTCAATCGCTTCATCTATGTTGCTGCAGCCGAGTACACTTATCACCTCATCCAGCGTCATGCCGTTCTCGTTTGCGAGCTTTTCCAGCTCGGTTTCTAAATAGGTATACATTACGTCAGCCATTGCGGCGGAAAACTGATCGGCCAGCTTGCCGGCGGAACTCGGATCGATCGAAAGAACGAATGTACCGTCCTCGCGGATATCGAGAAGATAGTCCACCGTCAGCACGCCGACATTCATATTGCTGATGAACTCCTCTGCTTCGGCATCGCCGCTGACGCCCTCGAGCATTCCCTCCAGAATCATATCGGTCACGTCGATCCCGCGGCAGGCCCAGCTTCCTGTGATGTTTTTTTTCAGGGTATCATCGGAACCGCACCCGGCCAAAGTCAAAATAAACGCGGCGATAAGTACTGCGAGAGTCAGCTTGTGAAGTGCTTTTTTCATCAATTTCTCATCCTCCTTTTTACGTGCCTTGCGGAATTATGTCAAATTATATAACATCTGGCATGGTTCCGCAAGCGTTATCTGCCATTTTCCTATTCATTTTGACATTTTTCCTCAGGTCTCGGGTATGGAAGGCCGCGTTGAATAATTGCAATTGCAGAAAACCCTCGCCCCGGACGATGCGTCCGGGGCGAGGGTTTTCTGGTTTATATTTCGCAGACCGTGCCGAGTCCCTGCTTTTCGCAGGCTTTGAGAATGACAGCGGCGGAGGCGATGTCCTGCAGGGCGATGCCGGTGGAGTCGAAAACGGTGATCTCCGCATCGCTCGTCCGTCCGGCCTTTTCGCCGAGAATGACCTCGCCGAGCTCCCCGGCGAGAGCGGGGAGGACGCCCTCTTTGTGCGGCAGCTCGCATTCGCCGACGGCGAAGCACTGCGCCGTATCGTCGCCGTAGACGGCGGCGCGGGCGAGCACCGCCGATTCGACCTCCTGCTTGCCGGGCAGGTCGGCGCCGATACAGCTTACATGCGTACCGGGCTTGACCCAGGCGCTTTTCACGACCGGCGCCTTGGCGCAGGTGGCGGTGAAAACGATGTCGCTTTCTCCGACGGCGGATGCCGCATCTGCCGCGGCGTTGATCGCGGCGGTACGGGCATGACCGCACGCCTTGAGCAGCGCGTCCGTTGCCGCTGTCACAGCGGCGAGCCGCTCGGCGGCCTTTTCGGGGCGGTGCGGGTTTGTGAGATACACGGTCTTGAGGGACGGGATCGCCGCGAGCGCGGCCGCGGCAAGATACGGGCAGAGCTCGCCGCAGCCGACGATCGTGAGCGTTTTCGCGTCCTTGCGCGCAAGGTATTTTGCGCCGATGGCGGCCGCGGCGCCGGTGCGCAGCGCTGTGATCGGCCCGGCGTTCAAAAGCGCCTTTGGCTCGCCGGTGGCAAGATCAAAGAGGAGCGACGTGCCGAAAAGCGCCGGGAGCGCTTTTTCCGCGTTCGAGTCATACCATGAAACGACCTTCAGACCGTATACGCCCGCGCTTTCGAGATCGCCGGATTTGATGTCGAGATCGGCGTGGCCGGGGTCAAACTCATGGAATACCATCGGCCACACGCGTCCCGTTCCGGCGGATTTCCCGGCGTAGGCGCTCTCTACGGCGCGGAGCGCCGCGGTCACGGTGAATACCTTTTGGATATCCTCCCGTCCGATGACGCGGATGGTGCTCATTTTTCCAGCTCCTTTTCCTTCCAGGCAAAGTACTCGCTCACAGCCTTCAGCCCTTTCACGAGCGCTTCCTTGCCGTAGGCGTAGCCGATGCGCATACTCTTCGGCTGCTCAAAGCAGTCGCCCGGCGTGACGAACGCACCGGTCTTATGGTACATCTCCTCGCACAGCTCATAGGAGGGAATGTCGAAATCGTAGTAGACGAGCGCCGTCGTGCCGCCGAGGGGCTTGACGTAGCTTGCGTGCTTTTCTCCGGCGACCCAATTGTCCAGAATGGCGAGATTTTCCCGCACGATGGCGCGGCTGCGCGCGAGCATTTTATCGCTGTGCTTGAGCGCGAGCGCGGCAATGGCCTCGTCGATCATGCCGCCGCTGATGAGATCGTAGTCACGGTGAGAGACGAGCGCGCGGAGCGCGTCCTTGTCGCGCGTGGCGATCCAGCCGAGCCGCAGCCCGGCAAGAGAGAAGACCTTCGACATGCTGCTCACGGAGATGCCCTTTTCGTAAAGATCCGCGATGGACTCGCTCCACTCGTCGGTCTGGGAGAGATGGCGGTATACCTCGTCGCAGAGAATGTACGCGCCCGCCTCGCGCGCGATCTGCGCGATCTCTTCGAGCATATCGCGGCTCATGAGCGCGCCGGTCGGATTGTTGGGGTTGTTGATGCAGATCATTTTTGTCCCCGGCACGGCGAGCGCGCGCAGCGCGTCAAGATCGGGGAGATACCCGTTTTCGCGGCTCAGGGGGAGAATCTTTACCTTTGCGCCGAGCGATTCGGGGATGGAGTAGAGCTGCTGGTACGTCGGCAGAACGCTGATGACGCGGTCACCCGGCGATACGAGCGAGCAGAACACATGGTGGTTCGCGCCCGCCGCGCCATGCGTTGTGACGATGTTTTCGGGCTTGACCGTTTTATAAAGCGAGCAGATGCCCTGCCGGAACGCGGGCGCGCCTTCAATGTCGCCGTAGGTCAGCCGGCGCGCGGCGAGATTCTCCAGAAAGGCGGCCTTGTCCTCGCCGGTCAGCGCGAACAGCTCGTTGAGCGACACGGAATCGACGCACGTCTCCGCGATGTTGTATCGCGCGCCGACCTCCCATTCGTTCATCCATTCCTCTACGGCAAACGGCTTGATGTACATAAAAATTCTCCTTTCCGCCTGCTGCAGCCCGGATAAAGCAAAAGGCGTCCGGGGCATTCCTTGTAGCGCATGTGCGCCGTACCTGCGGAATTGCCCGGACGTCTTTTTGACCCGCACCCGGTGATGCGGAAGGCGATATATTTAACTTATGATTGAATATTAATTCATAAATCCGAAAATGTCAAGCTGTAAAATAAATATTATTCATAATGCCAAGCGAAGCACCCTTCCGCACCCGATCCCGCTGCATACTGCACAGATTTACGGTTTCACAGCCCGGTAAAAGGCCGACAGAAAAAAGTCTATGCGAGAGGCGGAAAAAATTAGGGCCGCCCCGATAAGGGGCGGCCCTTGCGGATTGGTTTATTTCCGGATCACTTTCTCCAGGCGGTATCGTCCTCCGTGTAGCGGGAGGCGCTGCGGCGGCGGAAGTAGAAGTACAGACCCGCGCCGAGTGCCAGGACGGCCACGATGATGCCCGTGATGAGAAGGATGCGGCCGAGACCGCCGGACGACGTGGTATCCTTGGTGTCGTCGTTTTTCTTCACGTCGCCGATGGCTTCCTTCACGGTGAGCGTCGCGGCGTTGCTCTCAACGGAACCGGCAGCGTTTTTGATCACGCAGCGGTACTTCCAGCCGTTCTGCTCGGCGGTGACCTTTTCGACGGTGTAGCTCGCGTTCACCGCGCCGGAGATATCCGTCCAGCCGCTGCCGTCGTTTTTGTCCACCTGCCACTGGCAGAGCAGCGGCGTGGTGCCGCTCGCCGTCACGGTGAACGTGGCGGAGCTGTCCGCGTTGACGGATGCGCTCGCAGGCTGGGAGGATACGGTCGGGGCGACGGTCTTATCCTTCGCCTTGATGGTGAACTTGGCTTTCGCGCTGCCGTCGCCGTAGACGAGCGTCACGGTGTGGGAGCCTGCGGCGAGCGTGTCGAGATATTCCGGCTTGAGCGTGACGGTGGAGCCGTCCGCGGAGGCGGTGTATTTCCCGGCGGCGACCGCGGCGCCGTCCACCTTCACGGTGAAGGTGCCCTTGCCGCTGCCGGAGAAGTCGATGCCCTTGTCTCCGCCCTGCGTCCATTCGCTGTTCGCGCCCTTGGTGACGGTGTACTCACTGCCGGCGACGACGAGCGTCATCTGCCGCGTGGAGAAGCCGGTGGAGTTCGTCGCCTTCACGGCGAAGCGGAAGGAGCCTTCCTGCGTGGGCGTGCCGGAGAGAATACCGGTGTTGGCCGCGAGCGTCATGCCGTCGGGCAGCGTGCCGCTGTAGGACCAGGTGATCGGCGTGCCGCCGGTGGCGGTGATCTGCTGGCGGTATTCCTTGCCCATCGTGGCCGCGGCGAGCGTCGTGGTGGTGATGGCGGGCGCGGCAGGCAGCGTGCCGCCGCCGGTGTTCTGGCTCTTCACAATGCCGGACACGCTGACGGTCTGGTTGGCGTTGATGTTGCTGATGGTGTAAACGCCGTTGTTGCTCGTGAGCGTCGTGCCGTTGGCCTTTACGGAAAAGCCGTTGCCGCGGGTGTAGCCGTTGCTGGGCGTCACGGTGAAGGAGAAGCTGCCGCCGGCGTTTACGGGGCTCTTGGAGCCGCCGGTCGCGGCAATGGTATAGCCGGTGCCGCCCTGGAGCGTCACGGTGTAGGTCTTGGGAGCGGGCGTCGGCGTCGCGGTCGGGGCCGGCGTCGGGGTGGGCGTCGGCTGCGCGCTGTAGGCGGGAACGGTGATCGTGAACACGTCGCTCAGATTGCCGCTCTTATCGCGCACAACGACATAGACCTTGCGGGCGTTCGTATCGGCGATATCGCTGAGCTTAATGGTAGTACGGGCGTTGGTGCAGCCGCCGTGCGGGTTCTTGTCGTCGGCGATCTGCTCCGCGGTCGGAACACCGCCGTTCACGCTGCCAACCATGTAGTAATACGTTCCATCTTCGGACGAGGTGAAGTAGAACTCCGCGGTCTTCGCGTCGATGCGCTTGGAGGGCTCGCCCTTGATGGTGGGCTTCTGGGTGTCGCGCTTATAGCTCGTGGCGGAAGCGTCCGACCACTCGCTCTGCGTTCCGGCGGCGGCCGCCTGCACGCGGAAGGTGTAAACGCCGTCGTCGTTCATGTGGGGCGCAAGATCCGAGGTCGTAACGGAGCCGCCGTTGACGACGATCACGTTGCCGTAATCGCTGCCGTCGCGGAGAAGCTGGATGTTATAGGCTTCCGCGCCGGACACGGCATTCCACATGGCGGTCGCGGTGTTGTTGACCCAGGTGATCGTGGTGGGCTTTGCGAGATACACGGGAACTTTCACGGTCTTAATGTCGCTCTTGTTCCCGGCGGCGTCCACGACTATAAGATACACGTTCGTTGCTTCGGCGCCGAGACCGGAGAGATCGATCTTCGTTTCGCCGGAGGCGATGTCCTTCACGTTTGCCGAGGCAAGAAGAGCATCCTGCGTAGGCTTCTCGCCGCCGACGATGTAGTAGACCTTGCCGGCCTCGTCGGAGGTGAAGGTCACGGAGCCGTTGGAAGCGTCCGTGCGGCTCGCGCTTTCACCGGAGATGGCGGGCGCGGTCTTATCGATGGCGAGAGCGCCGCTCGCTTCCGACCACGCGCTCAGAATATCGCCGTTGACGGCCTGCACCTTGAAGGTGTAGGAGCCGGACTCTTCCAGCGTGAAGGTGTAGCTGGTCGTATCCGCGGTAACGGCAGGCGTGACCTCCGCGCCGTCCTTATAGAGCTGCACGCAGTAGGACACAGCGCCGGGGACCTCCGACCACATCGCGGTGGAGGTGCCGTTCACCCAGGTGAGCGTGGTGGGCTTTGCGAGATACACGGGAACTTTCACGGTCTTAATGTCGCTCCTGTTCCCGGCGGCGTCCACGACCATAAGATACACGTTCGTTGCTTCCGCGCCGAGACCGGAGAGATCGATCTTCGTTTCGCCGGAGGCGATGTCCTTCACGTTTGCCGAGGCAAGAAGAGCATCCTGCGTAGGCTTCTCGCCGCCGACGATGTAGTAGGCCTTGCCGGCCTCGTCGGAGGTGAAGGTCACGGAGCCGTTGGAAGCGTCCGTGCGGCTTTTGCTCTCGCC
>CDZA01020249.1_pt1 | contig 12953 bp, 5 predicted proteins | sample 554881 | NCBI WGS metagenome assembly CDZA01 (sample SAMEA3182082, study PRJEB8094) | gut metagenome | biome: human; feature: gut; material: Stool; isolation source: human stools | place: Canada | collected 2012-12-04
GTGCAAGGCGTCCGTGCAAAGTGATGTGGCAAAAGAATTTCCTGGAGTAAGCTCGGAAGATTTGGTTGGTATGCTGGATATGCTGACCCGTGTACGCAATGTCTGCGCACATAACGAACGGCTTTACGATTTTTCTGTCATAGACAAACGTGCGATTCCCAATTTTCCTGTTCACGCTGCTCTTGGCATATCAAAGAGCAAGGCGGGGTTGTATAAGCAGGGAAAGACTGATCTTTTTGCGGCATTGATTTGTCTCAAATATTTGCTTGATGCCGAAGATTTTGTACATATGTGTTCAAATATAGCTTCGGCAATATCGAAGCTGTGCAGCGAGACAAAGAAAATTCCTCCCAACAAGATTTTGTCATGTATGGGCTTCCCTACAAACTGGATGGACATATCTCTGGGAAACTAACGCAAAAAACAAGAATAATTCTGGGACTGAAAGCGCAGGCAAATGCCTGCGCTTTTTTCATGTCCGGAAGATCGGCATAGTGAAAAGAGTATCAGAAAAAACTGAGTTGTCCCGATCAGATCCAATCGGCCGCACACGAAATACCACAAAAGGACGCCGGGGGGCGTCCTTTTCCATAAAAAAATTTCGCAAAGTATCGTACTTTGCGAAAACACTCAAAATTTGGCTTGAATACAGTATATAGCAGGTCGTCCAAAATGTCAATAAGCATTTCCAGAACCTGTCATTTTGCAAAAATAAGTCCGCAAACCCGCATGAATACTGGGCTTGCGGATTCTTTCGCAAAGTACGATACTTTGCGAAAGAAAAATTCCAGAAATTGGTAAGAATTGCATAGTTTGAGTTCTGTGACGTCGTGTGGCTGCGTGTTGTAAAGGCGGATTTCCGTCAGGGCGCAGCCTAGAAGGAACATGGGGCAAAACCCACCGCGGACGGCACTGTGAGCGCAAGGAAATGACCGAAACGGCGTAAAGTTGTTGGGCAATACCCGCCATTGGAGCGAAAGCTCTGAGAAGGTAGGTCATGTACGGGGACGAAAGTCCGTGGCGCGAGGGCAGTAGAATTGCACGGCTGAGAGCTCGTTGACAACGGCGCACCCTCGTTGTGACGAAGGGCAGGAGTGCGCGCTGATTGAGGAAATCAGTGCTTTTTTCTTGCCAAACGCGCCGGTTTTCAGAAGAAAACCGGTATTTTTTCGCCATTATGGGAGGGGTATTCTCATGAGTCATTGGAATCCCAACGTCAAATTTGATTACGAAAACTGGTGCCAGCAGCAAATTGCCAAACGGGCCAGGGCGGCGCTGGACGCCCGCGACGCGGCCTTTGCCGAGAAGCATGCCGACACGCCACTGGAGGAGCTGGCGCAGTATCTGCTCCGCCAGGCCCGCCAACTGCGGCACACGCCGGGACCCTGCGAGGTGGACGGCGGCGCGTTTATCGAGCAGCGTTTCGGCAGTTGGGACGCGGCGCTGCAAGCCGCCCATTTGCGGCCGCTGGTGAATATGCCACGGCTGGTGAACTCGGCGCGGTACAACCGGGAGAAAAAGGTGCAGGCGCCGCTGGTGATAGCAGAGCACGAGGAGAAAAAGAAGCTGAAGCGCCAGAAGAAGGCCCAGCGCCGCAATGAGCTGGCTCAGGAGCAGGCCGCGAAGCGCCGGGCGGAGAAAGAAGCGGAGAAAGTCGCTGAATAATTTTGCAAGCCGAACGGCATTACGCCGTTGTGTTTCCCATAGACAGGCGGGGGAAGGATTTGCCGGTCCTCCCCCCGCCACACCTCAAAAATTGGCGCACCATTCGTAGGGGCCGGCGTCCTCGACGGCCCGCACGAATTACGATACTGCCCCGGTAAACCGGCGGGGCGTCGGGGACGCCGCCCCCTACAACCGTCTACCGTACCCCGCGAAAACCCAGGCCAACGGCCTTTTGATATAGAGAAAAAAATCACACTTCCCCTGCTTTTTCGGTGCCGTTTTGCCCCGCAGGGGCAAAACATAACACACAGCACCCATGGGCCACGGGGAAAAGCAGAAAAAGAAAGGAAGATCACACACATGAAGAAACGTATCGTTTCCTTCCTGATGGCGCTGGTGATGATGACCAGCCTTCTGCCGGTGCAGGTGTTTGCCGCGGATGTGGACACCCCGGCGGCGGAGCCTGCCGCTGTGGCGCAGGAGCCTGCGAAGGACGAGGAACCGGCGCAGGAGGATCCCGTCCCGGTGGATGATCCGCAGCAGGGCGATGATAAGATAGATACCCCGGCGGAACCGGAGCAGCAGACCGCGAATCAGAATACGATTGCTGTGCAGGCGGCCACTAAGCCTGCACAGGTCAACGGCGTTTACCAGATCAAGACCGCCGATGAACTGCTTTGGTTCAGGGATTTTTCAAATAAGAGTTCAGGCAGAAGTGCCAATGCGGTTCTGTGCAACGACATTGATATGAGTTCTGTTTCCGACTGGAAAACACCCATCGGAAAGTCGTCAACATATAAGGGCGTATTTGACGGAAATGGATATAAGATATTAAATTTAACTTACAAGCCGACACAAACAACAGGAGCAGGTCGTGCGCTATTTGGAAAGGTCGATTCAATCGGAGTCATAAGAAATCTTGGATTGTGCAACGCAAATATTGCCGCCGAGACTTCAGCTCAATCTGATACTCATGTTGCTGTTTTGGTCGGTATTAACAATGGCACTATTTTCAACTGTTATATTGCCAGCAGCGAAGTTTCAATCAAATCAAAGGCAACACCCAATGCGGGAATTCTTTGCGGATATAACAATGGAACAATAGAAAATTGCTATTGTATCAATAGTTCAATAACAGATGCCAACACAAAGAGCACAATTACGGGCGACCTGGGTGGTATTGCTGGTGGTAATAAGGGAACGGTGAAGAACGCGTATGCGGCCAACATTACCATCAGCACAAAGGGTACCCAGAATCTTCATCCCATTGCAGTTGGCAATGTTGAGAATGTTTATTACATCAAAGCAAGCGATGACACAAGAACATATACGGGCGGCATCGAAAAGGATGCGGTGTGGTTCCAGAGTGAAGCCGCTGTAACGGCCTTGGGCGCAGAGTATTTCACGCAGGATGCAGCGGATACCAATGGCGGTTACCCCGTTCTCACATTTGCCAAAATGGCTGTTGAAGTTGTGGATAAGTCCGAGCTGGAAAAGGCATTGGCAGCCTTTCCGACAGACGGGTATTATACGCAAAATGACCGCTATAATGGCCGCTGCACCAGCGCCAATGGTTTCTGGAGTGATTATCAAAAGCTGACTGCTGGTGCACGGACTGTGCTTGGAAATGAAAACGCAACAGCCGACGAGGTTGCAAAAGCGGTAAATGCTCTTCAGGATTCCGCAGACGATATTCAGGCCGCTATCGCCAACCTGATCCCCGCCAGCCAGGCCAATACCACGGTGCTGTACGAGGCGCTGCAAAGCACCCCTGCCAGCAACGACGGTACTTACACCACCAAGTCCTGGACGGCGTACAAGACCGTCCGGGACAAGGCCGAGGCCCTGATGGCCAGCATGTTCCACAACGACGGCAGCCCCAACCTGACCAACAACAAGGCCGAAAAGCAAGCCGCGATTGAGACACTGGCCGCGGAGCTGAAAGCCGCCAGCAAAAAGCTGGATGCAAAGGGCGCTTCCACCAGCCAGTCCATCGTAAAGCTGCAAATTGAGGCCATCCAGTATCTGGCGAAAAAGTACGACCCGGACAAGCTGAGCGGCTATACCGCCGAGAGCATGGCGGCCCTGCGGGACGCCTGGACAGCAGCTCTGGCACTGGCCGCCGATACGACAGTGAGCGACATAGGCCAGAATGAAGCCCAGGCGGTGACCCAGGTTCTGCGTAAACTGCGCAAGGCCATCTACGGACTGGAGACGGACGCCCAGGGCGAGATCACGGTAAAGGTGTCCGTGCTGGACACCAACGACGTGTACCGCGGCCGCGGGACCGACTCCTCTGACCGCAACCAACATATCTATACCGGCGCCCTGACGCTGGATGCCAACGCCAGCGCCTATGACACGCTGAACAGCCGGGGTCTGCTGGCAGGCAGCCGCGATTTTACTGCGGGCGATACTTTGGTATTTTTGAACGGCGAGATGCTGTATGACAGCGGCATGGACATGTACAGCGATCTGGCCTATACCAGCGGTGAATACAGCGCATTCCAATCCACCAAGCTGCACGACGGCGACGAACTGACCATCGTATGGATGTACCCCAAGCAGATTCTGAATTCCAGCCAGGTGGGCACCTATTCCATGGCGCTCTACAGCAACCCCGACTGGTTCCGGTACAGCACCATCTCCGCCCCGGTGGAGGCGGAGGCGGGCCAGCCCTTCACCGTGTCCGTGACGTCGGACAACGCGCTGTCCTTCCACAACGGCAGCGGCAGCCGCGCCGTGTCCGGCGCGAGCATCTACCGCAGCGAGGCTGCCGCCACCGCCGACGCTGCCGCCACCGGCTATGTGGGCGTGAATACCTACGCCGTTACCGACGCCACCGGCAAGGCCACCGTGACCCTGTACAACGAGGGCTATACCCTGCTGAATGCCTTCCGTATGGACGACGAGGGCCGCTACACCGTGGGTGCTTCCGTGCTGGTGCATGTAACGGCTCCCAGCAATCTGAGCGCCGTGAAGAAGCAGCTGAAAACGGAGCTGGACGCCGTCTATTATGACGAGAATTACCCCGAGAGCTACTTCACCGCCGAGCAATGGCAGCAGGTGCAGGAGGCTTACAACACCGCCGTGGCGGCCATCGATACCGCTGAGACCTCCGGCGCTGCCGGCGACGCCCAGCAGAAGGCCATGCAGGACATCAAGCTGCTGCAAAACCGCGCCGACAACAGCAACCGGCTCAATCTGGAGAAGTTCCGCCGCCTGCTGAACGCCCTGCCCGATGATGTGACCAAACTGGACGCCACGGCGGAGCAGCAGATCAAAGACCTGAAGACCTGCTATGAGGCCATGACGGGCTATCAGCGGGGCCAACTGACCGGCAAGGAGCAGAAGAAGTACGACGCCGTGGTGAAGGCGCTGTCCGACGGCCTCGCCCCCGCCATCCAGCGCAAGCTGACCTTCCAGCAGCAGTTCGACAGCAGCATCCCTGCAGCCGATCAGGCGGCGCTGAACCGCATGATCACCTATCTGCAGGACAGCACCCACGCGGACGATAAGTACACGCCCGAGATCGGCGGCAACATGCAAGGCAAGCTGTTCGCCTACAGCACCCGCAAGTATGTCAACTACGGCTATGCCTACACCCAGATTACCGAGGCCGACGCGCTGACGCAGGATATCTACGCCTGCATCAATCCCGACTACACGGCGTATTTCCTGTGCCGTGACGCAGCCGTCAGCGCGGGCAAGCTGAGCGGCCCCGGCGTCATCTCCGGCGATGGATGGAGCATCTCCGACGCGAGCATGACCATGTTCGTACCGAAGGAGAACGACAGCAATACCACCCGCGTGCTGGGCCACATGACCTATACGGCAAACGGCAAGCAGTACGCCATCCGCAGCGTCACCGTCAGCGGTCTGGAGACCGATGCCGCCAAGGTGAGCGCTGTGTTCTACGATACCAGTGTGTACCGGGGACGCTACGTCACTCAGTGCAACCAGGTGATCCCCGATACGTTCCTGCGGCTGACCACGGGCTTCGATGACGTGACCATCACCGTCACCTGGGCGCCGGTGAATGCCGACAGCAGCGAGGCCATCGCCGCCGCCAAGACCGCCGCCAAGGCCGATCTGGCCGCCGAGCTGGCGAAGTACAAGCACAGCGACGCGAATTACAACAACATCAAGAACGCCCATGACGACGGCGTGAAGGCCATCGACAAGGCTTCCACCCTGGCCGCGATCACCAAGGCCAAGGCCTCCGCCCTGAGCGAGATGCGCATAGCCGCCAGCGGCGGCTACATCGGCGCGGCCATCAAGGGCTGGTCCCAGGGCGACCCCTTCGACGCCGGTGACCAGGTGGGCACCGTCACCGTCAGCGTGGCGAACTTCACCTACGACGACGGATATTTCTATCGCGACCCGGACAAGAAGCCCTTCCTGTATCTGGAGAACTATCCCCTGGGCGAGAAGGACAGCGTCATGACCGTTATCCTCCGTGCCCTGAAGGACAATGGCTATTCCTGGAACGGCAGCACGGGCAACGACAAGAACAAGGGCGAGGACTACGGTATCACGTATCTGTCCAGCGTCTCCAAGACGGAGAACGGCAAGACCTACTCGCTGGGTGAGTTCGACGGCGGCGGCCAGTCCGGCTGGATGGGCACGCTGAACGACTGGTTCACCAACTACGGCTTTACGGAGTTCACCGTGAAAAACCGCTCGCTGGGTGACGGCGATTATATCAGCATCCAGTACACGCAGGACGGCCTGGGCGCCGACCTGGGCGGTACCTGGGACAACAGCGACACCACGCTGAAGGCGCTGAAGATCGAGGGCGGTACGCTGGTCAGCAAATTCGTCCCCGGCGAGGCAGGCGGTACCTATGAGTACACCCTGGCCATCGACAGCGACGCTGCCGAGGTGCGCCTGACCCCCACCGCCAGCAACAAGAACTTCCTGACGAAGATCTTCCTGAACAACAAGGTCACCGACAATACCGAGGGCGCCAGCTTCTATAAGCGGACGCAGTACATCCCCGTCACCAGCGGCGACGTGATCTATGTGGGCTGCGGCGAGCGTGCCTGGCCCAGCATGAACAACCAGGAGGGCAATACGCAGTCCAACGACGGCACCTGGTACGCGCTGCGCGTGGTGAACGTCAAGGGCGACGCCGGTGCGGTGAACGATATGATCGACGCGCTGCCCAGCGCCTCCGCGGTGAAGTACAGCAGCTATCAGCAGTTCGTGGATGCCGTGGCCGCGGCCCGCACGGTCTATGATACGCTGGACGACGCGGCGAAGAAGGCTGTCGATCCCGCCAAGCTGGCAAAGCTGGAAGAGCTGGAGAAGACCATCGAGGGCTTCCAGGCCATCGACGACGTGAAGGACAAGCTGGATAAGCTGCCCAACGCAGGCGGCCTGACCATCGACGATCAGGAGGCCGTCAAGGCCGCTCAGGAGGCTTACGACAAGCTGACCGATGATCAGAAGGAGTATCTGTCCGGCTCCCAGATCGACAAGATGGAGAAAGTGACCAACCGCATGGAGGAGATCATCAAGGAGAATCCCACTCCCACGCCGACGCCCGGCGGCAACGGCGGCAGCAAGAAGCCCAGCCAGTCCACCGGCAAGGACGTGAAGTCCGGCAATACCGGCGACGCGGGCATTACCCTGTATTTGGGTATGGGCCTTGTGGCCGTCCTGGCTGGCGCGGTGATCGTCATCCGTAAGCGCAAGGAGAACTAACAACTAGCCTTTCTTTGATTTTTCTCTATATGACAGCAGCGGAGGCGCATCGCGCCTCCGCTACTGTCGTTTGATGTAATCGACGAACATATGCTTTATAGGAGGGATAGCGGCGATATCAAAAGACGCAAATAAAATGTATTTGTTGTGCAATTCAGGGCAACAATTATTATCAAACTACATATACTACAAAGGGTAATATATAGGGTATATGATTGAAGCCAGGTTTCTACGGCTTTGCGACGTTATTTCGTGGCGAAAGAGCACGCATAATGGCGCATGAAAATGCGTAGAAATACGCAGAAATGCGTAAAAAAACTTGACAATCAACGTGGGCTTTGGTATATTACTCATAGTGATTGTGCTACACATGCTTGCGGGGCGTGTAGCCGAGAAAGGGAACTTTCGTGAGGAAGTTCCCTTTTTCATTAGAAGGGAGTCGACAGAGAGATGAGTGACAAGCCTTTTAGAACATATGAAGAATTGATTGTCAAGCTGAGAGACGAAAAGAAATTGGTTATCGATAAGGAAGATGAAGAGAAAGTAATTGGCCTCTTAAAGAAATATAGCTACTTTTCGATGATTTCGGGCTACAAGGCTTTGTTTAAGCAAGAAGACGGGACATATATGCCAGACACGCATATTGATGATATTCTGGCGCTCTACAAGTTTGATGATACACTACGCGATGAATTTTTCCATGCAATTCAGATCGTTGAAAAGAATATAAAGTCACTTCTGTCGTATGCTTTTGTAGCCTTGTACGGCGATGATCAAGCCGCATATCTCTCACCGGCAAGCTACGATGAGAAGCCGGGAACAAAGAATACAATAAAGCGGAAAACTGAAATTAGAAAACTGGTTTCCACATTATTTTCCATTGTGATTCCTCCGTCAGATCACAGATATATTCAACATCAATGGGACAAGCATGGGAATGTCCCGTTGTGGGTAGCTGTAAAAGCACTTACGCTGGGCAATGTTTCAAAAATGTATAGTCTGTGCAAGGCGTCCGTGCAAAGTGATGTGGCAAAAGAATTTCCTGGAGTAAGCTCGGAAGATTTGGTTGGTATGCTGGATATGCTGACCCGTGTACGCAATGTCTGCGCACATAACGAACGGCTTTACGATTTTTCTGTCATAGACAAACGTGCGATTCCCAATTTTCCTGTTCACGCTGCTCTTGGCATATCAAAGAGCAAGGCGGGGTTGTATAAGCAGGGAAAGACTGATCTTTTTGCGGCATTGATTTGTCTCAAATATTTGCTTGATGCCGAAGATTTTGTACATATGTGTTCAAATATAGCTTCGGCAATATCGAAGCTGTGCAGCGAGACAAAGAAAATTCCTCCCAACAAGATTTTGTCATGTATGGGCTTCCCTACAAACTGGATGGACATATCTCTGGGAAACTAACGCAAAAAACAAGAATAATTCTGGGACTGAAAGCGCAGGCAAATGCCTGCGCTTTTTTCATGTCCGGAAGATCGGCATAGTGAAAAGAGTATCAGAAAAAACTGAGTTGTCCCGATCAGATCCAATCGGCCGCACACGAAATACCACAAAAGGACGCCGGGGGGCGTCCTTTTCCATAAAAAAATTTCGCAAAGTATCGTACTTTGCGAAAACACTCAAAATTTGGCTTGAATACAGTATATAGCAGGTCATCCAAAATGTCAATAAGCATTTCCAGAACCTGCTATTTTGAAAATAAATGTCCGCAAACCCGCATGAACACTGGGTTTGCGGATTCTTTCGCAAAGTACGATACTTTGCGAAAGAATTCTCCCATAATTTGGCAGAATTGCATAAGTTTGAGTTCTGTGACGTCGTGTGGCTGCGTGTTGTAAAGGCGGATTTCCGTCAGGGCGCAGCATAGAAGGAAGAGGGGCAAAACCCACCGCGGACGGCACTGTGAGCGCAAGGAAATGACCGAAACGGCTGCGAAGCCGTTGGGCAACACCCGCCATTGGGATAGAAATCCTGAGAAGGTAGGTCATGTACGGGAAGCGAAAGCTTCGTGGCGCGAGGGCAGTAGAATTGCACGGCTGAGAACTTGTTGACAACGGCGCACCCTCGTTGTGACGAAGGGCAGGAGTACGCGCCGATGGGAAAACCGTCGGCGCTTTTTTCTTGCCGGACGCGCCGGACTTCCGCAAGGAGGCCCGGTAATTTTTCGCCATGCAGGAGGGCAGTTTCTATGGGTTTCCAGAATCCGAATTTCAAATTCAACTATCAGGATTGGCTCCGCCAGCAGGTGGCGAAGCGGGCCAAGGCGGCGTTGGACGCCCGCGACGCGGCGTTTGCGGAAAAACACGCGAACACACCGCTAAATGAGTTGGCGCACTATCTGCGCCGCCAGGCGGAACTGCTGCGGCGCACGCCGGGCCCCTGCGAGGTGGACGGCGGCGCGTTCATTGAACAGCGCTTTGGCAGCTGGGAGGCGGCCTGTAAGGCCGCGTATCTGTGTCCGCCGGTACGCCTGCCCAAGCTCATCAACACGGCCCGGTACAACCGGGAGAAAAAAGTGCAGGAGCCGCTGGTGATAGCGGAGCACGAGGAGAAAAAGAAGCTGAAGCGCCAGAAAAAGGCCCAGCGCCGCAATGAGTTGGCCCAAGAACAGGCCGCGAAGCGCCGGGCGGAGAAGGAAGCGGAGAAAGAAGCGTAGGGGCGGACGATTCTGCCAAACCTGTCATTCCGAGCCAGTGCTCACACTGGCGTGGGAATCCGTATACCGGAAAAGGGAACGGATTGCCACGTCGCTTCGCTCCTCGCAATGACATATTTTGCAAGCCGAACGGCATTACGCCGTTGTGTTTTCCATAGGGCGGGCGGGAGTTGCCGCTCCCGCCCGCCGCACCTCAAAAATTGGCGCACCATTCGTAGGGGCCGGCGTCCTCGACGGCCCGCACGAATTACGATACTGCCCCGGTAAACCGGCGGGGCGTCGGGGACGCCGCCCCCTACAACCGTCTACCGCACTCCCGCGAAAACCCAGGCCATCCGGCCTTTTGATATAGAGAAAAATTTTACGAGAAGAAAGGAAGATCACGGAATGAAAAAACGAATCGTATCATTCCTGATGGCGCTGGTGATGGCAGTCTCGCTGCTGCCGGTCAGCGCCTTTGCTGTGGAGGACGCGGCTTCTTCGGACGTTCCCGCTATTGTGGAGCAGGAGCCCTTAGAGGACGAGGAGTCTGCAAAGGACGAAGCCCCTGTGGAGGATGTGGGACCGGCGCAGGAAGCCCCCGCCCCGGTAGACGAGCCGCAGCAAGGCGAAGGAATAAATACACCTGTGGTGCAGGCCGCAAGCGGTGATTATGTCATCACCCTTTCAAAATTGACACCAAGCGGAACGATACAGTATACGTCTGATGCCTCCTATCCGGTTTACTATGTGCAGATCGATGGCAACTCATATAAAAGTATGTCCGTCACACCGAACGAAAAGATTACAGTTGACGGCAAAAGAAAAACCTTTCCCAGCATATTGTTTGCTTGTGATACTGACGACAAAACGAAATCCATTTTAACGTCTGTCTCTGTACCATATGATTCAGAAAACAAGTACTTCCAATTAGGAGCAAGCTACTATGATAACTACAAGGATAAAATCACATTATCTGAAGAAATTCCGGAAGGGAGTTCTTCCCTTCTGTGGCGTATGCCTTACGGTATAGGTACAAAAAAGAACCCGTATATAACGCACGCATTCCTGCTGGTTACATGGACTGGCGATAGCGGTGAAGTCAACAAGGACGCGCTGAATGCCGCAATCAAAAGTGCGCCGGATACCACTTCAGATACCGTGTATTATCACGAAAACGACAAGTTCAACGGAAAGACTTCCAGCGCAAATGGCTTCTGGAAGGATATGTGCACAGCGCTGAATACAGCGGTTTCGGTTACGAATGACAAATATGTCTCAGAAGACGCGGTGAAGGCTGCGACGGATAACCTCACCGCCGCTATCGCCAACCTGATCCCCGTCAGCCAGGCCAACACCACGGCGCTGTATGAGGCGCTGCAAAGCACCCCCGCCAGCAACGAGGGTACTTACACCACCAAATCCTGGACGGCCTATAAGACCGCCCGCGACAAGGCCGAGGCCCTGATGGCCACCATGTTTGACGCCGAGGGCAACCCCAACCTGACCAACAACAAGGCCACCGCAAACGAAAGCATCCAGACCATGGCGGCGGAGCTGAAATCCGCCCGCGAGGCGTTGGATGCAAACGCCAGCAGCGACGCAAAAACGGACGTTCAATATATTATCAAAGAGATCCAGCGCTATTATGACCGCTATGCCAACGCCGACCTGAGCGGCTATACCGCCGAAAGTGTCACAGCGCTGCGGGCAGCCCTGACGCAGGCGAAGAAGCTGGCGGACGAGTTTGTGATCGCCGATATGGGCACCAACGACTACATTCAGCTCGGTCAAGCCCGGCGCACGCTGCGCAAGGCTGCCTACGGGCTGGAGACGGTTTCTCAGGATAAGATCGCGGTAAAGGTATCCGTGCTGGATTCCTTTGACACCGCTTTCCAGCGCACGGGCGAGTTTGCCACCATTCACAATAAGAATACCTATACCGGCACCATGACGCTGGACGCCAACGCCAGCGCCTATGACCTGCTGAACAGCAACAACTGGCTGAAGCGCTATAACGTGGATTCCGAGCCGCTGGTATTCCTGAACGGCGAGCTGATAAAAGGTAACGGTACATACAGCGACTGGGGCACCGGAGACGAATACAGCATGCTTCCGTCCATCAAGCTGCACAACGGCGATGCACTGACGCTGGTATGGATCTATCCAAAGCGGATCCCCAACTCCAGCCAGGACGGCGGCAGCTATCCCACACCGTTTATCGATATCCGCGATTGGTTCCGTTACAGCACCATCTCCGCCCCTATGGAGGTGGAGGCGGGCAAGCCCTTCACCATCAGCGTGACATCTGAGGTGGCGCTGCCGTACTTCGACGCCAATACCCGCGCCGTGGCCGGCGCGAAGGTCTATCGCAGCGAGGCTGCCGCCACCGCCGAGGATGCCGCCACCAGCTATCTGGGCGCGAATACCTACGCCGTTACCGACGCCACCGGCAAGGCCAGTGTGACGCTGTACGGCGAGGGCTATACCCTGTTGAATGCTTTCCGCCTGGACGACGAGGGCCGCTACACCGTGGGTGCTTCCGTGCTGGTGCATGTAACGGCTCCCAGCAATCTGAGCGCCGTGAAGAAGCAGCTGAAAACGGAGCTGGACGCCGTCTATTATGACGAGAATTACCCCGAGAGCTACTTCACCGCCGAGCAATGGCAGCAGGTGCAGGAGGCTTACAACACCGCCGTGGCGGCCATCGACACCGCTGAGACCTCCGGCGCTGCCGGCGACGCCCAGCAGAAGGCCATGCAGGACATCAAGCTGCTGCAAAACCGCGCCGACAACAGCAACCGGCTCAATCTGGAGAAGTTCCGCCGCCTGCTGAACGCCCTGCCCGATGATGTGACCAAACTGGACGCCACGGCGGAGCAGCAGATCAAAGACCTGAAGACCTGCTATGAGGCCATGACGGGCTATCAGC
>CDZA01068194.1_pt1 | contig 12883 bp, 18 predicted proteins | sample 554881 | NCBI WGS metagenome assembly CDZA01 (sample SAMEA3182082, study PRJEB8094) | gut metagenome | biome: human; feature: gut; material: Stool; isolation source: human stools | place: Canada | collected 2012-12-04
CATATGCGTTGTGCGATTTCGGCAGGCTGCGCATCTGTAGTAAGAGAAATTTCTCTCTGAATTACCATGTCGCGCCCTTCTGGGACACATCTACAAAGTAAAGGTTTTTCATTCATCCGAATCATTATCATGATGGACGATTTAATAATTTTACTTTTTGACGCTTTAATGCCAAAGGATTTAAAGTTGCGAAACAAAACACTTTCCATCTGTGTAACAGAATTCGAGGTGTTTTCGTCAAGAATCTTTTTTTCGTTTTGTTCCAAAACGCCAACACATGTCAAGAGAGCTTGCTGAATTTCTGAAATAGAGCAGCTACTTGGTAAACACAAAATAGGCTGAGAGTATACACCCGGTCCGTTTCCTTTATATTTTTCAAAATATAAATCTCTCGTCCCGGTAAAGATTAGTTTATTGTCGTACAAATAGATTTCTATTGTATAGTTCAAATGTTTACCTCCTGATTACTTAATAATCGCAATAGAAACAGCAATATTTTTTTCAGCAGCATATGCATACAGGCTGTTCAAGGCATTGATTTGCGCATCTGCCAGCTCTATGTCGGGAATAGCTAAAAGCAATTCTTTCCCAGAATAATTTCATTGTAGAAAAAATCGAGTATACACCGTCATATAGCACGCTCTTGAGGGCACCAACACGAATTCCTTTGATAACCGCATCAGAGGCTTCAAAGGTAAGAACTGGAGCGACATCGAACTTGGAGTCAATTCTACTTATTCCAAAGGTGTTGTTCTTGTAATTGAAAAAGCTAAAAAGGAGACAGTCTTGATAGCGATGGAGTACAGGGCCTGTTGAAAACGGAGTAAACTCACCATGATATATGACTGTTTTTCCGCTACTATCGATAAATATCTCTATTCTGAACTAAAAGTATTCCGCGATATGACAAAACAATGGCCTGTTCGATGCTGATTACGCCCTTTGGATCGAGCATCCCTTCTGCCGTTCCCCGAAACAGATCAGCGTTCGACAGGATTTCCAGTGCTTCAATCGCCCAACTGGAGATATCATCTTTATCCGCAAAAGAAACCATCTTAAGGGATCTTAGAATGAGTTTTTGACCAATTGTTTGTTCAATATAGTCAAATGTGCGGTAAAGCATAGTAGCGTATTCCTCTCGTGTCACATCCCTGTATGGCTCAAACTTTGAGCCATCTCCAGTGCCCTTTGTAATTCCTATTGCGTATGCCTTATTGATATCTTCAAACATAGTGTGCCCAATAGGTACATCATCAAATACTTGGACATCGCTGCCTTCAATCGAAGCGTTTGTTGCTATCTCTACGAATTTGACAAGAAATGCTGTTACCCAGTCTCTATGCAACGCTCGCCGGCAATCATCATACATTTCAAACGGTAGCAGTCCTTCGTTTTCAGCAGCAGATACTTCCGCCTTTGCCCATTCACTATATATGGGTAGATCATTTGCGAAAGCAATGGTTCCCATAGATGCACAGAGCAAGAAGGCTACGCATACAGTAGCCACTTTTCTTAAAAAAGCATTCATGTTTCTCCTCCTATCAGTATTTTTCAAAAGTGTTATTCGGCGGTATCTGCTTCAATGTAAATTTTCTAACGGCCTTTGTTAGCTTCTACTGGCAGACCCTCCAAACACCGCAATCCCAGTAGATCGTCCTTGTCTTAAAATTCTTTTGACCAGCAATCTCCTGCGGTGCAAGATAGCATATTTGTAGTCCCTGTTGCTCCAGCCCTTCAATATTAACGATTTCCAATCCCATCGAAAAGCTGTCGGAACATATTCCCTCGTGCCACTCCGTCCCGCCAGTCGGATAACCATAGTCCATCGTGTTCAGCAGAAACAAAATCTCTGGGATTTTCTTTATCTCCCCATCAGTTCCACCGGTTGACCTTTCCTCAATATAAGCAGAGATAACGAAAATGTTAGTAGCTGCGTATGTACTGCCCCTATTCGTTATTTCTAAAACAATTTGATTTCCGCCGAAATCAGAAAGCAGCTTGGCGAAATGCACCTTATAAATGCCTTTGCAGGGAATCGCTTTTGCAAGTACCTCTCCCGTTCCAAGCTGGACATAGATCAAAGTGAGCCCGTCATAGTAATCATCGCTGTAGTGATCAAGGGAATAGGTCCCGACATACACTTGGTCATCCGCGCCGCCAACACCATCTATATCTACATTTTGATAGATATCCCATTCATCCAGCGTCTTATTCACCCACTCCGGCGGGAGTTCCCTCGTAGCATTTTGAGAAATTCTTGCTTTGTTATCCTCCGTGTACTTTGGGTTCTTGTCTTGTACGGGTTTTGTGCAGGATGAAAGGATTGCCGTGAGGAGTAGAACTAATGCCACGTTCCTTTTTATTGTGGTCTCCATCCTTTTCACAAAAATCACCCCCTTCCGCGTGTTCTCGGCAGATTGTTTCTGCTTCTACCCAATAGACGCGGAAAGGGGTATCCTTTCTTACAGCTTTTTGCAAAAATATCTCATTTCATCGTTTCGACCAAATGCGCGCTCTCTGCCATGTGCAGAATGTCCTCCTGACCAAGCGGCGCATCAAGGGTAAACTGCAGGTCATGCTCTGGATCAAGCCACATCAGCATACTGTTGCTGTCCTCTTCTTTAGGAATCACCAATAAGCCCTCGCAGTCGTTGACTATTACAGAAATTACATATGCATTTTCCGTATTGACACCGCTCAAAGATCCTTGCTGCATATAGATATATTCAAACAGGATCACATCGCCCTTTTCGTTCTCATAGAAGTGGGCAGTCATTCCTGTGCCTACAAATTGACTTTCCAGATTTTCCACAAAACCTTCTGGTAGCTCCCCCAGCTCATACCGCGGCATCTCCCCCGGGGCATCCTCTCCGGCATAGCGAAACACAATATGCGTTTCATACCATTCGGTAACCCACCGAACAATCGTCGCCCGAGCGGTCGGGCTGGCAAGCATCACGCTGCCAAGTCCCAATGACAGCATCAATAATATGACTGCTGCTGTCTGCAGCACCCTTTTCCAGACAGGCTTGCCCCGTTCTCTTGTCCAACGCACGGGATCTTTCAGCATCGTTCGCATTTGACGCCGGTGTCGTGCAGACGCAGCATAGGGGATTTTCTCCTCAAGGCGATCCTCATCAAATGCAATGGCATCCAGCAGCACCTTGCTCATGAAGGCATCAAGCTCTTTCTCTGTCATAGATGCAGCGCCTCCTTTTCCATAATCTCCCGAAGCATCGCGCGGCCGCGGGAAATGCGTACATTGACCGCATTTTCTGAAATGCCGAGCTTCTGAGAGATATCCTTCCCCGAGCAGTCCAGCAGGAATTTCATCTCCAGAACTGCCCGATAGGTCTCCGGCAGCCCCGCGAACAGGCGGATGATATCCTCATAGGACAACGCCTTCTCAATATCGGCACTGGCATCGTATGCATCCTCCATGCTCTCCAGCATGATGGCTTTTTTCTTCTTCCGCAAGAGCGTGATCGCTTCGTTCTTTACTATACAGACGCACCAGAAAGGTCTTTTCTTACAGGGAAGCTCTAAAAACTTTTCGAAATTACGAATTATTTTCAAAAAGGCATTCTGAACAGCGTCCTCCGCATCATGAGTGTCTTTCAAAATGCGAAGCGCTGCCTGCTCCATTCGCTCATGGTATTGCTCGTAGATCTCCGCAAACAGTGCTCGATCTGCATCGTTTTCAATCGTTGCTAAGAGCATGGGGAGCATAATTTTCCCTCCTCGCCGGTCAATCGTTCTTTACAAAGGTTTCTCTCAGTATAGCCAAATATGGGATGATCCGCAAGACTATCGCTATAGAGCGGCGCAAATAGATCGACTCGAGCTGTTCTGCTACGCAATCCGCCATCAAAAGGAATGGTCAAAAGAGCTCTTGAGCATCTCGTAGACGCAAACAAGCGACGCCACCTCACAGCTAAATCGATCCGTTAGTTCCTTCTCATCCCACCATGTTCTCTGCGGTGTTGCGTGATGCCCCGCCTCCTGCTCCGCCTCCGCTTTGGCGGCGCGGATGGCCTTCTGAGCGGAGAGCCACCGCACCGTACAAGTCCTTTTTCAACTTCCGCAGCGCGGCCTTGTATGCCTTTTCCGCTCCGCTGGGGCCGTTGTAGTTGAGATAGATCGCCAGTTCCTGAAAGGTCAAGCCAACCTCGTCCGGCTGGCCAATGCCGTGGTAACTGCACACCAGATTCAACTCTCTGGGCGTCAGCACCTCCTCCATCCGCTGCATCAGAAGCGTTCGTCGTATGAGGCGGTCATAGGCCACGGCGGGATCGCCGCCGGAAAGCCCCGCCGCCCGGTTGCCGCTCTGGGCAGCATGAAGTCCAGACTGCTGAAAAGCTTGTCGTAGAACACGGCGGCGCTTTGGGATGTAAACAGCGTGACATTCTGGATGATTTCCTGTCGGTAGATAGCGTCCAGCCCCTTTCTGGTTGGTTTTCTTTGCAAGCTAATTTTACCCAAAAGGGGCTCCGCTTTCTATATCAATGGAGTGATTTTCGGTTTTAGCCATGGTCGAAAATCATACTTTTCTCATAAAAAACATTGAAAAAACGGGCTATATATAATATACTAAACTTACCGTAGTAGATTGATTATACGGCATAATTCAAAGGAATGGAGGAATCGATATGTACGGTATGCAGTTCATGTGTCATACCAGAGGCCGACAGGGTCAAAAATATTCGTCTCTTCAATTCTGGAGAGGACGAATTAAAATCGTAAGTGTGGGCGCATGAACATCGGCTCTATGTAGGATGTTCATGCGTTTTTTGCTGTTTAAAGGAGAGGAAGATAGCATATGGAAAAAAGGAAAATCGTTTTTTATCTTACCATTGGAATGATTTTGATTCTCCATCTGACTGCATGTGCTAACAGATCAAGTGAGTTGCCGGCTCCTGATTCGACTGTTTTTGGATATGAGGGAGAAACAAAAATCATATTTGATGGAGTGTGCGCGAAATATAATGATAAAAAAGAAAAGAATCAAGTGCTTTTGCCAATTGTGCAGGTTTTAGGGACATATGAAGAGGGAAACATTACAAAGATCGTTTCCTGTGTGTCATTAACAGAAATGAGTCTCGAAGAAGGGAACTTAACAATAGCAGGAACAAATATTTTTCCGATGGTTACAGAAATAAAATATGAAAATGAAGAGTATGAGATAATAAATCTGAATTCAGCAGAAACTGTTCTCGCAAATGGTTCAGCCTCATTCCCTGAGGTATTTCTTTTAATATGTGGTTCGCTTGAAGATGTGAAACAAGACATAGAAAACAGGACATTTGCATTACCAGAAATGGAAAAGAAAAAAAGCCGTGAAAGGGAATATATCGAGTGGTCAAACGTAAATGTATCTACTGTGAATGGTGATATCAATTATGATGAGTATTTTCGGCTTGCGGATTAAGGAGGATCGTATGAAAAAAGCAATGGATGTTATTTTGAAAAAGGCAACACTGTGCTTACTGCTGGGTGGGATTCTGGCCATTTTACTACTGAGTGCTTGCACTTCCGCAGAGAGTGGGAATTCTGACTCAATTATAGATAAATCTCCTAGTATGGACGCCGACGAGGATAACCAGGAAGCATCGGAAGTAACGATCCTTTCTGTAGATCAGCCGGCCTTGAGCCTCTCCATTCCCAAAGCGTGGGAGGACATTGCAATTATTAAGCGACAGACTGACATCCAACAGTCCGCAGAAGCGAAGCACGGTACACTACTCTTTCAGCTCTATGAAAAAACAGCCTATACCACGGACGAGGCAATGGGCCACGTATGGAGCCTGATTGCCTTTACTAAGGATGCCTTCAAGGAAAAATTTGGCGATGCGGATCTCGCCACGGTCATCGGGGTGGAGAGCTATGTACTTGGAAGTGATAGTGACTATATTTACCTGCTCGTAAGACCATCCGATGTACAGTTTCTTGAAAATGATGATACATCACTAAAACAGTACAAACAGCTTCAGCAGGAGTCCCAGGTAGTTCTTGCAGGCTTTCTGAAGGACAATAGCATTACCGTAAATGAAGACTGCCCCAACAGTTCTTGTTACAAAGTGGCTCATGGCGCAAACAAGTAGTGTTCAGAGTATAGTCGCACGAGGTTGGCTTAAAGGCCTCTATTTCGGCAGCTGAGTTCTATGTGCCAAGCAAAATATGGTACAGACACTCTGAATCGACAAGGATTTATCGATTCGCCCGGTTATTGGACAAAAAACGCTCAATCACCATCATAAGTGATTGAGCGTTTTTTGCGCAAACGGTGCTGCCATTCCGCTGCATCCAAAAGCGATCCTAAATAACCCTGTCATCATGGTAAATGGGACTCAAATATGACTTATCTCCTCCAATAAACAATGCCAGTCGGCACTCAAAAGAAGAACGGAAACAGAAACGATACTAATGCAAATCCCCAAAAGAAAAGCGCTGCTATAATATATAAGACCTTTTCAATTCGAGAGACATCGACGATGAGGCAGTAATAGCCGCACACTGCACAGATGCCGCTGATGAATGTAAATCTGCAGTGGTCGTAAACCGTGTCAAAATAAATCTGCGGCAAATCAAAGTGGGCAACAGAAATGTGCAACGATACCGTGAATAGTATGCAGCACAGTAGCAGTAAACCGATAGCGTATTCATAAGTTGGGCGCGAGCCATACCATCGAAATGGAAAAATAGTTTTCTCCAGCCATTTAGCAAGAAACCCGGTGTGGCATTCACGCCTCCGAAATGCAGTGCTAACTGGATTGTGCTTTGTAAGCCAGAATGAGGCATATAGAATTATCCACGCCACAAGACTTACAATATAGTTTTCAGTCATTTTTTGTTCTCCAATAGGATGTTGGTTCAGCTGTTGGCACTTTTTCACTCGTCCCTATGTCCGAGCTGTGGATATGACTGGCTCTGATTTAGCTCCTCCACAGGAATACTTTCCGCGAATAGCACGGGAATGCAGTTGCAACGACGAACTGTTTTCTTTATGACATCTCTGGCCCGTTTGCTGATGATTATTTCTTGTAAAGTGTAATTGCCATATTCTCATGTTTTCTCTCCCAAGCCCATATATCAAGACCAAAAACTATTTGCTATGTCGGTCAACACATCCGATTCATAACCGGTTTCAACATCAACAAAATACCCGATAAAGTATTGCTCCACCTCTGGATCGCCTTTGAGCGCAGCTAAATGGTTAAAAGCCGCTTCACGCAGTTTGCTCCAGCGGTCGGACGAGTCAGCACACTTCATAGCCACCTCTTTCAATTGAGGATCACAGTGGCATCTAAGATAGATCAGTGCGGCCCGAAGCTGAGGACTGTACTTGAGTGGGTTTTCCAACCACAAAGATAAATCGTCATCGGTAACCTTGCCAATGTCCGCTACGGTCGTAATGCCAAACTCATACCATGTTGGATAATTGCGCCCTGCGTCAACGAATTCCTGGGGGAGTTTTGAGTCGCGGATTAGGTTTCCCGAGTAAGGGGCTGGGCGCGTGTCGGTAGTTTGCTGCCAAGGCTTTGCAGGGAGTATCTTGGCGGGTAACTGAGATATGGAAACGGTAAAGGGACCAAAATACGCGCGGTCCGGAACAGGCGTAGAGCTGGACCCTGCCTGTGCATAGAAGTAGCCGCCAAACGGAAAAATCGTGATACAGGGAAGTTGCCGCCCAAGTCGCGCGGCGGCACAAGCCTTGTGGTGGCCGTCCAACAAAACAGAAATGCCTTCAGCACAGGAAAATGCAATCGCCCTGGGGAATGTGTCTGTTGTGTCAAAGCGCTGCGTGTAATAATCCACACGCTCTTGATTCAAACGAGTTCTTGGCTGAGAAGGATACAGAAAGACAGGAGCGCCTTCGCTGTAAGTAAATTCAAAATCCGGGTCATTGTACCAAGCTGGTCCGGTAGCCTCTACATTGGAAAATGCGTCGGGAACATCCCAGAAAAAGTTCCCATTTCCATCGGCAGGGAAGCTGTCTCCTTCTGCAATTACATAAAGACCAGAGGACAGAAGCCCCAGCAACGGGGCCATGGAAGCGATAGATGTGTCCAGATCCACATATGGTGCATTGATGACATCGCTGATTTGCTGCAATTCCGGTGCATCGGCTTTGTCCAATCCATATCCAGTCGCCAGCAACCCGGCGCAGGTAGGGCAATCCGGTGCATTGTGGACAATAAGGGGTGTTCCGCGCAACGTCAGCGCATATTGTTGACTCCAGTCCTCGTTTCTTCCGCGCGACTCCCATTTTAGAGTGCCATTTCCCTCGATCAGCAGCAAACGGGCATCCCGGCACCAGTTTAGGTTATCGGTATTCAGTTTGAGGGGAAAATCGGTTGGTTGCTCGACTTTCCGTTTCTGCCAAGGAAATCTCATAATAGGTGCGCTCCTATCTGCGTGCATTGGTGGTTATTGGGATTTTCACCAACATTATATCGTAGCTCACGCACATTTGTATAGTTTTTTATTGTAATTGCACCAAAGAGTAGCCACATCGAAAAGGAACATAAAAAAGCCCTGCACGGCACCGGCGATTCCGGCTCCGTGCAGGGCTTTGGTTATAGGGGAACTTTATAGAGCGTTGATCTCTGCTTCCAGCTCGCGGATGAACGCCATCAGGTCAGCGAAAGAGGGGCACTCGCCGAACATCATGCCCTGCATGACCGCGTAGTCCTCCTCCAACGCAGCATAGCGGTATTCCGGCGGACACAGCTTCATGGTGCCCGGCCGTGCCAGCTCGTACTGCGCCCACTTACGGGGATAGAACTTCATCTTAAACTCCACGACCCGGCCCAGCAGATCCAGGTCCTCATAGGCGGCCGCTTTGCTTTCAGAGTGGGCGATGCAGTACAGGTCATAGTAGTGGCGGGAATAGCGGCTCGGCATCGGCAGATGCTCCGGGCGATTGGCCTCATGGTGCAGGATCGTCACCTTCTCCCAGAAGGTGCGCTCAGCCGCTGCGGTCAGTACCACGGTGCTGGCCTGCCGGAAAGCAGCTGGATATCGCTCGGCGGAATAGGGGCGGATCTCCCGCGGCTGTGACGGCGTCCATGCAGCCAGGGCGCCGATCTCCAGCCGGATCACCTGCAGAATGGACTCGGTCTTAAAGATACTGGGGTACCGGAAACAGATGGTCTGCTCGTCGTCCGGATCTATGTAGAGGTCCGCTTCCATACCCAGTATGATACCGAACTCGCTGCGCAGGGAAGGGAGGAGGATGTCGCGCAGGAACTGCTCGGCACGCTCATTTGCTTCCTTGTTGAACTGATCCTGCTTTGTATTGCTGCGCGGCGCCCATGGCTCATGGAGTCCATAGCCCAGCACGCGCCAATCCAGGATCAGGTCAATATCTTCGGAAAAACGCTGGATCAACCCATAGCATTTGGAGAGGCTGGTGCCCCCTTTGAATGTGAAGGCTGCCTTCCAGGGACTGTGATGGAAGAGGTGGTCCAGTGTCAGGCAGACCCAGAAGTCCTTTTCGATGATAGCTTCATGCAGCCCTGTCTGCTGCGCGGTATTACGAAAAAGAACACGGCGGTCCTGCTCAGATGCTTTGGCGATGTTATACATATCAGTCCTCCCGGCAGATTTTTTTGATGAGGTTATAGATCCACGCTACCGCCTGCTGCGCCTCCTGTAAAAGCGCCTGCTTTTCATGATCGGTCAGGAGCCGCTGCAGTTTTTTAATGGTAGTGTCATCCACATTCTCCTTGCCCAAAGCGCGCAAGGCCTGTATGACCATGGCGCTCTTATAGGACAATCCGGAGATCTCCCGGTTGCTTCGATGCTTAAACTCTAACTCCAACTTACCCACATTGAACTTGTGGTAGGGGCCGTCGGAGATATAGGACCACTTGGCGGGGACCTGCGTAGATAGGCCCAGCAGGTTCAGCGCGGTGGCGCCGGAGGGTGCAATGCTCCAGTTGAACTTCCGGGCCAAGGCCTGCGCCACGTGATGGGGCGACGGAGCCTCATACTCATCCAGCAGCTGGCTGAAGACGGGCCGGTAATAGACGCCGCGCATGATCCGCTGCAGCTCACCTGTCTGCTCCATACGGGACAGGCACTGCCGCACCGTATTGACATCAGCCAGATCTACATAGTCGGTAGACACGAAGACAGACTCCGGCTCTGCGACTCGGATGCGCTCCAATATACAGTTGTAGATCGTCTGATTGGCCATAGCGGCACCTCCTTGTTGTAATGAATATTATATAGTTTTCATTACAAAATGCAAGTGGGTGCCTTTAGTTTTCTCGACTTGACGGTCAAATATACGATTTGTAACGAAAATTGTACAGTTTTCATTACAAACAGGCGATGCGGATATAGACAAAGTATCGGCATAGGTGGGGGGTGTATGGGCGCGGAAAGGGGGAAGAACGCCCATACCCAAATGCGGCAGGGCTGGTTACTTGGGGATTGGATCGAAGTTCTTAATGATGCTGGCGATGAGCTTCAGCTGCATCCGTTCCTTCATCTCCTGGTCGACACCGCTGAATGAGACATTGTTGGCATCACGGAATGTGCGGGTGGCCAGTTTGGAGATGAAGCCATCGAAGTGTCTGAGAATTTCGGCCATAGCGTCCGGATCGCCGGTAGAGGCAGCTGCGATGGTATCGTAGTCGAGCAGGGCCCGTGGCTTCTTGCGATGGCGCGGCATGGCAATCACTCCTTCATTTTGGATTTAAGCGTCTCAAAAAATGCTGTTCTGCGGCGCTGGATCGACGATTTGGAACTGTTGAGGAGCAGGGCGATCTGTCGGTCGCTCAGATCCAGCAGGAAGGAGAGCAGCAGGATGCTGTAACCTTCCGCCCCGATCTCCAAAAGTGCTTGTCCCAACCGATCATCGCGGATGGGCAGATGGAAGCCGCACACATCGAACAGGTACATATCGGAAGGGTATGTATCCGTGGTGTGCAGCTGCTCCAATACCGGCTCCGGAAGATCGGAAAATGTAATCACGTGCTCAGCACGTGCCGTTATGTGTCGGATGTAGTCGATGCTCTCGCATTCCAGCACATCCTTACAGAAACGTTCAAACTGCCTGCAGACTTTTGCTTTCTGGGAGGGTGAAAGATGCAAGATTTCACCTCCCTCCTTACACGCGGAGGCGGTTACTTGTCCCCCTTCACACCCTATCCCGATGCGGGTAGGCGGAATGACCCAGAAAACGCAAAAAAAGTCGGTGCATAGCATTATTTCTAATGCTATGCACCGATAGAGGTCATGAACAATCAGCCGCCAGACAACGCGGAGACGGGCGGCGTGTCTTACAGGGTATGCAGTTTTACCAGAGGAAATGCGGGTGGCACGGCAAGTCGCTAATCATGCTGGTAGAGCTCCATGAGTTTCAGATAGGCCTCCTTCTGCTCCTGAGGCAAGGGTGTCCAAGCCTCCATCAACCGTTTGATCTCCGGCGTACACTCAACCATATCATCATCAGCAAAAAACTGAGAAAGCGTTATGCCAAAGGCGGAACAGACCGCTTCCAACGTGGGAAGGGTGGGGATTCCATTCCGACGAAACAGATTTTGAATGGTGGACTCAGTCAAACCGGCCTCACTTGCCAACCGGTAGGCTGTCCAGCCCCGTGCTTCCATCAATGTTTTAATTCTCAACAAAACATCCAAGCGATCACCACCTTCCTGTCTATATTTTACTGCACAGAAAGGTAGTACGGTACAGCGGCGTTATACGGGAATTGCTACCTCCGTGTACTGAATGACACGACAGGAGAGACGTAGGTTAGTATGTCCCGAAAGGCAGGTGCGCTGCAAATGGGCTGGGTCAACATAGAATGAACGGGCAGAGGATATAATAATTTCAAAAGCTGCTTGACAATATAGGATTTATCCCATACAATAAATATAGGATAAATCCCATAGTTGGAAGGCGGGTTGAATGTGCAGGAATATGAAGTGATTTTTTATGATAAGGCCGACGGCACAGAACCGGCAAAGGACTTCATATTGAGCCTGGATAAGAAGATGCGCGCTAAGATGTTGCGGACGATCTCGCTGCTGGCAGACAACGGCCCGGATCTCCGGGAGCCGTGCTCCAAACCGCTGGGTGATGGCATCTTTGAGCTGCGGGCGAAGGTAGGCTCTGATATTTCCCGCGTTTTGTACTTTTTCATAGTCGGCCGACGGGTGATCCTTACCAACGGATTTATCAAGAAAACACAGAAGACACCGCCTGCTGAACTTGAGCGGGCGAAGCGATATCGCGCCGACTATCTCGGCAGAGAGGAGAACAGACCATGAGTAAATTCAATGACTTTTTGAACGAGCAGCTGCAGGATCCGGAAGTCAGGGCAGAGTATGAGGCTCTGGAGCCTGAGTTCTCCATCATGCAGGCTATGATCGACGCCCGCAAGAGCAGCGGGATGACCCAGAAGCAACTGTCCGAAAAGACCGGTATTGCACAGGCAGACATCAGCAAACTGGAGAGCGGCAGTGCCAACCCGTCCTTGCGGACGCTCCAGCGCCTCGCTGCGGGAATGGGGATGCGGATCAAAATTGAGTTTCAGCCCTTTACCATGGGATGAAGAAGCAGAAGCGGGAAGACTGAGATAGTCTCCCGCTTTTTTGCGCTCAAAATCCGTTTTGCCATGTGAGAATGCTTTTGTCAATTTCGGAGAAAATCTCCAGACTGACCCTGGTGCAATCCGATCTCCCTGCAGCAGAAAACCACCGCCCGCTTGAATTGTCCGGTTTTTGACCACCAAGATATGGCAGAACAAACCCCCGACAGCATCATCATGACCTAGAGGAACGGGCAGACCATTGTTGCGGAGTTATTTTTCAATCACAGCAGCACAGAAACATTCCGCGACAAGCTGCTCAAACTGGTACTTGCCGAC
>CDZA01074407.1_pt1 | contig 12740 bp, 5 predicted proteins | sample 554881 | NCBI WGS metagenome assembly CDZA01 (sample SAMEA3182082, study PRJEB8094) | gut metagenome | biome: human; feature: gut; material: Stool; isolation source: human stools | place: Canada | collected 2012-12-04
GGCGTGGCGCTGGGTCCGTTCCTCGAAGCGAAATTCGGCATCCCGGTATACATCAACAACGACGGCGACCTGTTCGCCTACGGCGAGGCGCTGGGAGGCGCCCTGCCCGAGGTCAACGCCCGGCTCGAAGCGCTGGGAAGCCCGAAGAAATACAAAAACCTCGTCGGCTACACCTTCGGCACGGGACTCGGCGTGGGCCTTGTGATCGACAACCGGCTGAACCGCGGCGACAACTCATGCGTCGAGACGTTCTGCCTGCGTCACAAGAAAATGCCCGAAATCATCGTCGAGGACGGGGCGTCGATCCGTGCCGTGAAACGCGTCTACGGCGAAGCTTCGGGCGACGTGAACCACACCTTCGAACCGAAAGATATCTGCGAAATCGCCGAGGGTAAACGCCCGGGAGATGTCGAGGCCGCGAAGAAGGCTTTTGCCGAAATGGGCGAGATCGCCGGCGACGCCATGGCTACGGCCGTGACGCTGGTGGACGGCCTGATCGTCATCGGCGGCGGCATCACGGCGGCCCGCAAATGGATCATGCCCAGCCTGCTGAACGAGCTGCGTTCGAAGATGCACCAGCTCAACGGCAACGAGTTGAACCGCGTGCAGATGAAGGTTTACGATCTGGACGACGAGACTGAATTCCGCGAATTCGCCAAGGGCGCGCAGCGGCCCCTGAAAGTCTACGGCACGGACCGCTACGTGGCCTACGACCCGCAGAAACGCATCGGCGTGACCATTTCGAAACTCGGCGCGAGCCAGGCCATTTCGGTCGGAGCATACGCTTTCGCCTTGAGCCAGCTCGACACGGAAAACGCATAAAATAGATCGACCATGTATAAATTTCAACCGATTCTGAAATCCCTGATCTGGGGCGGCGAGAAGATCGCCCCTTACAAGGGAATCGCCACCGACCAGCGCAACATCGGCGAAAGCTGGGAGCTTTCGGGCGTCAAGGACAACGAATCCGTCGTCGCCGAAGGCCCCGAAGCCGGGACATCGCTCCCGGAACTGATCGCCCGTCACGGCGCGGCGCTGTTGGGCAAAGCCAACTACGGGCGTTTCGGCGAGGAGTTCCCGCTGCTGATCAAGTTCATCGACGCCCGGCAGGACCTCTCGATCCAGGTGCACCCGAACGATGAGCTGGCATGGAAACGCCACAAATCCAAGGGCAAGACCGAAATGTGGTACGTGGTGTCGGCGGATAAGGACGCGCACCTGCGTTCGGGCTTCTCGAAGCAGGTAACGCCGGCCGAGTACGAGGCCAGCGTCGGAGACAACACCATCACGGACATCCTGGCCGACTACAAGATCGCACCGGGCGACGTGTTTTTCCTGCCCGCGGGACGTGTGCACTCGATCGGCGCGGGGTCGTTCATCGCCGAAATCCAGCAGACCTCGAACATCACCTACCGCATCTACGATTTCAACCGCCGCGATGCCAACGGCAACACCCGCGAACTGCACACCGAACTGGCGAAGGGCGCCATCGACTACACCGTGCTGCCCGATTACCGGACGCATTACGAGCCGGCGCAGGACACGCGCGTGGAGCTGGTGTCGTGCCCTTATTTCACCACGTCGCTCTACGATCTGACCCGCCCCGAGACGCTCGACCTCGCGTCGCTCGACTCGTTCGTCGTGGCGATCTGCATCGAGGGCCGCGGCACGCTCACCGACGACAGCGGCGCAGCGGTTCCGGTGCACCAGGGCGAAACGGTCCTGATTCCGGCTTCGGCCCGTTCGCTCGCCTTCACGCCCGACGGCGGCATGAAGATTCTGACAAGCTGGATCGGCTGATCCGCCTCTTCGGCTCAACGAAAAAAAACTCCGGCCTGCATTTTCGCAGGCCGGAGTTTTTCGTTACGGCAAGCCGGAATTACTCCGCCTTAAACCACGCCTTCGTGTCGTAGGTCGCTCCCGCACCCGTCTTCACCACCGAAGCGTCGACCGGGAAATACCCCTTCGCCGCATCCATCGAAGAGAACGGAGCTTCCACGCCGTCGCCCATCTGGTTGTTTGCAGGCGTGTAGCTTCCGGTATGCTTCGCCGACCAGAAATTCGTATCGCTGACCGGCGCGGTGTAGAGGTAATTATAGGTTACCTCCGCCTTGTCAGCCGTAAATCCGGCCGTGTCATACACACCCGTCAGATAGCTCTTGGCAGTAACTCCGGTGTAATAACCGACGTTTTTAGTTACCGTAAGCCCCGCCAGAACATAAGCACGGATCATAATGTTCGGCTGGTAAATGTTATAAATCGTATTGTTCGTCACCTCGACCTGAAGCCGGGTCGTCTGGAATGCCTGCGACCTGTCCCCGCAGTTGATCAGGTAGTTCTGCAAAGGCGTTTCGGCATAAAATACGTTGTTATCCAGACGAATCAACTGCTGCGTATGCGCGTCCTTCGCCTTGGTCGAATAGAACGGTTTGTTGGCGACGGTCATCTTCACGATCGAATTCCCGAAATAGACACTCTTGAAATTCTGCGTATTGTGCGAATCGTAAACCACATTGTAGGCGGCATCCACGGTACAATCCTCGACATGCAGCGTCGGATCATAGGTGGCATTGGTCGTCGTAAAGAGGTTGTAATTGCCCGAAGCCGCGATATGCAGGTTCTTGAAAGCCGCATTGTACTTGCAACGCAGTTCCGGCCCGGAGATCGTCGCCTGCGCACGTTCGGGATAACGGCCGATCAGCACGATGTCGCCCATATTGATCGACGCGCCCGAAATCGTGAACGACAGATCGGCAGCATCGGAGTTGTCGACGAAAATCAAACCTCCGGCCGTAATGATCGCAGCGGTCAGTTCGGAGGGCTTGAGCAACTGCGCTTCCGGATAGACCGTCTTATTGATCGTCAGGTCGCCCAGCGCGATGTCTTTCCCGTCCTGATAATCCCGATAGTAGTCCGTCTCTGCGGTAACGGGTGCCGCCGCCGTCGTGTTCCCGACGCTTGCCACCTCGCTCGTCAGATCGCCGGCATAGGCAACCACGTAGATCGTATAGGCCGTATTGGCTTCGAGATTCCCGACCGTCACGCCCGTACCCGCACCGGCCGTGCCTTCGGCAAGAACCCTGGCGGCGTCGGGAGCCGCTTCCGTCGATTTGAGGCAGAGGTATTTCCAGCCGTCGGCATTGGCCGAGGGCGCAACGTCGAAGGTCAGCGCCGACTGCGTGGGTTCGACCGTCGCGGAGTTGGTCACCGCAACCGTCGGAGCGGCGGGAGCCGTTCCGGTGCTCTCGACCTGGATTTTGGCCACCGTCGAAAGCCCGCCGGCCGCAAAGGCCTCGATCGCCACGTCCTTCGACGTGTCGGCCGTGGCGCGGGTCACGGCTGCGGGGGCCGTCACGATCAGTTCGGCCCTCTCATCCACGGCATCGGTCAGGCGTGCCGACCAGCCCTCGGGAGCCGACAGTTTCACCTGCTCGACACCTCGGATCTCCACCACGAAACGCTTGGTGGCCCCGGCGTCGAACGTCTGCACGTCCTCGGTCGGCGTGACGATCCGGCAGAAGAAATCGCTCACGATCGGAATGCGCAGTTCCTCGCCGCCGAGCAGCCTGATATAGAGGTCGCCGCCGTCGACCTTCACCTCCTCGAAGAACTTGTCGGTCACCGTACCCGAGCCGATGGCCTTGACGGGCTGACCCTTGGTGTCCTTCACATTTTCGAAGGAGGTGCCGCCGTCGTAGCTCACCTGCCAGTAGCCGGTGGCCTCGTCGATGCGGAACCGGGGCGTCGTGCCGTCCTCGGCCACGGCCTTCACGCCGAGCGAGGTGAACGTGGCTCCGTTGTCGGTCGACACCTGCCACTCGCCCTTGTCGTTGATCGAGACGATCGGAATCACGGCCTCGGCCTCGCTGCCCTGCACCAGTTCGATGGTCTCGCCGTTGGTCAGCGTGATGAGATATTTGCCATCGGAGGTCTCGACCTTGGAGATCGTGGCGCCGCCGTAGAGTTTCTGCAACGCCTCGATGTTGCCGTTCAGCGCGTCGACCTGCGTTTCGAGCGCCTGCACGCGGCTCTTCAGGTCGTCGATCGCATCCCACAGGTCGTCGTTGTTGTCGCACGACTGGAAAACCGCAGCCAGCGCGACGAAGATCAGGATCAGATACTTTTTCATAATATGTTTGGTTTTTTATTCTATTTCAAAGAATTGAGCCATGCGGGGACATACCCTAACCGCTGGCGCAGCTGCGCTTCGTAGAGCGACAGCGGCTCGACGGCCGCGCCGTTGCTTTCGAGGTATTTCACCTGTTCGGCGCTCTCGTCGAAGGTGACCGCCGCGCCGTGGAATCCGACGATGATCGGCGGCATGGTCTTCCACCACTTGTCCGAGGAGAGCCACCACTTGAACGGTTCGGCCCCGAAATCGTGCGCCGCACGCGTGGCGTTCAGATTCCAGATCGTCAGGTCGCCCAGGTGGTTGGGCACGTTGGTTTCGTCGCCGCCGAAACGCCATTGCACGAATCCGCCCGTGCAGCGGTCGACGAGCGTGGCGCGCGGCTGCCTGGAATGCGACTCGAAGAAGGCGTCGTCACCCCACGTGTTGTTCCACAGCACGGCCCCCAGCGAGGTGTTCGACACACCCGAGGCGTGGTACTGTCCGGCGTTTTCGAAATACCCCGTGCTCGTATAGGGCGGCGAAACAGCCTGCCCGCGGCTGCGGTCGCAGACCTTGCCGATGAAGATGCGCGACGAGGACTGCGAGCGCACGCCCGAGTGGCCGCGGTTGCCGCTGATCTCGATGTCGTAGGCCGAGCAGTTGGCGCTCGACACGATCGACAACGCCTCGCTGACGCCTCTGAAATCGACGCGGCGAATCCACGAATCGGTCAGACGCATCATATTGAGCGGCTTGTAGGCCCCGTCGTCCTCCCACGAAGCGTGGTGGCCGAAGTTCTCCTTCGAGCGGCCCTCGAACGTGAGGTCCTCGACGCCGACATGTTCATAATGGGGATACTTGCGGATTTTCCAGCCCCATTTGGCCTCCACAGCGTACATGATCGGTTCGGCGAAGGTCACGCGGTTGCCGCTTACGGAAGCCACCTGGTGATAGTCCTCGACCGTAATGGTCTGAATATCGGTCATGTTTCCCTCGACCCGGTGCGGCGCCAGCTCCTGCGCCACCAGCGTCGGGTCGTTGTTCGAAAGCGAAAGGCACACCCAGTCGCCCTTCCCGATGCCGGCCGCCGAAGCCACCTCCACCGAGAACGTGCCGCGTGCGGCGTCGCCCGTCACCGTCGTGAGGTCCGAAAGTCCCGAATTGTGCTTGATATTGATCATCATGGGCGACGACCACATCTGCTCCGAGTTGTTCGGCAGGTTGGGCGTGTCCATGACGAGCGTCGTCTTGCCGCGGCCCGCGCCCTTGAGCACGAAATACCCCCCGCGAATGAAAATCTCCTCGCTGCGGTTGTTCCCCTTCGAATCGGTGTATTTCTGGTTGGCGGAGGTTGGGTCCACCACGTTGTCGTCGTCGTTGTGGAGGACGAAACGCCCCTCGGGGAAATAGATCACCGCCCGGGCATTGGCATTCGCGAGGTTCGCCCCCGCATCGCTCCGCCCGGAAAGTTTCAGCTCCTTGAGCAGCGCAGTCAACGCCCCGCGCGAGGACCTGACGCCCGTGGGATCGGCGCCGTAATCGACGACGTTGTAAACCTTGTAGCCCAGTCCCCAGACATCGGCCGGAGCCTCCTCGCCGTGCTTGTAACCGGCATACGAATAATCGAGCAGGACGTTATCCGCAGTTCCGGCCTTAAAATTCCGCCATGCCAGAGCGGCGTTGGCATCCACCTGCTCGTCGAGCAGCGTCACGTTCAGCGTGACGAGTTTCCGGTATTTCCTGTCCGAATAGACCGTCACCGAGACCGCCGCCTGCTGCGAAGCGGCGTCGAACGTCGCGGGAGCCTTGACCGTCAGCGTCGTCTCGCCAAGCACGGCCGTCCAGCCCGCAGGAGCGTCGATCACCGCCTCGGCGACGTTGTTCTGCACGACCTCGAAGGCCCGGGTCTCCCCGAGGCGGAAAGTCTCGTTGTCGGAAGCCGTCACCGTCAGTCCGAAATCGTCGAAGACGGGAAGCGTGAGTTTTTTGCCGTCGAGCAGTTCGACCGCCAAAAGTCCGGTCGTCGCGTCGTAAGTCACCGACTTGAAGGCCGAACTGTAACTGACGACGACTTTATCCCCCAAGGCATTGACCGGCTGTCCGTTTTGCAAAAGCGGCGCGTAGGTCGCCCCGCCGTCGAGGCTCACGAGCCACTCCCCGTCGGCCGAAACCTTCAGCTGCGGGGTGACGCCCTCGGCGCCGGGCTTATGGTCGCCGCCCGAAACGGGCCATGCCGAAACGTACTCTCCGCCGACCTTCAGCCGCTCGGAAGTGGCTCCGCCGTCGAGGCTCACGGTCCAGTAGCCCTCGGCGTCGATGCCCATGACGGGAACCAGCGCCTCGATCTTCTCACCGAGGATGACGGGCAGCCGGGTTCCGTCGCTCAACTCGATCTCGTACCCCTTTGCGTTGGGTTCGATCCCGACGATGATCGTCGACTCGTCCATCAACTTGTGGAGCGCCACAATGGAGGTGTTCACGCTGCCGATCTTCGCCTCCAGCGCAATCACCCGGTCGCGCAGGCTCCCGATCTCGTCGCGGATGCCGTCGGTGTTCTCACACGATTGCAGCACAAAGGCCGAGGCCGCTGCAATCCACAAAAACAATTTATTCATATCCGATTGATTGTTAGTTATTCGTATCATAGGGAACCACGTCGGACAAGACGCCCTCGCGGAACCACACGTCGTCGTTGTCGCGCAGCAACACAGCCAGTTCGCGGCACAGCGCGGCGAACAGCGCGGGATGCTCCTCCGGCGCGAGGTTGTGCAGCTGGTAGGGATCGGCCGCATCGTCGAACATCAGCACGCGTTCGAGCGTCCCGTCGCGGCCGATGCGCAGCTCCATCGTATGCGTTGCGGTCTTCACGCCGCGCGCCTGGGCGAAGAAGCCGCGGACCAGTCCGTCGGCATCGCGCCCGCCGTCGAGGTTGCGCATGTAAAGGGCAGCGCGCGGGCGTTCGGGCTGCACGGCGTCCTGCCGCAGCACGGCCGAGTAGTCGCGCCCCTCGACACTCGCGGGAACCCGCTCCCCGAGGCCCGCCAGCCCCAGCAGCGTCGGCATGATGTCGGGCGTCGAGAGCAGCAGATCGTCCACACGGTGCGGCACCCGCCCCGGATAGCGCACCAGAAAGGGAATGTTCAGCGACTCGCGCCAGATCGAGTTCTTGGGGTCGTCGGTCGAATGGCTGGTCATCGTCTCGCCGTGGTCCGAAGCGAAGACCACGATCGTGTTCTCCGTAAGCCCCGCCCTGTCCAGCGCAGCGAGCAGGCGGCCGAACTCACGGTCGATACCGCTCACGTTGGCGAAATAGTAACGCACGGCGGCGGCCTTGGCCATCGTCGTGTCGGCGTTGTCGCGCACGAGCAGTTCGGTCAGCGACTTGTCCTTGTAACGTTCATATCCCTCCAGGTCGCAGTCGTCGGTCGAAGCGTAGGGCGAATGCGGCGGATTCATGCCGATCATCATCAGGAACGGTTTTTCGGGATCGCGCACGCCGCCCTTGTTTTCGATATATTCGATGGCTTTCGAAACTTCGTGCCGCGGCGACCACTCGTCGACATCGTGACGGTTGCCGTCGGTGTCCCAGTAATGGGGATGCTTGTGCACGTCGTAGGTGCCGTAGGAGTACCAGTAGTTGAACCCGTGGCGGCGTTCGGGCGGCGTGTAGGCGTCCCACTCGGGAACGGCGTCGCTGACGTAGGTTCCCGGACGCTGGGGGTTGTTCTTCGTCGGGAAGTCGGCGTGCAGCTTGCCGATGTAGGCGCAGTCGTAGCCCGCCGCCGAGAAGACGTCGCCGATACACTCGGCGTCCTCGCGCAGCGAACTTTCGGGACGCTCCGACATGCAGTTCAGCACCACGCCGTTCCGCTCGGGATACATGCCCGAAAGCAACATGCCCCGGTGGGGGCTGCTCACGGGGAAATTGCTCACCGCCTCGGTCAGCACCGTGGCTTCGCGGGCGAAGCGGTCGAGGTTGGGCGTTGCGACCGGATCGCCCTTCCACCCCACCTCGGCGGCGAACTCCGGATCGCTCCAGAACCCCAGCGAGGAGTTGCGATACTGGTCCGGAAATATGTAGATCACGTTGGGGCGCCCGGCCTCCGACTGCCCGCAGGCCGTCAGGGCGAGGCCCGCAAACGGAATTGCAATTCTAATTTTCAACATCGTGTCTTATTTCATTTCAATCAGGTTCACTTCGCGCGTCGCACCTTCGCGGCACGTGAAGATCAAAACGGTGTTTTCGCCCGCGGGTTCGATCCGGCACCCCGGCGTATCGCCCTCCGGCCGCCAGCGGCCGCGGATCACGACCTTCAGCTGCGACTCTCCCGAGGGATTGTCGATCCACTTGCGGGAGTAGACGCTCCGCTCGGCGCGCCTGCCGTCGGCATCGAACACCTCGTCGCTCGGCCCCTCGTAGAAACGCAGGTCGGGGTCCGCAGCGCTCACCGTCAGCCCTTCGCCATCCCCGCCGATCATCACCAGCGAAGGCAGCGAAACGCTTTCCAGCAACCCCTCGCCCACCTTACCGGGGGCGAAAAGGGCATAGCCCGTAATGCCCGACGGCCTGTCGCGCAGGATATGCGCCGAGGCGTCGCGGCGCAGCACCTCGTAGGGAAGTTCCCGCGCGTAGCGGGCCGCCTCTTCGTCCGAAGCGTACACGGCCAGCATGTATTCGTACCCGCCACCGCTGACGGACCCGCTGCCGTGATCTATCCACGCCGTTGCGAAATTGTTCTGCGTCGGGGCGTCGGTCTCCTCGTCGAGCGAACGCTGAAGTGATTTCGAAACGACTACCCTACCTTTCGGCACGAAGTAAGCGTTGCGCAGGTTGTCGCGCAGGACGGCGCCGCCCGCAAGTTCGCCCCGGTAGGGGAACTGCGTCACCGCCTCGCCGTTCACGACGAGCGGATCGGCCGCGTCCGCCAGAAAATTCTGGAACAGCGTCGTATGCACACCGCCCTCGGCCTTGTTTTCGATGTCGGAACCCATACAGACGATGCGGTTGTCGAAGAAAAACCACGACTTGCGCGCCCGCAGCGAACCGTTGTATTTGTCGTGCTCGTGGAGTTCCATCGCGAACACCCCGTCGCGGCCCCTGTGGCTGACGCCTCCGGCGAAGGCCTCGTCGGAGAGGAGCATCTCCTCGTAGCCCGACGCGGTGTCGACGTTCCGGATGTCGGCCTTCATCCGCTCCATCGGGATTTCGAGCGCCGTCGTCCCGGGAATGTGCCGCCAGTCCCAGCCCTCCTGCCGGAACCCGCTGCCGAAGGCGCTCACGGGATCGCCGTCTGCAAGCAGCTGCATGCTGCCGTGCGTCAGGTAGCGGCCGTAGTGGTTGGCTCCCTGGTAAATCTCCGCCGACCAGAGATAGCGGCTGTGGCCCGCGACGGTCACCAGCCAGTCGGCGCGCCGGTGCGACACCGAGGCATTGTAGCCGTAGACGCGGTTCCCCGCAGGCGAAGGTTCGGGAGCGAAGCCCTTTTCGGCGAACAGCCGCGTATAAGCGTCTTTTCCTTGGGCCACACGCAAGTAGGCGGCGGCCAGCTCCGGGTCGATCTCCCCGCGGCCGTCGGGCGTACCCGCGACGGCCAGCCGGGCATAATGCCACGGGACCAGTTCTCCGCGGCCGTCGGGATGACGGCCCGAAAGGGCCAGCGGAAACGACCGCAGATTGCAGTAGAAGCGCATTTCGAGCAGCGCGCGTTTCAGAACGGCATGGCTTTCGGCGCTCACCGCGAACTGCGTCTTCGACAACAGCCACACGGCATTCACGGCCCCGCCGCTGAACCCGTCCACGGCATAGGCCGGGTAGTGACGCCGGTGGTGGAAGACCGTGCCGTCGCTCTTGAAGCAGGGTCCGGTCCCCTCGGTGACCTTATATCCGTTGTCGACCCAACGGGAGAACGCCTCCAGCCAGGCCGCCTTCACCGGGGTGTCCGGGAGCATCACGATGCTCGCCAGACGGCCGACGAGCGAGGTGTTGAACGCGTCGATGTCCATCCCCGGCTCCGCCGGCGGAAGTTTCACCTCGCCCACGCCCGAAAACCACTCCATAGCCTGCTGCACGTCGTGTTCCAGCCCGGCGCGACGCAGCACGTCGCGCATGATGACGGGAGCCGTGTAAAAATTGCGCATGCTGTACCCCAGGTGGTGCAGGGTTCCCTGCGCACTTCCCGCGGCGAAGCCCTGATCCAGAAGATGCCGCGTCAGCAGCACATACATCCGTTCCAGCTCCGCCCGCTCGGCGGCGTCCGCAGCGGCATCGTGGGCCACGGCGACCTGGAACAGGAAGTCGTTGTATTTGCGCAGCGTCTGGCCGTTGTCGTTGAACAGTTTGCCGACATCGGGATGGCCCAGATTGATATAGGTCTCGGCATAGCGCACGAACCAGATCGGCTTGCCCCGAAGCGTCCCGTCGGGATTTTCCGCAATGCCGTATGCGTCGAAGCGTTTGCGCAGGGTCTTCATCGCCATCGGCTTCCGGCCTTCGAGCAGCAGTTCGCGCAGACGCCGTTCGACGGTCGCCATATCGCGCCGCTCCCCCTCACCGACCGCGGCGGGGAGTGCGGGCATCGGATTGCGCCACGATTGCAGCAGCGTGAGCCAGTGGCTCGTGGTCGCGGCGTTGATGAACGGCGCCTGGAAATCGGCCGTATGGTGCCGCACGTCCTGAAACGAGGAGAGAATCAGGTGGTCGAAATACAACTCGCCCCGTTCGACGCCCTCCGCCGTGACGACCAGCTCGTCCATCCCCTCCTCGGGCCGGCCCTGCATGTCGCGGTCGAAAGCCACCCATGCCCCGCGCCAGCCGGTGAACTCCAGTCCGTAGTCGAACCACGCGCAGGTGCGCCCCTCCTTGCGGAACTCGAAACGCAGTTTCCCGTCGAGCGCCTTCGGGGCGTAGACCCAGAACACGAAGGTCGAAACGGAGGTCTCCCTGGGATTGGGATTTTCCGACAGATAACCCACCGGGGATTCGATGCGCACCCGGGCGCCCGCCCGCGACCATTGCCAGCGGAGCGCGTGCGCGCCGTGCTTGTAATGGTCGCCCGAGACGGACAGCGACGAGCCTTCCGACGCCGTGAAAGGCGCCGCAGACTCCTCGAACGAAAGAATCCGCGCATCGGCGACCTCCCGCACCGACTGCGCCGGTGCGGCCCACGACCACACCGACACAGCGGCGAGAAACAACAGTTTATACATGGGCATCCGGTTTAAAACAAAGGTTCGCCCGCCTCCACACGGCCCTTGCGGATCAGCGCCTCAAGGAAATAGTAATCTGCGTAGTTCAGCGGCACGTCGATATTGCTGCCGTGCGGGATGCTGCCCACGGAGTGCATCAGCAGGAACCCGCCGTTGCCGCCCACCGGAGCGCGGTAGGCCGGCGACGAGAGCGACTCGACGATCCGGTCGGCCTTCTGCTTATACAGCCCGTCCCCCGTATAGGTGTACATTTCGTAGAACGCCGAAGCGATGATGGCCGCCGTCGAGACGTCGCGCGGTTCATTGGGAATGTTCGGCGCATCGTAATCCCAGTAGGGAACCAGATCGGCGGGCATGTTCTTGTCGCCCAGCATGAAACCGGCCACCTTCCGCGCATGGTCGAGGTAGCGTTTGTCGCCCGTGTAACGGTAGCAGGCCGTATAGCCGTAGACGGCCCATGCCTGTCCGCGCGCCCACGCCGAGTCGTCGGCATAGCCCTGCGCCGTGCAGCGTCCGCGCACGTCGCCCGTCGTCAGGTCGTAGTCCACGACGTGATAACAGCTGTAATCGTCGCGGAAGTGCTCCTTCATCGTTCGGTCGGCATGCTTCACCGCGATATTATAATAGGTGCTGTCGCCCGAAAACTCCGTGGCCTTGAACATCAGTTCGAGATTCATCATGTTGTCGATGATCACCGGGCACTGCCAGCCGCGCTCGCCCTGCCAGCCGCGGTCGGCGTCCCACGACTGGATGACGCCCGGCACCGGCCGGAAACGCGTCGCGAGCGACTTGGCCGTCTGGACGATCACATCCTCGTAGCCGGGTATGTTTTTCAGCCGCAGTCCGTTGCCGTAGCTGTCGTAGACCATGAAGCCCACGTCGTGATGCCATTGCAGGTACTGCACCGAATCGAGGATCTCGGTATGCTTCCGTGCGCGCGCGGCCCATGTCTCGTCGCCCGTCAGTTCGTACATGTACCACAGCGTCCCGGCGAAGAAACCGCTCACCCAGTCGTCGACGGGCACGTAGTCGATCCGCCCGTTCTTCCAGGTCGAGGGGATGCGGATCACACCGCCCGTCTCGCTCGAATCGGCCAGCATGCCGATCTGCTTTTCGGCGACGGCGATGTTTTCGTCAATGATCGAAGCGCGCTTCGAAGGCTGCGAGCAGGCGGCAGCCCCTGCCAGGAGGAGCGCGACGGTCGCATATTTAAATAAGATCTTCATAAATTAGGTGATTAACATGATTATTTTGGTAAACCAAATCAGCTTTTCGGACAAAGGTAAAGTTTTTTTCGGACTTGCAACATATTTTAATAATCTTTTCTGATGAATGTAAAATTTTTATTATTTTCCGTCGTTAATATTTTGGTTATCCAATTTCTTTATTTATTTTTGGCCAAATATGAATCTATGAAAAATAT
>CDZA01076648.1_pt1 | contig 12675 bp, 12 predicted proteins | sample 554881 | NCBI WGS metagenome assembly CDZA01 (sample SAMEA3182082, study PRJEB8094) | gut metagenome | biome: human; feature: gut; material: Stool; isolation source: human stools | place: Canada | collected 2012-12-04
TGCGGGAGCAGACGGAGAGGCTGACGCAGATGACCAAGACGCTGCTGGAGATGAGCAATTTGCAGCAGGTGGCGCGGAACGAGCAGATTCAGCTTATCCCAATGATTGAGGAAATCTTCACAGACCTTGCGCCGCTGGCGGAGAAGCGAAGCATCACGCTGGAAGCGGAGGGCGACGGCTCCCTGACTGGCAGCGACACGCTGATCTACCGTCTGCTCTTTAACCTGACGGAGAACGCCGTCAAATACAACCGCCCCGGCGGCTCGGTGCGGGTCGAGCTTGCGCAAAGGCAGGAAAAGTGCATCATTCGCGTTTCCGACACCGGCTGCGGCATCCCGGAGGAGTATCAGCAGAGCATCTTCCAGCCATTCTTCCGGGTGGACAAGTCCCGCAGCCGCGAATACGGCGGTGTGGGGCTGGGGCTCTCGCTGGTGTGGGAGATCGCCGCTCTCCACGGCGGCTCCGTTTGGGTAGAGGAAAGCTCGGACAAGGGCACCACCATTGCGGTGGAGCTGCCGACAGGGGCGGAAAGCGATCCCTCCGGCGCGGATATCCCATAGCGGCCCTTAGCGGTTTCATGATAATCGTTTTTCAACCCCCACAAAATTATCGCAGCAGCTCTCGATCAGCTCCCTGTCGTGGGTGATCACGGGAATGGTTCTGCCGTGCCGCGCTTCGCTTTTCAGTTTTTCTGCAATCAGGCACATGTTCCGCCCGTCAAGGCCGCTGGTGGGCTCATCGAGTATCAATATCCTGCGGCCGGAAAAGATGGCACAGGCGATGGCAGGGCGCTGCTTCTGCCCGCCGGACAGGGCGGACGGGTGCGCAGCCCTGTACTCGTAAAGGCCAAGCTCGTTGAGCAGGTTCCTTGCATTGCTTTTGCTTTCTTCTGTCAATTCGGTATTCAGCAGCAGCTCCTCCGCCACGCTTGACATAAAAATACTCCCCATTTGAGTTTCTGCGGATTTTCTCGCCGCTTGTCCACTCTATGGGGAGCATATCAAAGATATGAAATCCTCCAGTTCAAATCCGGTCAGTTGCCCCGAAACCTCCATAAAAATCTATGGTTCAAAAGAAGAAATCCGGGCTCGAAAAAGCCCGGAAACGGTTGATGCGCCTGGCTTTGCGCCAGACGCATCTATACCGGTAATTCTTTATGGAGCTGATGATCAGATTCGAACTGACTACCTCGTCCTTACCAAGGACGCGCTCTACCTACTGAGCTACATCAGCGAATTGGCAGGGGCAGAAGGATTCGAACCCTCGGCACGTGGTTTTGGAGACCACTGCTCTACCAGCTGAGCTATACCCCTATATCACGCTTTGAAGGCGTATCCATTCAGTGCCAACAAACAAGATTATACACAAATCTCCCTCGCTTGTCAACACCTTCTTGCCATTTTGCAATAGGTTTTTTACTTTTCCTTTTTCGCGGCAGTCCCTCCCGCAAAAAACTCCGTTGCCGGTGTCTTCCTCACCTCCCTCCATCATACAATGAACCATCCGCAAATAGGAGGTTTTTATCATGGATGAATACGGATTCGGCAGCCGGGGCCCCGGCGTGCAGCTGTTACAGCTTGGCTTATCCCGCGCGGGCTATCAGCCCGGCCGCATCGATGGCAGCTTTGGCAGGGGGACTGAAAACGCCCTGCGGCAGTTCCAGCAGGCACAGGGCCTGCCCGCCACCGGCCGCAGCGATGCCGCCACCTGGCAGGCCATGATGCCCTGGCTCATCGGCACCCGGTTTGTGCAGCTCCGGCAGGGGGATACCTTCTGGCGGCTTTCCCAGCAGTACGATACCAGCGTCGCCGCCATTTCTGCCGCCAACCCCGAACTGGACCCCCGCGATCTCCGCCCCGGGCAGACCGTCGCCATTCCGCTGGATTTCCCCGTGGTCCCCACCGGCATCGCCTTCACCTCGCAGGTGCTGGAGCTCACCCTCACCGGCCTGCTGCTGCGCTACCCTTATCTCGGCTCCGGGGCCATCGGCAGCAGCGCGCGGGGACTGCCCATCTGGTCGGTTTCCATCGGGGAGGGCGAAACCCAGGTCTTTTACAATGCCGCCCACCACGCCAATGAATGGATCACCACCCCGGTGCTGCTGGCCTTCCTGGAGGAATACTGCCTGGCCCTGCTGGATGGCGATACCCTCTACGGCTACGATGCCGCCGAGCTGTTCCGCCGCACCACCCTCTCCATTGTCCCCATGGTGGATCCCGATGGCGTCGATCTCGTCACCGGCTACTTAAGCAGCGGTCCCTGGTACGAGTGCGCAAAGCAGTGGGCGGAAAATTACCCCTCCATTCCCTTCCCGGAGGGCTGGAAAGCCAACCTCAATGGCGTCGATCTCAACCTGCAATACCCCGCCGGCTGGGAGGAAGCCCGCCGCATCAAAGAGAGCATGGGTTTTACCTCCCCCGCTCCGCGGGATTATGTCGGCACCGCCCCGCTCACCCAGCCGGAGGCGCTGGCGGTCTACCGCCACACCCTCCGCAATGACTTCCGCCTTACCCTTTCCTACCACGCGCAGGGCAAGCTCATCTACTGGCGCTACCTCGATTACCTCCCGCCTCGCAGCGAGGAAATTGCCCAGGCCATGGGGGAAGCCAGCGGCTACTCGGTGGAGGAAACTCCCTCCCTCAGCGGCTACGCGGGCTACAAGGATTGGTTCATCCAGACCTACGATCGCCCCGGCTATACCATCGAGGTGGGACAGGGCACCAGCCCCCTGCCCCTCTCCCAGTTCGATGGGATCTACGCCGATAACCTCGGCATTCTCGTCCTCGGTCTGGCCCTCGCCGCCCAGCCGCCGCTTCCCCCGGCGGAGGAGCCTACCGCCCTCTGAATCTGTGCAGCGGGAAAACTACGGCGGAGCCGCGTTTCGCCTGCGGCGAAACCCGCAAGCTGCGCTTGCGGCGACGGGCTGCGCCCGTCGGCGGCTCCGCCGCAGGAAACTACAAGCCTTTCCCCTATTTCCCCCGTTCGGCGCACAAAAACTCCCCCGACCATTCCGGCAGGGGGAGCTGTTTTTGCATATGTGATCAGTTCTTCCCGTACAGCCCGCGCTTTACATAGGTGGTGTGCAGGATATGGTGCGCCAGGTGGCTGCCCGGCTCGCCCAAATACTCCGCGTACAGCTCCTTCACCACGGGGTTCTCGTGGCTCTTGCGCAGGGTCATGGCCTCATCTTCGCTATACAGGGCCGCCGCGCGCAAGGAACGCAGATCGGTGAAATTGCGCACATCGCCGCTCTGATGGGGCTGGCCGCCGCCGTTGACGCACCCGCCGGGGCAGGCCATCACTTCCACAAAGTGATACTCCGCCTCGCCGCTCTTGATGCGGTCTAAGAGCTTCGCCGCGTTGGCAAGTCCGCTGGTCACGGCAACCCTTACCTTGGTGCCGGCCAGGTCGTACTCCGCCTCCTTGATGCCCGCAATGCCGCGGACCTCCTGGAATTCGGGCCGTGCCAGCTCCTTGCCGGTCACGAGCTCGGAAACGGTACGCAGTGCGGCCTCCATTACGCCGCCGGTCGCACCGAAGATATGTCCCGCACCGGAGGCAATGCCGAAGATGGGGTCAAACTCCTCATCGGGCAGCTCATTGAACATTATACCCGCCCGGCGGATCATATCCGCCAGCTCCCGGGTGGTGATGGAAATATCCACATCGGGCAGGCCCACGGCGCTCTGGCCCTCGCGGCCGATCTCAAACTTCTTGGCGGTGCAGGGCATCACGCTCACCACCACGATGTTCTTGGGGTCCAGCCCCGCCTTCTGGGCGTAATAGGTCTTGATCAGTGCGCCGAACATCTGCTGCGGGCTCTTGCAGGAGGAAAGGTTATCCACAAATTCGGGGTAATAGTGCTCGCAGAACTTGATCCAGCCGGGAGAGCAGCTGGTGATCAGCGGCAGGGGGCCTCCTTCCTTCAGTCGGTGCAGCAGCTCGGTGCCCTCCTCCATGATGGTCACATCGGCGGCGGTATCCACATCAAATACCTGGTCGAAACCCAACCGGCGCAGGGCGGCCACCAGCTTGCCCTCCACATTGGTGCCTATCGGCATCCCGAAGCACTCGCCCAGCTGGGCGCGCACGCTGGGCGCCGGTCCCACGATGACCGTCTTGGTCGGGTCGTTCAGCGCAGCCCACACCTTGTCGGTGTCGTCCCGCTCCCGCAGGGCAGCGGTGGGGCATACGGCGGTACACTGGCCGCAGGCCACGCAGGCCGTCTCGGAAAGGGGCATATCAAAGGCGCAGGCGATGTGGGTGTCATAGCCGCGCTCGCAGGTCTCTATCACACCCGCATACTGGTTCTTTTGGCACACGGCCACACAGCGGCGGCACAGGATACACTTGCTGTTATCCCGTACCAGGTGGGGCATGGAGGCGTCGGTGTGGTAGCCCTGGTCCTTCTTGGTAAAGCGGTTCATATCCACGCCGTATTCCCGGCACAGCTGCTGCAGCTCGCAGTCGGTGCTGCGGGTGCAGGAAAGGCAGTCGGTGCGGTGGGTGGAAAGGATCAGCTCCAGCGTGGTGCGGCGGTACCTTTGCAGGGCGGGGGTGTTAGTAAAAACCTCCATGCCCTCGCCCACCGGCATCACGCAGGCGGCGGCCAGGCCGCGGGCACCCTTTACCTCGCATACGCAGATGCGGCAGGCGCCGATGGCGTTGATCTCCTTGAGATAGCACAAAGTGGGGATGCGGATGCCGACCAGATGCGCGGCCTCCAGTATGGTGGCGCCCTCGGGAGCGACCACGGGAATGTTATTGATCTTGAGATTTACGGTATTCATTGTCGGTCACTCCTTTCTTATCGTTTTACAATGGCGTTAAAGCGGCAGGTCTCCATGCAGGCGCCGCACTTGATGCACTTACGGGTATCAATCTGGTGAGGCTTTCTTACCTCGCCGGAGATCGCATTGACGGGGCAGGCACGGGCGCAGGCGGTGCAGCCCTTGCACTTGTCCTCCTCGATGACGAACTGCACCAGCCGCTTGCAAACGCCGGCGGGGCAGCGTTTTTCGATGCAGTGTGCCTCGTACTCGTCACGGAAATAATGCAGGGTGGAAAGCACGGGGTTGGGGGCAGACTGTCCCAGCGCGCACAGACTGTTGGCCTTGATGTAGTAGCACAGCTCCTCCATCTCGTGCAGTAGCTCCACGGTGCCGTTGCCGGCCGTGATCTGCTCCAGCATCTCCAGCAGGCGCCGGGTGCCCACACGGCAGGGCGTGCACTTGCCGCAGCTCTCGTCCACGGTAAATTCCAGGAAGAACTTCGCGATATCCACCATGCAGGTGTCCTCATCCATCACAATCAGACCGCCGGAGCCCATCATGGAGCCGATGGCGATGAGGTTATCATAGTCGATGGGGGTATCAATAAGGGAAGCGGGAATACAGCCGCCGGAGGGGCCGCCGGTCTGCGCCGCCTTAAACTTCTTGCCGTTGGGGATGCCGCCGCCGATATCCTCGACGATCTCCCGCAGGGTGGTGCCCATCGGGATCTCCACCAGGCCGGTGTTGTTGATCTTACCCACCAGGCAGAAAACCTTGGTGCCCTTGCTGCGCTCGGTGCCCATGCTGGCAAACCAGTCGGCGCCGTTCAGGATAATGCGGGGAATATTGGCCCAGGTCTCCACATTATTCAGGATGGTGGGCACGCCAAAGAGGCCCTTGACCGCCGGGAACGGCGGACGGGGACGGGGCTCGCCGCGGTGGCCTTCGATGGAGGTCATCAGCGCAGTCTCCTCGCCGCAGACGAAGGCGCCGGAGCCCAGGCGCAGCTCAATATCAAAGGCAAAGCCGGTGCCGAAGATATCGTCACCCAAAAAGCCGTATTCACGGGCCTGCTTAATGGCGATCTGCAAACGGTGGATGGCGATGGGGTACTCGGCACGGACATAGATATAGCCCTGGTGCGCGCCGATGGCGTAGCCGGCAATGGTCATGGCCTCCAGCACCACATGGGGGTCGCCCTCCAGCACGGAGCGGTCCATGAACGCGCCGGGGTCGCCCTCATCGGCGTTGCAGCAGACATACTTCACATCGCCCTTGCTCTGCCGGGCAAAGAACCACTTCTGCCCGGTGGGGAAGCCGCCGCCGCCGCGCCCGCGCAGGCCGCTGTCCTTGATGGTCTGGATGACCTCATCGGGGGTCATCCCCGTCAGCACACGGCCCAGTGCCTCGTAGCCGTCCATGGCAATATACTCGTCGATATTTTCGGGGTTAATGACACCGCAGTTGCGCAGGGCCACGCGGTGCTGCTTTTCGTAGAATTTGGTGTGGTTTAGGTTCTTGATGGTCTTATCATCCACCACAGTCTCCTGGTACAGCAGGCGGGTGACGATGCGGCCCTTGAGGATATGCTCCTCCACGATCTCGGGGATATCCGCCTCGGTCACATGGCTGTAAAAGCAGCCCTCGGGGTACACTACCACCACGGGGCCCAGGGCGCACAGGCCAAAGCAGCCGGTCTTAATGACCTGCACCTCGCCCAACAGGCCCTTTTCCTCCAGCTCCCGGTTCAGCTCATCAATGAGTGCCTGGGAATGGGAGGAGCTGCAGCCGGTACCGCCGCACACCAGGATGTGTGTTCTTGCTATCGCCATTGGTTTTTGTCCTCCTTATTCCATGTAGGCGCCCACGGTGTACTCGGTCACCGGGCTGCCGTTTACCAGATGTTCGGTCACAATGCGGGAGACCTTCTCGGGGGTCATCTTCACATAGGTCACCTTTTCCTTGCCGGGCTGGAACACCTCCACAATGGGCTCCAGCTTGCACATGCCGATGCATCCGGCCTGGGTCACTACCACATCCTTCAGTCCGCGGCGGTTCACTTCCTCCACAAAGGCAGTCAGCACCGGGCGGGCCCCGGCGGCGATGCCGCAGGTAGCCATGCCTACCACTACACGGGTGGCGGTGCTGTTATCCTGCCGCATGGCTACATTATTTTTCATCCGCTCCCGCAGGGCGGCCAGCTCTTCCAGAGATTTCATCGCTCATTCCTCCCTCTCTCACAGGTATTTATCCAGGATCTTGTCCACCTCATCGGGGGTCAGGCGGCCGTACACATCCTCATTGATGGTCATGACCGGGGCCAGGCCGCACGCGCCGATGCAGCGGGTCGCCTCCAGCGAGAAGCGGCCGTCCGGGGTGGTGCCGCCGGGCTCTATGCCCAGCCGCTTCTGGATACGCTCCAGCACATCGCCGGCGCCCTTTACATAGCAGGCCGTGCCCATGCACACGCCAATGTTGTAGGTCCCGCGGGGATTGAGGGTAAACTGCGCATAGAAGGTCACAACACCGTAAACCTCCGCCAGCGGAATATTGAGCTCCTCTGCGATGATGGTCTGCACCTCAATGGGCAGGTAGCCGTAAATTTCCTGCGCCCCCTGCAGCACCGGCATCAGCGCGCCCTGCTGCTCCTTGTGGGCCGCTATCAGCTCCCGCAGCGCCTTTTCCTGCTCGGCCGTCCCGTGGAACGGCACGACGGTCTTTCTTTTTGCCATGAGAATGGTTCCTCCTTATTTCCTTCCGGAATTGTTCCTCTATATCGTCAACTACCAGCACCTTCATTTGACAAGGACACACACCTTGGCGGTGAAAACCTGTGCTGACTTGTGTCATCCTGTCGTTGCGGACTGCGCTCCATGTCGAGCGGTATTCACGCCCACAAAAAACATATGCGCTCTTGTCAGGTGAAGGTGGCGTAGTCTCTGCCATACTCTTCCCGCCGGCCCCTGCAAGGCGCAGGTCCGGCCCCGCAGGGCATCGGCCTGCGGCCGATGTGGTCGGGCCTCCGGCCCGCCTCTGCGGCTGTGCCGCAGCCCCTGCGGGGCCGCCGGCGCCTTTCGCGAATTTACAGCTTCTCCGGGGCGGGGCAGCACTCGGCTATCCCCTCGGCCACCTGCCCGGTAATAAACGCCAACACCTCCGGCTCCGCCAGGGAGATCTCCTCCCCCAGCACCGCGCGGTACTCCCGGGTATCAGCCGCGAACCGCGCCCCATCATAGTCAAATTCCAGCCGGAAATCCTTTTCCGGGCTGCCCCCGATGAGGGTGGCCATGGTCTGCGGCAGATCGCCCAGCGGCAGCCGGTCTATGTGGCTCAGTCCAAAGACCGCCGTCACCGTGGTGCCCACCCCCGGCGCGCTCTCCACCGTCATGGCGCCGCCGGTCATTTCGGCCGCCATTTTCCACAGCGGCAGGCCCATGCCCACCCGGCGGGTGGTGCGGGTGGTATAAAAGGGATCGGTCACCTTCCGCACCGTTTCGGCGTCCATGCCGCAGCCGTCATCGGTGATGGTCACCGTCAGCCTGTCCGCGGCCGGGCGGTAGCACACCGCCACCGTGATCAGGGAAGCCCCGGCTTTCACCGAGTTTTCGGCGATATCCAGGATATTGAGCGAAAGCTCCTGCAAGCGCACTCCCCCTTATTTTAGTAACACAAAATATTGTAACAAGCCCTGTGACAAAAATCAACATTCTTTTTATCGAATTCCCTTTTGGTTGCGCATTTTCTACACGGCGGCCCGGATTCGGCGGTTTTAGCGGGGTTTCATTGTATATTCCTTGTGCTTTCTCCACAAAATAAAATTGGATCTTAACATCCCAAATTCCACGCAAAGGAGCGAGTATGATGAAGGTAACATTGGATCACGAGGGCTGCATCGGCTGCGGGCTGTGCGTTTCCACCTGCCCGGCGGTTTTCGGCCTGGCGGCGGATGGCAAAGCGGAGGTGGTGCAGACCCCCATCTCCGAGGAGGAGAAGGACGGCGCCCGGCTTTCGGCGGAAAACTGCCCGGTCAGCGTGATAGAGGCGGAGGAATAATTGATGGCCGAGAAAAAGAAGCTCCCCGTCCCTGCCCCGGAGGCTGTCCCGCTGCACCGCCCGGAGGTGGATGCCGCCCCCATCCTGCCGGAGCCGCAGACCCCTCCCCCGCCGCCCGGCCCGGTGTAAATGGGCTTGTCCCCTTTTTCCACCTTGCAAAAAACCCGGGACCCGGCGCGGCGGCGCGGCCGGCGGCTGCGCCGCCGGCCCCTGCCGCTCCCCTGCGGGGAGCGGCAGTTCGCCCGGCCCCCCATGGGGGGCCGGGCGGCGCCGCCGCGCCGGTGGGCTCTCCCCCGGCAGCGGGTACATATTACAGGATAATGCAGATCAGCCCCGAGCACCCCTCATTGATGACCCGCTCGATGGTCTCCTGCAGCTTCATGCGGGCATCGGCCGGCATGCGGTACAGCTTGTTGTGCAGTCCCTCGTTCACCAGCTCGTGCAGCGACTTTCCAAAAATATTGCTCTCCCAAATCTTTGCCGGATTTTCCTCGAACTCCTGCAAAAGATAATGCACCAGCTCCTCGCTCTGCCGCTCGCTGCCCACTATGGGCGCCACCTCGGTGGTGATGTTCGCCTGCATCAGGTGGATGGACGGCGCGGAGGCCCGCAGCCGGATCCCGTAGCGCCCGCCCTGCTTCATGATCTCCGGCTCCTCCAGGTGCAGCTCCTCCATCGTCGGCATAACAATACCGTAGCCGGTGGCCGCCACCTCATCCAGCGCCCCGGCAAATTTCTCGTACTTCTTCTTGATGCCGGCCAGCTCCACCATGCAGGGCAGCAGGCCCTCCTCATCGGCGATCTCCAGGCCGGTCGCCTCGCCCAGTATCCGGTAGAACAGCCCGTCACCCAGCTCCACCCGGCACCGCACCGTGCCGCTGCCCAGGTCGGCGGCAAGCACCCGGCTCTCCTTCACATAGTCGCAGTCCTCCAGCTTTTGCAGGGTGGCCCCGGCGCTGCCTACCGCGCCCAGCTCTCCAGCCACCTGCCGGATCTGCCGGTACAGGGCCTCCTTCAGCCAGTGGTCGGCCGCCAGGTTCATCACCCAGGCGGGGATCTCCAGCGCCGCCTCCTTCAGCGGGAAGCGCACCAGCACCTTCCCCAGGATGGCCGCGATGTCCTCCTCATCCAGCTCCAGGCAGTTCACCGCCGCCACCGGCACCCCATAGCGTTCCTCCAGCTCGGCCCGCAGGGCCTTTGCCGCCGGGCTTTTGGGGCTTTGGCAGTTCAGCACCACCACAAAGGGCTTATTGATGGCCTGCAATTCCCGCACCACCCGGGCCTCGGCTTCCTCGTACTCCGTCCGGGGGATCTCCGAAATGCTGCCGTCGGTGGTGACCACCAGCCCTATGGTGGAATGCTCATTGATGACCTTGCGGGTGCCCACCTCCGCCGCCATGTTGAAGGGGACCTCCTTATCGTACCAGGGGGTCATCACCATGCGGGGCTGCTGGTTTTCAATGTAGCCCAGCGCGCTGGGCACAATATACCCCACACAGTCGATCATCCGCACCCGCAGGCTGATGTTCCCCTCCAGTGTGATGCTGACCGCCTCCTCCGGAATAAACTTCGGTTCGGTGGTCATAATGGTGCGCCCGGCTGCTGATTGCGGCAGCTCATCGGCGGCCCGGCTGCGGCGGGGCTCGCTTTCGATGCGGGGCAGCACCATCGTTTCCATAAAACGCTTGATGAGGGTGGATTTGCCGGTGCGCACCGGCCCCACCACCCCGATGTAGATATCTCCTCCGGTTCTGGTTGCTATATCTCGGTACAGCTCGCTTTGTGCTGCCATTTTCATTCCCTCCGTTTACATCTTAGGTTGGGTGCATGGGGCCGGGAGCCGGGCGGCGGCGCGGCCGGCCTCCGGCCGGCCTGGCCACCGCGCCCCCTTTATTTTTTGGGGAGCGCGGTGGTCCCGGGGCGCTCCCGCGCCCCGGCGCCGCCGCCCGGCCGGGGCTCCCCCTCTTACACCGGGATCAGCAGGGGACCGGCCGGGCAGCATTCGCCCATTTCGCCGTTGTCCTCCCGGATCCTCGCCTCACTGGTATTGTAGCGGCGGGCCACCTCCCACAGGCTTTCGCCCTCTTCCGCCATGTAGATATAAAGCCCTCTCGGCATCCGGTTTTCCTTGGGGGCCGCTTCGTCCACCGTAATGTCCTCCAGGACGGCCAGCCGCCGGGTGCGGCAGATGGCCCCCTGCCACACCAGCTCACAGGTCAGGGAAAGCTCGTTCCCGGTCTGCTCCCAGCGGCAGCCGCGGCATTCCAGCCCAGCCTCCCAGCGGCAGTCCTCTCCGCCGGGGAGCTGCCGCTGCAGCTCCATCGTCCTATCAAAGCTGTAATACTCCCCATCCCCCATTTTGGTCAGCAGGGTCAGGCCCAGGCGGCCCTCCGCCAGCAGGCCGTCCCCTTCGGGGGCGGCGGTGCAGCCCTCCACCCTGGCCCAAAGGGCCACCACTTCGCCGGTGGCTTCCGGCAGGGGCAGCGTTTCCCGGCGGGTCTCGCTCTCCCGGCACAGGTTCACCAGCTCCACCGTTTGCAGGGTCCTGCCCTTGCAGGCGGACTGGTACCGGGTGGAGTAGCCATCGGTGCAGCAGTCCAGCGCATACGCGCGGTAAATTTTTCCCTCGACGCTGATGGTCACGCCCCATTCCAGGGCCCGGTATTCCCCATCGGCATCCTGCATGGGCTCGGCGGTGGGGGCCAGGGCCCTGCACCGGATATCAAACTCGGCATCGGCGCCCTCGGGGCAGTCGATCGACAGTTCAAAGGGGAGGGTGCATTCGGCGGTCTGCCAGCCGCCGTTCTGGTCAGCGCAGTGGGCGGCGGCCAGCACCTCCCCGGTGATGAGCAGCCGGCCATCCAGCCATTTTTCCTCCCGGCGGCTTACCGCGGCATCGCACCGCAGGACCCTGGTCAAGGGGGCGGCGCTGCCCTCCAGCGTGGTGGTTTTGGCCAGGCGCTGTTCCCGGTCAAAGGCGCCGCTGAGGCGGATACCCTTTTGCTGGGCCATGCGCAGCTGGATGGTTTTTTCCTCGCTGCCGGCCAAGATCTGCTGCCCATGGCAGCTGATGACCGAAGCCGAAACGGCCACTGAGCCGCGGATCTCCAACCGGCGCTGGTTGACCGCCCGGCAGCTGACCGGTCCCGGCAGCATCCCCACGGTGATGATGGGGTCCTCGGCTTCGCCGTGTAGCTCCAGCATCCGGGTGAAGGGGACCTTGTACTCGCCGCGGGCGGGTTCTCCCCCGGCGGAAATGTACAGGATATTGAGGGTAGCCAGACCCTCCACCTCCAGCCGGCCGGCGGTAATGGTTTTGCCCACCGGAACCGGGGTGAGGGTGCACTTGAGGATCCGGCGGATATCGGGGCAGTAATCCGGCAGCAGGGCATCACATTCCACCGGCTGCTCCACGGTTTCCTCCAGGATGGTTTCAAAGCTCGGGACGGTTTGCCGGCGCAGTTCAAGCTCCATTTTCATTCTCCTCTCCGCAGTTGGGCGGCAGGGGGTGCCGTCCCATCGTTTCAATGGAACTATATTCGGCCGGGCCCTCTTTTATGCGGGGGCCTTTGGCGGGGTCTTATTCAGTTTTCAAGGTGCTGGTGGGAGGCGGGTTCCCGCTGGGGCAGACCCCCAAATTGCCCGATGAGGTCTGCTGAATAAATTTTAGGCCGGCGCCCCTGTTTGACCGGTGGGGCAAAAAGGCTCTCAGTTTTAGTTCGGTGAGAGATGCCGAAGGGAAAGAATTTTTTTGCCGGTGAGAAAAAGTCCTTTCACTAATACGGCAAAATCGAGCCTTTTTTGCAGTTGAGAGGTTAATATTTCACTTTTATTTACGGAAGATTTACAA
>CDZA01053677.1_pt1 | contig 12613 bp, 11 predicted proteins | sample 554881 | NCBI WGS metagenome assembly CDZA01 (sample SAMEA3182082, study PRJEB8094) | gut metagenome | biome: human; feature: gut; material: Stool; isolation source: human stools | place: Canada | collected 2012-12-04
TTTTTTGATTGGCAAAACCCAACATTCAAAAGAGCCGAAAACCTAATAAAACTTAACATTCAAATCGGCGGGAACCTGTCAAAACCTGACTTTTGAAAATACTACAAATTACTGTGTTCGCAGCCGATTGCACCCGCTCGGAGGGCGGAAAGGCGGCTTTTGTGTCTGCCCGATCATTTGAAGCTGAAAAAGTCATCGCACAAATCGGAATTATCGGAGATATAGCCGCTTGTCATATCGGCGACGGCGGAGCGCTGATTCTCGTAAATGCTTACGATAGACGTTGCAGCCCTGAGACGCACCGCAGCGGGCGCCTTTTCGTTTTCCATGATGGACTTTATGACCCCGATAGCAGATTCGACGCTCCCGGCTATGCTCTCCATGATGGATATTTTAGCCTGTTCCTGTATATCCCTGTAAGCCTTGGAGAATTCAAGATCGTCGTGAATGTATGTGTATAGGGTTCTCGGAGAGATCCCCGCTTTTCCTGCCGCCTCCGATAGCGTTTTGCTGTCTGCAAGAGCTACCAGAGCGGCGGTTTTCTTTTGGCTACTTGCCATTGCATCATCTCCTTCATACAGTATGCGTCCCGCTCCGGCGACGATAAAACCGAAGCAGGGCGGAAAAATCCGGCAAAAAGCGGAAGAAAGCGGTCACGCACCGTAATGCACCGTAACATACCGTAACGCACCGTAGCCATTCGTAGCGACTGGTAGCCACTCGCACCCGCTCAAGGGTGTCGCGTTTTGTTACTCCCTTACGATTCCGTCGCATTTTGCTACGGTATTGTGCATACAGAAAGCCGGGAAATGTATGCAGCTTTCGGGAAAATGCACGCAGAACGCGCGGAAATGCCCGCAGAGACGTAAAACGGGACGCATTTTAAAGAACACCCCCGAAAAGATACCGGTTTCATATAAATCCATCCGGCTGGCTTGCCTCCATTTCCTCGTTTGCGTAAGCCGCCCGAAGGGGCGACCGCGATTTTGGACGCTTTATTAGCCCGTTTTGGAGCGGGAGGGAACGCTTAGTTTTTTCCATAGACGTGGTATATGTATAATATCTGCCCCAACGTGGGGGTAGTCTTTTCTGTTTAATAGCTCACTGGTTACCTCACTATGGGGGTAGTGGGTTCCTTGTTCTGGTAGCACTACCCCCGTGGCGGGGCAAGTTTTGCCTCTCACTACCCCCGTAGCGGGGTAGCCAAATTGCTTAAAAATATTTATGTATTGCATTTCATGGCGGGCGAGTTTTCCAATCGAACACGAACTCATAGACATTCTTTTCCCGGGTCAGCCTCCCGCTCTCCTTGATGCGGATAAAACCGGCACGGATAAGCTCAATCTTGAAACGATCAAAGCTACTTCGGGGAATACCGTATCTTTCGGCGGTGCTCGCTGGAAATGTAAATTCGCGTTTACCTCCGGCTTCTGACATCATGGCCATATATAGGCGAAATGCCCCGTGGCTCAGTTCTCTTATCGGGTCTGATAGCATAAGAGTATAGCCGGTCTGCATAAATCGCTTCTCTTTGCAGTCAGGTCTTGCCGATTGCCACGGGAGAATGTTACAGTTGACGGCTGTTTTGCGTCTCCCCATCGGCATACCCTCCGATCTCAATCTGTCCCGGCAGCCCGTCAAGAAATGCCTGCGCCGATCTCACCGCTCGAATTGTGCTTGCGCCTTTTGCGGTCACGGTTGCGATGAACGCTGCGGCCTCCTGCCGTCCTTTTTCGCCGGCAGACGGTAAAAAATAACCACCATCGCCGGATAAAATGACAGCGCCGAGTGCCCGCTCGTCGGAAATCATCTTGCGAAGCGCCCGCGGGTCTTTTATGCCCATCATTCGGCAAAGCTCCGCCGTCTTGATAGCATTTTCCGCGCCCTTGGGCAGAATGCTCTGAAAAAATCCTTGCGCTGTCCTGCTCGAGATAGTAGAATCATGGAGCGGGAATAGCTGCTCTTGCTGGCTGGCAAAAGGCTGCGTCTCCGCTTGCCGCTTTTCGATCTCGCACATCGAAAGGCGGCTTTTTATGTTCTCGGATTTCCCGTCTAAGCCCATCTCAGCGGGCTTGTGAGCGTTTTCTCGCGCTGGGCAATATCCTTTCATACCTCTACCCCCTCCCGCTCGAAATCGTTTGTTGAGTAGGGCTTTCCGGGGAATGATCCGGCATGGTTACCTATTCCCGCTCGATTCGGATTCCGCCCAAAACGAAACGGGAATAGTGGACAATCTGTGCAGACACACCGGCGGACTTCAACGGCAGCGCCGCAGACGCAATCGAGACACTTTTCGCGGATAGCCTTTAGCGGTGTCATAGCCTCGCACCCTGTTCGCTCTGGCTGGCGAGCCACGCTCTAAGCCCGTCCGTCGGGATTCGGATACAGCGCCCGATTCTGATTACCGGCGGGCTTGCTTCACTGTGTACGAGCTCGTAGGCTTTGGAACGGCTCAAATTGAGCATCGCCCCCAGTTCCTCCACGGTCAAAACGGTTTTTTCCATAATTTTTCCTCCTGCTAACTTTTTCTCTTGCGTTCTGTTGAGTACTATGATATGATTTGCTCGACAGCTAGATTATACGATATTATTTTCTGTCCGTCAATGTTTTCGGTCCGCAAGAATAAAAGAACAAGAAATTCAAATCAGTTAAGGAGAAAAAGCTATGGAGGGCAATTATTTCCCGCCGACAGAAAAGGAGGCGAAGGAGAGGGGGGTAACTTCGTCGGAGCGGAGGAACGCAGGTTTTCCGTCGCGTTTGCGGCAACTGCGAAATAAAAAAGGGGAATCGCAAGCGACGTTAGCAAAAGAGCTGATGGTAACAAAATCTACCATCAGCCTGTATGAAACCGGAGACAACGTTCCAGACGCAAGAACAATAAGGAGAATGGCAGAACACTTTGATGTATCTGCCGATTACCTTTTAGGACTATCGGAATCAGAAACAAACGATAAAGATATGCAGTTCGTTGGTGATTATCTCGGCTTATCTTCGGATGCAATTAACACCTTACGTTATTTTAAGGATTTTAATCCGTTCTTATTTGATTTTTTAGAATATCTGATCGTCGAAGCAAACTATAGGCCGGATTGTCTTAACGAGTATTTGTGCGTGGCTGTCAATTATGGAGCAATCAGCAGATATAGCCTTGCGGGAGCAGATGAAAAGCGTAAAGAATATATTGATGGTGTTATTTCCTCTTTTGTGCTGCGTTTTGGAAATATACGACACGAAAAAATAGCTTTTCCAGAAAGCGATCCTGAATTAGAATTCTTATCTCACATTCCGAATGGTATGGGAGTGCTTTCTGCGGAATCTATATCCGCTTTTTTTGAACAACGCATTGCAAATGAACTCGGGGAAGCGGTAAAAGGTTATGTCTCTCATAGAATAGACAGGGAGGAAAGCGATGCCGACTAAAGCCGCAGCCGGAGCGGGAACAATACGGAAAAAGACGGTGACCCGCAACGGGAAGCAGTATTCTTTCTGGGAAGCTCGAATAACCACCGGCAAAGATGGGCAGGGACGGCAGATTCAGCGCTCTTTTTCCGGCAAGACGCAAAAGGAAGTCCGAGAAAAGATGCAAGCTGCTGCCGTAGAGATAACCGACGGCACATACATTACCCCGGCAAAAATGACCGTTGGGGAATGGCTGGACATTTGGAGCAAGGAGTACCTGAACAGCGTAAAGCCCCGGACGGTGGAGGCGTACGAAAAGAACATCCGCGTACATATCCGACCCGCTCTCGGCGCGGTCAAGCTCTCGGCGCTCTCCGCTGTTGATGTCCAGAAATTCTATAACGCTCTCATGCGCGACGGATACTCAGTCACGCGGACGGTGAGCGGGAAGAAGGTCACGGAGCAAAAGCCGCTTTCTCCGAAGAGCATACGAAACGTCCACGGCACGCTTCACAAGGCGCTGGAAAAGGCTGTCACGTTGGGCTATATCAAATTCAATCCGGCGGATCATCCGGATTTGCCGCGGATCGAGAAGCACGAAATAAAGCCCCTCGACGATGAAGAGATCAACAAGTTTCTCTCCGCCATCCGGGGACACCAATTTGAAACACTGTATACCGTCACGCTGTTTACCGGCATGAGACAAGCGGAGGTGCTGGGGCTTTCGTGGGATTGCGTGAATTTTGAGAGCGGGACGATCCTTGTAAAACAGCAGTTGCAGCTATACGGCGGAGCAGACGGCACAAACGGAAAGTATGTGTTGAACACAACAAAAAATAGCCGGTGGCGTACTATCGCCCCGGCGGAATATGTTATGAGGCTACTGCGGCACAGACAGGCCGAGCAAATACAAGACCGCTTCAAAGCCGGTTCCGCTTGGGATAACCCGCTTGATCTCGTATTCACAAACGCGCTGGGCGGCTGTCTGTGCGCCCCGACAGTTTACAGCAATTTCAAGAAGATCGCGGCCTCTATCGGTCTCCCGGCGGCAAGATTTCATGATCTTCGACATTCATACGCAGTTGCCGCAATCCGTTCCGGGGATGACATCAAAACTGTGCAGGAAAATCTCGGTCATCACACAGCGGCTTTTACTCTGGACACATACGCGCACGTTACGAAGCAGATGAAGCGGGAAAGCTCCGCCCGGATGGATGCCTTTATTTCCACGCTGAAAGAGGCGCAAAACGCCTGATTTGAAGCTGGTAAGGGAAAACATAAGGGAAAACAGGTCAAAAAGAGCATAGAAGAAACCCTGTATCCATTGAGAATACAGGGTTTTATCTTTGGCGGAGAAGCCGGGATTTGAACCCGGGCTCGGCTCATCACCGACTACTCCCTTAGCAGGGGAGCCCCTTCGGCCACTTGGGTACTTCTCCAAACCGCTCGAGTATCATATCACAGGGTATGCGGCCTTGTCAATGCAAAAAATCAGTCCAGCACGGATTTTACGGCGGAAAGCACGTCCGCGGCGACCTCCTCGGGCGTGCGGGCAGCGTTCACGATGCAGATCCTGTCCCGGTGCTCCAGCCGCCGGAAGATCTCATAATACCGCCGGCGCACGGCGAGCAGGGAATTTTCGTTCTCGTAGATCTCGCGGTAAGACCGCCCCTGCTCCATGCGGCGCAGGCACTCCTCGTCGTCCAAATCAAGAAACACGCAGAGGTCGGGCTTTCGGATCTCCGGGCAGTCGATATTGATACGGAACACCCATTCCGGGTCGGTCACGGTGCCCTGGTAGGCGAGCGAGGAATAGTAATACCGGTCGCAGAGGACAACGCGCCCCTCCGAGAGGAGCTTTCCGATGCCGTTGATGGGGTTTACGTTGTGCGCCACGCGGTCGGCCATGAAGAGCGCCGCGATCTCCGCGCCGGTGCGCGGCGTGAAGCCGGAGAGCGCGTCGCGCGCGAGCCCGCCGGTCGTGCTCGCTGTCGGCTCCGCGGTCTCCGCCACGGCATAGCCGAGAGCGCGCAGATTCTTTGCGAGCGCTGTCAGCTGCGTGGTTTTTCCCGAGCCGTCCAGCCCTTCGATGACGATAAATTTTCCGTTCATGGCAGTTCCTCCCGCCGCGAGGCGCGATTTGTTCGCAGATATTATAGCAAAGCTCTTTTCTCGCGGCAAGAAAAATGATATAATATATTTTGTATTATTGTCTTTATGGAGCGAATGCATGACAGAAACCGCTTTTTTACAATACACCGGGTATGTGCTCGCGTTTTTCGCTGTTTGGATCGTGGCACGCTGCGCGCGCTCGATGCTGAGCGAAAGGTATGTGCCGGAGGTATGGGGCTATTTGGAGCTGCCGGACGGCACGTCGCGCGCGATCGAGCACTGGGAGTGCATTCTCGGCCGGGCGAAGGCCTCGGACATCGTGCTCACCGGCGAGGGGATCGAGCGCAGCCACGCCGCCATCCAGCGCTCCGGCGCGGGCGAGTGGACGCTCTCCGCGCTCGACGGCGGCAGGGGCGTCTGGCTGAACGGCAAGGCCGTCACGGGCGACGCGCCGCTCCGCGGCGGCGATACGCTCAAGCTTGGCGAAATGGAGCTGCACTTTCTCGCGCTGGACGACGCGCAGCGCGCCACATTGCAGCGCAAGCGCCCCCTGACCGGGCACAAGGTGCAGCCGGCGGTGACGCTTCTTCTGCTCGTATGCTTCCAGCTCGTGCTGCTCTTCCAGTTTTTCTTCACGACGGACGGCGCGGCGCTCGCCTACATCGTGCTCTCGTTCGGACTGCTCATTGCCATGGAATGGTTCTGCTATTTTGTGATGCGCAGCATTTCCGTGCGCGGGTTTGAACCGGAGACGCTCGCGTTTTTCCTCACGAGCGTCGGCTTTTCCGTCGTCGGGTCCTCCGCGCCGGATGGCATGGGGCGGCACTGTCTCCTGTTTCTCGCGGCGCTCGCGCTTTTCTTTGCGCTCGGCGTGTGGCTGCGGGATCTGCACCGGGTGCGCGCGATGCGCTGGCCGATGGCTTTTGCCGCGCTCGGCTTTCTCGCGCTCAATCTGCTGCTGAGCGAAACGATCTGGGGCGCAAAAAACTGGCTGAGCATTGCCGGGCAGACGCTCCAGCCCTCGGAATTTGTCAAGATTGCTTACGTCTACGCGGGCGCGGCGACGCTCGACCGTCTGTTCCGGCGGCGCAACCTTATCCTGTTTATCGCCTTCTCCGCCGTGTGCGTGGGCGCGCTGGCGCTCATGGGCGATTTCGGCACGGCGCTCGTTTTCTTCGTGTGCTTTCTCGTTATATCCTTCATGCGCTCCGGGAGCTTTGCCACGCTCTTTCTCGCCATCGGCGGCGCGGCGCTCGCGGTGATGCTCGTTCTGACCGTGAAGCCGTATGTGGCGCAGCGGTTCGCCACCTGGGGCCATGCGTGGGAGGATCCTCTCAACACCGGCTTTCAGCAGGTGCGCACCATGTCCGCGACGGCCGCAGGCGGTCTCTTTGGCCGCGGCGCGGGAGCGGGCTGGCTCAAAAACATATTCGCCGCGAACACCGACATGGTGTTCGGCGTCGTGTGCGAAGAGCTGGGGCTCATCGTCGCGCTGTGCTGCGTGCTCTCGCTGCTGCTGCTCGCGGTGTTCTCCGTGCGCAGCGCGGCGGCGGGGCGCTCTTCCTATTACGTCATCGCCTCCTGCGCCACGGTCACGATCTTCATGGCGCAGCTCGCGCTCAATGTGTTCGGCTCGCTCGATCTGCTGCCGTTCACGGGCGTGACGTTCCCGTTCGTATCGAAGGGCGGGTCAAGCCTCATCTCCTGCTGGGGCATGCTCGCGTATATCAAGGCCGGAGACACGCGCTCCGGCGGCAGCTTTGCGCTGCGCACGAGCTTTGAGAACGCCCGCCGCGGCAAAAAGAAAAAGGAGGCGGTGAAATGAAACGCATTGAACACCGCTCCGCCATCGCGCTGCTGCTTGCGGCGGCGCTGGCGCTCGGCATGGGCTTTTTTGTCGTCCGGCTGGCTCTCTGCGGCGGCGACTGGGCATCTTACAGCGCCAATCAGCACATTTACCAAAACGGCGTGCTCAAAAGCAGCACATTGACCGACCGCAACGGCGTCATTCTCGCGCAGACCGAAAACGGCGCGTGGCGCTACGCGGACGATCCTGCCGTGCGGCTCTCCTCCGTCCACGCTGTCGGCGACTACCGCGGATACATCAGCGGCGCGATCTCCGCGTTTGCCGATGAGTTGGCGGGCTACTCGTTTGTTTACGGCACGCCCGGCGGCGGCACAGAAGTCGCGCTCTCGCTCGACACACGGCTGCAGACCGCCGCGTGGGACGCGCTCGGGGGACGCCGCGGCGCGGTGCTCGTGATGAACTACGAGACCGGCGAGATTTTAACGATGGTCTCCTCCCCTTCCTACGATCCGAACGGCGAGGCCGACACGAGCATCGACGGTCTTTTCATCAACCGCTGCACGCTCGGCACGTTCACGCCGGGCTCGGTATTCAAGCTCGTGACGCTCATCGCCGCGGTGGAAAACCTCCCCGATCTCACCGAACAGACGTTCACCTGCAATCAGTATCTCGATCTCCCCGGCGGGACGGTCGTATGCACGGGCTGGCACGGCCCGCAGACGATCGAGCAGGCGCTCGCAAATTCCTGCAACTGCGCGTTTGGGGAGCTTTCGCTTGAGCTTGGCAGCGAGACGATCGTGAAAACGGCGCAGCGGCTCGGCGTGGCCGGGTCTCTCACGCTCGACGGCGCGGCCACGGTCTCCGGCAAGATCGAGACCGCCGAAGCGGGCAGCAGCGACGAGGCGTGGCTCGGCATCGGGCAGTACACCGATCTTGTGACGCCGTATTCGATGCTGCGGCTGTGCGCCGCCATTGCAAACGGCGGCGCCGCCGTTACGCCGACGCTCGCCTATGGCGGCGTGGGCGGCGGCGCGGTGCTCATGGACGCGGAGACGGCGGAGTATGCCGGCGAGTGCATGAGCTACGACGTGGCCTACGGCTATGGCCGCGACCGGTTCCCGGGGCTGGATCTCTGTGCCAAGAGCGGCACGGCGGAGGTCGGCGACGGCACGACGCACGCCTGGTTCGTCGGGTATCTGCGCACCGGCGCGCCGGTGGCGTTTGCGGTGATGCTCGAGCACGGCGGCGGCGGACTGCTGCAGGCCGGGGGCGTCGCCAATTCCGTATTACAGACTGTAATGGAGTATTATTCCGATGATTGATATTTCCGTCCGGGACCTCACGAAGGCGTTTGAGGTCAACAACAACATTCTCGACGGGCTGACGTTTCAGGTACAGCACGGCGAGCGCGTCGGCATCCTCGGCCGCAACGGTACGGGGAAAACGACGCTTTTCCGCTTGATGGTCGGCGAGCTCACCGAGGACAAGGGCGAGATCGACATTGCCCGCGGCAAGCGGCTGGGGCTTGTTTCGCAGATCCCGCACTATCCGGCGGGCTACACCGTGGAGGACGTGCTCGCCACAGCGGAAGAGCGGCTCAACGCGATGCAGGCGCGGATGCGAAAGCTTGAAGAGCTCATGGCGGTATCAAGCGACCGCGCGCTGCTCTCGGAATACGACGAGCTTCTCTCGCGCTTTGAAATGCTCGGCGGGTACGACGCCGAGGTGCGCCGCAGCAAGGTCGCCAACGGTCTTGACATCCCCCCTGCCATGCGCGGGCAGCTTTTCGACTCGCTCTCCGGCGGCGAGAAAACGCGCGTCAACTTAGCGCGCCTCATTCTGGAGGACACCGACATTCTCCTGCTCGACGAGCCGACGAACCATCTCGACATGCACGCGACCGAGTGGCTGGAGGACTATCTGCTCCACTTCAAGGGGACGGTGCTCGCCATATCGCACGACCGCTGGTTTCTCGACAAGGTCGCGCAGCGGATCATTGAGATCGTCAACGGCAAGGCGGAGTTTTATAACGGCAACTATACGTTCTATGCCGAGGAAAAGCAGCGCCGGTACGAGGAGCTGCGCAGGCAATATGAGAAAAACCAAAAGGAGATCGCCCATCTGCAGAAGGCGGCGGACGATCTGCATCTGTGGGCGTTCATGGGCGCGGACAAGCTGCACAAGCGCGCGTTCTCCATGGAAAAGCGCATCGCGCGGCTCCAGACCGCCGAAAGGCCGCGCGAGGACAAAAAGCTCTCCGTCCGCTTCCGGCAGAAGGAATTTTTCGGCGACGAGGTGCTTGTGCTCGAGGACGTGGCGAAGTCCTACGGCGAGAAGAAGCTCTTCTCCGGCATCGACGAGCTCATAGAGCCGGGCGAGCGCATCGCGCTCATCGGCGACAACGGTACGGGCAAGTCCACGCTGCTCCGCTGCATCACCGGTGAGGAAACGCCGGACCGCGGCTGGATCCATCTCGGCCCCGCGGTAAAGAGCGCGTACCTGCCGCAGCTCGTGCGGTTTGACGATCCCTCGCGCAACATGGTGGACACGATGCTCTGGGAGGCGAAGTGCGATCCGCAGACGGCGCGAAACCGTCTCGCGGCGTTCGGCTTCCGGGGCGAGGATGTGTTCAAGACCGTTTCGGTTCTCTCCGGCGGCGAGCAGAGCCGTCTGCGGCTCTGCATTCTCATGCGGGACGACATCAATTTTCTCATGCTCGACGAGCCGACGAACCATCTCGATCTTCTCTCGCGCGAGTGGATGGAGGACGCGCTCATGGACTACAGCGAGGCGCTGCTCTTCGTGAGCCACGACCGCTGGTTCATTGAGAAATTCGCCACGCGCATCTGGTGTCTGCACGACGGGCAGATCGAGGACTACCGCGGCGGCTTTGCCGAGTGGCGCGAATATAAAGCGCGGCAGGAAGCGCTCCAGCCGCCGGCAAAGGCCGCAAAGAGCGCGGCGCGCGAGGAGAAGCCGAAGAAAAAGACCGAGCCGAACCGCGACCGCCGCCGCCAGAAGATCGAGCGTGACATTGAGCGCGCCGAGGCGTCGCTGCGCGATATCGAGGCCGAAATGGAGAAAAACGCCTCCGATTACCAGAAGCTGCTCGAGCTCGGCGCGCAGAAAGACGCCGCCGAGGAATCGCTCGAGACGCTTTACGCCGAGTGGGAAACGCTCGCGGAATAATCTACGAAGGGAGAGAAGAACGTGCCGGAGCTGTCTACGGATGTCCGTTACATAAAAGGCGTCGGCGAGCAGAGAGCAAAGGCTCTCGCGCGTCTCGGCGTGCGCACGCTCGGCGATCTTCTCAACTATTTCCCGCGCGCCTATGAGGACCGCACCGCCGTGCGGCCCATCGCCGAGCTTGCCTTGGACGAAACGGCGTGCGTGCGCGCCATGGTCGCAGCGGAGCCGCGCCTCACGCGCGTCCGGCGCGGGCTCGATCTCGTGAAGCTGCGCATCGTGGACGAGAGCGGCAGCGCGGATGTGACATTCTTCAACCAGAGCTATGTCCGCGACCAGCTCGTTCCGGGCGAAAGCTATGTCTTTTACGGCAAAGCGGGCGGGAATCTGCTGCGCAAGACGTTCACAAACCCCGTTTTTGAGCGGGAGGACCGCGCGGGCACCGTCACGGGGCGGATACTGCCGCTCTACCGGCTGACGCACGGTATATCGAATAAGCTCGTCGTGAGCGCCGTGGAGTGCGCGCTCGATGCCTGCGGCGATATGCTGCCGGAGCTTCTGCCCGCGGAGATCACCGAGCAGCATGCATTGCCGAAGGTCGGCTTTGCGTACCGGAACGTGCATTTTCCTCCGGATTGGGAAACGCTCGCTCTGGCGCGGCGGCGGCTGACATTTGAAGAATTTTTCGTTCTCTCCTGCGCCACGCAGCGGCTGCGCGCACAGCGCGAGAGTGTGCCCGGCGAGCGTATCCCGACGCCGGACGTTAAAGAGTTTTATGCCGCTCTCCCCTTTTCGCCGACGAGAGCGCAGCGGCGCGCCGCGGACGAGGCACTGCGCGATATGGCGTCCGGCAAGCGGATGTCGCGCCTTTTGCAGGGCGATGTCGGCAGCGGCAAAACGCTTGTCGCGGCGGCGCTTTTGTGGGCGGCACAGCGGGCCGGATACCAGAGCGCTTTCATGGCGCCGACGGAGATTTTGGCGCAGCAGCATGTAAAAACCTTGCAGGGCTTTCTCGCGCCGTTCGGCATCCGCGTATGCCTTCTGACCGGCTCGATGAAGGCAAAGGAAAAAAGCGCGGTCAAAGCCGCGCTGGAGGAGGGCGTGTGCGATGTCGCCGTCGGCACGCACGCCCTGCTCACGGAGGACGTGCGCTTTCACAATCTCGGTCTTGCCGTCACGGACGAGCAGCACCGCTTCGGCGTGGAGCAGCGCGGCGCGCTCGGCGAAAAGGGCGCGCAGCCGCACATTCTCGTCATGTCCGCCACGCCCATCCCGCGCACGCTCGCGCTGATGATCTACGGCGATCTCGACGTTTCCGTGCTCGACGAGCTGCCGCCGGGACGCCAAACTGTGGACACCTTCGCCGTAACGGAAAGCTACCGCGCCCGCCTGAACGGGTTTATCCGCAAGCAGGTCGAAGAGGGCCATCAGGTGTTCGTTGTCTGTCCGAAGGTAGAGGACGGCGAGGAGGGCGAGAGCAAGCTCAAGTCGGCCTCGGAGCACGCCGAGGAGCTGCAAAAGCTCTTTCCCGATCTTACCGTCGCGTGTGTCCACGGGCGGATGAAGCCGAAGGAAAAGGAAGCGGTCATGGCCGCCTTTGCCGCCGGAGAGACGGACATTCTTGTTTCCACGACGGTCGTGGAGGTCGGCGTGGACGTGCCGAACGCTACGCTCATGGTCGTGGAAAACGCCGAGCGGTTCGGGCTATCGCAGCTCCACCAGCTGCGCGGACGCGTCGGGCGCGGCAAGGCGAAGAGCTACTGCGTACTCGTGTCCGATACGCCGACGGAAGAATCCAGGGAGCGGCTGCGCGTGCTCACGCGCACGAACAACGGCTTTGAGATCGCGCAGGCCGATCTGGAGCTGCGCGGCCCCGGTGACTTCTTCGGCTCGCGCCAGCACGGCCTGCCGGAAATGCACGTCAAGGACCTTCTCGGCAGCATGGACATGCTGCACGAGGCGCAGTCCGCCGCCGAAGCGCTCTGCCGGAAAAATCCGGCGCTTGCGGGCGAGGAGCTTGCCCCGCTCCGAAACCGCATTGCCGAGCTTTTCACCGCCAACGAAGGAACATGGAATTAAACCCCGTATTATAAATAAACAGAAGGAGGA